>Ga0190269_10001444_pt1 | contig 11433 bp, 10 predicted proteins | sample Popmic249IS_FD_133749 | JGI IMG/M metagenome (GOLD analysis project Ga0190269, IMG submission 133749) | Populus adjacent soil microbial communities from riparian zone of Blue River, Arizona, USA - 249 IS | ecosystem: Environmental > Terrestrial > Soil > Riparian zone | place: USA: Arizona... | reverse complement strand
CGTAGGTGAACACCCCGCGCTCCATGTCCCTGGCCCAGACGACGTCCTTCACGTTGTGCAGGATGGAGCGCAGGCGCTCTTCGGTCTTGCGAAGTTCCCCTTTGACCCGATGGACGACCGCGGCGGCTTCCCGGGCCGCGAGAGCCTTCTTGATGGAGGGTCCGAGCCGGACGAGCCGGTCCTTGAGCACGTAATCCGTCGCGCCAGCACCCAGGGTCGCCACGGCCTGCTCCTCGGTGATGGTGCCGGACACCACGATGCAGGGCACGTCGAGTCCGCGGCCCCTCAGCTCGGCGAGTGCCTCGACGCCCGAGTAGGTCGGCAGCCGGAAATCCACGCAGACGAGGTCCAGGTCCGCGGAGAGGTGGCCGACGAAGTCTGGCCCCGTCTCGACTCGCTGCCAATCCACGTCGTACCCAGCCTTGGAGAGCTCGCGCACGATGAGTTGCGCATCGGCGTCCCGGTCCTCCAGGATGAGGACCTTGAGCGGGATTCCGGTCATGCCGCCTTTTCCTCCCTTCGGCGTGGGGTCGTGCTGCGCTCGGGTCCTGCCAGCGGGATCCGGACGGTGAACGTGGCGCCCGTTCCTGGCCCGTTGCTTTCTGCCGTGATCGAGCCCTCATGGCGCATGATGAGCAGCTTGCAAAGGTACAGCCCGAGCCCTGCCCCCTCGGGGTGGCGGGACTCGGCGTGGAAGAAGGGCGTGAAGATCTTGGGAATGTCTGCCGCAGGGATGCCTGTCCCACTGTCCTTCACCTCGATTTCGCACCAACGTCCGGATGGTGAGAGTCGCAGGCGGACCATGCCCCCGGGGGGCGTGGATTTCACTGCATTGGCCATCAGGTTCAGCAGGACCTCCCGAACGTGGCGTGCGTCGGCAACGGCTTCGAGTTGTTCCGGGCACTGCAGCACCAGGGTGACCCCCTTGCGGGTGGCCGAGGCCCGCGCCACCTCCAAGGCGCCCCGGCTCAAGGCCGCAAGGTCGACGCGTTCGAGAAGGAGTTGCGACGAGGATTGCAATTCGGCCACCAGCAGCATCTCCTTGAGGACGCTGGCAAGGCGCATGACGTTGCGGTCGATGACCTGGAGGCTGCTGTCCAACTGGGCATTGGCAAGCGAGACGGCCAGGCGCTGCACCACCTCCAACTGGAGCCGCAGGGGCGTCAGGGGCGTGGCAAGCTCGTGGCTTGCGTTGTTGATGAACCAGCCGCGGTACTCGCTCAGTTGCCGCAGCGATTCGAGTTGTTCGGCCAAGTGCGCGCGGCGTGCCCGTTGCAGCCTGTGGGCGCTCCAGGCCGCCATGGCGAGGGTCAACGTGAAGGTCGAGGCCAATCCAGTGGCTGCCAGGGCCAGGCGCGTGTGCGCCGCCTGTTCCTGGGCGACGAGGTCGGCGGCCAGATGCCCGAATGCGGCCTCGTTGCCTGCCGTGTACGCCGCCTTCAGGCGATCATACTCCGGGCTCGTCAAGAGTCTCAGGGCCTGCGAGCCTTGGCCATTGCGCGTAAGGCGGAACGCTTCCTGCTCCATGGCCACCAGGGCGTCGTTGGCTTGGGACGTGGCCGCAACGCTGGCTTGCAGTTCCGGGTGTGGATCAAGTGCGACGAGGGCGCCAAAGGACGAGTTGAGCTGGGCGGCGATCGCCTCGTATCGTGCGAACCAGGTCGCATCGCCCGTGGCCGCCGCCATGCGTGCCGACATGGTCAGCACCTCGTCGTCGTACCGGATGGCATCATGCAGTGTGCCCAGAAGGACGCGGTCGTGTTGCGCCCGGTTCTCGTCCTGCCATGCGCCAAGCATGAGGGGAACCAGCGCCAAGGTCAGGATGAGCAGGGCCCCGGCTGCGACCCATCCGCGCCGTGCAGGCGGCAGCATCTGGCTCGTGGGGCCCGTCATAGATACCTCCGCGCCACTGTGCCGCGCCGGCCCCGGCAGGAGCGTGCCTGCCTTGGCCGAGGAGCATGAGATTCCCGGTCCTCCAGGATGAGGACCTTGAGCGGGGTTCCCATGGTTTGGCCTACGTGGGGGGCACCTTGTTCATGAGCAGCCAGTACATGCCGATGGCCTTCGTCATGGCGACGAACTCGTTGAAGTCCACGGGCTTTGCGAGGTAGCTGTTGACCCCGAGGCGGTAGCACTCCGCAAGGTCCGACGGCGACGTCGAGGCGGTGAGCACCACCACCGGCACGTTGCGTGTCCTTGCGTCGGCCTTGATCCGGGCTAGCACCTCGATGCCCGACAACTTGGGAAGCTTCAGGTCCAGCAGGATGACGCGCGCGTGGCCATTGGGCGAGGCCCCATCCATGCCGTACAGGAAGTCCAGCGCCTCCTGGCCGTCGCGGGCCACGGCGATGCGGTTGCCAAGCCCGTTCTTCTTCAGGGCGTGCATCGTGAGTTCCAGGTCATGCGAGTTGTCCTCCACGAGGAGGATCTCGACGGGGATGTCAGGGGTCATGGGTTGGGTCTCCTTTTGGATTTGAGTTTCTTGGCAGATGGAAATGCGCGCGCGAATACGGATCATGCGTTCGCCTCGCGCTCACGGGCATCGTGAACCAGAACGTGGCGCCTTTGCCTGGGGCCGCGTTTGCCCACACGCGCCCGGCGTGGCGCGCCACGATGCGATGCACCAGGGCCAGGCCGAGGCCGGTGCCGGGGTAATCTTCGGCGCGGTGCAGGCGCTGGAAGGGCACGAACAGGCGGTCCGCGTTGGCCATGTCGAAGCCGGCGCCGTTGTCGCGCACGAAGTAGGCTTGCGTGCCGGCCGTGTACCCGAACTCGACCTGGGGGTCGGGCGTCTTTGCGGTGAACTTGAAGGCGTTCGACAGGAGGTTGTTGACGACGTGCCGCAGGAGGCGCGGGTCGGCGTGGCACGGGGGTGCGGGCCCGATGGCAAGGTCCACGGCCCGTCCGGGGTCCAGGGCCAGGAGCCTCGCGGCCTCCTCTTTGGCCATGGCGTGCACATCGACCGCCTCGCGGCGAGGCTCGAAGCGGGTGGCCCGCGAGAACTCCAAAAGGTCGTCGATGAGTGCGGCCAATTCCTTGGTCCCGGAGAGCACCTGGTCCAGGAAATGCAAGCCATCCGGCGGCAACCGGGGCGCGAACTCGTCGCGAAGGATGCGGGCAAACCCGTCGATGGCGCGAAGCGGCGAGCGCAGGTCGTGCGAGACCGAGTAGGTGAAGGCGTCCAGCTCGGCGTACGCGGCCTGGATCTGCGCCGTCCGTTCACGCACCGCCCCCTCCAGGCGGGACGCCTCGGTGGCCAGCCGCTCGGCCGCCTTGTGCGCCTCGGTGACATCACGCATCACGGCCACGAAGCCGGTGAGTCCCCCTCGCGCATCCGTAAGGGGACTGGAGCGTGACTCGATCCACGCATAAGCGCCGTCCTTGCGGCGCAACCGGACCGATACCGTGCCGTTCTCGGCTCGCCGGACCCCCTTTGGGCGCCGCCGGGCCGTGGCCTCCACATCGTCCGGATGCAGTAGCAACGCAACGGTCCGCCCGACGAGGTCCGAGGTGTCATACCCGAGCACCTTGGTCGCCGACGGCGACACGTAATTGCAGCGGCCGTCCACATCCGAGGTCATGACGACGTCGTCCATGTGGCTGAGCACGAACGTCTGCAATTGCTGGTTCGCCCGCAAGGCCGCCGCCGAGGACTTGATTTGCGTGATGTCATGGGCCATGGAGGAGACGGCCACGACCTTGCCGCCGCCATTGCGCACGGGCCCGACGCAGAGGGAGACCTCGACGATGGTGCCGTCCTTGCGCCGGCGCCTGGTCTCGAAGCGCGGCACCACATGCCCGGCCGCGGCTTGCACGCGGATGCGATTCTCCTCCCCTTCCTCGCCAGGCGGGTAGATGAGGTCCCGCAAGGGCTTCCCGATGGCCTCGGCGGCCAAGTAGCCGTACAACCTTTCTGCGCCTGGGTTCCAGCTCTGGACGATGCCTGCCAGGTCCTTTGTGATGATGGCCTCGTCGGAGCCCGTCACGATGGCAGCAAGGTGGTTTGCGAACCTTCGCTCACGATGCTCCTTCGTAAGGTCGCGGAAGATGGAGTGCAGCCGCATCGTCCCATCCGCCTGCGCCACCGGCTTGCCGTGCGCCTCCACCCAGACCGACGAGCCGTCCTTCCGGCGCAACTCGACGGTCCGAAGCGTGTCCAGATCAGCCCGAAGCGCGGCCAGCATGCGCGGACGTTCCCCCGGATGGCGGGAGAGGGCGGCCGCATTGGGCACCAAGGCCCGAAGGTCGTCCAGGGAATCGTACCCCAAGATGCGCAAGGCTGCCGGGTTGGCGAAGAAGAACTGGCCCTCCTGCGAGGTCACCACGATACCGTCGGTGGCCAGTTCGACAAGGCTGCGGTAGTCCGGCTCGCCGCCGGGCCAGGCCGTTGCGGCTCCCGCAGGCGTCAAGGCGCCACCTCGCGCGCCATGGGGATGAAGAGCCTGAACGTCGCACCCTTGCCGACGCCGTCGCTTGCGGCGACAAGGTGGCCGCCGTGCGCCTTGGCGATGCTTTCCGCGTGCCGCAGCCCCAGCCCGAGGTGGGCCCGTCCCGCCGCGACGGCCTGCGACGGCAGGAACGGGTCGGTGGCCACGGGGGCATGGCCCCGCGCAAACCCGTGGCCCGTGTCCGAGACCCAGAGGTTGAACCCACCGCCCGCCGCGTCGCCGTGCAGCGTGACGACGCCTCCGGCCGGTGTGGCCGCCAGCGCGTTGTCCAGGAGGTTGCGGGCCGCCTGCGCGACGCGGGCCACGTCCGCATGCACCCTGGCGGTCCCCGTGCAGCCCGACTTGAGCTCGACTCCCTTGGCCAGGCATTTGCCGGCCACGCTGGCCGCCAAACCGGCCACCAGCGTTGACAGGTCGGCGTCCTGGCGCTCCAGCCGCAGGCGACCGCCGTGGGCCGGTCCCTTGCTGCGCAGGCCGGCGGCCGCCAGCGTGGCCTGCGACAAGGCGTGCACCAGGTCCCGGAGCGCCTCCTGCGAACGCGGCGGCAGGAACGCCGCGTCCCGCGCCACCGTGGCCGCCTGCTGGCCCAGCACGGCAAGCTTGTTGATTTCTTGGGCAAGGCGGCTAAGCAACCGCGTCTCGGCGCGGTCCTGGGCATCCAGCCGCACCCCATGCTCGATGGCGACGGCCACGACCGCGGCCTCCCGGTCTTGCGCACGCAGGTCCGTCACGTCGCGGCCCACGGCCACGACCTGCACGACCGTGCCGCCCGCATCGCGCAAGGGAGCGCCCGTCCACAGGACCAGACGGATGCCCGCGGCGGTCCGCATGCGCACCTCGCGCGACGTCCGGCCGCCGCCGAAGGCCTCGGTGATGCCCGCCTGCGCGAGGTTCGGGGCACCGTCGGGCGCCTCGTCGTAGCGATGGCCCCGCAAGGCGAGCTCGCCGCCCATGGCCTGCGAGAAGGCCCGGTTCCAGATCGAGTACCGCCCATCGAGGCCGATGGCGCAGACCAGGTCCCCGACGGCGTCGGCAGCCTGGCTGGGCCCCGGGCCGCCCGTGCCAAGTTGCGCAAGGGTCCCGGAGCGGGCCGCCGCGCATTCCAGCCGCTGCGCCAGGTCTGCCGCCGGGGCGGCTTCGAGGTTCTGGATGAAATCTTGGGCGCCGGCGCAATACGCGTCGTAGGCCGTCAAGGGCATGGTTTCGCCATTGGCCGTGTACGCGGCCAAGGCGGTGGTGGGGCAGGCCAAGTGCAGCGCCTCCAGGGCGGCCAGGCCCTGCGCACCCGGAAGGTCCGCGTCCGCAAGGATCACGTCGAAGGTCCGCGAACGCAGCAGGTCCAGGGCCTGCGCCAGCGTGGCCACCCTGCTCAGCTTGGCGCCGGGCTGTCCACGGGTGACGGCGGCGGCCACGATCCGGGCGTCCCGCGCGGAGGGCTCCAGCACCAGGATGCACAGCGGGCCCCGGGGGGACGGCGCCGCGAATTGCACGGGCCCAGATGCAGTCGCATTGGGACGGGACAGCGTGGGTGTCATGGGACTTCCCCCTGCGAAAGTCCCTGCGGCGACAGGCTGGGGGCCGGGAGCCCGCGCAGACTGTGTTCTTCTTGCGTGTGGGGAGTATATGGAATGATGGAATGGCCCACGATGCCCAGGCGCGCCCTATGCCTTCGTGCACGGGTCGTTCGCGGTCGTCAAACGTCCTGCCTGACGAGATGCCGCCACGGGCCGCCTTGCCCACAGCAAACCCGGCACCACGCGCGCCCCCTATTGAACGATTCGTGCGCGCAGCATGAATCCCGCAAATGCCCACTGCAGAATGTCGCCGTCGCCTCGGCGCGCCGGCATCCCGGAGGCACCACCATGGCCACCACCATGCACACCGACGCACATCGTACGCAAGCCATCCATCCGGCCCGCGCCGAAGCCGAGCACCATGCCCATGAGCGGAAGGTGACCGGCAAGACATTCCTCGGCTTGGCTCGCATCTCGCTGGGCGCAATCTTCCTCTGGGCCTTCCTCGACAAACTCTTCGGCTTCGGCTACGCAACCCCCGCCGCCCGCGCCTGGATCAACGGCGGCACCCCAACGAAGGGATACCTCGGCTCCTCGACGGGCCCCTTTGCCGGATTCTTCCAAAGCATCGCCGGCAAACCCGTGACAGACGCCCTCTTCATGCTGGGCCTACTCTCCGTGGGCCTCGCCCTCATCCTCGGCGACGGCATCCGTGTGGCAGGCTTCGCGGGCGCCCTCATGGTCCTCATGATGTGGGCCAGCCACCCACCCTGGGTCAAGAGCGCCGAAGGCGCCGGCGGCCCCAACCCCCTGCTGGACGACCACATCGTGTACGCCTTCCTGCTCTTGGCCTTCGCCTTCCTGCACGCCGGCCGCTACCTCGGACTCGGCAAATTCTGGCAACGCCTCGGCGTTGTGAAGAACCACCACTGGCTCGAATGAATTGGGAAAGCGAAACGTGAGTTGAGGGGGCGGGGGCGGCGAAGGGGGGCGGAGGGTGGGGCGGGAGGGATTTTGGGGGGAGCCGCGGGACGGGTATGCTCATTGGCTCCATGCCGTGCGTGACGACCTCGTTGTCGGGGAGGCGAGTAAATCCTCTCGGTTTCACCGGCCTCACCGGAAAGAATGGCGTCTGCTACGTAGTGGAGCCGTCGAGCATACGCGCGGTGTCCCGACGGGGCCGAGCCCAGGCTCAAATCACGTTTTTGCGGGAATCCCCTCGGCGGGGCCGCACCGCCGCCCGAGCCAAGGCGAGGGCGCGCAGCGGGGGTGGCAAGCCCAGCCTCGCGCCGCGTAGCATGCGCGGGCGAGGCGAGGGCCCCGGGAAGATTCTTCGAGGGCAACCTCGCCATGCCGCATGGCTGCGCAACCGAGCGCTTCGCGTCGGTGTGCGCTCGCCCGCCTGCAAGGTTACGCATTCGACGGTTCGTTCGAGGAAGACGCCACCGCCGCCGGACTGCAGGAACCGGCTGTCCGGTCATGTTACAAACGTGCAGCAACATCATCGGCGCTATCCGGGTCCTTGGCCCTGGCGCGCGCCAAATTCTGTGAGGTCTGTGTGGTCTGTGGACAATAATCCGTATCCGCCTCATCTCGCGGGGTCTGGCCTAACACCAGGTGTCCGAGCACGCAAGGCGACGAACGTCCTGCAACCAAGGGGAAGCAGGGCAGGGCTGAGGTCACTTCAAGCGCAGGGAGACCGCAACGCCATCGCGCAGCGGCAGCACCGTCGTCAGGAACCCGGGTTCCTCCATGGCCAACTGCGTGTACTCCCGCACGCCTCGCGTCGCTTTGTCGCGAACCTTGCGGTCCACGACTTTGCCTTCCCATAGGGCGTTGTCGGTGATGATGTAGCCGCCGACGCGCACCTTGTCCTTGGCGATGTTGAAGGCGTCGGGGTACTGCTCCTTGTCGATGTCGATGAAGATGACGTCGAACGGCCCTGCCGCATCGGCTAGGATGTCGCGGGCATCACCGACGCGGAACTCCACCCGGTCCGACATCTTTGCCTTCTGCATCCAGGCGCGTGCCTCCTCGGACTTCTTGGCATCGCCGTCCGTGTGCACGACCTTGCCGCCGGGGCCCACGGCGCGCGCAAACCAGGCCGTCGAGTACCCGAAGCCGGAACCCATCTCGAAGACCCGCTTGGCCCCGATGGAGCGCGCCAACTGTTCGCATAGCCGTCCCACGAGGGGGCCGATGATGGGGAAATTCCTCTCCAGGCCCGACTTCTCCATCTCCAGGAGCACTTTGTCCGGCGCCGGCTGGATGTCCTGCAGGTAATCCTCGATGCCGCCGTCGACAATCATGAAACGCGCATTGGCCTCAGGTGCTTCAGCCCACCGGTGGCGGGAAGGGGCTCATGCAGGAGGAGGGCCTTACCACGATTTTCCCACGTGCACCACATGACACGCCACTTACCGGATGGCGTCGCCGGCCCGCGCCGTGGTCCAAACCCCGCCTCACCCCCGCCCCACGCCAGCCCGCAACACGTACTATTTGGCCAAAGTACGTAAGTGTCGGCGCCTTGCGCAATCGCAATGCCTCCCATCAAGCGCAAGCGGGTCACACAGGTCGGCTCGGGTGCGTATTCCATCTACTTGCCCAAGAAGTGGATCGACGCGTGGAGTCCCGAGCAGCAGGAATTGCGCGAGGTGGACCTGCACTTCATCAACAACAGCCTCCTCATCGTGCCCGCCCTGCGCCGCCGCACTTTCGAGGCCGACGTCGCGGCCGAGATCCCGCACGTTCGCCTCATGCTGCAGTCGGCCTACATGCGCGGCCACCACGAGGTGACCCTGCGACCGGTTTCGGGAGCCTTCGACGAGGACTGTGTCGCCATGGCCCGCGACTTCCTTCGCCACCTCGACGAACGCCTGCTTACCACCGTCGGCCCCGAATCTATCGGCTACTCCCTGCAGCAGAACATGCCGCCACCTTTCACGTCGGGCCCGGACCTGTTGCAGCTGATGACGACCAAGCTTCGCGAGATGGTCGGCTTGGCGGGCGAATGCGTGGAGGCCTTCGGGTCACGCCCGGAACGGGCCCTGCATAATGCGCGACTCTTGCATTCCCTGCAGGAGGAGGACCTGTCGCGCCTCTACCTGCAAGCCATCCGCCTGGTTGCCAACCTGGAATTGCCGTTGGGGAGTGTAAGCGATTTCCAGTTCCTCGACTTGGTGGCCGCCGAATTGCAGACGGTGGGCATGAAGTGCGTCGCCGTGGGCCACGCCGTCATCGCGGGCTACGGCCTTGCCCCCTCCGACCTGCAGTTGCCACGCACGGAGTTGACGCGCCGCGCCGCAACCACGGAGGAGCTTCCGGCAGTCGTGGTGGCCATCGTGCGCGTGTACGGCCGCTCCTTCGAGGAGGCCCGTGACCTTCTGGGACGCTTCAGTGCCGCCTTGCAGGCGCGCGATTCCGCGGCCCTGCTGGGAGTCGTGGTGGAGGCCGAGGAGGCGGAGCGGGTCCTCAACCGGCGCCTCTTTGCCACCATCGAGGAGGTCGTGGGCGAAGGCAAGGCATTGACTCCGGCCGCGTACGCCGCCTACCAGGTGCGACACGCCGCAGGCAGCGTCTTCTCAGGCCTGGGAAGGGCCGCCGAACGCGCCGCCAGCCTCACCGCAGCCGCCGAAAAGGTGACGCCGTGAAGATCGTCCGTTGCGGGGGTCGCGGCTGGGACTCGACCGAAAGCTCGGTCGAACCGCTGGTCAGCCTTCGGCTGACCGGCGGGTCTTGCGGCATCCTTTGGATGCCGGAGTCAGCGCCAAAGACCCCGCGGGGCTCTTTGGCTGTGCTCTGCCCCCCGCACGTGTCCCCCCGCTCGGGGGCCTTCGGCCCCCAAGACCCCCTGAGGGCTCGCGCACAGCGCTCGCAGGTGACGCCATGAAGGTCGTCCGTTGTGGCGGCCGGGGCTGGGACTGCAACCAATTCTTGGTCAAGGACGAGAAGTCGAACGCCTTCGACATGGTGGATGCGGGGCACGGCATGGACTTCGACCGCGTCCTTGCCGACGTTGCGGCCGTGATGGATCCGAAGCGAGTGCGCCGCGTCGTGGTGACGCACGAACACCTCGACCACGTCAACGGCCTTCCCAAGTGGAAACAGTTGGGGGCCACATTGGTTGCCAGCCAACCGGCGGCCCTCAAGTTGAAGGACGGGCGCGACCCGACGTCGGAGCGCTTCGGCGGCCGCATCCCCGCCTTGGCCGTCGACGAGATCGTCACCGATGGCGACACCGTGCAACTTGGCGACGACGATTTCCAGGTCCTGGCAACCCCGGGGCATTCACCGGGTTCCGCCTGCTACTGGAACGAGGCGTCCAGGACATTGTTCTCCGGCGACACGCTGTTTGCCGAGGGCGGCATCGGGCGCTTCGACTTTCCCGACGGCAATTTGCAGACGGAAGCCGACTCCATCCTGCGCCTCGGCAAGTTGCCCGTGCGCGTGCTGCATTGCGGCCACGGCGACTCCCTCGAGGGCGATGCGGCGGCGCGCAGTGTGGCGGCAAGTGTCCGTCACGTGCAATCGTTTCTCGGCTCCGACCTCACTCGCCCTTGAGCATGTGCCAAACCGGCGGCCAAACGAGAAGGGTCGCCACGAACAGGACGCCGAGGGCCACACCGAACCAGAGTTTGACCGAGACTTGGCGCCGCCGCAACCCGTAGTGCAGGGCCGCCCAGGCCACGAGCCAGCCAACCAGCAGGAACGTCTCCTTGCCGGAGTACGGGCCGATGCCCGATGCGCCAGGGATCCACACTTTGCCGACGTTGAAGACGAAGTCCTTGAAGCCGGCACTCAGCTCCGTTGCGACTTGCACGATGGCCATCACCAGGAGGCCGACGGGGGCAGCCAGCAGGGCGGCCATCGAGGCGCCGTTGGGGCGGATCAGGTCACACGCTCCGCAGCTTGGTGATGGCGGCACCCAGCCCGAAAGTGATCAACAGGAAGAGTGTCGCGAGCATCAGGGTGATGCCGACGGCGCGTCGCAGGGCCGGTTGGTCGGCCAGGGCGTCCTTCTCATGCCAGATGACGAAGGCGGCGGCAACCGCCAGGGGCAGCGTGAAGAGGGCGAGGAATTCCTTGAATTCGAAGAAGACCTCATGGATGGGCGGGTTGTTTTCCAGGAAGTACGTGCGGGGTCCCGTCTTAGCGCGGTAGGCGATGTAGATCCAGTTGCCAAATAGGATCGTGATGGCAGAGAAGAATGCGCCCAGGGCCGCAAGGTTGCGAAGGTCGCGGTAGTTGACGGGGTGGCTGATGACCAGCTGAAGTCCCAGGTACGCCAGCAGCACGGCCACGATGACATACACGATGGACGCCACACCGTGCAGTGAGGCGGGGATGGCGTACTCGCTGTCGCCCAGGAGCGTGGCCACGGGGGCCGTCACGAGGGCAAGGACGGCGATGACGCCGACGGCCAAGGCCACGATGTAGAGCAACGCCTTGCCCGCCGACATGGCCCGCCGGGG
>Ga0190269_10001443_pt1 | contig 11440 bp, 10 predicted proteins | sample Popmic249IS_FD_133749 | JGI IMG/M metagenome (GOLD analysis project Ga0190269, IMG submission 133749) | Populus adjacent soil microbial communities from riparian zone of Blue River, Arizona, USA - 249 IS | ecosystem: Environmental > Terrestrial > Soil > Riparian zone | place: USA: Arizona... | reverse complement strand
TCACCGCCGCGGTCGCGCTCGGCCTCGGGGTGACGCGCGGCGCGGCGGAGTGGGCGAAGCGTGGGCCGGCGGTCCGGGTCGAGACGCCGCAGCTCGCGACGCAGGAAGACGGCGACAAGACGTTCCTGGACACCCCGCAGCCGGCCGGGACCGTGGGGTGGCTGGCGGCTCCGGGCCCGGCCGGGCTGCTGCCGATCACCGTGCGGATCGGACCGGCGGAGTGGCGTGCGTTCCGCCTCGCGTTGAAGCAGGCGACGCTGGGGAGTGCGGTACGGCGCGGACTCCCCGCCGGCGCAGCCACCGTCCTGCTGGTCGGTGGCCCGGCGGGCGACGACGAGGTGCTGCGGGTCGTGGACGCCGTGCTGCCGGACGGGGTGGGGCTGGGCCGCGGGAACGTCGCGGGCGTGCTCGGTCACCGGTACGCCGTGGCATGGGGCCTGGCACTGCTGGCCGCCGACGAGTACGGGTGAGGCCGGAACGTCATCGGCCTGCGAGGCGCTCCACCACGGGCGCCAGCGCGTCGAGCGCAGCCGCGTCGACGGCGAAGTAGGAGACCCCGACGTTGTCGCGGAAGCGCGACAGCGTGGCGACCATCTCCGACGGCGTGCCGAGCAGTACGGCGGTCGAACCCGCGGCCGCGAGCTCGGCCGGGGTGCCGCCGAGCCACCGCTCCGCTCCGGGCACCAGGCTGTCGCCCACCACCAGGATCCTCGACGCGAGCTCGATGTCGTCGAAGCGGTCGCCGGCCGCGTCCCGCACCAGCGCGGCGGCACGGGCGTGCGCCGCCTCGTCGGCGCTCGGAGGTAGCGCGAACGCCACCGTGTCCGCGATCTGCCCGGCGACACCGAGAATGCGCGGACCGCCGGCCGCGACCAGTATCCGGGGACCGTCGCCCCGGGCACGTACCGCCCGCGCGGCGGACACCACGCGGTCGATCCGCTCCGACGCCGAGGCGGGGAACTCGGTTCCGAGCATCGCGGCCAGGCGCTCGGCACCCGGCCGCCCGGTGCCCAGCCCGAGTTCGAAGCGGCCGTCGGTGAGGCGGTGCATCGTGGCCGCTTCGTGCGCGATCGACTCCGCGGTGCGCACCGGAGCAACCAGCACGTACGTGCCCACCCGCAGGGTGGTCGTCGCGCCGGCCGCGAGCGCGGCGGTGGAGAACGGCGCACCGAGTTCGGGGACGTCGGGGACGTGCAGCATGTCGTAGCCGAGCGACTCCACGCGCCGGGCGAGCGCGATCCATTCGGGACCGCTGCTGTTCGACCCGGCGATCACGCTGAAACGGAACGTTCGATCCGACATCGATTCCTCCGGATAATCGTTTAGTGCCGTAATGATTTACTGACGTACAGCATTCGTCAAGTGTTACGGTTCGGGCGTGGAACCAGCTGCTGCGGCCTGCCCGGCCGACGGCGCGCCGCCCGAGGGCACGTCCGCGTACTTGCTCTCCCAACTCGGCGCGCTGTCCGCGCGCTTGTTCGCCGACCGGGTCGCCGCGCTCGACCTCACGCCGCCCCAGGCCGGCCTGCTACGCCTGGTCGCGGCCCAGCCAGGCCGGAGCCAGCAGGCGCTCGCGACGCAGCTCGGCACTCCGCCGAGCCGGATGGTCGGGCTGATCGACGGGCTCGAGGCCCGTGGCCTGCTCGCTCGGCGTCGCAACACCGACGACCGACGGTTGTCGTCGCTGCACGTCACGGCGGACGGGATGGCGCTGCTCGCCGAACTCGGCGGGCTCGCGGTCGCTCACGACGGCGAGGTGTCCGCGGGGCTCGACGACACCGAGCGAGAGCAGCTCCACGCCCTGCTCGTGCGCCTGGCCGAGCTCCGTGGACTACGGCCCGGGGTCCATCCCGGATTCCGGGGTTCCTGCTGACGTTGCCGGGTTGAGACGCCGTCCGCATTGTGGATTCCGCCGACGGTCCCGGAAAATTGCGTGCGAACCGTCCCGTCAAGCGGAGCGGACACCGTGGATGATCGTCGACCGTGCGCGTATCGAGGAGGCACTCCCCGGCTACGAGCTGGGCGGCGAACTCGGTCGCGGCGCGTTCGGCCTGGTCGTCGCGGCGCGGCACCGGCATCTCGGACGCGAAGTCGCGGTGAAAGTGCTCGGCAGGCACGACGACGATGCGGACCGCTTCCGCACCGAGGCGCGGGTTCTGGCCGACCTGGACCATCCGCACGTCGTCCGGCTCTACGACTACGTCGAGCACGGTGGGCTCTACCTGCTGGTGATGGAGCGGCTGAGCGGCGGCAGCCTCGGCGCGCGCGGTCTGCGTCGGGTCCGCCCGGAGTACGCGTGCGCGCTCGGCCTCGCGGTCGCCGACGCGCTGGACGCCGCCCATCGCCGCGGAGTGCTGCACCGGGACGTGAAACCCGACAACCTCCTGTTCGCCGGCGACGGAGCCGTGAAGGTCGCCGACTTCGGCATCGCGAAGCTCGTCGAGGGCAGCGCGGCGGCGTCCGGCTCCTTCGTCGGGTCGCCGATCTACATGGCACCGGAGCAGGCTTCGCTGGGGCGGCTCGGGCCGGGCACCGATCTGTACTCGCTGAGCATCGTGCTCTACCAGCTGCTCACCGGCCGTCCGCTGTTCCCGGCCGACCTGCCGCCGGCGGCGATGCTGCTCGCGCACCTGAGCCAGCCGCCGCCGCCGATGCCGGACGTCGCCGGGCGGGTGGCCGGCGTCGTCCTGCGCGGCCTCGCAAAAGACCTCGACGACCGGCAGCCGACCGCGCGCTCGTACGCCCTGGACCTGGCGACCGCGGCGGCGAGTGCGTTCGGCGGCGACTGGCTGGCGCGCGCCGGGCTGCCCGTGCGGGTGGATGACGAGCTACGCGACGCCGCGCGCGCCACGGCTCGGGGCTTCGAGACGACGGTGGAGCGGAAGCTCCCCGACTGGCCGTGGGGGCCACCCCCGACCCGCCTGGACGACGTACTGCCCACGGTCTCGCTGCCCCGCCCACCCAGGCAGTCCGGCCCGCGAGACCCGGCCGGACCGCGCCACCCGGCCGAGGTGCCGCGGGTGTCCGGGGTGCCCGGGTCGGCCGGGTCGGCCGGGTCGGCTCATGGCGACGCCGGATCCGGGCTTGCCGAGGCTGACGAAGTGTCCTGGGCGCGCAGCGCTCCGGGCCGCTCGTCGTCGCACCCGCACCGGCGTGGCTCGTGCGTAACCCGGCGACCCGCTCCCGGGTCAGCGGCATCCTGGCCCGCCACGGCCGCGGGCTGGGAATCGGTGCGGCGCTGCTCGGCGCCGCTCTCGTCGCGGTCGTCGTCGGGCTCGGCGTCAGCTCGTTCGACCCCGGCCCGAGCGTCGTCCCCGGCCCGGGTGGCGTCGTGGCGTCCGGCGACACCCTCTACGTCTCCGACCCCACGCGCAGTGAAGTCCGACGCTTCGACTCCACCGCCGTCCGCGGCTCGGGCGGCAGCGTCGTCGCGGGCAACGGCCGCGACGGGTACTCCGGCGACGGCGGTCGTGCCGTCGACGCGGGGCTGAGCGACCCCGGTCCGCTCGCCGTTGACGGCCGCGGCAACCTCTACATCGCCGACCTGGGCAATCGCCGGGTTCGCAAGGTCACCCCGGACGGCCGGATCAGCACGGTGGCCGGTGGCGGCGACCGCCCGGTCACCGGCCGGATGCGCAGCTCCCGCATCCGCCTGTCCGTGCCGTTCACGATCACCGTGAGCCCGAAGGGCGTCCTCTGGATCGCCGAGCAGCAGCGCAACCAGGTCAGCCGGGTGACGACAGACGGTATGGCCGAAGCGCTGGTCGGCACCGGGCAGCCCGGCTTCGGCGGCGACGGCCTGTACGGCAGCTGGGCGCTGCTCGACGCGCCGACGGCGGTCGCCCTCGACCCGGCCGGTGAGCGGCTCTACGTCGCAGACCAGGGCAACCACCGGATCCGCGAGGTCCGGGTGGGTTCCGGCTTCATCCGGACGTTCGCCGGGGACGGCAGCCGCGGGCCGCTGCGCAACAACGTCCAGGCGACCACGGTCGGCCTGCCGAGCGTCTCCGCGCTGACGGCGACCGCGGACGGCTCGCTCTACCTCGGGGGCCAGGACGCGCGCCGTATCGATCCGCAGGGCTTCGTCCACCCGGTCGCCGCGCTCCGCACGGTCTCGATGACCGTCACCCGAGACGGCACCCTGTACCTCGTCGCGGAGGGCCGGACGAAGTCCGGCGATCGGGTCCACCGCCTCTATCGGTTCGGTGACTCCGGCCGCCCCACGCGACTTCCCTGGTGAGCGATAAATCGGTCGGCTACGGCCGGCCGGGCTGGGACGATCGGACCGTGCAAACCGCTTCGGTCGTCGCCGTCAGCAAGGACTCCGAGCACCGCTTCAGCAAGCAGCCGGTCGAGGAGATCGTGTTGCTCGCCGGGTTGGGGGTGCAGGGCGACGCGCACGCGGGCGTCACCGTGCAACACCGCTCCCGGGTCGCGGCCGATCCCACCCAGCCGAACCTCCGGCAGGTCCACCTGATCCAGAGCGAGCTGATCGACGAGCTCGCACCGCAGGGCTACCACGTCGATCCCGGAGGCCTGGGGGAGAACGTGTTGACCCGCGGGATCGACCTGCTGGGCCTTCCTACCGGCGCCGTGCTCCGGCTCGGCGCCGACGCCGTCGTCGAGATCACCGGCCTGCGTAATCCGTGCGCGCAGATCGACCGATACCGGTCGGGCTTGCTCAAAGCGGTGCTGGACAAGGACGAGCGAGGCCGGATCGTCCGCAAGGCCGGGGTGATGGGCGTCGTGCGTACCGGCGGCACGATCCGGCCGGGCGACCCGGTCGAGGTCACGCTGCCTCCGCTCCCGCATCGCCGGCTCGAGCGCGTGTGATCGCGGAATTGTCGGGGGGCGCGAGTAGAACCGAGGGGTCCACGGCGTCGACCGGTGAGGAGAGTCCCGTGACGACCCAGACTCCCAGCATTCAGACCTCCGGCATTCAGACCCCCAGCATTCAGACCTCCGGCGCTCGAGCCGCGATCACCCTCACCCCAGTGGGGCCCTTCTCGCTCGCGGCGAGCAGCCGGTTCCTCGAGGGTTTCGGCCCGGCCCGCTACCGGGGCCGGGACGACAGGATCTTGCGGCTCGCGTTCCCGGTCGAGACGCCGGGTGCCGGCTGGCCGGTCGTCGGTCTCGCGGTCCGGCAGGAGGCGGACGGCACGATCGTCGCCGACGTCGACGCGCCGATCGCCGACGACGTCCGCGAACGCGCCGCCGCCCAACTCGCGCGCATCTTGTCGCTCGACGTGGACGGGTCGCGCTATCCGGCGCTCGCCACCGTGGATCCCGTCGTCGGCGGTCTCCAGACGCGGTTCGCCGGGCTGCGTCCGGTGTGCTTCCACTCGCCGTACGAGGCCGCGTGCTGGGCAGTGCTCAGCCATCGCGTCCGGGTCAGCCAGGCGGCGGCGACCAAGGCCCGGCTCGCCGAGATCCACGGTGAACGACGGACGGTCGCCGGCGTCGATCTGTTCGCGTTCCCCGATCCGGCCGCGCTGCTCGCCGTCCCGGCGTTCGACGGCGTTCCCGACGTCAAGCTCGAGCGGCTGCACGGGCTGGCGCGGGCGGCCGCCGACGGCCACCTCTCCGGCGAGCGACTGCGCGCTCTCGACCCCACCGAAGCGATGGGTCGGCTGCGGGAGTTGCCGGGCGTCGGGCCGTTCTCGGCGGAACTGATCCTGGTGCGCGGCGCGGGTGCGCCCGACGTCTTTCCGCTCGCTGAGCGGCGGCTGCACGCGGCGATGGTGCAGCTCTACGGGCTGCCGGGTAGTGAGCGGGCGCGGCTGGTGGAGATCGCGCGCCGCTGGGCGCCGTACCGCAGCTGGGTCTCCGTCCTCATCCGGTCCGCCCACGACACCGGCGCCGCGCACACCACTGAGAAGCCTGCCGCCGACCGGCGCCACCCCGCCCGCCCGGCCTCCACAGGCCCGGCTCACGATCGGCCGGCGGAGCTTCCCGCGGGCCATCTCGGCAGGCCGCGGACATCCGGCCAGCGTGCCTCGTTGGTCCCGGTGCTTTTCTGAAGTCACGCACGCTCCGTGGCCTCGGCCGTACTGTGGGGACGTGGACCAGCAGCCACTACGGGTAGCCGTGGTCGGGTCGGGTCCCTCGGGGATCTACGCGGCCGAGGCCCTGACGCGGCAGACCGATGTCCCGGTCGAGGTCGACGTCCTCGACCGGCTACCGACGCCCTTCGGCCTCGTCAGGTACGGCGTGGCTCCGGACCATCTCAGCATTCGGGGCATCCGGGAGACGCTGTGGCGTCTACTGCGGAACCCTGCGGTGCGCTTCCTCGGCAACGTGGAACTCGGCACCGATCTCACCGTCGACGAACTCCGCCGGCAGGTCGACGCCGTGATCTACACGTTCGGTGCCGCCACCGCCCGGCGGCTGGGCGTGCCCGGTGAAGATCTGCCGGGCAGCATCGCCGCCACCGACTTCGTCGCCTGGTACTGCGGCCATCCCGATGCGGCCCGTGGTCCGGTGGAGGACGCCCTGCGGTCGGCGCGGGCGGCGGTCGTGGTCGGCGTCGGCAACGTCGCGCTCGACGTCGGGCGCGTGCTCGCCCGTGGCGGTGCCCTCGACCACACGGACATGCCCGAGCACGTCCTCTCCGCGCTCGACGCCTGTCCGGTCCGGGACGTCCACCTCCTCGGGCGGCGCGCACCGGCGCACGCGGCCTTCACCACCAAGGAGCTGCGAGAACTCGGCAAGCTCGACGGCGTCGCCGTCCACGTGGACCCCGCAGACCTGGCGCCGCACCCGGTCACCGACGCGGTGCTCGCCGCCGACCGCGCCGCGGCGCGCAACGTCGACGTGCTGCGGGGCTGGGCGACCGACCCCGACCGCGGCGAGAGCCCGATCAACGTCCGCCTGCGGTTCTTCACCCGTCCGGTGGAGGTGCTCGGCGCCGACCGGGTAGAGGGTGTGCTGGTGGAGCGCACCGCGCTCACCCCCGACGGGGAACTCGTGAGCACCGGCGAGCGCGCCGTGATCGAGGCCCAGCTGGTGGTGCGGTCGGTCGGTTACCGGGGCGTGGCGCTGCCGGGCCTGCCGTTCGACGCGTCCCGGGGCGTCGTGCCGCACGAACGCGGCCGGGTCGTGCGGGACGGTGCCGCGACGCTGGGGGAGTACGTCGCCGGCTGGATCAAACGCGGGCCGACCGGCGTCATCGGCACGAACAAGGCCGATGCGCACGAGACCGTCGACACGCTGCTGGCGGACGTCGCGAGCGGCGCTCTGCGGCCGTCCGACCGAGCCCACCGCGGCGGGCTGGCCGACCTGCTCGCCGACCGGCACGTCCGGGTGTTCACGCTGGACGACTGGCGAGCGATCGACGCCGCGGAGATCGCGCTCGGAGACAGCCGGGGCCGTTCCCGCACCACTCTGGCCACCCGCGACGAGTTGCTCGCGGCCGTCAGCTCACACCAGCGCATCGGCTGACACCGCCGGGGCCGTCTCCCGGGCGGCGACCGCGCGCGTGGCCAGCGGCACGATCGGTACGGCGCACGCCCCGAAGAACGCGGCCAGCGCCACCCAGCCTCCGGCCCCCAACCCCCCGACGAGCGCCGCCACCGCGGCGGGCGCGAACTCCTGCACGGCGCCGGTCATCGTCGCGTTGAGGCCCTGGTACTCGCCCTGGCACTCCTCGCGCATCAGCCCTACCGACACCCCCCACTGCCCGGAGACGAACAGCAGCTCGCCGACGACGTGCAACAACCCCGCCCCGACCACGATCAGCACGGCCCACCCGGCGCCGACCCACGCCGCCGGGACGAACGCCAAGCAGCTCGCCGCCAGCGCGACGCCGCTGAGCGTCGCGGCCCGAGCGCCCCGCCGCACCGTCAGGATTCGCGCGCTCACCGCGCTCTGCAGCGCGGCGATCAGTACCGAGCTCACGACGACGGTCACGGCCGCGACCACCACCGGTGCCTTCGTCGCCGAGGTCACCCAGAGGGGGATACCGACGGACAGCACGGCCCAGCACGCCGTGAAAGCGGTGATCGGCGCCATCACCGCTAGATAGTGGCGGTCGCGGATCGCGGTGCCCCGCAGACCGGCCCACCGGCTCAGGCGGCGCCGCGTCGGCGTCTCCGGCACGCTCGCCAGCAGACTCGCGTTCACGACGAACGTGACGGCGTTGAGAACGATCGCGGCGGCGTAGGCCCACCGTTGGTCGATCGCGAGCACCGCCGCCCCGAGCCCGGCCCCGACCGTGTTCCCCGCGTGCACCGCCGCGCGCGATCTGGCGAGCATCCGCACCCGCTCGTCGTCCGAGAAGAGGCCGGTGATCAGCGCGTTGCCCACGCCCGAGCCGACCACCTGGGCGCCGTTGAACACCGCGGCCACCAGCGTCAGCGCCAGCAGGCCGTCCACCGCGAGGAAAGCCAGGCAGGCGACCGCGCGAACCAGGTTGATGGTGACCGACACCCGGCGCGCGCCCAGCCGATCAGCGACCGCACCGCCGGGCAGCGACAGAGCGATGCCCACCAGGCCGGCCACCGTGAGCGACAGCCCGAGCTTCCCCGGCGACAGCCCGACGACCCGCGTCAGGTACAGCGCCCAGATCGTGAACCAGAGCCCGCCGCCCACCCCGTTGATACCGGCGCCGACGAGCAAGCGACGTGCTGCGCGATCGTGATTCATGCAATCATGAATTATCGGAGTCCGGCAGACTTAAACCACGTTTCGTGAAGGAGGAGTCCGTGGCCGACCTCTCCGACGTGCTGGGCGCACTCGGCGACCCGCTCCGCTTCGAGGCGTTGCGGGCGCTGGCCGCCGACGACGGCCTGGCTCAGGCCGCGCTCGCCGAGCGACTCGGCGTCACTCCGTCCCGGCTCGGCAACCACTTGGCCGCGCTGCGCGCGACCGGCCTGGTCGAACCGGTGCGGCTAGGCCGATCCACCCGCTATCAACTGCGCAATCCCGACGCTGTGCGCATGCTGATCGGTGCCGTCGACGCGTTGGCGGGCAACGCGACGGAGGTCGGCGCCCGGTCCGGCGCGGGTGATGAGGACGCGCTGGACGTTGCGCGCGGCGCCCGGGGCGGTGTGGCGTCGGGCCTTCCCGCCGGCCGGAGCCGCGAGCGCGTGCCGTCCCCGTTCGCCCGCGCGCGGACGTGCTACGACCACCTGGCCGGCGAGGTCGGCGTCCAGCTCCTCGACCGGCTCGTGGCCGACGGTGCGCTGATCCCGGGCCCGGAGGTCGAGTCGGTGCTCCGTCCCGGTGACGCTCTGCGGCCGACCCTCGATCGGCTCGGCGTCGCATATCCGCAGGTAGGGCGTCGGAAGCTGGCCGTAGGGTGCCTGGACGCCACTGCCGGACGGCCGCATCTCGGCGGAGCTCTCGGCCGGGAGGTCCTCCGGAGCTTCCTCCGCCGTGGCCTGCTCCTGCCCGGCCCGGCTCCCCGAACCCTGATCGAGCACCCCGCGCTCGCGCCCCTGCTCACCTAGCAGAGGCCGCACCGGTCGAGGGGCTGTCCACAGGGCCCGTGGCGCGGGCCCCACGCCTGTGGACGGCCCGAATTCGTCGTACAGCTGTGCGATCGTTTCGGGCATGAGCGATGTGGGCGTGCTGCTGACCGGAGTGCCGGCCGGGCCCGAGCTGGCCGCGGTGTTGGCGGGGCTGGGCCCGGTACCGCGGCGCACGAGAGACGCCGCGGGGGTGGCCGAGGTGCTGCCGGACGTGGCCGAGCAGGTGCTGGTCGCACGGAAGTGGCAGCAGCACATCGCGTGGGCGGAGGCTCGGCTGAACGCCGCGGTGTTGCAGATCGCAGGGTCTCGGGTCGGTCCGGAGGAGGAGGACTGGGGCCGCGAAGAGGTAGCGGCCGCGTTGTCCTGGTCGAGCGTTGCCGCGGCAGACCGCATCGAGGTGGCGCGGGCGTTGGCCGGCCGGTGTTTCCTGACTCGGCGGGCGCTGGAGGAAGGCCTGATCAGCTACCGCCACGCGGCGGAACTGGTGCACGCCCTGGAGCCCTTGGACGACGAGGCCGCGGCGGTGGTGGAGGGGTGCCTGCTCGGGTCGGCGGAGGGCAAGACCGCCGCACAGTTGGCCCGGCAAGCCCGTAAGCAGGTGGCGAAGGCCGATCCCGCCGGGGCGGAGAAGCGGCATCGCAAGGCTCGGCAGGGTCGGCGGGTGGAGTTCGCGCCGTTGCCGGACGGAATGGCGGAGCTGCGGGCGATCCTGCCCGCCGACGAGGCGGTTCGGGCCCGCGCGGTGGTGGACGAATGGGCCGGCCGTTCCCGGGGCGGGCCGGACACGCGCACGCTCGACCAGCGTCGCGCTGACGCCATGGTGGGTTTGCTCGTGCTGGGCGGACTCACGGCCGCCGGCACCATCCCCACCCCGCCCGGCCTCGGCGTGCCGCACGGATGCCCCACGCCGACACCGACCGCCACCGGCCGCGGGACCACCGCTCCCGGCGCGGCTTCCCACGGCGCGGCTTCCCACGGCGCGGCTTCGACCGGCGCGGCTTCCCACGGCGCGGCTTCGACCGGCGCGGTCTCGCCCAATCCTCCGTCGACCGGCCCGGCCGCACCCGGCGCGGCGCCGGCTGGCGCGGCTTCGCCCGGTGGGGCCTTCGGTGTGACCTCGCCCGGACCCGCGGCGGCCGGCGCGGAGGCCGGGGCGAGCGGGGTGGACCCCAAGGCCTTGGCGCTGGTGCGGGCCGTGCTGGCCGGCAAGCGGGCCACTCCGCCCCGGATCGCGCTCACCGCGCCGCTGTCCACCGTGCTCGGCACCGGCAACGCCCCCGGCGACCTGACCGGATACGGACCCGTTCCGGCGTGCGTCGTCCGGGAGTTGGCCGCCGACGGTCGCTGGGAGAAGTGGTCCACCGACGCCCGCGGTGTGGTCACCGACCTCGGGCGCACCACCTACCGCCCCACCACCGCACTCGCCGCCCTGATCCACGCGACGTATCCGACGTGCGTGTTCCCCGGCTGCTCGCAGCCCGCCCACCGTTGCGACCTCGACCACAACGTCCGCCGCATCGACGGCGGACCCACCAGCGCGGCGAACATGGTCCCGCTCTGCCGTCGGCACCACCGCGCCAAGGACGAAGCCGGCTGGCAACTGCACCACCACCCTGAGACCGGCACCTGCACCTGGACCAGCCCTGCCGGTCACACCTACACCGTCGAACCACCCGACCAGGGCGACGACGCCGAGATGCTGACGGTCCCGGCCGACTGGACCCGCCCCCTCGGCCCGCGACCCGCCCACGGTCCTGCAGCCGACGGACTCGCTGCCGCGCCCGCCGCGACTTGCGCGCCCGCTGCGCCCCCGGCTTCCGCCCCGGCTTCAGCCCTCGCAGCGACCCCGGCCCTCGCAGCGACCCCGGCCCTCGCAGCGACCCCGGCCCTCGCAGCGACCCTCGCCCCCGCCGCGAACTGTGCTCCCGCCCCCGCGGCCACCGACGACCCGCCGCCCTTCTAGCCGGCGG
>Ga0190269_10001442_pt1 | contig 11449 bp, 13 predicted proteins | sample Popmic249IS_FD_133749 | JGI IMG/M metagenome (GOLD analysis project Ga0190269, IMG submission 133749) | Populus adjacent soil microbial communities from riparian zone of Blue River, Arizona, USA - 249 IS | ecosystem: Environmental > Terrestrial > Soil > Riparian zone | place: USA: Arizona... | reverse complement strand
TACCTCGAACTCGTTCAGGGTGCGGCACTCGCCCACGAACAGCACGTCCGGATCCTCGCGCAGCGCGCCTTCGAGGCCCTGCTGCATCGAGTCCACGTCGCGGCCGATCTCGCGCTGCGAGAAGCTCGCGATGTTGTCCTGAAACACGTACTCGATCGGATCTTCGAGCGTGACGATGTGCTTCGGCAGCTTCTGGTTGATGTGCTCGAGCAGAGACGCGATGGTCGTGCTCTTGCCGTTGCCGGTCGCGCCCGTGACGAGGATCAGGCCGCGCTCGAGCTGCGCGATGCGCTTGACCACCGCGGGCAGGCGCAGCGCGCCGAGGTCCGGGATCGACTTGCGCACGTAGCGCAGCACGCCGGCCCAGTGACCCGACTGGCGATACGCGTGCACGCGGAAGCGCCCGAGCTCGGGCACCTCGCATGAGTAGTCCACTTGTTTGCCCTGCCAACGCGCGGGATCCACGCCCGCGACGCCGGCCAGCGACTGCAGCAGGGTCATGACGAGATCCGGCGTGAGGGGCGGATGCTCGAGCGGGATCACCTGACCGCGAATACGCACGCGCGGCACGCAGCCTGCCTTGAGGTGCACATCCGAGGCCTTGGCAGCCACTGCACCGCGCAAGATGCGCAGAGCAGCTTCGAGATTGCGCAGGCGCGCTTCCTGATTCCCTTCATCGCGCGCAACGTCCATCAGCGGCTCCTATTCACCAGGCCCGGAGGCGGCAGCTGGCCAGCGATTTGAATCGCCGCATTGAGCGCCGTCTGGGCTTTGGCCAAGTCAGTATAAGCTTTGGCAGCGTCGATATCGATCAGGTTGGAGCGGCTGACGGTCGCCGCGTCTTGGGCGCGCGTGGCCACGGCCTGGGCCATGTCAGCCGCGTTGAGATGCACGCCGACCTGCGTGTGCACCTTGCGCACCTGCTCGAAGCGCGAGTCCACTTCGGTGATCAGATTGCTGACGCTCGCAGCGTCGCCGCTCGAGAGCGCGGTCTGCAGGCTGGTGATGGTGGTGAACACGTCGCTACCGGCCGTGCCGAACACCGACTCGCCGGTGAGGCCGAGCGGCAGACTCACGCCGCGTGCGACCTCGACCTGCTGCACCGCGGTGTCGCCGGTGTACACGCCTGCCGCGTCGAACGGGGCCACGTTGTCCTTGTAGCCCCCGAAGATGAAGCGATCGCCGCTCGTGGTGTTGCCGAGCCCGACGAGCTGATCGCGCAGGGTGGTGAGCTCCTGGTTGAGCGTGTTGCGATCGTTCGCGTTGAGCGTGTCGTTCGCGCCCTGCACGGCGATGTCGCGGATGCGCTGCACCACGTTCTCAACGGTCATCAGCGCGCTGTCGGTCGTCTCCAGGATGGGCTTTGCCATGCCGACCGTGCGCTCGTAGCTCTGCGCGCGCGCGAGGTTGCCCGTCTCCGTGCGGGCCTTGGCGAACGACGTGGGATCGTCTGACGGCGCGTTCACGGCGCGGCCGGTCACGGCGCGCTCCTGTGCGCTGGCGAAGTCGCTCTGCCGCGCAGAGACGTTCTTCTGCATGTTGCCCCAGATCATCGAGTCGGTGACACGCATGGCGCTTAACCTCTTCTCATGTTCAAGAGCTCACTCAACATGGCGTCGGCCGTCTCGATGACACGCAGCGACGCCTGGTAGGCGCGCTGGAACTTCATCAAGTTCATCATCTCCTCGTCCGTGGACACGCCCGACGCGGACTCGCGCAGCGCGTCCACTTGTGAAAGCGACGCGTTCGCATAGTCCAGCTGATCTTGCGCGCTGCGCGCCGCGGCGCCGCCCGCAGCGACCATCGACGAGAACGACTGCTGCGCGGTGGCCGTGCCGCCGAGGCCGAGCTTCTGATCGCGCAGGGTGACGAGCGCCAGTGCATTGCGGTTGTCACCCGGCAAGCTCGTGGTCTGCTGCGCCGCCGCGATGTTCTGCGGCTGGCCGAGCACGTCGCTCGACAGGTTGAAGTTCTTCGCGCTGCCCGGCACGGCGGTCGCGGCCGCAAACAGGTTGCGGTTGGTGTTGCCGTCGAGGCCCACGCCCGCAGCGTGCTGCGTGTTGTACGCCGTGGTGATGTCGTACGCGAGCTGATCGAGCGAGCGCTGTGCGTCCGCGAGCGCGCCATCGCGCGCGGCGATCGTGCCGCCGATCTGTCCGGTGGAGAAGAAGTCCGTGATGTCTTCCATCACGCCGTTCGTCTGGCGCTGGATCACGATCGCGCCGCTGGTAGCGTCAGTCGTCGCGACGAGGTGATGCACCTGCGCGTCGACGCCCACGAGTGTGCGCGAGCCGGCCACCATCACGGTGACCGCGCCGCTGTCGTCCGGCAGGGTCTGCACGGGCAGCTGCGTCGCGACATTGCGGATCAGCTCGTCGCGTCGATCCTCGAGATCGCCGACGTCGTGGCGTGCGTTTTTGCCCTCCACGATCTGCGCGTTGAGCTTACCGATCTCGTCGAGGTGGTTGTTGACCTCGCCGACCGCGGTGGCGATGCGGCCGTTCGCGTCCGCGCGCGCCGTGGCCAGAGCATCTTCGGCGCGGTGGAACGCCTGCGACAGGTCGTCGCCGCGCGCGAGCAGCATCTGCCGCGCGGCCTGCGAGTTGGGCTCGTTGGACAGGTCCGACAGCGCGCCGTCGAAGGCATCGAGCGCTTCGCCCACGCTGCCCTGGCCGTCGCCAAACACCGTGTCGAGCACCGCGAGCGTCTTGACGCGGCCATCGCCCTCACCGGCGTACGCGCGCGCGGAGAGGCCCCGACGCTCCAGGAACTGATCGTTGACGCGCTGCGTGCTGTTCGCACGCACGCCGCCACCGTGTTCGAGCGGCACGGGCTCGAAGTTCGACACCCGGCGCGAATAGCCGGGCGTGGTGGCGTTCGAGATGTTCTGCGAAGCCACCTGTGTGCCGTGAGCCGCAGCAGTCAGACCGCTGCGCCCGATGGACAGTACGTCGCCGAGATTCATAGCCGTCCCTTGACAGTCAGTTGTGTGACCGGCTGCAGAGACGCGCTGTGCCCGCTGGCGTTGTAGGTTGGCTCGGCGGTGATGCCGAGCGCACCTTGAACGCAGCTGAGCAGTTGCCGCAAGAGCACGACGTTCTTGCGGGCGCGCTCCGAGAGGTCGTTCACGACGGCTTCCTGGGCGGTCGCTTTGAGCACTGGCAGTAGCGCGCGCTTCTCTTCTTGCACGCGCAGCAGAGTGTCGAAGTCTGCACGCAGCGCGGCCGTGCGCTCCTCATCGAGCGCGCGTGCGAACGCTGCTGCTACATCTGACATCAGGTCTCCTCTTGCACCATCGTCTCGGCGACCTGCTCCCGATTGATCTGGAAGGCGCCAGCGCGGATTGACTCGCGCAGCCGCTCGACCTTCTCGACGTCGGGAGACTCGGGCGCACGCACGTTCGCCAGCACCTTGGAGAGGCTGGAAACCGCGACGCGCTCGCCGGCAGGCTTGTCGACCTGCGAAGTGCCCGTGCTCTTGATCGGGCTCTTGTCTTGAATTTGCCCCACCTGGGGCCTACCGGGACCTTGGACTTTCATGACCTGTCCTCCGCACCATGAGTCGGCCGCTGCTGCCGTTTCCTTAAGCCCAATTCTGGCTGTCAGCGGGTTTGCAACGGGGTGCGTGTCTTGGAGTGTAGGTCCGCGTCCTTGCGGCTTAGTTGAATGATCTCGATGCGATCGAGGCCGTTTCGGTCACCCGGCGCGCCCTTTTCCCCGTACCGATTCCAGGTGCGGGAGGCGAGGTGTTTGGCGCCGTCGGGCTGCGCTTCCCAGCCCTCGAACGAGATGCTGCGGATTTGACCCGCCTCGTCGTAGTCGACCGCCGTGGGCTTCTCGATCATGGCCATGTGGCCGTGGCGGTCCCCGTGGCCGCTTCCGACCAGTAGGAAGGCAGCCTCACCCGCGCGCAATGCGTCCTGCATGGACGCGGGTGAGGCTCCGGTTGCGACTTTCGCCCAACCGGTTTCGATACTCCCGTCACTCGCATCCTGCGTGAGACGATTGGAGCTCGGAAGTTCTTGCGGTGTATCGAGCCCGGCGCGACGCGCCAGCTCGAACGCAAATAGATTACACTTGTAGTAACCCTGGTAGCCGTTCTGGCTCTCGATGGTGCGGCGCGCGCCGTCGCCCGCGCGCGCGCTCGCGCCCACGGTGCCGAAGTCCTCGGGCGTCAACGCGCCGTCCTTCGCCCACTGCTTGCCGCCGTCCGCGAGCATGGTGCGCGCGGTGGCCGACACGTCGCCCATCACGCCCTGCTGGCGATCGATCGCTTGCGGCGCGATGCCGTACGCGTTGCCGATCGCGCCCGGCGCGGCGTGGCGCGTGAGACGCGAGCCCGGCTCGCTGTCTTCCGCGCCGAGGCTCTTCGCGATCATCTGGGACAGGCCGATGCCGCCGCCCTCCACGAGATGGTCGGCAAAAGAGCTCTGAAACATCGACTGGTACATGCCGCCCTGGCCCTTTTGGAGCTCGGGCGTCGTCTTCCACAGCACCTGCAAGAGCTGCGACAGCATCACGCCTTCGAACTGGCGCGCCGCCGCTTGCAGCTTCTGCTTCGGGTCCTTGCCGGCCTGATGTTGGATCGCGGCATTGGCCTGGGCGAGTGGATTCACGGTCATGTCACTGCACCTCGATGTCTGCAGTGAGCGCGCCGGCGGTGCGCAGGGCCTCGAAGATGGCGATCAGGTTGCGGGGCTTCGCGCCCAGCATGTTGAGCGCCTGCACCACTTCGCCGAGGTTCGCGGTGTTCTTCACGTGCTGGAGCGCGCCGCCCTCGACCGTCGCGCTGATCTGCGTCTGCTCCACGACGGCCGTGGTGCCGCGGCTCAACGGGCCCGGCTGCGAGACGAGCGGCGTGCGCTGCACCTGCACGGTGAGCCCGCCCTGGGCGATGGCCACCTCGGAGATCGTCACGCCTGCGCCGAGCACCACCGTGCCGGTGCGCTCGTCGATCACGACGCGCACGGGCGCGTCTGCGTCGACGTTCAAGAGCTGGATGCGCGCGAGCAGACCGACGTGGTCATTCTTCTGCTCGCTCGCCACCTTGAGCTTCACCGTGCCGCCGTCGAGCGCCTGCGCCGAGCCCTCGCCGAGCTCCTGGTTGATCGCGGCCGCGATGCGGCTCGCGGTCACGAAGGAAGGCGCGCGCAGCTGCAAGGTGATGATGTCACCAGTCATCGCCGGAGGCGTGGGGGAAGGGCGCTCCACGATCGCGCCCATCGGCACGCGACCGACCGTCGTCGCGTTCTGCTTCACCGAGCTGCCGCCCGCATCCGCGGAGAAGCCACCGATCAGGAGCGGGCCTTGCGCGACCGCGTACACCACGCGATCCGCGCCGAACAGCGGCGTCTGGAGCAGAGTGCCGCCCTCGATGCTCTTGGCGTTGCCCATGCTCGAGACCACCACGTCGAGGCGCGTGCCGGGGCTCGTGCTCGCGGGCAAGGTGGCGATCACCATCACGGCCGCGGCGTTTTTCGTCTGGATCGAAGCGGGGTCGATGGTCGCGCCGAGACGGCGCAGCATGGCCGCGGTGCTCTGGATCGTGAACTTCGCCTGACCGGTGTCGCCTGTGCCTTGCAGGCCGACCACGAGGCCGTAGCCGATCAGCTGGTTCGGGCGCACGCCGCGCACGTCGCACAGCTCGGCGATGCGCGTCGCGTGCGCGGACGAGGTCCAGCCGAGGACCAGGGTGAGGACCAGGAGTGAGGTCAGACTACGCATACGCATCAGAACGGGTTGATGGCTGAGATGAAGCGCGTCAGCCAGCCCTGCGACGTGTTGTCGCTGAGCACGCCGCGGCCCACGAATTCGATCTCGGCGTCGGCGACGACGCTGGAGCGGACGCTGTTGTCCTGCGCGATGTCCTCGGGACGGATGACGCCGGACACGTAGATGTGCAGCTCTTCTTCGTTGACCTTCAGCACCTTGGTGCCCTCGACGAACAGGTCGCCGTTCGGCAGCGCCTTCTTCACGCGCACGGCCATCGCGGCCTGCACGCGGCTCGAGCGCGTGGTCTCGCCCTTGCCGTCGAAGCTGTTCTTGCTCATGACGTTGAACAGGTCGCTCATGTTCATGTCCGGCTGCGCGCGCTGTAGCGCCTGCGCGAAGCCGAACAGCTGCGGCGCGCCGAAGCTCATGCTCGACTGGCGTTCGACCCGCGTCTCCGCGTCGCCCTGGGCTTCGGGCGACTCGTCGATCTTCACCATCACGAGATCGCCCACGCGGCTCGCGCGGAAGTCGGCGACCAGGCTGCGGCTGCTCTCCTGCCACAGTGACCCGCTGCTGACGGCGGCGGGCTCCTTCTCGTAGGCGCCGAGCTTGTAGTCGCGCGTGCGCGGCGTGAAGCTCGAGATGTGCTGGACCTCTCCGCAGCTCGCAGCGGCGAGGAAGGTCAAGAGCAGCGCAGAGCGGCGCGGCGTCATGGCACCACCTCGACGGTGCGCGCGTCGATGACTCGGCCGCGCAGAGCTGCGCCCGTAGCGCGGTTCGTAATGCGGATGATCTCGCCGATGCGGCCGGGCTGGCGCGCCTCGGCGGGCGCGCTCGCCTTCACGTGGCCGACCACGGCGATGGCCACGAGCTGCGCGCCGCTCGAGATTTCGGGAGGCGGGCAGGTGAGGCTGGCGATGACCGGCACGCGCGTGACGTGACCGCCGCTCTCCACGAACAGCGCGCCCGTCACCGTGCCGCTGTGCAGGCCCGTGAACTCGGCGCGGTAGCTGCGCGGTCCGCCCATCACGCGCACCTCGTTCGGGTACCGCGCGTCGCGCAGCTCGCAGGGTGCGGTGGCGGACAGCACGACGGCGTGCGCCTGGGCGCTCAGCTGCTCGCGCGTGAGCGCGATGGCCTCGCGGCTGATCTGCTTGCTCTTCGGGATGTCGCCCGCCTTGAGTGCGCCGCCGAGGCCCGCCTGGAGCAGCGCGCGCTGCACGTCGCTGCGGCGAATGACGATGCTGCCGCCTGGCAGCGGCGCCTGCGCGATGTCCACCGCGCCGAGCGGCGTGCCGGTGAGCGCAGGCATCACTTCTTCGAGCAGCACGCGATCCTGAGCGGAGACGCTTGCGCTCGCGAGCGTCGCCATCAGCAGCAGGGACAGCCGGTACAACATGTTGGGTGTCAGTTGCACGAGCCGGGCCAAGTAGTGCGCGTTGCGCGCCGGGTCTTTTGTCAGTCGTTTCGCGGCCTGCCGCCGCGAGCTGCTGTCAAAAGCCCGGCGCATGGCTCAGCGATCCGTCACTCTTCGCAGCATCTCGTCTGCGGTGGTGATGACCTTTTGGTTTACTTCGTAAGCGCGCTGGCTCGCGATGAGGTCGATCATCTCGTTCACGACCTCCACGTTCGAGCCCTCCAAAAAGCCCTGCTGCAAGGTGCCGATGCCCTCCATGCCGGGTTGTGCGACGAGCGCGGGGCCGCTCGCATCCGTGGGCACGAACAGCGACTTGCCGATGGGCGACAGGCCGGAAGGATTGACGAAGTTGGCCAGGGTCAGCTGTCCCACTTCCTGCGATTGTGTCTGGTCGGGCGTGGTGACACTCACCGTGCCATTGGCAGCGATGGTGATGGAGGTCGCGTTCGTGGGGAACGTGATGGCCGGCTCCACCAGGTAGCCGTCCACGGTCATCAGGCGGCCATCGGCGTCCGTCTTGAAGTCGCCGGCGCGCGTGTAGGCGAGCTGGCCACCCGGTCGCGTGATCTGGAAGTAGCCGTTGCCTTCGATGGCGACGTCGAGGCTGTTGCCCGTCTGCAGCAGGCTGCCCTGGATGTGCAGCTGCGTGGTGGAGACGGTACGCACGCCCTCGCCGATCTGGATGCCCGTGGGCAGGCGCTGGTTGTCGCCCACCGAGCCACCGGGCGTTCGATAGGTCTGGTAGATCAGATCCTCGAACTCGGCGCGCGACTTGCGAAAGCCCGTGGTGTTGACGTTCGCGAGGTTGTTCGCGATGACGTCGACGTTGGTCTGCTGTGCGGCCATGCCGCTGGCGGCGGTATTCAGTGCTCTCATCATGATGGGGCTCCTCAGACTCTGCCGCCGACATCCCGCACGGTGCGGTCGTCGAGCTGACGGAAGGTTTCGATGACTTTCTGGAGGGCTTCGAACGAGCGGCTGACGCTGATCAGCTCGTTCATGCCGCTCACGGCGTTGACGTTGGCAGACTCCAGGTAGCCTTGCTCCACGCTGGTGTTGGTGTCGGCGACCTTGGGTTGCTTGCCCGGTTGATTCGTGAACAGCGTCAGGCCCTCGCGCAGCGCGTCTTCCTGCGTGTCGAACCGCACCAGCTTGAGCTTGCCGACCGGCTGGCCGTCGGCCGTGAGCGTGCCGTCCGCGCCGACCAGGACCTCTTTGATCTCTTGCGGCATGATGATGCGCTGGCCAGGGGGCAGGATCTTGGGATCGTCGCCGGGCTTCGGCTTGCTCGTCTGCAGCACCTCGTAGCCGCCCGGCGTACGCAGCACACCCTGCTGATCGAGCACGAACGAGCCGGCGCGCGTGTAGCGCTCGCCCTGCGGCGTCTTTACGGTGAAGTAGCCGTCGCCGTGCAGCGCCATGTCGAGCGGGCGGCCAGTCAGCTTCAAGCTGCCGGACTGGGAGTCGACCGCGAACTGACTGACAGTCGAATAACGCAGCGACGGCGCGGTGGGCAGCGGGCTCTTCGCCTTGTTCAGCACCTCGGCGAAGATGGTCTTGTCGGCCTTGTAGCCGGTCGTGTTGACGTTCGCGACGTTGTTTGCGACCGCGCTGAGCGCGCGCTCTTGCGCGATGGCGCCTGACAGTGCGCTGTAAATTCCGTCTGACATATCAACCTCGTGCGGCGCGGCTCTTGCCCGGCCGATCCGACGCGTTCGAGTTTTCGTCCAACATGGCGCGCAGCCGTGCGGTCGCTTCGCCCAGGATCTGGCACACGCGACTCTCGGTCACGCCCAGGATTTGTCCGATCTCGGACTGCGTGCACTCTTCCTGGTAGTAGAGCGCCAGCACCTGTTGCGTGCGCTCCGTGAGCTTGCCCATGGCCTCTGCCAGACGGCGCTTGAGATCGCTGTCGAGCAGCACCACGTCCGGAGTGGCCGTGCCGCTCTCGGCGTCATCCGCAGCCACGCTCGACAGGCCTTGCAGGGTCGGGCCGCGCATCAAGTCACCGGTCAAGCGCTGGTATTGCTCGAGCGGGATGCCCATCTTCGCCGCGATCTCGTCCTCCGCGGGCTGGCGGCCCAGGCGGTGCTGCAGCTCCTTGATCGTGTTCGTGATCTCCGCCATGCGGCTGCGGCCGTAGCGTGTGAGGCTGTCGTTCGCGCGCAGCTCGTCGAGGATCGCGCCCCGGATGCGCGTCTTCGCGTACGGCTCGAACTGCGGGTAGCGCTCGGCGTCGTAATACTGCACGGCCTTGAGCAGGCCCTCCGTGCCGGCGCCGATCAGATCGTTCACGTCGACGTTCGGCGGCAAGCGCCGCGCCATGCGGAACGCCATGCGCCGCACCAGCGGCAGGCCCTGGCGGATCAGCTCCTCGCGCGCCCGCTCCTGCGAGTTGTTGCTGCTGCTATGTGCGGAATAGGGTGAAGTGGGATCTGTCAGCATAGGACGTCCGGGTTCTCGCTGCGTTCGATGAGCTTGCTCACCAGGGTTTCGACGGCACGGGTGGCCTTGCAGCGCGGCGCACCGATCACGTACGGCTGACCTTGAGCGACCGCGCGTGACACGGATTCATCCCGAGGGACACAACCGAGATAATCCAGCTCGAGGCTGAGGAAGCGGCGGGTGATGCTCAGCAGTCGCTCGTACACCTCGAGGCCGTTGGCCTCCGAGCTCACCTGGTTCGCGATCACACGGATGTTGTCGACGCCCGCGCGGCGGTGCAGCACCTTCGCCATGGCGTAGGCGTCACGCAGCGACGTGGGGTCGGGCGTCGTCACGAGCAGGATGTGGCTGCCGAGGGCGGCGAAGCCCACGGAGTTCGCGCCGATGCCCGCGCCGGTGTCGATCAACACCACGTCGTACTCGGCCGCGAGCTCGCGCAGCGCCTTGTGCAGGTGCTCGCGCTCGGCGCTCTGCAGGTTCGCCATCTCGTAGCGACCCGGACAGGCGGGCACGAGATCGAGGTTCTCGCCGGCCTTGATCACGATGTCGCTGAGCGAGCACTGGCCGCGCACGACGGCGAGGAGGTCTTTGTTTGGGTGCACGCCGAGCGCGAGATCGAGGCTCGCGAGGCCGAGGTCGGCATCGAGCAGCAGCACGCGTTGCCCGCGCATCGCGAGCACGTGGCCGATGTTCGCTGACAGTTGCGTCTTGCCGACGCCGCCCTTGCCGCTCGTGACTGCAAAGGAAAGCGCGGTGTCGATGCCGCTGCGCTTGGGGCGCATGCCTGGCGCCAAGGAGTTACGCACGAGCCGAATGCCGTCGGCCTGGTCAGAAGCGCGAACCATCTCAGTTGACATCCTCTCCACACAGCAACGCCGCGAGCAGCTCCGCGGACGCCACGCTGATGTCTTCGGGCACACGCTGCCCCGTCGTGAAGTAGCCGAGCGGCAAGCCGCTCTGAATGTGCGCTGCCACGATCGAGCCGCAGCAGATGGCCTCATCGATCTTCGTGCAGGTCAGGCGCGATGGCTGCAGCACCGAGCAATGCTCGATGGCCGTGCGCAGCTCGCGCTCGCGCATCGCAACCGGCAGGCACAGGTGCACCTCCACGGGCTCCTGTGCGCCGTGCAGACATTCGGCCATGGCGCGCAGCGCCCACGCATCGCGCGGTGAGCGGCCGGCCGTGTCGACGAGCACGAGGTCGGCGTTGCCGAGCTTGCGCAGGGCGACCTCGAGCGAGCGCGCATCGGAGGCGACTTCCATCGGACAGCCGATCAGATCCGCGTAGCGGCCGAGCTGCTCGATGCCGCCGATGCGGTACTCGTCGATCGTCACGAGGCCGACGTTCTGGCGTCGCACGAGCTGCTCGTGCGCTGCGATCTTGGCGATGGTCGTGGTCTTGCCGACGCCGGTCGGACCGACGAGCGCGATCACGCGCGCCGCGCTCGCGCCGCCGCTGAACAGCAGCTCGTCGCGCAGCACCTTGGCGAGCAGCTCCTGCAGCGCGGCCTGGCCGATCTCGCGGCTGCCCACGCGCCGGCGCAACGTCTGGATGAGCGAATCCGCAGCGCGGTCGGGCACGCCCGAGGCGCGCAGCCGGCGGTCGAGGATGCCGAGCGCGCTCGATTCGTGTACGTCGAGCTCGTCGCGCTGCGCATCGCGGTTGGCGATGGCAGTCACTTCCACGCCGCGCGGCTCACCCAAGCGCAGCTCGCTCGGTCCGAGATCGCGACGTGACACAATCAGTGCGTCGTCACCGAGCACGCGCTTCACCTGCGCGATGGCTTCTTCGAAGCGGCCTGCTCGGAATGTGTGTACCACGACCCTTACCTCCGCGCGCGCGTACTACGGTGCGCGCATGACCTACTAAGCACTG
>Ga0190269_10001441_pt1 | contig 11458 bp, 12 predicted proteins | sample Popmic249IS_FD_133749 | JGI IMG/M metagenome (GOLD analysis project Ga0190269, IMG submission 133749) | Populus adjacent soil microbial communities from riparian zone of Blue River, Arizona, USA - 249 IS | ecosystem: Environmental > Terrestrial > Soil > Riparian zone | place: USA: Arizona... | reverse complement strand
GCTCGTCGTGCTCGCCGTCGGCTGCACGCTGCTGCCGTTCACGTTATCGCTGATTGCGTTGCGCTACCTGAGCACGTTTACGACGGCCATCGCGGTGAACATGGAGCCGGTGTACTCGATTGTGCTGGCGATCGTTTTGCTCGGCGAACAGCGCGAGTTAGAGCCGAGCTTCTATCTAGGCGTCGTGATCATTCTCGCTGTCGTCTTCAGTCATCGTTGGCTCGACCGGCGCGCCCGGAAATAAGAATTGGGGACATTCCCTATTTCCCGCTGAGGTCCCCGTGGCCGGAGACTCGCGGTCGCGAAAATAAGGAATGTCCCCATTTCTCCGCGCAGCGGAACGGCGGGCTATGCAGGGCGGCGTTGCAGAAGTTGGTCGACGCGATCGCGATAGGAGCGACTGAGTTTGATTTCTTGACCGTCTTCGAGCGTAAGGAAGTATTCGCCGTTCGTGTGCGGTCGCAGGCGACGAACGCGGCTGATGTTCACGATCGTCGAACGGTGCACGCGCTGAAAGATCTTCGGATCGAGGATCGCCTCGAGCGACTTCATCGTCTCGCGCAATACATACGTGCGACCTTCGGCGTGAACGCACATGTAGTCGCCGGCTGCATCGATCCAATCGATCGACGCGACGTCGACACGGACGGTATCGGTGTCTTCGCGAATCGGCAGGATCGCTGCGTACTCGCGCGTGCGATCGCTGCGTTCTTGCTCCATCGACGCTTGATTAAGTGCACCCGTGCCGCGCGTCGTCGCGAGCAGATGGACGAGCTGTTCGCGATGCGCTGCCGCTGCGCGTTGGTCGATGAAAGTGCGCACTCGACTGAGTGCTTGTTTGAAGCGCGCTTCGTTGATCGGCTTCAATAAGTAATCGAGCGCCTGCGCCTCAAACGCGTTCAGCGCGAATTGATCGAAGGCGGTAACGAACACGACGATCGGCATCGATTCTTGCGGAATATGCGCGACGACGTCGAAGCCCGACATGCCTGGCATCTGGATGTCCAAGAACATGAGCTGTGGCTGTTCGCGCGCGATCGCCTCGAGCGCTTCGCGACCGTTCGCACATTGGGCGACAACGCGAATGTCCGGATGATCCGCTAGACGCAACTCGATGCCGCGCCGTGCAAGCTCCTCATCATCGACGATGATCGCAGTAATCGGTGTCGCAACGTCGGTGTTCATGACGGTAAGCGAGGCTGATTGAATTCGGCGGGAAACGCCAACTGCACACTGAGTCCGGGTTTCGCATCGACGAGATCGACGCGACCACGCGATCCGTAGAGCACTTGTAATCGCTCGCGCGTATTGCGGATGCCGACACCACGACCGTTCTCGAGTCGACCGAAGTCCGCGAGCCCGGGGCCATCGTCGCTCACACTCAGGCGCAATTGTTGATCGACGAGCGCGCCAGTGATCGTGATCGTGCCGCCGCGTTCGCTCGGCGCAACCGCGTACTTGATCGCGTTCTCGATCAACGGTTGCAGCAATAGGCTCGGCATAAGCGCCTGCAGGGCTGGCGGCTCGATGCGATAAATAATGGTCAAACGATCCCCAAAACGCAGCTTCTCGATATCGAGGTAGAGATTCAGTGCTTCGACTTCTTGCGCGACCGTGACTCGTTTCATCGGATCCTGATCGAGCGTGTAGCGCAGGAATTCCGACAAGCCAGTGACGGCAGAGTTCGCCGTTGCATTGCGCTGATCGAGAATCAAGGTCGAGATCGCATTCAATGTATTGAACAGAAAGTGCGGATTGAGCTGGTAACGCAGCATCTTCAACTGCGCTTCCTGAGCCAGCGTTGAGGCACGCAGCGCCGCCTCACGCTGCAACAGCATCGTCTCGTAATAGCGGAAGCCGAAGTACGCGCCGACCCAGCACGCCATCAAGTACGCAGACGTCACCGTGCCGCTGAAATAGTCCATCGGGCCCGACGCCCAAAAGGACTCGGGCAGAAATCGCAAGTAAGCGATGTTGAGGAGTAGCCGCCAGATCGCGGCAACGACATACGCGGCGACAAGCGCCCCGAGCAGCGCCTTGATCGGTGGATGACCCCACAAGCGTCGGCACACATAGCGCAGCGGCGCGCTCACGATGAAGCCGGCGACGGTCCCCGCAACGATCACTTTCAAGTAGCCCGCGGGTTTCGAATAGATCAGTGCGCCGAGGTAATGCGAGACGGCATAGGCGAACCAACATGCGGAGTGCAGCAACCAAAACATCGCGTTGCGATTCGGCTTGGTAGGCGCCGCACTGATTTCAGGAATGGCTGTCACTGCATTCACGCGCCGAGCATAAGCACTCAACGCGACGAACCTCAACGCTTTGTCGCTCCCGCAGCACGCCTGGGCGCACCGCCGCAAGCTAACAAGGCGCCGTGACGTTCATTCCTTCGCTGAGATCTACGTCGCTCCGGCGTCGCATGGATTGCGCAATTCACTTCACGCCGATGAAGCGGTCGATACGCGCGATGAGTCGAAGCAATCTTCACCGCGCGACCGATTCCAACGTTGAGTACTCGATGCATCACGCAGTGTTCACATCAGTTGCGCGCGAGAGTGTGAAGTGCGTCTGCAGTCGAGATGGAAGTGCGCGAGACGGATTGCAACCTTTTCGAAAATGGCTGCATCTGAATCGGTAACGCGCGCGACTCGATACGAAATTTTGCGAACACTTGGAGATTGCACATGAACACGATCACGACCTTCGCCTCAGCGCGCGTTACCAAGCACACGGCTCTCATCGCGATCGGCGCAGCCGCGTTGTCTTTGATTTCTTTCAGCGCCTCGGCAACGTTGCCGCCGCCGCAGCAGGAAGTGAATTTTTCCGACTTGAATCTGACGGTCAAACAAGATGCAGAGCGTCTCTATCGTCGATTGCGCACGGCTTCGACCGAAGTGTGCAGCGACTTTCGCAAGCGCCACAGCGTCGTCATGCAAAAGCGCTATCGCGAATGCGTGAGCCAGGCCGTCGAGAACGCAGTCGCTACGATCGGCAACCCTTCGCTGACGGCGTTGCATGAAGCGAAGAATGACGTGAAGCTCGCGCAGAGCAATATGAAGGCGATGCCGCGGAGCTGATTCGATTTCGGTCGGAAGACCGAAGCTCTCGCCGGCGAGAACATTCTGCTGCGACAGGATGTTCTCGTCGGCCGAGAACTCCCGATTCTCAATGAAGCACTACTCGATCTACGCCGCTCGATCTGTGGCCTTCGGTACGCCGAGGCGGCTTTCACGGATCGTGATGTAGAGCGTCGAGGCGATGATGATTGCCGCGCCCATGAGCGTGAGCGTGTTCGGAATCTCGCCGAACATTGCATAGCCAATCGCAATCGCGAACACGAGCCGCGAGTAATCGACCGGCGCCATCACGGTCGCATCGCCCTCCGACATGCCCTTGATGTAACACGCTTGTGTGATCGTGCCGAGCACGCCCATCGCGCTGAGGAGCACGAGATCGAAGGGCTCGGGCCAACGCCACACGAACAAAGCCGGCGGTATCGAGAGAATGAGGCCAAGCACAGCCGACCATGACATCAACGTCATCGTCGTGTGATCGCGCGTCATGAACTTCATGCCCGTGACGGTAAGCGCGATCAGAAACGCTGAAGACAAGGCAGCAAGCGCAGGCAGGCTCAGATACGTGCTCTCATCGCCACCGGCCGGTTGCAACATCAGCAGCGCGCCGAGAAAGCCGATCGTCGTCGCGGAAATGCGTCGCGGCCCTACATGCTCTTTGAGAATGATCGCTGCGAGCGGCACGACCCACAGCGTGCGCGTGAACGACAGTGCATTCGCGTCCGCCAGCGGCATCGTTTGATATGCGTAGAACGAGAGGATCATGCCGGCGGTGCCGGCGAGCGCGCGAAAGAGCAGGATGCCGGGCCGTGTCGTGCGAAAGGAGCCGCGCGGATCGCGCAGGATCATTGGCAACAACACGATCATTCCTGCGACTTGCCGATAGAAGGTTTGCAGCGTCGCGGGATAGTCCTCGCCCAACATCTTGATGAGCACGGTCATCACCGTGAAGGTGATCGCCGATGCAGTCATCCACAGCGCGCCGCGAGCATTGCCAGGCCAGCGGCGATACGCGTCTTGGAATTTTCTCACGCGTGCGGTTTAGCGAGCGATGTGATTCGCCATTGTAACCACGATCCGCGTGCAGCCGACGCTCAGACGAGTTGGATGATTCCGAACACGATCAAGTAGATCGCGATGATGTAATTGAGCAGCTTCGGCATGACGAGAATCAGGATGCCGGCGATGATCGAAATGAGTGGGCCGAGGCTGATGTGAATGTTCATTAGAGCTGCCTTTTTGTTGAGAGACGCTCGAGGACGCGCGATTGCAGGCTCGAGTTCCTAACGCAATCGCGCCTGTAACCATTGCGAGATGTCGTTCACTTCTTCGATACACACCGAATGCGGCATTGGGTAGCTGCGCCACTCGACGCTGTAGCCAGCATCTTTGAGAATGTCGCGCGAGAATTCACCCAGGGGGTGCGGTACGACACTGTCTTGCGTGCCATGACACATCAGGATGGGAGTGGCTTTGTTTGCCGCGCTTGCCTCAGCAGCAAGCTGACCTCGCAGAGGCAAGTAGGTCGACAGCGCGAGAATTCCGGCGAGCGACTCTGCATAGCGAGTGCCGCTATGGAGTGCCACGGCGCCGCCTTGCGAGAAACCGGCGATCACGATGCGGGAAGCAGCGATGCCGCGCGATTTTTCCTGCTCGATGTAACTGCTGACGATGCGCCCGGATTCGCGCAATCCGACATCATCTTCGCTGGCATCGCGGTGAATGCCTTTGATGTCGTACCACGCGCGCATCACGTAGCCGTTGTTGATCGTTACCGGTCGATGAGCTGCATGCGGAAAGATGAAGCGCACGTGGAGAGCGTTCGGTAAGCGCAATTCATCCACGATTGGCACGAAGTCGTAGCCATCCGCGCCGAGCCCGTGAAGCCAAATCACCGCGGCCGTCGCTGGACCATGCGGATCTAAAGTGATGGCAGCGTCCGTTTCGTTGACGGCGTAAGTCATGTCGATATCGCGCGCGAGGAATCCGGCCGGCACGGTGGCCGAGGCGGTTCGCAATTGCAAGCCGCAATCAGGCTTGAACCGGCGGCGCTTTCAATGCGTCGAGAATGGCCGCGTTCAGCTCTGCAACCGCGAAAGGCTTACGCAGCATCCGTGCATGACCGAGTGCGGCGTCGAGCGCACTGCTGTCCGCGTAGCCTGACACGATCAACACCCGCAGCCCGGGTTGCGCTTCTTGCGCACGCTTTGCGAGTTCAGCACCGTTCATGCCGGGCATTGCGAAATCGGCGACCAACAAATCGAAGCGCTTGCCTTCGAATGCGCTGAGACCCGCCTCGCCGCTTGCAACATCAGTCACCGCGTAGCCCAAGCCGCGCAACGACTCGGCGATGAAGCGGCGTACTTGGCGATCATCGTCGACGACAAGAATCGATGTGGTCGCATTCGCCGTCGCCGACGGAACGGTCGGTGAAGGATCGGCGTGCGCTACGGCCTGAGCCGCTCGCACGGCCCCCGGCAAAATCATGCGCACAGTGCAACCTTCATTCGGCGCGCTGTCGACGAACACCAATCCACCGGATTCGCGCACGATGCCGTACACCTGCGACAGCCCAAGCCCGGTGCCTTGGCCAACCGGCTTCGTCGTGAAGAACGGTTCCATCGCGCGAGCACGCACGCTGTCCGTCATGCCAAGGCCATTGTCCTTCACCGAAAGCTCGACGTAATCGCGCCGCGGAAGATTGCGCACATCGGTATACGACGCCGGGCGCGATTCGATATCGAGCACGCCGCCATTCGGCATCGCATCGCGTGCATTCACAGCGAGATTCAACAGGGCGAGCTCGAGCTGATTCGTATCGGATAGGACTGTGTCGGCCTCCGGCGTGATGCTCGTGCGAATGCGCACACCGGGACCCACCGACCTCGCGAGCAGATCGCTCATGCCATCCAACAGCTCGGGGAGCGCGACGGGTTCGAGATGCATGCGCTGGTCGCGTGAGAACGCGAGCAACTGCGAAGCGAGCTTCGCGCCGCGCTGTGCGGCTTCGAGCGCATTGCCTGCAAGTCGTTGCAAACGATCGTTGCCCGCAGCCCGCGTACGAATCAGATCGAGATTGCCGATGATCGCGGTGAGCAAATTGTTGAAGTCGTGCGCTATGCCGCCGGTGAGCTGACCCACTGCTTCCATTTTCTGCGACTGACGCAAGGTTTCTTCGGCGCGACGTCGCTCGGACATATCGCGCAGCACGAGCACGATCAGGATGCCTGCGAGCAATGCGCTGCCGAGTGCCGCCAAGCCGGCGACGACGAACGACCAAGACAGAGGGGTGTCGATGCGCGATGAAGGAATCGCGATGTGCGCCGACCATCCTGACCACGGCGAGGTGAAATACGCCGTGTAGTTCGTCAGGCCTTCGTACGTGCGGCCGCGATACACGCCCTCTGTCCCGCGCGCGATCGCCTCGCGAACATGCGTCGTCGCGAGCTCGCCAATGCGCGTCTCACGATTGATCGTGCGTTCGATGAAACGACCTTCGCGATCGACAATGGCGGCCGTAGCGCCTTCGACCGTATTCCCAAACAGCACATCTCGAAACGATCCGGCGGGCATGCCGAGCGCGAACACGTACGCGAGCGCCCCGTCGCGAAACACTGGAACGAAAACGTAGAGTGTCGGCGTGGGATCGAAATGCACATTGCTCGGTGTCGGCCCACGAAGGCGCTCGAGCTCAGCGAAAAGCTCGCGAGTGAACAACGCGTTAGGACGCGGTGGGCCGAATGGCTTGCGCGTATCGAAGAGCTCCTGCTGTGCGCGCACGTCGTAGAACAGAATCGACGACCATCTTGGGTTGGACGCGCGGACGCGCTCAACGCGCGGATGAAACTCGGCCCAATCTTTCGATTCAATGTAAACGGAGGTCGAAAGTACGTTGATCGCGGTCGCATCGCCGCGGACCCGCGCATCGAGCAACGTCATGATGGTCTGCGCTTTGGCGAGCGTCTCGGCTTCGACACGGTGGCCTTCCGCACGCAGGAAGGAGAACAGCGCGACGGCCGCAAAAATAATCGTCGGTAAGCCCGCGGCGACCCCTAGCGCGATTAACGAGCGGCGAAAGAATCGCATCGAATGTAGCGGCAGCCTTGTCGCAAGGAAGTCGCGGATCGTCTCACTTTACTTACAGCGCTGCCACCGGCCTCCCTCCCTTCGCCGCCTTCTTGTCAGGCGATCCTTCACGATGGAGGGATAGCGAAAAGTCAGCAGCGCAGCCGCGCGCCGTTTCTCGATAAACTTCACAGAATCAGGCGACCGCTTCGGGTGTGATCGGTCGCACCAACCAGAACGGATCGATATATGCGTTCACGCAAAGCTCATGCGCTTGGCGCGGCTGTGATTTTTTTCGCGATTGCGAAGCTATTCGAGCTCATGACGCCGCACTCACTCGACGCGTGGCGCGTGTTGTTCTGGAGCTTGTTCGGCATCGGCGTTTACATCGCGCTGTCACACGCGTTCGGCTTCGATCCGCATCGTACGAAGCTCACGGCTGCGGCCTCCGCTCTCATGCAGTACGTCGAGCGTTGGGAACTGCGTCTAGGTCAGGCGACGCTTGCGATGTTGGGATTGATCGTCGTCGCGGCGCGCGTCGTCGACCCGGATCATTTCGTCACCGCGGTCGTGTGCGGGACGCTGTCGGCGTGGACGTATTTCGCGCTGCGGCTTTATGCGAACGGCTACAAGACGCCACCGATTCGCGCGCGCTGATCAGTGCGCTTGTTCGAGTAGCTTGAGCTCGTAAATGATCAGCGCGAGGTAGGCGAGAAAAATCAGGCCCAAGAGCAGCTCGCCCGGAATCGCGCGGAATAATTTCATGCGGCTGCACGCGACGAGCACCATCGTGCCGAGACTCGTCAGCGATAACTTCACTGCTGCAAACCAGCCGAGCGAGTGCGGCACGAACATCGCCATGAACGGATTCATTTCGACGGCGCCGTTTTGCAGCAGCATGACTGTGAGAACGCCGTCCGACACACACAGCATCAAAATCGCCATCACCCACGCGAACACGCGCGGCGAATGCCAATCGATGATGGGGTAATACGTATCGGTCGCACGACGTCCCGCACGACGACGCGGCGTGCGCGCGCCTTGCCAGTACGCGTGAAACGAAAGACGTCGACGTTCGAGGCCCGAGCGGCGTTCAACGAAAGTGGAGTGCATGCGTCGCACTATGCGTGAGTCGTTGGCGAGCCTGCGCGCGACTTAACGAAATTCACGCGACTATTTTTTCTTCGCTAAGGAACATTTCTGCGGGCTCAGCTCGATGCGAACGGTGGAGTGCATCGACTGCCGCGCATCGCTGGTTCATTGACTCAATGCGGAGGCGGGTGTGTAGAAGCACCAAAGTAAATCGCTTGGATCTCCAGCAGAGATCCAAGCGACGAAAAGAAAATCACTCCGGGAGCCGACGTCCTTGCCAGCACTCAAGCTCAGGGGGGATTAGAGTCAAGCGCGCATCCCGGAGTGAGATAAACCTAAATCAGTTCGATCGACTAGCGGGCGCTCGCGAGTGCAACTGCGGCGTGCGGGCGACCGTTCACGGCAACGATCTGGCCGCTGTCGTCGGCGTGGCAAACGATGCGGGCAAGCTGGCGACCACTCTCACGACCCTTCGCGACGACTTCGATCTTGTACGTGCCGGAGATCGGCAGCGGACGCGGCACCGAATCGTTCGTCGTCTGGACGGTCACCTTGCGGTCCTTCGCGAGATCGGAATCCAAGAACGCCTTCACGCAAGCATTCATCGCGCTCTTTTCATCAGCGTGGCTGAGAACTGGGGCGGCGAGAGCGGGCAACAGGGTGAGTAGAGCGAGGCGCTTGGCGATGTGCATGTGAACTCCTTGAGTATCCGAATGAGCCGTCGATGGAGCTCAATCTAGGAGTCTTTTTGCAGTGCGGCAAACGAGCAAAATTTGCGCTGGCCTCAATAGATTTCATGTCGATCGAGCGAACGCGATTGCGATTTTGTTGTCCGCGTCACATCACTCACACATCTACACAAAGCCGCTGATTTTCTTCGCCTTTCTGCGACGGATTGGCGCAAACGAACGACGCCACGCCCCGAATCGGGGCGAGCAATGGAACGTCCAAAGCGTTGGAGTTGAACCGCTATCAGGCGGCGGTTTTGAACTCGTCGAGGATCCACTGCGTGACGTTTCGAACGTCCGGACGGGACGCGTCCTCCGGGCGCAGCAGAAGGAAGTAGCTCTCACCAGTCTGCAGCTCAGTATCGAAAAGCTTGACGAGCGAGCCTTGAGCGAATCGGTCGATGCCGAGTCGCGAAGAAACAAGCGCAACGCCGACGCCGTGTTCCGCCGCCTGCGCGGCCGCCGACATCGTGTCGAAACGAATGACCTTCCGCGGGCGCAGCTCGACGCCGACGGATTCGGCCCAACGTTCCCAGCCGTCGCGACGCGCTTCGTGAACGATCAAGGTGTGTCGATTCAGATCATCGACGACCTTGATCGGATTGCGTTCGAGTAGCAGCGGCGAGCAAGCTGGTACGAACGCCTGCGAGAACAACTTGTGGCATGACAAACCGTCTTCCGGCGCAGCATTTACGACGATCGACACGTCTGCATCGGCCGGATGCGACTCCAGCGCGTGCACTGTATTGATATGAATGTCGGTGTCCGGTTGCGCGTCGAGCAACGACTGCAATTTCGGTAACAGCATCTCGGTCGCGAAGAACGGTGTGATGTGCAAACGAACGACACCGCGCCCATACCGCGCTTGCACCTGCTCCGTCACTGTCTCCAGCCGCGCGAACAACGCATCCAGATGCTGCAGGTAACTGCGCCCGCCTTCTGTCAGAGTGAGCGAGTGAGCGCCGCGATCGAATAGCGCGACGCCGAGCTGCTCTTCCAGCGTCTTGATCTGATGACTGACGGCAGACGGCGTAATGAACAGCTCTTCAGCGGCGGCCTTGAAGCTGAGCCTCGAGGCAGCGATCTGAAACGTCCGCAGAAACTTCAAAGAAGGTAGGCGCATGATCCTTACGCTCGCGCAATCCACTGCGGCACCTTAGTGCCTCAGCGAACGCTCGCGAACTGACGCGTTCACATGAACATATGCTCACGGAGCAAGTAGCGTGCCCGCGCACGCGACGGGCCGAAAGCCAATTCCTTGTCATTTGCTCGACACTCACGCAACACACAGCGCTGGCTCGTGCGCTGCGCGCAGCGCACAGTGCGGTGGCTTGAACGCAGATCAATATGACAAGGAAAGCGCGCCGAGTGTGGAGGCAGTCCGGAACCGTTATCGGTACGAGCGCAAGAACTTCAGAAAAGTTCTGTCAACGCACGCTTACCGGCGTGAGCGTTTGCGCTCCGCGTCGGGTTTGTTACTGATTTGCGACCGTTCGGTACGTGAGCGGCACGCCGGCTTCGGGGGTGAGCACCCGAAAGGTGAAGCTTTCTTGGATATACAGCAGGACCGACGTACTCGAGTGATCCAGATAGCCGATGGAAAAATCCTGGCCGACCGACAACTCGAAATCGCCACCCCGCAAACTAAGCACGATTGCACCATCCGCGGCCGGCGCCCACACGATCGGACCGTCGACGAGCTTGCGCACGTGATCGATCACCGGATAACCGCGCGTCGTGCTGCGTGTGAGTCCGGTGTAACAACGCGGTCCTAACGCGATGCCATACGGCCCACTGACCCCTTCGCTGCGCAGTCGGTGCGTCGCCTCGGCAACGACATCCGGGTACGCCTCGTATTGATCGGGAATGATAAGTCCACGCTCCGCCGAAGCTTGGAACATGCCTTCGATATTCGCAGCCTCATAGCCCTGGAAGACCGCACGATCTTCAGCAATGGCCGCAGCGCGAGCGGCATTTCGCACTGGATTCAGATCCGCATCTGCAGCCCCGCGACCGATCGCATCGAGCTCGGCACGTGACAGTTCGAACGGCACCCGAATCTCGGTGAGCGGCTGGACCCTGCGCACTCTCGAAACGACGCCGTCTTGCAACGGTGTTGCCAGCGTCTCAGTGCGACCCGTGGGGATCGCTGCCGTCTTCCAACCGAGCGGTCCGTTGAAGTCGACGAGTCGCCGTGCAGCCAGTAACACTTCGAGCGTGCGCTTTGCCTCCGCGTCGATTTCTTGCCAAGTAGTAGCCGAAATCGGTGCGTGTTCGCGTAACAAATCATTCATGGGAAAGCCCTTTAGCGCGAACGAAGACTGCCGATGCCGAGCGAACCGTCGCCGCTGGCGTCTGCATCCTGATCGCCGCCGTGTTCGGCTTCGTGTTCGACGTCGAGCAAGCGTTTGTTCGTGAACAGATACGTGCGCAGATGCTCGTCGAGCTTCGGGTCATGTCGACGCAACCATTCCAGCGTCATCGCTGCGTGCTCTT
>Ga0190269_10001440_pt1 | contig 11468 bp, 8 predicted proteins | sample Popmic249IS_FD_133749 | JGI IMG/M metagenome (GOLD analysis project Ga0190269, IMG submission 133749) | Populus adjacent soil microbial communities from riparian zone of Blue River, Arizona, USA - 249 IS | ecosystem: Environmental > Terrestrial > Soil > Riparian zone | place: USA: Arizona... | reverse complement strand
CTACCTCGGCATCGAGCCCTACACGGACCCGATCCCGATCCAGCCGACGGCGCACTACGCGATGGGCGGCATCCCGACCAACATCGACGCCCAGGTGCTGCGCAACAACACCGACGTCGTACCTGGCCTGTTCGCTGCGGGCGAGGCGGCCTGCGTGTCGGTGCACGGGGCGAACCGGCTGGGCACCAACTCGCTGCTGGACATCAACGTCTTCGGCAAGCGTGGCGGCATCTCGGCCGCCACCTACGCGAGCTCCGCCGACTTCGTGGAGCTGCCCGACGACGCTGCCCGCGACGTGCAGGCGCTGCTCGCCCGGCTGCAGGACGGCAACGGCACCGAGAAGGTCGCGGCCATCCGGGCGGAGCTGCAGGAGACGATGGACGCCAACGCGTCCGTCTACCGCACCGAGGAGACCCTGAAGCAGGCGGAGCTCGACATCGCCGCGCTGAAGGCGCGCTACCAGCACGTCGGGGTCAGCGACCGGGGCAAGCGCTACAACACCGAGCTGCTCGAGGCGGTCGAGCTGGGCTTCCTGCTCGACCTGGCCGAGGTGCTCGTCGTGTCCGCGCGGGCCCGCAACGAGTCGCGGGGCGGCCACTTCCGCGAGGACTTCCCGACCCGCGACGACGCCCAGTTCATGCGCCACACCATGGCCTACAAGGAGACCAGCGGGATCCGTCTGGACTACAAGCCGGTCGTCCAGACCCGGTACCAGCCGATGGAGCGGAAGTACTGATGACCGTCGTGGAAGAGCGCCCCGTCGACGTGGCCGAGCACCAGCGCCTGGTCACGCTGAAGATCCGCCGGTACGACCCGGAGCTGCACACCGACGCGGTGTGGGAGACCTTCGAGGTCCCCGTCGAGAAGGGCGACCGCCTGCTCGACGCGCTGCACTACGTCAAGTGGCACATCGACGGCTCGCTGACCTTCCGGCGCTCCTGCGCGCACGGCGTCTGCGGCTCCGACGCGATGCGGGTCAACGGCGTGAACCGGCTGGCCTGCAAGGTGCTCGTGAAGGACCTGGTCAAGGGCGACGGCGCCACCATCACGGTCGAGCCGATCAAGGGCCTGCCGGTCGAGAAGGACCTGATCGTGGACATGGAGCCCTTCTTCGAGGCGTTCCGGTCGATCAAGCCCTTCCTCATCACCAGCGGCAACGAGCCGACCAAGGAGCGGGTCCAGTCGGCCGAGCAGCGCGAGCGCTTCGACGACACGACGAAGTGCATCATGTGCGCCGCCTGCACCACCTCGTGCCCGGTGTTCTGGAACGACGACGCCTACTTCGGCCCGCAGGCCATCGTGATGGCGCACCGGTTCATCTTCGACAGCCGCGACGAGGGCGCCGCCGAGCGGCTCGAGATCCTCAACGAGAAGGAGGGAGTCTGGCGCTGCCGGACGACCTTCAACTGCACCGACGCCTGCCCCCGCGGCATCCAGGTCACCAAGGCGATCCAAGAGGTCAAGCGCGCCCTCATCTTCCGCAAGGTCTGACCCCCTCACCCCCGCTTGTCTTCGCAACACCCCGCGAGGACGCTTCCCAGCGGGGCAGCGGGCGGGGTGTCCCGTAGACAAGCGGCGTCTTGAGAGCGGACGTAGCGGACGGAAAGGTGCGGCGCCCTTCCGGGGTCGTGGGAGCGCCGCCGGTAGCCTGAGGAGCACCATGCGATCCCCCCTCACGCTCGTCGCGGCTGCCCTCGCGACCCTGGTGACCCTGACGCCCGCCACGGCGTCCGCCGAGACGCACGAACCGGTCGGCGGCCCGCGGATGGCCGAGCGCGGCCTCGTCGTCTCCCCCGGCGCCCCGCGGCTGCCCCGGATCTCGGCCGCCGGCTGGATCATCGCCGACATGGCCACCGGCCAGGTGCTGGCGGCCAAGGACCCGCACGGCCGGTACGCACCGGCGAGCACGATGAAGGTGCTCACCGCCCACACGGTGATGAAGAACCTCGCCCCGACCACGATGGTCCTGCCGACGTTCGAGGACGTGAACGTCGAGGGCTCCAAGGTGGGCATCGTCAACCGGATGCGCTACTCGGTGAAGGACCTCCTCACCGGGATGATGGTCGTCTCCGGCAACGACGCGGCCAACGCGCTCGCCACCGCCAACGGCGGCCGCGCAGCGACCCTGGCGCAGATGAACGCCGAGGCGGCGCGGCTGCAGGCCTTCGACACCCGCGCGATGAACCCGAGCGGCCTCGACCACCCGAAGCAGCTGTCGTCGCCCTACGACCTCGCCCTCATCGGCCGCGAGGCGATGACGTCCGACGACTTCCGCCGGTACGTCGCCACGAAGCGCTACTACATGCCCGCACCCGGCGGGAAGAAGTTCTACATCGCCACGCACAACCGGCTCGTGTGGAACTACGACGGCGCCATCGGCATCAAGAACGGCTACACCGTCCGCGCCCGCGCCACGTTCGTCGGCGCGGCGACCCGCAACGGCCGCACCCTGATCATCGCGATGATGAAGACGATCCCCCGCTACTGGCCCGAGGCGGCCGCGCTGCTCGACTGGGGCTTCAAGGCCGCGGACCGCGGCGTCACGCCGGTGGGCGAGCTCGTGGACCCGGTCGAGGAGGAGCAGCCGGAGCCGCAGGCGGCTGAGGTCGCCGCCCCACCGGTGGCGGCCAGGACGGCCGAACCGGGGTCGGACGTGCCCGTGCTCCCCACCCTCCTCGTCGGCGCCGGCGTGGCGGTGCTGGGTGCGGGCGTTGTGCGCACCCGCCGCCAGCGGCGCCGTCGACCGCGGAGCCGGCTGCGGCTCGACCTGCCGCTGTAGGCAACCGAGCGGTACGACGGAGAGGTGACCCCGTCCGTCGTACCGCTCGAGGCCTCAAGCGCTGGGCCTTCGCCGCCGCGCAGCACGCCGGCGAAGGAGCTCAGTCCGCGCGAGTCGCGGAGCAGACGAGCAGCTCGCACGGCCCGACGAAGCCGGCGGGCGTCACGAAGGCCCGGAGCGCGTCGAGGACCTCGGCCCACACGTCCTCCCGCTCCTCGGCGGGCACGCCGGACAGCATCTGGTGGAGCGCCCCGAACGACTCCCGCTCGAACCGCAGGCACTCCTCGGCGGAGCGCAGGACGAGCGGGGCGTCCACCGGTTCCACCCGGACGTCGGCGAACCCGTTCGCCGAGAGCAGGGCCTCCAGCGCGCCGGGCGCACCGAGGCTGAACGGGCCGGGGAGGCCCGGGCCGGGCGCCGGCAGGCCCGCCCGCCGGCGGATGATCGAGACCGGCACGGCGAAGAACCCGTTCCGGTCGGGGGTCGAGTAGACCACCGCTGCCACCCGACCCTCCGGGTGCAGCGCCTCCCGCAGCGCCCGCACACCGGCCGCCTGGTCGGGCAGGTAGATGAGGCCCAGCCTGGAGATGGCCGCGTCGAACGACCCGTCCGCGAGGCTGCCGAGCCGCTCGGCGTCGGCCTCCTGGGTCTCGACATTGCCCAGACCCGCCTCCGCGGCCGTCTTCGCCGCGTAGGTGAGGATGGTCGGCGAGAGGTCGGTCGCCAGCACCCTGCCCGCGGGGCCGCAGCGGCGGGCCGCCGCCAGGGTCTGACCGCCGGCGCCGGCGGCGACGTCCAGCACGGTCGAGCCCTCGACCACCCCCGCCTCGTCGAGCATCCGCTCCGTGGCCTCGCCCAGCCAGCTCTCGAGCGTCGGGCCCCACCGGTGCCAGGCCGCTGCGGCCTCCTCCCACTGGTCGCGCGTCGTGGTCTTGTAGGCGTCGGCGTCGAACGTCGTCATCTGCTGCTCCCTCGTCGGTCTTCGGTGGCGGTGCTCTGGTGCCAGCAGCCTCCGGCCGCCGGCGGCAGAACGCACCTGGCGGATCGCCAGGTGCGGCTGGCGGCGCGGGGCGGCATCATGTGCCGCGTGGAGCGCCCGGACGGCCTGGTCGGGCGGGGCGACGCGCTGGCCCAGGCCACCCGGGCGCTGAGGGCCGCCCGCAGCGGCGCGCGCGCAGCCCTCGCGGTCACGGGTGCGTCCGGCACCGGCAAGACGGCGCTCCTGCGCGCCGCGCTCTCCCACGTCGAGGGGGTCGACGTGGCGTGGGGCACCTGCCGCGACGGCGGAGCGCCGGGCTACTGGCCCTGGACCCAGGCGCTCACCGGGCTGGTCCGGACGACCGGCCTGGAGCGGGCGCTGCGGGCGGCGGGGCAGGACGCCGAGCTGCTGGCCACCCTCGTGCCCGCCGTCGTGCCCGCCGTCGTGCCCGCCGGCGGCGCCTCGTCCGGGACCGAGGTGTCGGATCGCGGGCGGCTGCTGCTGCAGGACGCCGTGGCCGGCTGGCTGAGGGAGCTCAGCCAGGAACGCCCCCTGGTCGTGGTGCTCGACGACCTCCAGTGGGCGGACGAGTCCTCGCTCGACCTGCTCCGCATCGTCGTGGAGGACCCGCGGCCGGCCGGGCTCTGCGTGGTCGCCGCCGTACGCGACGACGAGGTGCCGGGCCGGCAGCGCGCAGCGGTCGCTGCCGTGGTGGCGGCAGCCGACCACGTGCGCCTCGGCGGGCTCGACCGGGTCTCCACCGGACGCCTGGTCCGGTCGGTCGCCGGGCCGGGGATCGGCGAGTCCGTGGTCGACGAGATCCACGCCCGCGCCGGCGGGCTGCCGTTCTTCACCAGGGAGCTGGCGCTGGCGGCACGGGAGGGCCTGCACGGTGAGGTGCCCTCCGCCGTGCAGGACGCGGTCCTACGACGCATCGAGCGGCTGTCCCCGGGCACGAGGGCGCTGCTGCCGGCAGCCGCGCTGCACAGCAACGCACTCGACGCGGACGTGCTGGCGGAGACCGCCGGGTGCGCCCGTGCCGACGTGGAGGAGGCGCTCGCCGAGGCAGCGGCGGCGGGAGTCGTGGTCGCCGACGGCCGCGGCTGGCGCTTCGCCCACGACCTGTTCCGGGAGACCCTGGCCGGGACGATCGCTGCCGCCGACCTGCCCGCGCTCCACCTGCGCACGGCCGAGGCCCTGGAGCGCCGGCACCTCAGGACGCAGGACGTGCCCCCGTCCGAGCTGGCTCGGCACTACCGGGCGGGGCTGCCCCTCGCGCCGGTCGAGGCAGCCGCTGCCTGGGCGCTGCGTGCGGCCGAGGCCGACCGGGCGTCCGTGGCGCTCGCCGAGGCCGCCCAGCACCTCCGGCTGCTGCGCGCCGCGGTGTCCCAGGTCGGGGCCGCCCTCCCGGTGGACCTGCTGGTGCACCTGCTGCTCGTCGAGGCCGAGCTGCTGGTGCGCGGTGGCCGGCCGTCCGACGCACGGGGGCTGCTCCGCGTCGCGCGGAGTGCCGCCGACGAGGCGGGGGCACCCGAGCTCATCGCCCGCTCGGCCCTCGCCGTCGCCGCCGCGGGGTCCCGCTTCAGCGCCCGGCGAGACGAGGTCGTGCAGGAGCTCGAGACCGCGCTGGAGGTGGTCCGGGACCGCGCGCCGGGGCTGGAGGCCCGGGTCGCCGCAGCGCTTGCCAGAGAGCTGCACCACTCGGTCCCGGAGGAACGGGCCAGAGCGGCGCCGCTGAGCGAGCGCGCCCTGGAGCTCGGCCGGGGCAGCGCGGACGCGGAGGTGCTGAGCGCCTGCCTGCTGGCCCGGCACGACATCCTGTGGACGCCGGGCCAAGCGCACGCCAGGACAGCCGTCGCCGAGGAGCTGGTGGAGCTCGCGCGGCAGACCGGCGACGGCGAGCGACTCGCGGAGTCCCTGCTGCTGCAGGCGAACTCCCTGCTGGAGGCTGGGAGCGCCGCCTTCGCACCGGTCCTCGTGCAGTGCCTGGAGCTGCTCGAGGGCCTGGGGCAGCCGCGGCACCGCTACACGGTCGAGACCCGGCGTGCCTGCCTGGCCCTGATGCGCGGGGAGCTCGACGAGGCGGAGGAGCTGATCGAGCGTGCGGCCGTCCTCGGCGAGCGCGTGCGCGAGCCGGACACCGGGAACGTGCGGATGTCGCAGCGGCTGGAGCTGACGCGGTCCCGGTCGGTCCCCGAGGAGCTGGTCCGCTTCGCGGGCGAGGCTGTCGCGCACTGGGTCGGGGCGCCCGTGCACGCGCACGCGGTGGCCGCCGGCTTCAGCGCCCGGGCAGGGGCTCTGGACGAGGCCCGGCACCACGTCGCCGTGGTGCGCGACCTCGGCGGGTGGCAGGCCGACCGCTCGTACCTCTGGTCCGTGTTCGTGCCCGAGCTGGCCGTCGCTGCGGTGGCCCTCGGGGACGAGCTGCTGAGCCGGGAGCTCTACGACGCGGTGCGCGGCCTGGCGGGCACCTGCGGCGTCAACGGGGCCGTGGTGGCGTTCTCCGGGGCGCACGCGCACACGGCAGGTCGGCTCGCGGCGGCGCTGGGCGAGCGCGACCGGGCGGCAGCCCTGCTGCAGAGCGCCTGCGAGACGTACGAGCAGCTGGGTGCTGCCGCCCTGGCGGGCAGCCGGGCGGAGCTCGCGGCGGTGCAGCGGGACGCCGCGCCTCCCGCCGCCGCTCGGATGCACCGCCGCGGCCCGGTCTGGGAGATCTCCTTCGCCGGCCGGGTCGCCTCCGTGGGCGACTGCAAGGGCCTCGACGACATCGCCCGGCTGGTGGCCCGCGAGGGCCGGGACGTCCACGTCCTGGACCTGGCGACACCTCGGGCGGCGGCCTCGCCGCAGCCCGCGGCGGAGCGTGCACGCAAGGCGGTGAGCGCCCGGATCCGCGACGCGGTGCAGCGCATCGGGCAGGAGCTGCCGGAGCTCGCTGCGCACCTCGACGCGACGGTGATCACCGGAGTGCGGTGCCGGTACGTCGGTGAGCTGCGCTGGGACGTGCGGCGCTAGCCCACGTCAGGGCTCAGGGACAGGACCGGGCAGGGGCGTGGCGAAGGGGAAGTCGCGCTGCGGCCGCCACACCCCGTCCTTGCCCTGCTCGAACAGCGAGAAGCCCCAGACCTGGAAGCGCGCGTCGTAGGTCGCGAGCTCCTCGAAGGCACGGTCGAGAGCGGCCTCGTCCAGGTCGTGCGCGACCGTGACGTGCGGGTGGTAGGGGAACTTGACCTCGCGTGCCAGCGCCCCTCGACGGACGTCGGCCTCGAGCCGCTCGCACTCGCCGATCCCCTGCACCAGCGGGACGAACACGACCGGGGAGATCGGCCGGAAGGTGCCGGACCCCCTGAGGTGCATGGTGAACGGCGCGTGCCGCTCCGCCACCCCGAGCAGGTGCTCCTCCACCTGGTCGAGGTCGTCCGAGGTCAGCGCCGTGGGCGGCAGCAGCGTGACGTGCGGCGGGATACCGCCGGCGTTGGGGTCGCCGAGCCGCTCGCGCCAGTCCTGCAGCTCGCTGGTGTAGGGCTCGGGGATGCCGATGGCGACCCCGATGTCGCGACTGCTCACCTGGCGGGGAGGAGGCCCACGCGCTCCCGCACCGCGGCCAGGGTCGCGCCGGCCACCTCGCGCGCCCGGACCGCGCCCTGGGCGAGGACGTCGTCGAGATGCGCCGGGTCGGCCACCAGCTCGGCGTACCGCGCCCGCACGGGGGCGAAGAGCTCCACGACCGCCTCAGCCACGTCCTTCTTGAAGTCGCCATAGCCCTTGCCGGCGTAGGCGGCCGCCAGCTCGGGGACCGCCTTGCCGGTCGCCACGGACATGATGGTGAGCAGGTTGGAGATGCCCGGCTTGCCCTCGACGTCGTAGGTCACCTCGCGGCCGAGGTCCGTCACCGCGCTCTTGACCTTCTTCGTGATGACCGCGGGGTCGTCGAGGACCCAGAGCGTGCCCTGGCCGCCGAGCGACTTGCTCATCTTCTTCTCGGGCGTCTGCAGGTCCTTGATCCGCTCGCCCTGCTTCGGCTGGTAGGCGGCCGGGAGGGTGAACGTGTCGCCGTACCGGCTGTTGAAGCGCTGCGCGAGGTCCCGGGTGAGCTCGAGGTGCTGCCGCTGGTCCTCGCCGATCGGTACGGCGTCGGCCTGGTAGATGAGGATGTCCGCGGCCTGCAGCACCGGGTAGACCAGCAGCCCGAGGGACACCGGGCCGGAACCCGAGCTCTTGTCCTTGAACTGCGTCATGCGCGACGCCTCGCCGTAGCCGGTCATGCAGGTGAGCACCCAGGCCAGCTCGGTGTGCTCCGGCACGTGCGACTGCACGAAGACCGTGCTGCGCGCCGGGTCGATGCCCATCGCGAGCAGCTCCGCGACAGACTCGTGCGTGCGGCGGAGCAGGACCGCGGGGTCGAACTCCTCGCTCATCGCGTGGAGGTCGGCGACGAAGTAGAAGCACTCGTTCTCGTCCTGCATCTGCGCCCAGTTGCGCACCGCCCCGAGGTAGTTGCCGAGCTGGAAGCCGGCGCCGGTGGGACGGATCCCGGACAGCACGCGAGGACGGGAGGGCATCTGCCGAGTCTACGAAGAGCCGTCGCGGACCAGCGTGCCGAGGAGCTCCGCCTCCTTGGCAGTGAGCTTGCTGATCATCTCGACCACGAAGGACTCCGCCTTGCCGCCGACCAGCGGGATGCTCACCTTGGCCTCGCCCTTGATGGTGTAGCGCGTGCCGGTGCCGGTGGGCTCGAGCGACATGGTGCCGCCGACCTTGGCGGGTGCACCGGGGATCGACCCCGTCCACGTGCCGCGCCGCGCGCCGCCCTCCGACGGGCCCCACGCCTCGGTCTGCTGCGCCCGGCCGCCGGCCGGGAGGAACTTCTCGAGGAAGCCGGGGATGCCGTCGGGCAGGCCGCGGGAGACCGTGAGCGTGACGGCCCCGCCGTCGCCGACCTCGCGGCCCTCCGTGCGGCTCTCGTCGTCGAAGGCCGCTGCCTTGGCGGGCGCCCAGCCCTCGCCGGAGATGGCGGCGTAGACGGCCTCCACGTCTCCAGGGATGTCGTAGCTGACGTCGATCGACTTGCTCACAGCGTCACTCCTCCTCGTCGCCCTGCACGACGCGCGTCACCTTGACACGGCTGATGCGTCGCCCGTCCAGCTCAGCCACCTCGAGCCGGTGGCCGACAGCCTCGACCGCCTCGCCGACCCGCGGCACGTGCCCGAGGCAGGCCATGACGAAGCCGGCGAGCGTCTCGTAGGGGCCGTCGGGCAGCCGCATCGCGGTCTGCTCCTCGACCTCGTCGAGGTTGAGCAGGCCGTCCACCTCGAGCGCGCCGCCCTTGAGCCGCAGCGCGGACTCCTCGGGCGCGTCGTACTCGTCGCGGATGTCGCCGACGACCTCCTCGATGAGGTCCTCGAGCGTGATGATGCCGGCGGTGCCGCCGTACTCGTCGACGACGATCGCCAGGTGGTGCCCCTCGCGGCGCATCTCCGACAGGGCCGGCAGCACCTTCTTCGTGCCCGGCAGCTGGAGCACCGGCCGCGTCACGTCGGCGACCTTCGTGCCACGGGCCTTGGCCACCGGCAGCAGCAGGTCGCGCACGTGCACGAAGCCCTGGATGTCGTCCTGGTTGTCGCGGGTCACGGGATACCGCGAGTGCGGCAGCACCTGCGTGGTCTTGGCCGCCTTCGCCACCGTCCACGAGGCCTCGAGGAACGACACTTCGGTGCGGGGGATCATGACCTCGCGCAGCTGGCGCTCACCGGCCGCGAACACCTCGTCGATGAGCTTGCGCTCGTCCTTTGTGAGCGACTCGTGGGCGGCGACGAGACCGCGCAGCTCCTCCTCGGAGATGGCCTCGCGCCCCGCGTGCGGGTCGCCGCCGAGCAGCCGCACCACGAGGTCGGTGCTCTTCGACAGGAGCCAGATCACCGGCCGGCTCGCCACCGCGACCCGGTCGAGCGCAGGGGCGAAGGCGAGGGACACGCTCTCGGCGCGCTGCAGGGCCAGCCGCTTCGGGGCAAGCTCGCTGAAGACCAGGCTGAGGTACGAGACCAGCAGGGTCACCACCACGAGGGCCAGCGTGTCCGCCGTACCGCGCTCGAACAGGTCCTGGTCGACCATCGCGTCGGACAGCGGCTCGGCCAACCGGGCGGCGCCGAAGGCCGCGGACAGGAAGCCGGCCAGCGTCACGCCGACCTGCACCGCGGCGAGGAACCGGTTCGGGTCGCTGACGAGCCGGGCCACCCGCTGTCCGCGCCGGCCCCGCTCGGCCAGCGCGCGGGCCTGCCCCTCGCGGAGGCTGACGAGCGCGATCTCGGTGGCGGCGAACAGCCCGCCGACCAGCAGGAAGAAGAAGACGAGGACGAGGTCCAGCCACGGGATGCTCACGGCGCGCCGCCACAGGTGCAGGGGCGCGCCGGGCTACTCGGAGGGTGATCCACGACGCGAAGCCTAGGACAGGCCGGTACGCCGCCTGCCACCGAACTCTGCGGGGGATCCGCCCGGGGGGAGCGCACGAGGCCCGCAGAGAACGGGGGCGGCCCCGGGGGACCACCTGGTTCTCTGCGGGCCAGTCGAGCGTGGAGCGGGCAGCTTCGCCGCAGGGTTCGGAAGACGGCCGTCAGAACTCGGCGAGGGCGGCGTTGAAGGTCGCGCTCGGCCGCATGACGGCGTCGGTCTTGGCCTTGTCGACGTAGTAGTAGCCGCCGAGGTCCGCCGGGGAGCCCTGGACGCCGAGCAGCTCGGCCGTGATGGTCTGCTCCTCCGCCGCCAGCCGCTCGGCCAGGGGCGCGAACAGCGCCGCCGCCTCGGCGTCGTCGGTCTGCTCGGCCAGCGCCTGCGCCCAGTAGAGGGCGAGGTAGAAGTGCGAGCCGCGGTTGTCGATCTGGCCGACCTTGCGCGCCGGGGAGCGGTTCTCCTCGAGCACCCGGCCGGTGGCCTCGTCGAGGGTCCTGCCGAGCAGCGTCGCCCGCGCGTTGCCGGTCTTCTCGCCCAGGAACTCGAAGGAGACGGCCAGCGCGAGGAACTCCCCGAGCGAGTCCCAGCGCAGGTAGTTCTCCTTCACCAGCTGCTGGACGTGCTTGGGCGCGGAGCCGCCGGCGCCCGTCTCGAAGAGCCCGCCGCCGGCCATCAGCGGCACGATCGAGAGCATCTTGGCGCTGGTGCCCAGCTCCAGGATCGGGAAGAGGTCGGTGAGGTAGTCGCGGAGCACGTTGCCCGTGACCGAGATCGTGTCCTCGCCGCGCTTGGCCCGCTCGAGGGTGAACCGCGTGGCGGCGGCCACGTCCATGACCTCGAGCTGGAGCCCCTCGGTGTCCAGCTCGCCCAGGTAGGCGCGCACCTTCTTCAGGACCTCGGCGTCGTGGGCGCGCGTCTCGTCGAGCCAGAACACGGCCGGTACGCCGGTCGCCCGGGCCCGGGAGACGGCGAGCTGCACCCAGTCGCGGATCGGGGCGTCCTTGGTCTGGCAGGCGCGGAAGATGTCGCCCTGCGCCACCTCCTGCGACAGCAGCACGTTGCCTGCGGCGTCGACGACCCGGACGGTGCCCGCATCGTCGAGGACGAAGGTCTTGTCGTGGCTGCCGTACTCCTCGGCCTTCTGGGCCATCAGGCCGACGTTGGGCGTCGTGCCCATGGTCGTCGGGTCGAAGGCGCCGTTGCGGCGGCAGAAGTCGACGGTCTCCGCGTAGAGCGGCGCGTACGTCGAGTCGGGGATGACGAACT
>Ga0190269_10001439_pt1 | contig 11468 bp, 6 predicted proteins | sample Popmic249IS_FD_133749 | JGI IMG/M metagenome (GOLD analysis project Ga0190269, IMG submission 133749) | Populus adjacent soil microbial communities from riparian zone of Blue River, Arizona, USA - 249 IS | ecosystem: Environmental > Terrestrial > Soil > Riparian zone | place: USA: Arizona... | reverse complement strand
CGGCCGGCTCGAAGGCGTTACGAGCGGCGTGCTCCTGCTGCGCGAAACGGACTCGGACGAGTTGCACGTCGCGGCGGCGCACGGCGTCGGCGAGGAGGCCGCCCGGCGCGTGAGCTACCGTCTGGGCGAGGGCGTCGTCGGGCGCGTCGCCGAGACGGGCAAGCCCGTCGTCGTGCCGCAGGTCAGCCGCGAGCCGCTTCTCCTCAACCGGCTCGCCGAGGCCGTGCGCCAGCCGCGCCAGCAGCAGGAGGAGCAGAGCTTCGTCTGCGTGCCCGTGCTCGTCAACCGCAAGCCGGCGGGCGTGCTCGGCGTCAGCTTCCGCTACCGGCAGGGGCGCGACTACGAGCACACGACGCACATGCTCTCGGTCGTCGCCTCGATGACGGCGCAGGCCGTCAAGGTCGAGCACCTGATAGAGTCCGAGCGCGCGCGCCTGCTTGATGAGAACACGCACCTGCGGCAGGAGCTTCGGGAGCGTTACGACTTCGGCCACATCGTCGGAAGCTCCGGCCCGATGCGCCGCGTCTACGAGCAGGTGACGCAGGTGGCGCGCGCCAACACGACCGTCCTTCTGCGCGGCGAGTCGGGCACGGGCAAGGAGATGGTGGCCCACGCCATCCACTACAACTCTTTGCGCGCCGGCAAGCCCTTCGTCCGCGTCTCCTGCGCGGCGCTGCCCGAGACGCTGATAGAGTCTGAGCTGTTCGGCTACGAGCGCGGCGCGTTCACGGGCGCCAACGCACGCAAGAAGGGGCGGTTCGAGCTGGCCGACGGCGGCACGCTTTTTCTGGACGAAATCGGCGACTTGAACGCCTCGACGCAGATCAAGCTGCTGCGCGCCCTTCAGGAGCGCGAGTTTGAGCGGCTCGGCGGGACCGAGACCGTGCGCGTCAACGTCCGGCTCATCGCCGCGACGAATAAGGACTTAGACCGCGCCATCGAGCGCGGCGAGTTCCGCGAAGACCTCTACTACCGCCTCAACGTCTTCACCATCTTCATGCCGCCCCTGCGCGAGCGGAAACCGGACATCCTCCTGCTCGCCGACCACTTTCTGGAAAAGTACGGCCGCGAGCACGGCAAGAGCATCCGCCGCATCTCGACGCCGGCCATCGACATGCTTTCCAGCTACCACTGGCCGGGCAACGTCCGCGAGCTTGAGAACGTCATCGAGCGCGCCGTCATCGTCTGCGAGTCGAACGTCATCCACGGCCACCACCTGCCGCCGACGCTCCAGACCGCCGAAGGGACGGGCACCGTCACGCGCCTCTCGCTCGAAGCGGCCGTCGGCGCCTACGAGCGCGACCTGATACAGGACGCGCTCAAGACCACGCGCGGCAGCCGCAAGCGCGCCGCCAAGCTGCTCGACTCGACCGAGCGCATCATCGGCTACAAAATTAAGAAGTACGGCATCGACCCCGAACGCTTCCGCGACTGACCCGCCGCTGACCCGCGGCTGAACGGGTCCTGACTCGCCGAGCCGCGCCCGTACTCTTTCCCGACGGGGCGGCTTTTTCCGGAAGGCCCGCGCTGCGTTTCCCGGAACTGCCGAGCAGTTTTTTCTGGAAGGCACGCGTGATTAGTGTTATCTTTCACCCGCGACAATTAAATGAAGCAGTGCCGTTTCCTCGCGTCCGGTCAATGCGGAGCCGACGCCGGGAGACAATTTACGAAGGCCCGCTCGGAGTCGGCAATGCCCCGCCAATACCTCCTGTGCCCCTGCCTTCATAAGCGCCCAAAAGTTTAAGTGTGTATACACCCAAAGACAGCTTACAGGGGGAACGTCTCATGAGAATCAACTTCAGGTCGGCAGCCAGAGCCGCCGTCTTCTGCGCGATGGCCTTAGCCTTCACGGCCATGGCGCAGAGCGAGGCCCGCGCCGATTTGGTCAGCTTCAGCACGACGGGCTGCTTCGGCGCCGGTTGCACGCCTGCGGCCGGCGCCACGACGACCGGCTCCGGCACGGCCAGCCTGGTCTTCGCGGGCCAGGCGCCGACGACCGTTAACACCAGCACCCCGAGCGGGATCACGAGCGCCGACCTCGGCACCTTCCAGGTCGGCGGCGTCGGCACCTTCTCGTCCACGCCCTTTACCCTCGTCGTCACCCAGACGGTGCCGACGGCCGGCACCGGGACTTTCACCGGCACGCTTTCGGGGACGCTCATCGTCAACGGCAGCGACGCCGTCATCGTCTTCGACCAGACCTCGCTGCTCATCGGCGGCGTTAACTACCAACTCGTCAACCTGACGAACGGCAACACGCTCAAGCTCGACCCGAACGCCACGGGCGGCATCACCCGCATCACGGCGGACATCTCTGTGGCCCCGGTTCCGGAGCCGATGACGATGCTGCTGTTCGGCACGGGGCTGGCCGGCGTCGCCGCGAAGGTCAGGCGCCGCCGCAAGAACCGCTCCGAGGGCTGAACGCGGCCCGCCGGAACGGCGACGAGATAGGCACCTAATAAGGCGAAGGCGGGGGCGACACGTTTGCCCCCGCCTTCGCTTTTTGCTTTCCGCCTTCGGCGCCCTTATCCTCGGCCGATGGAACCTTTCTGGCTGGTGCAGTGGGCGCGCTCGCGCTCGTTGGAGAACGTCTTCGGCGTCCCCATCCGCAACTTCGACAAGGTCGTGGACACGCTCTTCCGGGGGGCCCTGCCGGGCGACGAAGGCTACCGCGCGCTGGTCGAGAAGCTGGGCGTGCGGAGGGTGTGCAGCCTCATCGAGCACGAGGTCCGCGACGACCGCGCGCGGGCGCTCGGTCAGGGCATCGAGGAGTGGAGGCACATGCCCTTCTCCGACCGCCACGCGCCCGTCAGCACACAGGTCCGCGAGTGGCTCGCGTTCGTGCGCACGGCCGAGCGCGGCGACCCCATCTTCACCCACTGCCGCGGCGGGCGCCACCGGACGGGCGTGCTCGTCGCCGTCTACCGCGTCACGGACTGCGGGTGGTCGAAGGGGCAGGCTTTCAAGGAGATGCTGACGTTCGGCTGGTACTCGGCGCGCGGCCACCGCCCGATTTTAGACTGGTTCTGGCGCGACTTTAACCCTGCCGACTACGCCCGCGACGCACCTTAGGCTTCCCCGCCGAACGCGTCGCCCTCTTCGCAGACGCGGCGGAGTTGTTCCAGACGGCCGCGGATGGCGCGCGTGAACTGCTCGGCCTCTTCGGGCGTGGCGCCGCTGACGGCTAAGCCTTCGCGCAACTGCGAGTCGGTGATGCGGCCGAGGTAGCCGTAGAGCCAGCGCACGTCCGAGACCTTGATGCCTTCGCGCGCGTCGTCGGTGCGCTGGCCGACGTAAGCGAAACTGACGACGCCGTCGCTGACGCCCGTCACGAACGACGGCGTCTGCGCCTCGAAGCCTTCCGCGTCCCACTTCGTCCGGTCTAAAGGCGAGCCCCAGCGGCCCATGGAAGCGCCCCAGTCGATGATGAGGTAGCGGGCCTCTATCTCGCCGTCGGCGAGCCGGTGCTCGAAGACGGCCGTGTTCGAGCCGCGCGCCACGTCACGCACGTCCTTGTTGTCCCAGTTCGACGTGAGCATCAGCATCACCTTCAGGCCCGCCAGATGCTTGGTGCCGGCGAAGGGGTTGTCGTCCCAACTCCAGCCGTGCTCGTCGAAGAGCTTGCGGACGCCGGCCTCGTCCAGCTCGAAGCGCGCGTCTTTGAAGGTGCAGTCCTCGGCGACGCAGGTGCGCGCGCGGCCCAGCTCGCCGAGGGCTTCGATGTGCCCTTCTGGGACGAAGTAGGCGTTCTCGACGTAGTAGCCGGCGGCCCACGCCAGCCGCGTGGCAAAAGTCTCCGAGCGCACCTCGTCGCCCCACTTGATGCGCCACGTCCGGTCGCGCGCGTCGCGGACGGAGAGGCATGGGTTCGAGCCCGTCGCGTGCTCGGCGACGAAGCGGAAGGGCGGCTCGGGGGCGCCGCGCGAGCCGCCGGGGCCGGCGCGGAAGTCGAGCCGTTCAACCTCGCCCGGGTCGCGCCAGAGCGAGGCGCGCGAGGCGCGGACCCGCCGCCGCTTCGCCGTGAGCACCATGTAGCGCGAGCGCGCCCACCAGACGAGGTAGACGCAGGCGATGACGGCGCAGGTGATGCCTACGGCGTAGAGGATAATTTGTACGAGCTTTGGCATTTATGCGAGGTTACTTGCGGTCATAACTCTTCAAACTCGGTGGCGCGGATGATGAGCTTTTCCTGCCGGAAGCGCCGTTCAAGCTCTGCGCGGTACGCGCCCCACCAGCCGCGGTCGAGCGCGTCGGCCATCACTTCGAAGACGACGATCTGGTCGCGGCTCACCTCCCCGCCCTCTTCCCAGACGCCCTCGGCCGGCGCGCGGCTGAAGGCCGTCACGCCCCCGAAGCGGGCGGCCAACTCGTCGCGCACGCGGTTCAGCGCCGCGGCGCCGAAGGGCCGCCCGTCGTTGTCGTAGGTGGGCAGTAGTAGCTCGACGAGGTGCATAAAAAAGGGTGCTGGGTGTTAGGTGATGGGTTCTGGTTAAAGACAATCTGCTTTTATCCAGCACCCAGCACCCAGAACCCAGCACCCGGGTTTCACTTCCTCGGCCGCACCGTGACGAAGGACGAGCCTTCGCCGGCCCGCGTGACGAGCAGCAGGACGGGGCGGTCGCCCGTGTTACGCAGGGCGGCGCGCAGCTCGTCGGGCGTGCGGACGGGCTGGCGGTTGGCCTGCACGATGAGGTCGCCCTGGCGCAGGCGGGCCTCGGCGGCCGGGCCCTCCGGGTCAACGTTCGTGACGACGACGCCCTCGGCGTCCTCCGGCAGCCGCAGCCGCGCGGCCAGGTCCGGCGTCAAAGGCGAAACCGTTAGGCCGAGCCGGCCGCCGCCGTCGTCGTCGCCCTCCTGCGGGGCGGCGCCGCCCTCTTCGCGCTCGCGCCCGGCCCCGGCGGCCGTCAGTTCGCCGAGCGAGAGTTTGACCTCCTCCTGCCGGCCGTCGCGGTTGAGCGCGAGCGTCACCTCCGAGCCGGGCTGGGTGGCGGCGACGAGGTTCCGAAGCTCGTTCGGGTCGCCGACCTCCGTGCCGTTGAACGCGACGATGACGTCGCCCTGCTTGAGCCCCGCGCGGTCGGCCGCGCTCCCGCGCTGCACCGAGTTGACGATGACGCCGCGCGCCTCCTTCAGCCCCATGCTCTGCGCGATTTCGGCCGTCACGGCCTGCACGACGACGCCGAGCTGGCCGCGCCGGACCTTGCCCTTGTTGATGAGCTGTTCGACGACGGTGCGCGCCATGTTCGAGGGGATGGCGAAGCCGATGCCGATGTTGCCGCCCGAGGGCGAAAGGATTTGCGAGTTGATGCCTATCAACTCGCCCGCCGCGCTGACGAGCGCGCCGCCCGAGTTGCCGCGGTTGATGGCGGCGTCGGTCTGAAGAAAGTCCTCGAAGCTGCCGTCGGAGAGGCCCGTGCGCCGGCCCTTCGCCGAGATGATGCCGGAGGTGACGGTCTGGCCGACCCCGAGCGGGTTGCCGACCGCCAGCACGATGTCGCCGACGCGGACCTTGTCCGAGTCGCCGAGCGTCAGGAGCGGCAGGCCCGTCGAGTCGATCTTAAGGACGGCGAGGTCCGAGGGCTGGTCCGAGCCGACGAGCTTGGCGTCGAAGGCGCGGCGGTCGGTCAACTCGACTTTAATCTCCTCGGCGCCGTCGATGACGTGGTGATTCGTCACGATGTAGCCGTCCTGACTGATGATGACGCCGGAGCCGAGGCCCTCCTGCCGCTGCGAGCGCGGCTGCTGCTGCGGCATCCGGTCGCCGAAGAAGTCTCGGAAGAAGGGGTCGTCCATGAAGGGGTGCTGCTGCGGCGCGCGGCTGACGCGCGAGGCGCGGATGGTGACGACCGCGGGCGCGACGCGCCCGACCACGTCGGCGTAACTGTTGTGCTCGACCGAGGGCGCCGCGGCGCCCCCGCCGCCACCGCCTCCGGCGGGCGGCAGCGTGACCGACTCGCGGCGCCTGCACCCGCCCGCCGCGAGCGCGAGCGCGACGAAGATTAAGAGCCAAAGACTGCCTTGTTTCCTCATGTCCGAACCTCTTTCCCGAGTGCGGCGCGGACGGCCCGCACAGCGCATGGATAGCCTAAATTTATGTTGGAACTTTAACGCCGGGAATTTATCAACTAACCCGGCCCTTTTGCAAAACGTCTCCGTGCGGCCGAAGGTTCACCGCCGCGCGATTATGCAGACGGGCGGAAAATGTCTACACTGTCGGGCGGGACAAGGGCTCTCCTCGAATCGTTCTCCGGAGATGAACCGCGGCGCATGGAACAGAGACCTTTAGACTTCGGCTTTACGAGCGTCATCGAGGAGGCACGGGCGGCAGGCAGGGACAACCCATTACCGCGCGCCGTTCTGCGCTCGAACTTCTACCAACTGCTGGACGGCGAGTGGAATTTCGCCCTCGACCTCGAAGACCGGGGCTTGCAGGAGGGCTGGCACCTCGGCCACGAGTACGACCGCAAGGCCACCTGGCCCGGCTCCATCGAGGCGCACATGGCCGAGGCGCGCGAGGAGCAGCAGCAGACGCCCGAGTGGCAGGACAAGGTCGTCGCGTGGTACGAGCGCGAGTTCGAGGTGCCGGACCGGGCGGGGATGCCGCCCCACTCGGTCTTCCAGCTCACCTTCGGCGCCTGCGGCTACGAGACGCGGGTCTGGCTCAACGGCCGCCCCCTGCGCACCATCGAGGGCGAGGAGGTCCACTACGGCGAGTACACCTCCTTCTCCTACGAGCTGCGGCGCGCGTCGCTCCGGCCGACGAACCGCATCACGGTGCGCATCGCCGACACGATGGACGCCGAAATCCCGCGCGGCAAGCAGCAGTCGCACGTCTACAAGCGCGGCGGCATCTGGTATCAGACCTACACGGGCGCGGTCCGCAGCGTGTGGATCGAGACGGTCGAGCGCAACCGGCTGCGCTCGCGCGTCGGCGTCCAGAGCGTCGTCGAGGACCGGCTCGTCCGCTTCAACCTGACGACGCGCACGCGCGACCCCGGCCAGTACAGGCTCCGGCTCCGGGTCTTCGAGCGCGGCCGGCCCGCCCCGGCGCCGCTGGCCGAGGCCGACTTCCCGCTCCGGCTCGAAGCCGGGCAGAAGCAGCAGCGCGTCGTGATGGAGGTGCCCGAGGCGCGGCTCTGGTCGCCCGAGGAACCGAACCTCTACCTGCTCGTCGCGCAGCTCATCGACGAGCACGGCCACGCCGCGCAAATCGAGACCTACTTCGGCCTCCGCAAGATAGAGGCGCGCGGCCGCTTCGTCTACCTCAACAACCGGCCCGTCTACTTGGACGGCATCCTCTACCAGCCGGGCACGGCGACCTACGAGGAGATGCTGCTCCACATGCGCGCGATGAAGGAGCTGGGCTGCAACCTCGTGCGCGTCCACATCGCCGGCATCGACCCGCGCATCTACAACCTCGCCGACGAGATGGGGATGATGCTCTGGGTCGAGGTGCCGAGCCCGCACAGCTCCAGCCACCGCAGCCGCAAGAACCACCGCGCGGAACTCCTGAGGATGCTGGCGCTCATCGAGTCGCACCCGTCGGTCGTCATCTGGAGCCTCTACAACGAGGACTGGGGCGCGCAGGACATCGCCACCAACCCCGAGACGCGCCGCTACATCATCGACACCTACAACTTCATGCAGCTTGAGCACCCGCAGTTCCTCGTCGTCGATAACGACGGGTGGCAGCACATCTCTTTGGAAGGGCGCTTGAAGTCGGACCTCCTGACGGCGCACCTCTACACGCCGGACGCCGAGCGTTGGCGCGACCTGCTCGACCGCCTGACCGCGGGGCAGACGGAGGGCGTCGCCGCCTTCCCGCTCGTCGTCGGCGACCCGTTCTTCTACAAGGGGCAGGTGCCTTTGGTGGTGAGCGAGTGGGGCGGCTTCGGCTTCAAGGACTACGGCGGGCCGACCGAGGGGGACGAGCGCGCCGAGAGCATCCGCCTCTTCAAGCGCGAGCTTCGCAAGCGGCCCATCGCCGGCGACGTTTACACGCAGGCCACCAACATCGAGGACGAGCGCAACGGCCTCATCGACCCGCAGACCGGCGAACTCTCAGTCCCGCCCGGCGTCCTCGCCTCGCCCGACCCCGAGTAGCAGCGGCCGGAATTTTTAACGCGGAAGGCACAGAAGAGAAGGAAGGGGGCCGGGATTCTCAAATTTGAAAATCCCGGCCCCCTCCTTCTTTGTCTCGAAAACCCGGCCCGTTATTGCGTGGCGCCCGCGGGCGGCGGCGTCGGCTTGAGGATGAGGGCGGGGATGTCGGTCGTGCGGACGAGGTTGTTGAAGGCGCGGAGGTCTTCGGCCATCAGTCGGCTTAGCTGGCGGAGCTGCGCGTCGATGCGGGCGGCCAGCTCGTCGTAGAGCTGGTAGGACTGCCGCGTCGGCTGCGCGTCGGCGCTGGCGACGATAGAGCCGAGCGCGGCCAGCTTGTTGTTGAGCTTGATGGGGTAGTTCAGAGGGTCCTGGCTGCTCTGGTTCCGCGTCTGGTACAGCTCCTCCTCGACGGCCTGAAGCTTGCGGTTCAGCTCGCCGCCGGCCGCGACGACGGGCCGCGCGTTCGGCTGGTCGGCGACGCGCTTCATCAAGTCGTCGAGCTGGCGGCGCACGTCCCTCACCTGCGAGACGGCGTTGTGCGTCTCGGTCAGCTTGTCGCGTATCTTCGAGAGCAGCTCGAACTGCTTGTTGAAATCCTCCTGCGTCGTCTGGAGGCGCGGGTCCTTCCTTATCTCGAAAGTCTGCGTCAGCGCCTGGCCGTCGGCCGTGAGGCGGACCTGATAGACGCCGGGCACGGCGCGCGGGCCGCGCACGTTGCCGCCCCAGAGGATCATGCCCTGGAAGTTGGCGGCGTCGGCGTGGCGCATGTCCCAGACGAAGCGGTTAAGGCCCTGCTCGGTGGAGACGCGCGGCTCGCCCCGCGGGGGGCCGAACTGCGAAGCCTCCTCGCCCGAAGGCGCTTCGGGCGCGGCGGGCGGCGGCTGATGCACCATCGCGGCGCCGGGCGCGGTCGAGGTGCCCTGCTGGCCCGTCGTCCCGCCCGCCGCGGGCGTCGGGGCCGAAGTCGGAGTGGGCGTCGGGCGCGCGGGAGCGCGGGCCGTGAACTTGCGGACCGTCTTGCCCGAAGGGTCTATAAATTCGAGCGTCATGTCCGTCGCCGGCCGCGACTTCAGGTAGTAGTAGACGACGACGCCGTTCGCAGGGTTGGCGCCGAGCGTCACGGTCGGCGGCAGCGGGACGCCGCCCGCGCCCTGCATCCGGTAGGCGTCCTCGGGCTTGAGCAGAGTCGTCTGGCCCTGCCCGGCGCGCATCGCGTCGGTGAGTTGGTGGAGGACCGTCAGGTCGTCCAGGACCCAGAAGGAGCGGCCCTGCGTGGCGACGACGAGGTCGCGGTCGCGCTTGTGGACGGCGAGGTCCGTGATGGGAACGTAGGGCAGGTTCAACTGGAACGGCTGCCAGCGTTCGCCGTCGTCGAAGGAGACGTACATGCCCGTCTCGGTGCCGGCGTAGAGCAGTCCGCGCCGGTGCGGGTCTTCGCGGATGACGCGCGTGAACGCGCCGTCGGGAATCCCCGTGTCTATCTTCTTCCACGAGCGGCCGTAGTCGTTCGTCTTGTAGAGGTAGGGCTTGAAGTCGTCGTGCTTGTACATCGTCGCGGCGACGTAGGCCGTGGCCGAGTCGTGCGGCGAAGCCTCGACGGAGTTGACCTGAATCCACTCGGGGATGCCGCGCGGCGTGACGTTCGCCCAGGTCTTGCCGGCGTCGCGCGTCACTTGGACGAGGCCGTCGTCCGTGCCGGCCCAGATGACGCCGCGCGTGACGGGCGACTCGGCGACCGAGAAGATGGTGTCGTAATACTCGACGCTCGTGTTGTCCTTCGTGATGGGGCCGCCGGTCGGCCCCTGCTTCGACTTATCGTTGCGCGTCAGGTCGCCGGAGATGGCCTCCCACGTCTGCCCCTCGTCGGTCGAGCGGAAGAGGTGGTCGCCCGCCGCGTAGAGCATGTTCGGGTCGTGCGGCGAGAAGAGGATAGGGTAGTTCCACTGGAAGCGGTACTTCATCCCCTCGGCGCCCCAGCCCATCGGGTTGTCGGGCCAGACGTTGACGGCGCGCTGCTGCTTGGTGCGGTGGTCGTAGCGCGTCAGATACCCGCCGTAGGAGCCGGCGAAGACGACGTTCGAGTCCTTCGGGCTCGGGGCGATCCAGCCCGACTCGCCGCCGCCCACGTCGTGCCACGATTCGGGGCCGATGCCGAAGTCTTCGGTGCGGCTGCGGATTTTGATGGTCGAGTTGTCCTGCTGCGCGCCGTAGATGTTGTAGGGGAAATCGTCGTCAACCGTGACGCGGTAGAATTGCGCGGTCGGCTGGTCCTGCTCGGTCCAGGTGCGGCCGCCGTTGAAGGAGACGTTGGCGCCGCCGTCGTTGGCCTCGATCATGCGCTGCGAGTCATTGGGCGCGATCCAGAGGTCGTGGTTGTCGCTGTGCGGCGTGCCTATCTGGTTGAAGGTGCGCCCGCCGTCGTTCGACTTGTAGAAGCCGACGTTGAGGACGTAGACCGTCTCGGGGTTCTGCGTGTCGGCGTAGATGCGCGAGTAGTACCAGGCGCGCTGGCGCAGCGTGCGCTGCTCGTTCGTCCGCGCCCAGGTGCGCCCGCCGTTGTCGGAGCGGAAGACGCCGCCTTCCTCCGCCTCGACGATGGCCCAGACGCGCTCGGGGTTGGCGGGCGAGACGGTGACGCCGATTTTTCCAATCATCCCGCGCGGCAGGCCGGGCGCGCGCGTCAGTTCGGTCCAGGTGTCGCCGCCGTCTGTGGATTTGAAGAGGCCGCTGGTCGGGCCTCCGCTCTCGAACGCCCAAGGGCGGCGGACGACTTCCCAGAGCGAGGCGTAGAGGACGTTCGGGTTTGAGGGGTCGAACGTGAGGTCGATGGCGCCGGCCTTCGGGCCGCGGTAGAGCACCTTCTCCCACGTCTTCCCGCCGTCCTTCGAGCGGAAGACGCCGCGCTGCTCGTTCGGCCCGAAGGCGTGGCCGATGGCGGCGACGTAGACGAGGTCAGGGTTCCGCGGGTGGACGCGGACGCGCGAGATGTGGCGCGTCTCTTCGAGCCCCGACCGCTTCCAAGTCTTGCCGGCGTCCATCGACTTGTACATCCCGTCGCCGTGCGAGACGTTGCCGCGCAAGGTCTGCTCGCCCATGCCGACGTAGAGGACGTTCGGGTCCGACTCGGCGACGGCGACGGCGCCGACCGAGCCGGTCCTGAAAGTCCCGTCGCCCAAGGGCTCCCACGTCACGCCGCCGTCGGTCGTCTTCCAGACGCCGCCGCCCGTCGCGCCGAAGTAGTAGACGAAGGGCTGCGTGGGGATGCCCGCCACGGCCGCCGAGCGACCGCCGCGGAAAGGTCCGACGTGACTGTAGGCGAGCGGCCCGAACTGCCTCGGCTGCGCGGCGGCGGCGCCGGCCTGCGG
>Ga0190269_10001438_pt1 | contig 11474 bp, 7 predicted proteins | sample Popmic249IS_FD_133749 | JGI IMG/M metagenome (GOLD analysis project Ga0190269, IMG submission 133749) | Populus adjacent soil microbial communities from riparian zone of Blue River, Arizona, USA - 249 IS | ecosystem: Environmental > Terrestrial > Soil > Riparian zone | place: USA: Arizona... | reverse complement strand
GCGGGCTCGTCGCTGAGCGACGTGACCACCCGCGCCGTGCCGTCGGGCGACGGCGTGTACCGGCTGTTCGGCAGCAAGATGTGGATCTCCGCCGGCGATCACGAGCTCAGCGAGACGATCGTCCACCTGGTCCTGGCCCGGGTGGCGGGTGCGCCGCCCGGCGTGAAGGGCCTGTCGCTGTTCATCGTGCCCAAGCACCTCCTCGGGCCCGACGGGTCGCCGGCCGAACGCAACGACGTCGCGCTGGCCGGCCTCAACCACAAGATGGGCTTCCGCGGCACGACCAACGCGGTCCTGTCCTTCGGCGACGGCACGCACACCCCTCAGGGGGCGGCCGGCGCGGTGGGCTACCTCGTCGGCGAGGAGGGGCGCGGCCTCGCGTACATGTTCCTCATGATGAACGAGGCCCGGATCGGCGTGGGCGCGGGCGCGGTCGCCCTCGGCTACACCGGTTACCTGCACGCGCTCGCGTACGCCCGGGAAAGGGTGCAGGGCCGCCCGGTCGCCGGCAAGGACCCGGCCGCCCCGCCGGTGCCGATCGTGCAGCACCCCGACGTGCGCCGCATGCTGCTCGCCTCGAAGACGTACGTGGAAGGCGGCCTCGCCCTCGTCCTGTACGCGGCCAACCTCCTCGACGACGACTCCCCCGAGGCCCCCCTCCTGCTGGACGTGCTGACCCCGATCGTGAAGGCATGGCCGTCACAGTGGTGCCTGAAGGCCAATGACTACGCCATCCAGGTGCACGGCGGCTACGGCTACACCCGCGAATACCCGGTCGAGCAGTTCTACCGCGACAACCGCCTCAACCCCATCCACGAGGGTACGGACGGCATCCAGGCGCTGGACCTGCTCGGCCGCAAGGTCGTCATGCAGTCCGGCGCGGGCCTGACGCTGCTGCTCACCACGATCGCCCAGACCACCGCCCGGGCCCCGGAGGAGCTCTCCGCCATGGCGGCGCGGCTGGACACGGCGTGCGCCCGCCTGGCCGAGGTGACCCGGACGCTGTGGGCCACGGGCGACCCCCGCGCGGCGCTGGCCAACGCCACTCCGTACCTGGAGGCGGCCGGGCACATCGTGATCGCCTGGATGTGGCTGGAGCAGGCGATCGCGGCGGCAGGCAAGGAGGGGGCGTTCTACGAGGGCAAGCGGCTCGCGGCCCGCTACTTCTTCGAGCACGAGCTTCCCCGTACGGGACCATGGCTGGATCTGCTCGCAAGCGGCGACACCCTCCTGGCCGATCTGGACGACTCGGTGCTCTGAGGCCTGTTTCGTGACTGGGGTCGCGTCCTCGTGCCGCGCTTATCGTGCTGCGTGGCGGTAGTGCCGAGGCGAGGACCCGACCTCACGCCGGAACGCCGTGCTGAAGGCGCTCTCAGATTCGTAGCCCGTTGCCGCTGCCAGCTCGGAGTTCGACAAACTCCCGTTACGCAGGGCGTCTCGGGCCAGCGTCATCCGCCATTTGATCAAATAGGTCAACGGAGGCACCCCCACCCTGGCTTTGAACGCTGCGGCGAACGCTGAGCGGGACATCTGACCGATCTCAGCGAGTTCAGCGAGCGTCCATCGTCGGCTGACGTCGTCGTGCATGGCCCGCAACGCCGCCCCGATGCCGTCGTCGGCGAGCGCCGCGAGCCATCCGCTGGGTTGTTCGGTGTTGTCAGCATGCGCCCGCAGCATGTGGACGAGAATGATCTGCGCGAGGTGCTCCAGCACCAGAGACCTTCCGACATCGGGCGATTCGATCTCGAAGACCAGCAGCGAGGCGAGATTCATGAACAGCGCTCCGCGCGGATCGTCGGCCCGGACATGGACCACCCGCGGAAGCACATCGAGCAGCATCGAGGTGTCGCCGGCGTCGAAAGTGAAGTCGACACTGCACGCATAGAAGTCCTCGCCCTCTTCGCTTCCGATGCGAAATCCTCTGCCGATGGCATTCCGCGGCAGCGTGGCGGCCGAGAACGCCACAACCTCGTCGCGCGAGCTGCTCAGCGTGTATTGCGGAGGGTGACCAAGCAGGTAGAAGTCGCCTTCTTTCAGCAGCAGCGGCTCCAGGCCGTCGAGCGTCAACCAGCACTGGCCGTCGACAACAACGCCGAGCTTGACGTGCGGGAAAGGCGCGTACCGTACCGCCCACGGACTGGCGGCGTGCAACGGCGCCGGCACGACCGCGCGGGGACGAAGCAGTCCCATGACACCGACCATGGGGTCGCGGGAACCGATCACCCCCGGATCGGTGGACGATACGTAAAGAACTTCGGACTCCACGTTATGGACCGTACCAGAGATCCCGCTGCATGATCATTGCCAGCCGGTATCCGGCGGCCCGCTCACCACGGCGCCATCGCCGGGCTCGCCGACCTTCGACATTCAGGAGAGAACTGTGCGTCATCGATACCTTGGTCGATCAGGATTGCGCGTTTCGGCGCTCTCTTTGGGAACCGGGAACTTCGGAGGTGGCTGGGGGCACGGCGCCACCGTCCCCGAGGCGCAGGACATGTATGACAAGTATCGTGCCGCCGGCGGAAACTTCATCGACACCTCCAGCAACTATCAGTTCGGTGACGCGGAGGTCTATCTCGCCGACATGATCGCAGCAGATCGCGACGAGGTGGTCGTCGCGACCAAGTACTCCACGGGCACCACGATGGACAGCGGTCTGCAGATGACCGGTAACGGCAGAAAGCCGATGGTGCAGTCGCTGGAGGCGAGCCTGCGGCGGCTGAAGACCGATCGAGTCGACCTGTTGTGGGCACATACTCCCGACAATGCGACTCACATCGAAGAGATCATGCGCGCCTTCGACGATCTCGTCCGCTCGGGCAAAGTGCTCTACGTCGGCCTGTCCAACTTTCCCGCCTGGCGGGTAGCGACAGGAGTGACGATGGCCGCGGCACGCGGCTGGGCGCCTCTGGTCGCCATCCAGGCCGAGTACAGCTTGGTCGAGCGCGCTGCAGAACGTGATCTGTTGCCGATGGCGGAAGGCTTCGGACTGGGGGTTCTGGGCTATTCGCCGCTCGGCGGAGGCATGCTGACCGGCAAATATCGCCGAGGCGAGAGCGGCCGTGCGCAGAGTTCGATCAGCCAGTTCCTGCACCACGAGGAAGACGGCAACAAGGCCGCCATTCTCGACACGGTCGAAGCGATCGCCCGGGAAGCGGACGTCACTGCCGAGGCGGTGGCGATCGGCTGGTCCATGGCCAAGGGGGTCATCCCGATCATCGGCCCACGATCGACCGACCAGTTGGAGACCAATCTCGCGGCGGCACAGCTTCATCTGAGCCCCGAACAGGTCGACAGGCTCGACTCTGCCAGCGCACTGCACCTGGGCTACCCGCACACCATGAGGACCGACCCGGGCGTCGCCCTTGCCGTCACGGGCGGGAAGGTGGACGTCCTCGATGCCCCGACCATCACCATTCCCTAGTACGGCAACAGCCGTTCATGAGGTGACCTCGGGCTCCGCGGGAACGAGAACGGCCACCGCGGGATCGTCACGAAGCGCGGCTGCCGTCCTGGAGCAGTTCTCGTAGCGCTTCGAGGTGCTCGTCCACCTCCCCGAACGACAGCACGCCGCTGCCCGCCCCGGCCAGTTCCCCGGCGGCGGGCAGCAGCTCGTCGTACACCCGCGCGGCGGCCTCCCGATCACCCAGCTCGACCACGGCCCGGGCAACCAGGCACAACCGCGCCTCCCACAGCAGATCCCGCGGCGACTCCGGCAGCTCCCGCACCGCCCGCGCCGCCTCGGCCCGGCTCCCCGCGGCGAGCAACAGCCCCGGCCGCACCCACGGCTCGTAGGGCCCGAAGTCGTCCCCGTCACCGGCCCGGCCGATCGACAGCAACGCGAGCGCGGGCAACCCGTCGCTCATCCCCGGCATCCCACTGGCCGCCAGCCGCACCGCCGCCCGCCGGTATGACTCCTCCGCCGGCCGCCGGTATGACTCCTCCGCCGGCCGCGGGCATGCCTCCTCCGCCGGCCGCCGGTATGCCTTCTCCGCCGGCCGGCCCCGGACCGCCAGCTTCAGCGCGGCGTACAGCTCGGTGAACACGCCCACCACGGGGAGCTCATAGCGTCCGGCCAGCCGGTCGGCGGCTTCCGCGTGCCCGTCCGCGGCCTCGAAGTCGCCCCGGGCGCACGCCGCCTGCAGCCGGATGAGGTGGCCCAGCACCTCCATCGTGACGAGGTCGTGCTTCGCGGCCAGCTCGACGATCTCCGCCCCGATGCGCTCGCGTTCCCCGGCCATCCCGGTGCGCTCGAACGCGTGCATGAACCGGGCGTTCAGGGCGAGCATCAGCAGTCCCGGATCGCCGAGCCGCCGGGCGATCTCCTCGGCCTCGGCCGCCGCGCGCCGCCCACGGTCACCGGTCGTGCCACGCAACTCGAGGGCCAGCGTGGACAGCAACCGGCTCCGCAGCGGTGGCGGAGACCCGGGCAGCACGGCTTCCGTGGCTGCGACGACCCGATCGGCGAGACGCTGATCGTCGTTGCGCGGCCAGATCGCCGGCACGCCGAACCCGGTCAGCGCGACAGTCATCAGGTCACGAGCGTTGTCAGCGCCTTCCTCGAGCTCGCCGTCAGCGATCGCCGTGACGTCACCGCCATTCGCAGCCGTCGCCAACGCAATCGCTTCCGCGCGAAGGGCCCGGGTCTCGTCGAGGCGCCCGATGATGGCCGAAGCCCGCCCCAGCCCCGCGAGAGCGGCGAGCCGGAACTGCACGTCATCGTCCTTGTTGTCCAGGGCTATTCGCCACAACCGGGCGGCCTCGTGCGGGTTGCTGCGCCGTTCCGCTTCCGCTGCCGCCGTACGGGCATAACGCGCGGCCTTCGTCGCACTGTCCCGGCCCGCCGCGAGGCTGAAGTGGTGAGCAAGAACGGCGGCATCACCCGGGGAAAGGCGTTCGATCGCCTCACCCGCCGCGGCATGCCAATGCGCGCGCCGAACAGCCGACAGGTCGTCGTAAACGGTGTCGCGCACGAGGATATGAGCGAACCGCACTCCCCGACCGTCCTCGGTGAGGAACCCGGCGGCCAATGCCTCGTCCAGCGCATCCACCACATCGCCGCCCGCGAGCGCGCCGAGGATCTCCGGATCGGCATCGCGCCCCAGCACGGAAGCCTGCCGCAACACGGTTCGCACCCGTTGCGGCAGCCGATCCAACCGATGCCGGATGACGTCACGTACGCCCGCGGGAATGTCATTCAACGCGGCATCGTCGGCGTGCAACCGGGCCAGTTCGCGGGCGAAGAACGGATTGCCGCCACTGCGCCGGTGAATGGCACGGACGCTGTCCGCATCCGCCCGGTGACCGAGGACGCCGGCGACCAGGTCGGCAACCTCCACCTCGCCCAGCCCACCAAGATAGACCCGCACCGGCTCCGTACGCGCGAACCGAGCCAGCGCAGTGGTCAAAGCCGCCCCGATCTCGGTAGCGCGGAAAGTGCCGACCAGCAGCACCGGCCCCTCGGTCGCCTCCGCGCCACTGACCAGGCCGGTCAGCAGATCGAGGCTGTCGGCGTCGGCGCGGTGCAGATCGTCCGCGACCAGGAGCACGGGCGACCGGCTAGCCAGGGCGGCGACCTTGGCCGCGGCCTCCCTGTGCAGCCGGAGCCGCACCGCAACGGGATCCCCGGTCCTGCCGGGAGACCCCTCGGCTGGTCCCGCACTCGGGTCCGGCACCCACGGCCAGGCGACCGGGGCGCCGTCGTACTCGGGGCTGCGTCCCCACAGGACGGACCATCCGCGCGCGGCGAGACGCCCGGCCAGCGTCTCGGCGAGCGCGCTCTTGCCGGCCCCGGGCTCCCCGGAGATCAGCGCGACGACCGGCCGATCAGCGGCCCCGGCCGCCGCCTCCTCCAAGCGCGCCAGCTCGTCCCCGCGGCCGACGAACGAGTGGGCAGCCCGTTTCGAAGGCTTGTCAGCTTGGGACGCGCCGATGCTGGAAGACGCGCTCGGCCCACTGTCGCGGCCCGCATCGTGCGCGAGCTCGACCTCGCCCGGCTCAAGGTGAGGGGCCTGTGCCAGGATGTCCGACTCCAGCCGCCGCAACCGCGGGCCGGGGTCCACACCCAGCTCACCCACCAGCACGTCCCGCGCCCGGCGCAACGCGGCCAGCGCCTCCCCCTGCCGACCGGCCCTGTACAGCGCAGTGCCGAGCAGGTGCCACGCATCCTCACGCAACGGCGACTGCGCAGTGTGTGCTTGGAGCTCCGAGACCGCCTCAGCCGGGCGTCCCAGCGCCAGCAACGCCTCCGCCCGCCGCTCCACGGCGAGCATCCGCAGCTCGTTCAGCCGGTCGATCTCCGCGCGCGCCCACGCCTCCGCCTCATATTCCGCGTACGCGGGCCCGCGCCACAGCGCCAAGGCGTCGTCCAGCCGGGTCAGCGCCTCGTCCGCCGGGTCACCCGTGCGCGCCACCGCAGCCTCGAACCGCCACGCGTCCACCGCGCCCGCAGCCGCCTGCAGCGCATAGCCGGGTGGGACGGTCACCAGCAGCTGGGCGGGCTGCCGCGGAGGCCGGTCCGGCTCGAGGACCCGGCGCAGATCGGCGATGAACGTCCGGATCGCCGCGATCGCTCCCCGCGGCGGTGTCTCCCACAGATCCGTGATGAGCCGGTCGACGGGGACCACACGACCCCGCGCGACGAGCAGCCGGGCGAGGACAGCCCGCTGCCGCGCCCCGCCGAGCGCGACGAACCCGTCCTCGGTGCCGACACCGATCGGCCCGAGCACCTGGAACGTCGTCACCTTGCCCGTCATGGGCACTGATCGTAGGGGCGTTTCCGAGGCCCCGCGGCGGCCCTGTGGATAACTCCGCCGCTCATCCAGCGCTCATTCCACGCTCATCGCCCCCGAGCACGCTGGTCGGCATGAACCTCAGCATCCCCGGCTTCGACTACCAGGACGTTCCCGTCGCCGACGGCGTCACCCTGCACACCGCGGTCGGCGGCAGCGGCAGCCCGATCGTGCTGCTGCACGGCTTCCCGCAGACCCACCTGATGTGGCGGCATGTCGCCGCGGACCTCGCCGCCGACCACACCGTCATCTGCCCGGACCTGCGAGGCTACGGCAAGAGCAGCAAACCCACAGACCCCGACGGCACGGCGTACGCAAAGCGCACGATGGCCGCGGACATCGTGGAGCTGGCCCGCGCCCTGGGCCACGACCGGTTCGCGCTCGCCGGGCACGACCGAGGCACCCTGGTCGCCTTCCGCGCCGGCCTCGACCACCCCGACGCGGTGTCGCACCTCGCCCTGCTCGACAGCGTGCCGACCATCGACATGTGGGACGTGCTGCACGGCGTCTCGGCGTCCGTGGCCTTCCACCTGTACCTGATGGCCCAACCGCCCGGCCTCCCCGAGACGATGATCGCCGCCGCCCCGGACGCCTTCTTCGGCCACTTCCTCGACGCCTGGATCCAGGACCCGGCGGCCATCCCGCCCCCGATCCGCGAGGCATACCTGGCGGAGTCCCGAGCAGCGGTCCCGTCGATCGTCGCCGACTTCCGCGCCTCGGCCGGCATCGACATCGACCACGACCGCGCCGACCGGGAGGCCGGCCGACAGTTCACAATGCCGGTCTCGGTGCTCCAGCAGGACTGGGGCTCGGTCCTCGGCTACGACGCCACGGCGGTGTGGCGAGCCTGGATGCCGGACCTGCAGCACGCCACCGTGACGTGCGGCCACTTCATGGCCGAGGAGGCGCCGGCGGAGGTGGTGAAGACGCTGCGCGCCCTGCTCGCCCGGTAGGAGCACCCGGCGCGGCCGGCCCGCTCGCCTGGCGCGAGCGCCCGCCGGACCCGCTGGCCACCTGCCACAAGTGCCCGCTGAGCCCGGTCGCTTGCCTGGCAGGAGCGCCCGCCGGACCCGCTCGTTCGCCTGGCACGAGCGGCCCCCGGACCCGGTCGCTTGCCTGGCACGAGCGCCCGCTGGGCCTGGTCGCTTGCCTGGCACGAGCGCCCGCCAGACCCGGTCGTTCGCCTGGCAGGAGCGCCCGCCGGACCCGAAGCTGGGTCCGGCGGCGCTCAGGCCCGCCCCCGGACTCCATCCGGCAGGCACGGACCGCCCGGCGCGGTCGGTGTCGACCACGCTGAGCGCATGCTGTCTCAGCGCAGCCAGGGCACCGAGCGGTCCAGCAGTCCCCTTTCACGCAATTCGTGCCGGAGCGGGATGTCCTCGTCGACATAGCCATTCCATTTGACGCCCCAGTAATTGATGGTGTCGGGCGCGTCGCCGAGCAATTGGCGCTGCACCGGCGTCCGGTTGTTCCACCATGCGCTCGTACGGTCCACCGGCATGTCGTCGAGCGGCCGGACCCACCGGTACGTATATCCGACGAACAGAATTTTGCGGGTGACCGCGCTCGTGTTCGCCGAGCGGGAGTGCCACAGCCGGCGGTCGAAGATGAAGGCGTCGCCCGGTTCGGCCGTGATCTCGACCGTGCCCAGCGGGTCCGGGGTGTCCGCGGTGACCTCGGCCGGCCGCTCCAGAGTGTTGCGGAGGTGGCTGCCCGGGATCACCTTCGTGGCGCCGCGGCCGGTGCGGGACATGTCCGAAAGCACGTAGCCGACCTTGAGGGAGAACATCGGCCTCGGGAGGGTCGGGTCGAGCGTCTCCGGGTCGGAGTTCTGACGGTAGCCGTCCTGGTGCCAGCCCCAGGACGGGGGCTCGTCGGCGCGTACCGGCGGGGTGACGTCGAGGTGGTTGTGGTGACTGTAGATGTTCCAGCCGGCGATTCCCCAGATGTACGGGAACACGGCCGGGGCGGTGAGGAGCTCGCCGAACTCCTCGTCGCGGGGGAGGAAGCCGAGGAGGTGGAGCGCGCCGTTGTCGTTGACGCCGCCCGTGGCCTTCTCCTCGGCGTACACGCGGTCGACGGCCGCCTCCAGGCGCTGGCGGCGGTCCTCGTCGAGCGCGCCGCGGACGAGAACGACGCCACGCTCGAGGAATTCGGTGCGCTGGTCGGGGGTCAGCGGTTCGTAGCCGCTGCGCATTTCCTGCTGGACGTCGGTTCGCATCGGTGCCTCGTTTCAGTTCGCCTTTACGTCGTTGACGCGAGGCATGCACATCCGCGTTGCTTACTTCGATAAATACGTTCCGAACACCTCGGTCAGCGACCCGGCCGATACTGAAAGTCAGTTAACATCGGGCGGTTCCGGGCGATATTCTCCCGCCATGGATTCCACCGCCACGCCGACGCCAGGCACCCACCCCGCAAGCGCCCCGCCCGCACCGTCCGTCGACGCGGCAACCACCACACCAGCCCCCATCACCGACATAACGGCCCTCGCCCACGGCGCCGACCCGGCGACCGCCACGCCGACGCCCGGCACCGACGCGACGCCCGCAACGCCCACATCCCGTGCCGGCGCGACCTCCGCCGTCCCCGTGCCCGGCGTCGACGTGCCGGATCATCGAGGCCGTGTCGGGCTCGATCGGGCGGGCCGTGACCTCACCGGCAACCCCGACGTCGTAGTGCGCGACGTGCAGCTGCTCGCCAGCGGGTGGCACGTGCTGCGCAAGACGACGTACGACTATCGCCACACGAACGGCAGCTGGACCACCGAGCACCGGGAGACGTACGACCGCGGCAACGGGGCGACGATCCTCCTCTACGACGCGGAGCGTGCGACGGTGCTGCTCGCGCGGCAGTTCCGCTATCCGGTGTACGTCAACGGGCATCCCGACGGCATGTTGCTGGAGACGGCAGCCGGGCTGCTGGACGACGACGACCCCGAGACCGCCATCCGGCGGGAAGCGGGCGAGGAGCTCGGGGTCCACGTCGGTGAGCTCGAGCACGTCTTCGACATCTACATGAGCCCGGGCTCGGTCACGGAGCGGCTGCACTTCTACGCGGCGCCGTACACGCCGGAGAGCCGGACCAGTTCCGGCGGTGGGCTGGCCGATGAGGGCGAGGACATCGGGGTGGTGGAACTGCCGTTCGGGGAGGCGATGGAGATGATCTACGACGGCCGGATCGCGGACGCCAAGACCGTGATGTTGCTGCAGTGGGCCGCCCTGCGCGGGCCGTTCCAGAATCGCGCCTGAGCGGCCACGCGCAGGTCAGCCGACCGTTCCCGCCCTGCGCGGCCGTTGGACCACCACGCCAGAGCAGCCATATGCAGATCAGCTGACCGTTGCCGCCGTTCGTCCATGCCCACGCCAGGACGGCATGTGACCGCAGGGCGGCGTTCGAGCAACGGCCAGACGGCCCGCTCCCACCTCATCGACGAGACGGCGTAGGGCCACCGCGCCACGAAGGGAAGGCGTCAGGCCGCTGCGCCGCGGCGGTAGGCACCAGGCCACCACGCCACGGCGGAAGACGTCAGACCCCCGCGCCACGGCAGTAGGCGCCAGGCCACCACGCCACGGCGGAAGACGTCAGGCCGCTGCGCCGCGGAGGAGGGCGTCCACGAGCGCTTCGGCGTATCCTTCGACCGGCACGTTGGGGTTCCAGTTGAGCATGTTCTGCGCCATCGAGGGGCCTGAGAGCATGAGCAGCGTCAGTTCGATGTCGAGGTCTTTGCGCAGCTCACCGGTCTCGATGCCACGCCGCAGGACGTCGCGCATGACCTCGCGGCGGGGTTCGATGACCGCCTGGTAGACCGCGTGGAGCTCGGGGCTGCGGACCATCTCCGGGAGGAGGCATGCCGTGGCCTTGCTGTATTGCTCCATGCGTTTGGCGCGGCCCTGCGCGACCAGCATGACGAGGTCGTCGCGCACCGATTCGCCCTTCGGGACCGGGAGCGGGCCCTTCATGCGGGACACCGCGTCGATGAGCAGCGCCTCCTTGTTGGGCCAGCGGCGGTAGATCGTCGCCTTGCCCACGCCCGCCTTCGCCGCCACCGCCTCGATGGAGATCGCGTCGGCGCTCTGGCCCTCACCGAGCAGGACCGTCACGGCTTCGAGGATGGCCTCGTCCGCCCGGGCATCGCGGGGCCGGCCCGGTGCCTTGCGGCCCGGACCGGTTCCCGCGTCAACGCTGACCGTCGTCATGCGCTCCATTGTTACCGAGCCTTCACCGCGCGGCCACGACGACCGTCACAGCGACCACCGTGGCCGGTCCGCCCGCCGGGCCCTGGACGACCACCGGAATCGGCACGACCGTCGAACCCGGCACAACCGCCAGACCCGGCGCGGCGTGGCCGCGCGAGGCACCCGGCGGGCCGGCGGCCCCGATCCCCGCGGCCGACATGATCTCCGGCCGGACCGACCAGCCCGCTCCGCCGATGTCCGGCGAGCCCGAACGACCCCGCCGCCCGGGCCGCACCGCGAGCAAGCGACCCCACCGCCCGGCCTGCACCGCCGGCAGGCGACCCCGCCGGGCCTGCACCGCCAGCAGGCGACCCCGCCGGGCCTGCACCGCCTGCAAGCGACCCCGCCGGGGCTGGACCGCGAGCGAGCGACCCGCCCGCATGAGCAGCCCCGGCAACGAACGACCCACCCGCAGGAAGGAGTGACCCACCCGCATGAGCTCCGG
>Ga0190269_10001437_pt1 | contig 11475 bp, 7 predicted proteins | sample Popmic249IS_FD_133749 | JGI IMG/M metagenome (GOLD analysis project Ga0190269, IMG submission 133749) | Populus adjacent soil microbial communities from riparian zone of Blue River, Arizona, USA - 249 IS | ecosystem: Environmental > Terrestrial > Soil > Riparian zone | place: USA: Arizona... | reverse complement strand
GCTGCTGGCCTTCGGGCGGAACGGCATCCTGGGCCCGGTCCTCGTCGAGGCGGGGGCGGTGCCCGCGTTCACCACCACGGGCGTGGTGATCGCGGAGACGTTCGTGGCGCTGCCCTTCCTCGTCCTGAGCGTGGAGGGTGCGCTGTCGGCGCTGCCCCGCCAGGCGGAGGAGGTCGCGTCGACGATGGGCGCCGGGCCCTGGCGGGTCTTCCGGACGGTGACGCTGCCCGCGGTCGCCCCCGCCGTGGCGGCCGGCACCGCCCTGGCTGCCGCCCGGGCACTGGGAGAGTTCGGCGCCACCACGACGTTCGCCGGCTCGCTGCCCGGCTCCACGCGCACGGTGCCGCTCGCGGTGTACGCGCTGCTGCAGGACGACCCAGAGGCGGCTTACGCCCTGTCGGCGCTGCTGCTCGTCGTGAGCGTCGGGCTGATCGTCGCGCTGCGGGGGCGGCTGCGGTGAGGGCCACCGTCCGCACTCCCTGGGTCGAGGCAGAGCTGGAGTGCGCGCCGGGCGAGGTGGTCGCCGTGCTCGGACCCAACGGCGCCGGCAAGACGACGCTGCTCCGGGCGCTCGCCGGGCTCGTCCCGGACGCCGGCTCCCTCGAGGTCGACGGGCGGGAGGTGGGCCGGCTTCCGGCGTACCGCCGGGACGTGGGCTGGGTGCCGCAGCAGCCGGCCTTGCTGCCGCACCTGGACGTCCGCGACAACGTCGCCTACCCGCTCCGGGCCCGCGGCCTCCGGCGGGCGGCGGCCCGCGACCGGGCGACCGGCTGGCTCGCACGGCTCGGCGCCGCGCCGCTCACGCGGCTGCACCCGCAGGAGCTCTCGGGCGGCCAGGCCGCCCGGGTGTCGCTGGCCCGCGCGCTGGCGGCCCGGCCGTCGCTGCTGCTGCTCGACGAGCCGTTCACCGGGTTCGACGCGGCGGCCCGCGCCGAGGTGCGCGAGGTGCTCCGCGAGGTCCTGCGCGCCGACCCGGTCACCACCCTGCTGGTGACCCACGACGAGGAGGACGTGCGCGTGCTCGCCGACCGCGTCCTCGTGCTCGCGGACGGGCGACCGGCACGTTTCGGGACGTCTCCCGCGGACTAGGCTCGCTCCATGACGCAGCCCTCGAGCCCCGACGTCCCCGAGGCCCTTTCCGTCGCCCGCGAGGCGCCGGACCGCAACATCTCGCTGGAGCTCGTGCGGGTCACCGAGGCGGCCGCGATGGCCGCCGGTCGCTGGGTCGGGCGCGGCGACAAGATCGGCGGCGACGGCGCCGCGGTCGACGCGATGCGCCAGCTCATCGGCACGGTCGGCATGCGCGGCGTGGTCGTCATCGGCGAGGGCGAGAAGGACGAGGCGCCCATGCTGTTCAACGGCGAGCAGGTGGGCAGCGGCGAAGGGCCGGAGTGCGACGTCGCGGTCGACCCGATCGACGGCACGACGCTGATGTCCAAGGGGATGCCGAACGCGATCGCGGTGCTTGCCGTGGCCGAGCGGGGCACGATGTACGACCCGTCGGCCGTGTTCTACATGGAGAAGCTGGTCGTCGGCGCGGACGCGGCCGACCTCGTCGACATCACCGCCCCGGTGGCGCACAACGTGCAGGCGGTGGCGAAGGCCAAGGGCGGCCGGGTCGAGGACGTCACCGTCTGCATCCTCGACCGTCCCCGCCACGAGGAGCTCGTCCACGAGGTACGCCGAGCCGGGGCGCGCATCAAGTTCATCACCGACGGCGACGTCGCCGGCGCCGTCATGGCAGCCAGCGAGGGCACCGGCGTCGACATGCTCCTGGGCATCGGCGGCACCCCCGAGGGGATCATCACCGCCTGCGCCGTGAAGTGCCTCGGCGGCTCCATCCAGGGGCGGCTGTGGCCGCAGAAGAAGTCGGAGTTCGAGAACGCCGCCGCCGCCGGCCTCGAGCTCGGGGCGATCCTGCACACCGACGACCTGGTCCGCAGCGACAACGTGTTCTTCGTGGCCACTGGCATCACCGACGGCGAGCTGCTCCGCGGCGTCCGCTACCGCGGGGGCGGCGCGACGACGGAGTCCCTCGTGATGCGGTCCAAGTCCGGCACCGTGCGGCGCATCCTGAGCGAGCACCGGCTCACCAAGCTCTCGGCCTACGCCACGGTGGACTTCTCCCACCCGAGCTGACGTGCGCGTCGCGACCTGGAACGTCAACTCCGTCGGCGCCCGGCTACCCCGGGTGCACGCCTGGCTGGACGAGGTCGCGCCCGACGTGCTGTGCCTGCAGGAGACCAAGTGCGCCGCCGACGCCTTCCCCTCGGAAGGCTTCGCCGACCGCGGCTACGAGCTCGCCGTCGTCGGTGACGGGCGGTGGAACGGCGTCGCCATCGCCTCGCGGGTCGGCCTCGACGACGTCGTCACCGCCTTCGCCGAGCAGCCCGGCTACTCCGACGACGCGGACGCGCTCCTGGCGCTGCCCGTGGTCGAGTCGCGGGCCGTCGGGGCGACCTGCGGCGGGCTGCGGATCTGGTCGGTCTACGTCCCCAACGGCAGGGTGGTGGGCCACCCGCACTACGACTACAAGCTCGGCTGGCTGGCCGCGCTGCGCGGCGCGCTCGCGCCCGAGGTGGCGGCCGGCCCGTTCGTCGTGACAGGGGACTTCAACATCGCGCCCACCGACGCCGACGTCTGGGACCCGGCCTCCTTCGTCGGGTCGACCCACGTGACGCCGGCCGAGCGGGCCGAGCTGCAGGCGCTGTGCGGCCTGGGTCTGCGCGACGTCGTACCGCGCGCCCTCAAGCACGACACCCCGTTCACCTACTGGGACTACCGGGCCGGGATGTTCCACAAGAACAAGGGGATGCGGATCGACCTGGTCCTCGCCAACGAGGCGGTCGTGGTGCGTGACGCGTTCGTGGACCGCGAGGCGCGCAAGGGCACCGGTCCGAGCGACCACGCGCCGGTCGTGGCCGACGTCGAGCTGACTGGGCATTCCGGTCAGTGACGGCCGGCCGGGCGAGCGCCCTACCTAGACTCGAAGCATGCCCGAGTTCGCCTACACCGATCTCCTCCCCACCGGCCCGGACGAGACGCCGTACCGGCTGCTGACCGACCAGGGGGTGTCGACGGTCGAGGCGGCCGGGCGCACGTTCCTCCAGGTCGAGCCGGAGGCGCTGCAGCTGCTCGCGCGCACGGCGATGCGCGACATCGCCCACCTGCTCCGGCCGGCGCACCTCGCGCAGCTGCGCCGCATCCTGGACGACCCCGAGGCGTCGGCGAACGACCGCTTCGTGGCCCTGGACCTGCTGAAGAACGCCAACATCGCCGCCGGCGGCGTGCTCCCGATGTGCCAGGACACCGGTACGGCGATCGTCATGGGCAAGCGGGGCCAGACGGTGCTCACGGACGGCCACGACGAGGAGCACCTGTCGCGCGGGATCTACGACGCCTACACGCAGCTCAACCTGCGCTACTCACAGCTGGCCCCGCTGACCATGTGGGAGGAGAAGAACACCGGCAACAACCTGCCGGCCCAGATCGAGCTCTACGCCTCCGCGAAGCCCTACTACGAGCTCCTCTTCATGGCCAAGGGCGGCGGCTCGGCCAACAAGAGCTACCTCTACCAGGAGACCAAGGCGGTCCTGAACCCCGCGTCGATGATGCGGTTCCTCGAGGAGAAGATCAGCTCCCTCGGTACGGCGGCCTGCCCGCCGTACCACCTCGCGATCGTCGTCGGCGGCACCTCGGCGGAGTACGCGCTGAAGACCGCGAAGTACGCCAGCGCGAAGTACCTCGACACCCTGCCGACCAGCGGCTCTGCCACGGGCCACGGCTTCCGCGACCTCGACCTCGAGCTGCAGGTGCACGAGCTGACCCAGCGGCTCGGCATCGGCGCGCAGTTCGGCGGCAAGTACTTCTGCCACGACGTGCGCGTCGTGCGGCTGCCGCGGCACGGCGCCTCCTGCCCCGTGGCGATCGCCGTCTCCTGCTCGGCCGACCGCCAGGCGCGCGCTCGCATCGACGCGTCCGGGGTGTGGCTGGAGCAGCTGGAGACCGACCCGGCGCACTACCTGCCCGAGGTGACCGACGAGCACCTCGACGACGACGTCGTGAAGGTCGACCTCAGCCGGCCGATGTCCTCGATCAGGGAGCTCCTCTCGACGCTCCCCGTGCGCACCCGGCTGTCGCTGTCCGGACCGCTCGTCGTGGCGCGCGACATCGCCCACGCCAAGATCGCCGAGCTCCTCGATGCCGGCGGCGAGATGCCCTGGTACCTCAGGGACATGGCCGTCTACTACGCCGGCCCGGCCAAGACCCCTGAGGGGATGGCGTCGGGCTCGTTCGGGCCGACGACCGCGGGCCGGATGGACTCCTACGTCGACAAGTTCCAGGCCGCCGGCGGCTCGTTCGTCATGCTGGCGAAGGGGAACCGGTCCAAGCAGGTCACCGACGCCTGCGCGCGCCACGGCGGCTTCTACCTGGGCTCGATCGGCGGCCCGGCGGCACGGCTGGCGCAGGACTGCATCAAGAAGGTCGAGGTGCTCGAGTACCCCGAGCTCGGCATGGAGGCCGTCTGGCGGATCGAGGTCGAGGACTTCCCCGCCTTCGTGGTGGTCGACGACAAGGGCAACGACTTCTTCGCCGACCCCGCCGGCACGGGCGGCCCCACGCCGGTCGCGATCACCCCCCGCCCCTGACCCTTGCGTCATAGCCCCCACGCGGGGCCGTCGGGGCGATCCCGATGACGTTGCGGAGGGGTCAGGCGGCCGGGCGCCGCCAGCCGCGCGCGGAGAACAGCTCCTCGAGCGCATCGAGCACGGCCTTGCGGTCGAGCCGCCAGGCGACCAGCGGGATCCGCACGACGGTCCGCCCGTCGGCAGCCAGCCCGAGGTCGCGCAGCAGGTCCGACAGCCGCGCGTCCGGCTCGTCGTGCTGCGCCCCGTCCACCTCCAGGGAGATCCCGTACGCCGGGAAGTCGGCGTCGAGGTACTCCCGCCCCGAGGGGCGTCGCCGCAGGACCTGACGGGCCGGCTCGGGCAGTCCCCGCTCCCGCATGGCCCGGGCCACGTCGAGCTCGCCCAGGCTCCGCACCCCTCCGACGAGGTCCGCGGCGGCCTCGATGAGGGCCCGGCGCCAGCGACCCCGCCGTACCTCCCCGACGGCCCGGGCGAGCTCCTCGGCGGCGCACACCCGCTGCTGCACGGCGAGCGTCACGACGTAGACCGCCTCGCGCTCGGTTCGCGCCCACAGCGCGGCGTGCACGGCCGCGACGGCCGGGCGCACCCGCGGGATGCCGGTCTTCACGACGTCCTCGGCCCGCCATCGCCGGCTCTCGTGCCGGCGCACGCCGGTGAGCCTGCGGCGCTGGGCACCGCGCGGCACCACCACGTGCACGACCTCGTCGGTCAGTGCCGTCACGCCCGCCGCCTGCAGCGCGGTCACGCCGTCGAGCGCCGCCCGGGGCCCCAGCTCGAGCACCGCGACCCACCGCCTCGCCGCGTCCGGGAGCGGGCCGTTGTGCAGCGCCACGGTCTGCGAGGACGAGCGCTGCCAACGTCCGACACGCAGCTCCCGCCGTACCAGCCAGCGCGGAACCCCCGCGGCGTAGAGCTGCCGCCAGGTCGCGACGTCCTCCTGCGGCCCCGCGAGCGCCCGCGCCTGGGCCAGTCCCGCTGCGGCCTCGTTTCTGCTCGTCGTCATCGGGCGACCCCACCCGGTCGAGGCACCGTCCGGGAGCCCCGCGTCCCACCTGTGGACAGCGGACGTCATCACGATCGCCCCCTCGACCACGCGGGCGCGCTATGACGCAAGGCCCCCGGCGGCGCGCAACGTCATCACCATCGCTCCCGGCGACGCGCGCGTCCGCTATGACGCAAGAGGGGGGATGCGGCGTCACCCGACTGGGTGACGCACTGCGGAGGGCGACTGCCGTTGGGCCGGTCGGCCTCAAGGGGCTGGGCCGATCGGACGACTCCCAGAGGGACACCACCTCCCCCTGGAGATCACCCGTGCGCACCCCGAGCCGTACCGCCCTCGTGCTGGGCGCCGCCGTTTCCCTCTCGCTCGTCGTCGCCGGACCGGGTTTCGCGGCGGGCAAGGGCAAGCCTTCCCGCACCCTCGACACCACCGCCCCGGCGCTGACGATCACCTCCCCCGCGGCTGGTGCGACCACCGGTACCAGCCTGACCGTCAGCGGCAGCGCCTCGGACAACCGAACACTCGCCGGCGTGGCCGTGCAGGTCGACGGCGGCGCCTGGTCGCCTGCGAGCGGTACGACGGCCTGGTCCGCCCCGCTCTCCGGCTTCGCCGCGGGCACCCACGTGGTCGCCGCGCGCGCAACCGACGCCTCCGGCAACAGCACCACCCGGTCGGTGTCGTTCACGGTGGCGACCAGCAGCGCCCCCAGCCCCAGCCCCACGGCGTCCCCGAGCCCCACGGCGTCCCCGAGCCCCACGGCGTCCCCGAGCCCCACGGCCAGCCCGACCCCCACCGCGTCCCCCAGCCCCACCGCCACCCCGACCGGTACGGCGGGAAGCGCCCCCGCGACCCAGGGCAGCTGGACCTCGCCGGAGGGCGTGCGGATCGCGGTGACCACCGCCGGGACGACCACGGTCGCCGACGTCTACCGGATGCTCAAGGAGAACGCCCTGGACCTGGCCCAGATCGGCCCGTCGCTGGCGATCAACGTGCAGGACACCTACGCCTCGCAGGCGACGACGAGTGCCAGCCAGTCGGGCGGGGCGTTCACGAACTTCCAGGCCACGATCTACCTCAAGGGCGTCAGCTCCACCTTCTCCATCAAGCCGGACGCGCAGCTCAGCCACGAGTACGGCCACGTCTGGACCCGCTACTGGGCCTTCCGCAACCACGGCGGGAGCTGGTCGCCCTACCTGACCACCCGGTGGTCGAGCGCCGACGGGGCCGTCACCCTGGCCACCGACAGCCGCACCGGCACCAGCTACACCTGGGACCCGGCCGAGATCGCGGCCGACGACTACCGGCTGCTCTTCGGCTCGGCCACGGCGATCAGCCAGTCGCCCGGCAGCCTCAACAGCAGCATCGTCGCGCCCTCGGCCCAGCCGGGCCTGCGGGACTGGTTCCTCGCCACCTGGGCCTGACACCGCATCCGGGACGGGAACGGGGGAGGCCTGAGGCCTCCCCCGTTCCCGTGCGTCAGGTCAGGTCAGCAGACCAGCCCGTTGTTGTAGCTGTCGAGGTACGCCGCGGTCGTCAGCACCTGCGTCCTCAGTGCGTGGTTCGATCCGACCCTCCTGCTCGGCGGGCCGGTGTAGCCGATCTGCACCAGCAGGCTGTCGCCGTTGGCGATCGCGTTGTTCACCGAGGTGCACGTGGAGGCGCCTGCCGCCACGTTCAGCTTGGCGGCCAGCAGCTGCGCCGCGAGCTGGTTCTCGGCGTACTTGCCGGACGCGGCCGCGAGGACCTCCACGCCCTTCGTCGCGGTGTCCACGACGTAGTTGCCGAGCGACAGCGGCAGGAACTCGTCCATGAGGTGGTTGCCGGTGCGCGCGGCCTTGGCCCAGTCGAACTTCGTCGTGTTCCAGTTCTTCCAGTAGCCGATGGTGCGCTGACCACCGCCCGGGAAGCTGTTGTCGATGGTGAACGCCCGGGTCTGGCCCGCGGCGAGCGTGAACGTCAGGCAGATGTCGCCCGTCGTCGCGTTCACCGTGCCGCCCTGGTCCTCCAGGGTGGAGTGCGTCCCCGCCGGCACGGCCAGCTCGCACAGCGTGTAGGTGCCCGGCCGCAGCAGCCCGAAGTCGAGGCTGCCCGCGTTGTTGGCGTCCGTGGTCCTGGTGAGGTTGACGCTGTCAGGACCGCCGGTGAGCTCGAACGTGTAGGCGTGCGTCGGGACGCCGCCGTTCTCGGTCTTGAGCACCGTCACCCGGCCACGCTCGGTGTTGGTGTAGCGGCAGGTGACGGCGTCACCCGCGCCGAGCGTGATGGACGACGTGCCCGTGGCCAGGCTCACGTTCACACTGCTGAGCCCGTTGGTGGAGCTGCAGCTCATGCCCGTGAGGTCCCACCCGGTGACGGGCAGGGTCTCGGTCACGGTGTAGCTGCCAGGCACCAGGTTGGTGAAGGTGCGGGTGTTGGACAGGGTCGGGTCGGCGTCGTCGTCCAGGCTGAACGGTGACAGGCCCGTGCCCGTCGTGGTGTAGCCGAAGTCCTGCGGGCCATCAGGGACGGTGTCCTTGATGATCGTGATGGACCCGCGCTGGGTGTTCGTGATCGTGCAGGAGAAGACCCGGTCGGCATCAGCGGGGTAGTTCACCGTGAAGCTGCAGTCCCCGGCTGTGCCGGTCTGGTCCCACCCGGCCTGGGCGACCTCGGTGATGGTGTACGCGCCCTCCTCGAGCACCGTGGTGAAGGGCACGTACGCCGTGCCTGTGGTCGTCACGACCTCGCCGCCCGCAGGGGTGCCGGGGCCGGTCAGGACGAGCTGCCAGCCCGACTCAGAGCCGGCCGGCACGGTCACCTTCTGGGCCCGCGCGCTGGCAGGACCGAAGTTGTTGGTGAAGGTGGCCGAACCGGAGCACGTCGGCAGCGTGAGGTCCACGGTCTGCGGCGACTGCGGCGCGTAGGGCGACAGGGTCGTCTCGTTGACTGTGTAGGAGCCGGGCGCCAGGCCCGTCAGGGTCGTCGACCGGGGGTTGAGCGAGCCGCCCTGCCCGGTGCCGAAGGAGATGGTCGGGCTGGAGCTGTAGGCCCCTGGACCGGTCACCGGGAAGGTGAAGGTCTGGGTGGCGTCCCCGGCGCCCAGCACGACCGGGATGGTCTTGCTGATGATCAGCGAGACCGTGGCGCTGCTGCTGATGCCGACCGAGGCGCTCGCCGTGGCGCTGGCCGGGGTCGCGCCGGTCCCGCCCGACCCCGTGAGGGTCGCCGTGTCGGTCAGCGCGCCGGTCGTGATGCGCGGCTGGTCGAGGTAGACGGTCTTCACGAAGTCGACGTAGCCGCTCCCCGGCTGGGAGCCGGAGCTCCATCCCACGGGACCGGTCGTCGGCGTGCCGGCCACGTAGCCGCCGGTGAAGGCACCGACCGACGGTGTCGCCACCGAGAAGGTCAGGCCGTCACCCGTGATGCTCTCGACGTCGGTGATCGTCGCGCTCTGGTTGGCCTCCGGCCCGGACTGCTGGACCGGCGCGGTAGCCGTTGCGGTGCGGGTCAGGTTGATCGGCGGCAAGCCGGCCACCAGGTCGGTGTAGGTCGCGGTGGCCACGTCGTTGAAAGCGGTCGGCCCGGACGCGAGCGTCGCCGTGTGCGTCAGCAGCAGGTAGTTGTTCGTCAGCGCGGGGACGGTCGTGGTCACCGTCGCCGTGTTCAGCGGTGAGCCGCTCGGCGTCGTCCCGGCGTAGATCCGGTCGGTGACGGACACCTGGATCGGCCGGTGCGCCGGGTTGTTCGCGTAGATGTTCGTCACGACGGTGACGGGACCGTTGGGGTTCGCCGCGCCCTTGGTCCAGCTCACCCGGATGGTGACGTTGCGCGAGAACGTCGCCCCAGTGGCACACGTGTCCCCGAAGGTCAGGACGCTGGGGGTGGCTCCCTTGGTGACGGTCCAGACGTGGTCGGAGCCCTGGGATGCCGTCATGTCCTTGCTGATGGTCTGCGGCGCGGGCTTGTCGGGGATCGAGACGCGCTTCTGCCCGATGCCCTGCGAGCCGAGCGCCTGGTTCGCGAGGTTCGACTGCAGCGACGAGCCCGAGAAGGCCGACGAGCCCAGAGCCAACCGCTGGTAGTAGTCGAAGACGCACTCGGTGCCCGGGGCCTGGGTGATCGTCACCAGCCGGTAGATCGAGCTGTCGGCCCCACCGAACCCGGGCGTAATGGCCTCTAGGGCGCCTGCCGAGATGGAGCAGGTGGTGGGGTCCTCAGGCACCGGCACGGAGATCCAGTCGTAGCCCGGGGCGCCGTCGCGACTGGCGTCCGCCACGATCGCGATCGTGTAAGTCGTGGTGACGGTGCTCTGCTCGCCGGCGGAGGTCGTCAGGCGGTGCGGCACGAGATCGAGCTCGTTCCAGCCCTTCCCGAGGTTGCCGGTCGTGTACTGAGCGTCGGCGCAGACGAAGGGGCCGGTCGCGGGGAAGTCGCCCGCATCCCCTCGGCAGCCCTCGAGCGTGAACGAGATGTGCACCGGATCGTCGGCCGCGTTGGCCACGGACGGCGCGACGACGCCCGCCCCCGCGAGTCCCAGGACCAGCACGACGGTGGTCGCGAAACTGAGGCCAGGTCGGCGCCTTCTGCGCGGCGGCGCCACTGCGCTGCGCGTGGCCGCCCGCCGGGCAACCGAGAACCATGAAACCGTTCTTGTCATCCTTGCCCCCCAAAGGAGGCCGACCGGCGATGGGATCCGCCGTCCAAACGGCCTCCCGATGCGTGGCCGAACGTACGCCTTACTGCCTCCTCCGAACAGACACTGACGGGTATGCGACAGTCAGAACTTTGCGACGCTCGCCCATCACCCTGGGTCACCGAGATGGCCTGCAGCGCAAGGGATCCCGCTGAGCGCCGGAGATGTCGCCCGAGGAGGGAGGATAGGGGCATGACGACACGAGGGACGCGCACGGAACACGACAGCCTGGGTGCGGTGGAGGTGCCAACGGATGCCCTGTGGCGGGCCCAGACCCAGCGGGCGGTCGAGAACTTCCCGGTGAGCGGCAGGCGCGTGGAGCCGGCCGTGATCCGGGCGCTGGCCGCGCTCAAGGGCGCCGCCGCACGGGCCAACGGCGCTCTCGACGTCCTCGACCCAGAACGGGCCGCGGCGATCTCCGACGCCGCGGCGGCGGTCGAGCGCGGGGAGCACGCGGACCAGTTCCCGGTCGACGTCTTCCAGACCGGCAGCGGCACCTCCACGAACATGAACGTCAACGAGGTGCTCAGCACCCTCGCCGGCCGGGCGCTCGGCGCGGCGGTCCATCCCAACGACCACGTCAACGCCGGCCAGAGCAGCAACGACGTCTTCCCCTCCGCCCTGCATTTGGCCGCGGCGACCGCAGTGGTGGAGGACCTCAAGCCGGCGCTCGAGCACCTCGCGACCGCCTTCGAGGCCAAGGCCGCCGAGCTGGCCGATGTCGTCAAGGCCGGCCGCACGCACCTCATGGACGCGACCCCGGTGACGCTCGGCCAGGAGCTCGGCGGCTACGCCGCCCAGGCCCGGTACGGCGTCGAGCGCCTCACCTCCGCCCTCCCACGGGTCTGCGAGCTCCCCCTCGGCGGTACGGCGGTCGGCACCGGCCTGAACGCCCCTCCCGGCTTCGCCGCCGCCGTGCTGGCCGACCTCGCCGCGAAGACCGGGCTGCCGCTCACCGAGGCCCGCAACCACTTCGAGGCACAGGGCGCGCGCGACGCCTTGGTCGAGCTGAGCGGTGTGCTGCGCACCATCGCGGTGGGCCTCTACAAGGTGGCGAACGACCTGCGCTGGATGGCGAGCGGCCCCCGGGCCGGCCTCGCGGAGATCCACCTGCCGGACCTGCAGCCGGGGTCGAGCATCATGCCCGGCAAGGT
>Ga0190269_10001436_pt1 | contig 11475 bp, 8 predicted proteins | sample Popmic249IS_FD_133749 | JGI IMG/M metagenome (GOLD analysis project Ga0190269, IMG submission 133749) | Populus adjacent soil microbial communities from riparian zone of Blue River, Arizona, USA - 249 IS | ecosystem: Environmental > Terrestrial > Soil > Riparian zone | place: USA: Arizona... | reverse complement strand
GGACTTCCTGCCGTACGTGACCAGCCGCACCATCCACACCCAGGTCGGCATCTTCTGGATCGCCACCGCCTGGCTCGCCACGGGCCTGTACATCGCGCCGCTGCTGGGAGGCAAGGAGCCGAAGTTCCAGAAGCTCGGCACCGACTTCCTGTTCTACGCGCTCGTCTTCATCGTGGTCGGCTCCACCGTCACCGGCTGGCTGGGCACGCTGCAGCGCAGCGGCACCGAGTTCAGCTTCTGGCTGGGCAACCAGGGCCTGGAGTTCACTTCGATGGGCCGCGTGTGGCAGTACCTGCTGTTCGTCGGCCTGCTGCTGTGGGCCGTGCTGCTGGGCCGCGCCCTGTGGCCGGCGCTGAAGACGCCCTCGGAAAGCCGCGGCCTGATCGCCATGGTGTTCCTGTCGGCCACCTGCATCGGCGGCTTCTATGCGACCTCGCTGACCTGGGGCCAGAACACCCACTACTCGATGGTGGAGTACTGGAGGTGGTGGCTGGTGCACCTGTGGGTGGAAGGCTTCTTCGAAGTGTTCGCCACCGCGGTCATCGCGCTGATCTTCACCAAGCTGGGCCTGGTGCGCGCCACGAGCGCCAACCGCGCCATCGTCGCCGAGACCATCGTGTTCCTGTTCGGCGGCATCCTGGGCACCCTGCACCACCTGTACTGGACCGGCACGCCGGTGTCCGTGATCGCCGTCGGCTCGGTGTTCTCCGCGCTCGAAGTGGTGCCGCTGACGCTGATCGGCCTGGAAGCCCTGCAGACCTGGCGGCGCGCGCAAGCCACCCCCTGGCTCGCCACCTACAAGTGGCCCGTGCTGTGCTTCGTCGCGGTGGGCTTCTGGAACACCGTCGGCGCCGGCCTGCTGGGCTTCGCGATCAACCCGCCTGCCGCGCTGTACTACGTGCAGGGCCTGAACATGACCGCGGCCCACGGCCACGCTGCCCTGTTCGGTGTCTACGGCATGCTGGGCATCGGCCTGATGCTGTTCTGCCTGCGCGGCCTGTACGAGCGCAAGCTGCACACCGACAGCCTGCTGGCGCCCGCCTACTGGGGCCTCAACATCGGCCTGGCCATGATGGTGTTCCTGTCGCTTCTGCCCGCCGGCATCTACCAGGCGTACGCCGCGATCACCCAGGGCCTGTGGTTCGCCCGCTCGGCCGAAGTGATCCACTCGCCGGTGATGGAAACCCTGGTGTGGCTGCGCGTGCCGGGTGACATCGTGTTCTCGGTCGGTGCCGTCCTGCTGGCCGTCTACGCAGTCAAGCTGCTGCGACGCGACAAATCACCGCAGGTGGCGCCGGCCGGCGACATCGCGGCCGCCGCGAGGTAAGCTGTGAAGGGCCGGCGCAAGCCGGCCTTGACCTTTCTGGGGAACGCATGAGGCTCACCACCTTCACCGACTACAGCCTGCGCGTGCTGATCTACCTGGCCGCGCAGCCCGCCGAGCGCGCCACGATCGCGCAGGTCGCCACCGCGTTCCGGGTTTCCGAGAACCACCTGGTCAAGGTGGTCCACTTCCTCGGCAAGCAGGGCTGGCTCACCAACGTGCGCGGCAAGGGCGGCGGCCTGGAGCTGGGGATGCCGCCGGAGGCGATCATCGTCGGCCGCGTGGTGCGCGAAACCGAGGGCCTGTCGCAGCTGGCCGAATGCTTCGGCGAGAGCGACAGCGATTGCGCCATCGCGCCGAACTGCCGCCTGCGCGGCGTGCTGGGCGAGGCGATCAAGGCGTTCTATGCCGTGCTGGACCGCTACACGCTGGCCGACCTGGTGAACAACCGCCACCAGCTCGCGCAGGTGCTGTTCCATCCGTATGCGGATCCGGCCGCCAAGGCCCGCCGCGCGAGGGCTGCGTGATGAGCGACGAATACCGTTTCATCTACGACGGCCCGCAGGAGCTGCTGCCCGTGATCGTCGAGGCGCTGGAGCGCGTGGTCGATCCCGAGGTGGCGCTGAACATCGTCGACGTCGGCCTCGTCTACGGCGTCATCGTCAAGGACAACCGGCTCGACGTGAACGTCACCATGACCTCGGCCGCCTGCCCGGTCACGGACGTGATCGTCGACGACATCGAAACCCAGCTGGACCAGGCCCTGCCGCCGGACATGCTGATCCACGTGGAGCTCGTCTGGGAACCGCCATGGACGCCGGAACGCATGAGCGAACAGGCCCGCGGCTTCATGGGCTGGTGAACCCCCGCGTCGCCCTCGGCGGCGCGCTGCTCGCCTGCGTCGCCGCATCCCTGCTCTCCGGCATCGCCGGGGGCCTGCTGCGCGTGGGCATCGCCCTGCCCATCGCGGCCGATGCGCCGTGGCTCACCCGCGCGGCGCTGTCGCATGCCGCGCTGATGATGTGCGGCTTCATGGGCACGGTGATCTCCATCGAACGCGCGGTCGCCTTCAAGCATCCCGCCGCCTGGCTCACGCCGGTCGCCTCGGGCCTGGCCGGCCTGGCCGTGCTGGCCGACGCGCATGGGCTTGCCTCCCTGCTGTTCGTGCTCGCCTCCGGCGCGTTCGTGGTGGTGAACGTGCTGCTGCTGCGGCGCCAGCCGGCCGCCCACACGGCGCTGCTGGTGGCCAGTGCCGTGTCCTGGTTGACGGGCAACGTGCTGCTGGCGGTCGGGGCCAACAGCAGCACCGTGCTGCCCTGGTGGTTCACCTTCCTCGTGGTCACCATCGCGGCCGAACGGCTGGAAATGACGCGACTCATGCGCCGCCGCCCGGGCGCGCAACTCACGCTGCACATCGTGCTGGGCGCGCTCGCCTGGGGCGCGGCGCTGTCGGCGCTGGCGCCCCGCGTGGGCGGCGTGCTGTTCGGCGCCGCCCTGTGCGGCCTGGCCGCCTGGCTGCTCGCCTTCGACATCGCACGCCGCACGGTGAAGGCCGACGGGCTGTCCCGCTACATGGCGATCTGCCTCCTGGGCGGCTACGTCTGGCTGGCCATCGGCGGCGTGGCCTGGGCCGCCACGGCCCTGGGCCTGCCGGCGCGCGACGCTTCCCTGCACGCGCTGGGCCTGGGCTTCATCGTGAGCATGATCATGGGCCACGCACCGGTGATCCTGCCCGCGGTCGCCCGCGTGAAGCTGCTGTTCGGCAACTTCTTCTACCTGCCGCTGGCGCTGCTGCACCTGTCGCTCGCGCTGCGCCTGGGCTTCGGCGCCGCCAATTTCCAGCTCCGCGCCCAGGGCGCGCTCTTCAACGCACTGGCCATCGTGCTGTTCGCCGCCACCGCGGTGGGCGCCGCCCTGGCCTGGCGGCAGCGGCACGGCCCGCGTCGCATCTCGGACCAACGACCATGAGCACTCCCTTTCGTATCGAGGAGCCGGCCCCGCGCGCCGCGCCGCGCGGCTTCGCCCTGTGGCAACTGGGCTTCCGGCCCTTCTATCTGCTGGCCAGCGCCTTCGCCGCCGTCTCCATCGTGCTGTGGTCGCTGCAGTTCACGGGGCACCTGGCCGCGCCCTACCTGTCCGGCGCGCTGTGGCACGCGCACGAGATGCTGTTCGGCTTCGCGCTCGCGGTGATCGTCGGCTTCCTCTTCACCGCCGGGCGCAACTGGAGCGGCCGGCCGACGCCCACCGGCGGCGCGCTGGCGGCGCTGGCGGTGCTGTGGCTGGCCGCGCGGGTGCTGGTGCTCACGCCTTATGGCTGGCTGGCCGCGCTCGCCAACACCGCCTTCCCGCTGGCGGCGGCGATCGCCCTGGCGATCCCCTTCTGGCGCGCCGGCAACCGGCGCAACTACTTCTTCGTCGGCCTGCTGCTGCTGATGGCCGCCGCCACGCTCGGCGTGCACCTGAACCAGCTGGGCGTGATCGCGGTGCCCGCCTGGGCCGGCATCCAGATCGGGCTCGACGCGGTGCTGTTCATCCTGTGCGTGATGGGCGGCCGCGTGATCCCCATGTTCACCATCAACGGCGTGCCGGGCGCGCGCTCGCTGCGCCATCCGCGCCTGGAGCCGGTGGCGCTGGCTTCGATCCTGGCCTTGCTGGCAGCGGACGCGGTGCACGCACCGCTGTGGCTGGTCGGCACGATCGCCGCCGTCGCCGCCGTGGCGCACCTGGTGCGCTGGCTGCTCTGGCAGCCGTGGGTGACGCTGCGCACGCCGATGGTGTGGGTGCTGCACCTGGCCTATGCCTGGATTCCCGTGCACCTGGCCTTGCGCGCGCTCAACGCCCTCGGCTGGGTCGCGCCCTCGGCCGCGGTCCATGCGCTCACCGTGGGCGCCATCGGGGGTCTGGTGATCGGCATGGTCACGCGCACGGCGCGCGGCCACACCGGGCGGCCGCTGCGGGCCGACTGGCGCGACATCACCTGCTACGTGCTGGTGGCCGCCGCCGCATTCGTGCGCGTGCTGGCGCCGCTGGTGGTCCCCGCGCACATGATGGAGGCGGTGCTGTGCTCCGCCGCCCTGTGGTCGGCCGGCTTCGCGCTGTACTTCGTGAGCTACTGGAACGTGCTCACGCGGCCCCGCCTGGACGGCCAGCCGGGATGATGCGCATGCGTTGAAATCCGTTTTCCAGCCCTTGATGCCCGCACGGTTCGCCCTGCGGGCTTTTTTTGGCTCTTCACCGATCTCCGGGCGCCGGTGGGAAGATCATCGGCGCCTTCTTCGAGGTGCGGGGACCGTCGCGACAGGCGCTGCGCGAACGATTGCGGCTCGTGCGAGCATCCCTGGGGCCCCCCGGCCGACGCGCGCACGGCGCAGGACCAGGACGGGTCCCTGTCCGACTCGGCGACATCAAGGAGGAGGCGCGGGCGCGGCACCATCAGGGGCAACGGTTCTCATCCGCGCCGGGGGACAGTCGCAGAGGCGGACAGGGACCCGGCCTGGTCCGGTCCGGAGGACACCGGATGCCCAGCGGTCGATCGGCCCTGCAACAGGGGCGGCGAAACGAGCCCTCCCGAAGATCGGTGAAAGAACTCTTTTTTTGGGTTCTTCATCCAAATCCGGGGCAGGCGCCCGGTACCCGGGGTCGGTGGTCCGGGTACCCGATCGGAGGTTCCATTCGCGAAGGCGAGAAAGTCCATGCGGCGCGGGAGATTGTCATGGCCAAGGCCCTGGTGCAGCATGCGGCCTGTCAGCGAGGTGGACCGGAGAGCGGGTACCCGGACCACCGACCCACCCCCCACAAACCCATCACCCCGGAATTCGGTGAAGTGAGCCGGATTTCTCTCGTCCCGCACGGCGGGCACGGCCCTTGATGGCCATCAAGTTCGATCGGCCGCCGCGACCTATCAACAAGGGGATTCGGCCTGCCGCGCCGATCGCGGACCGGTGCGCAGGCGTGGGGAGCGCATGTGGGCACGGCACGAGCAGCGCCGCAACGCGGCATCGCGGGCAGCACGCCCTGGCTGGTTGCATTGGCGGTGTTCGCCGGGGCGGCCCTGGGCATCGGCGGCTATGCGCTGGTGTACGCCGAAGGGTTCTCTTACCTGAGCGCCGAACCGCAGGTCTGCGCCAACTGCCACATCATGCAGTCGCAGTACGACTCCTGGCAGAAGGCGAGCCACCACCACGTGGCGGTGTGCAACGACTGCCACCTGCCGCGCGGCCTGGTCGGCCAGTACTACGCCAAGGCGCTCAACGGCTTCAACCACGCCAAGGCCTACACGCTGCAGGACTTCGCCGAGCCGATCGCCATCAAGCCGTTCAACAGCGACATCGTGCAGGCCAACTGCCTGGCCTGCCACCGCGACCTCGTGCACGACGCCGTGATGGCGCGCGGCCCCGCCGAGGAGGCGAGCTGCGTGCATTGCCACGCCGGCGCAGGCCACGGCGAGCGCGCCGGCCTCGGCGGCCCGCGCACCTGAATCCCGGAGGGCTTTCCATGAAACGCGTTTTCCGACCCGCCCCTGCCGCCGCGCGCGGCATCTCGACGCCGGCGCTCCTGTCGATCACCGCGCTGGCCGCGCTGGCGGCGGTGGCCGTGGCGGCCCTGCTCGTCAACATCAACGAGCGCAAGCAGGAGGGCAAGGTCACCACCACGCGGCTGGTCGAAGTGACGCAGGACACCACCGACCCGGCCAGGTGGGGCGTGAACTGGCCCAAGCAGTACGACGCCTACCTGCTCACTGCGCAGACGACCCGCACGCGCTTCGGCGGCCACGGCGGCAGCGAGGCGCTGCCGCAGGAGAAGATCGACCGCGACCCGTGGCTCAAGCGCATGTTCCTGGGCTATGCGTTCTCGATCGACTACCGCGACCAGCGCGGCCACGCGTACATGCTGAAGGACCAGGAAGACACGCAGCGGCAGACCAAGCCGCAGACCGGCTCCTGCCTGCACTGCCACGCCGCCGTGATCCCCCTCTACAAGGAGCTGGGTGGCGGCGACGTGATCAAGGGCTTCGAGGCCACGTACAAGATGCCGTACAAGGAGTTGAACAAGAAGCTGCACGACATGGGCCATGCCCAGACCGTGAGCTGCCCCGACTGCCACGACGCCACCACGATGAAGCTGATCGTGACGCGGCCGGCCTTCCTGCAAGGCATCGAGCGGCTGGCCAACTCGGACGCGCCGACGCCGTTCGCGCCCTCCATCGAGCGCTGGCGCGCGGCCGGCAAGGCGCAGCCCTACGACCCGAACAAGGAAGCGACGCGCAACGAGATGCGCACCTTCGTGTGCGCGCAGTGCCACATCGAGTACTACTGCTCCTCGGCGATGAAGCTCACCGCGCCCTGGGGCAAGGGCCTGAACGTCGACCAGATCGAGGTGTTCTGGAACGAGACGAAGATGCCCGACGGCGGCCGCTTCTTCGACTACAGGCACGCGGAGACCGGCGCCGCCATCCTGAAGGCGCAGCACCCCGAGTTCGAGCTGTGGAGCCAGGGCGTGCACGCCCGCAGCGGCGTGGCCTGCGCGGACTGCCACATGCCCTATGCCCGCGACGGCGCGACCAAGGTCTCCGACCACTGGGTGCGCAGCCCGCTGCTGAACGTCAACCGCGCCTGCCAGCCTTGCCACAAGCAGGCCGAGGACGAGATCAAGGCGCGCGTGGACCTGATCCAGCAGCGCAACTTCGACCTGATGCAGCGCGGCGGCGTGGCGATCACCGCCCTGATGGACGCCGTGCTGCAGGCCAGGAGGGAAGGCGCCACCGAGCAGCAACTCGCGGCGGCGCTGGAGCTGCAGCGCAAGGCGCAGTGGCGGCTGGACTTCATCGCGGCGGAGAACTCGATGGGCTTCCATGCGCCGCAGGAATCGGCCCGTGTGCTGGGCGAAGCGATCGACTTCGCGCGGCAGGGCGAGCTGGCGGCGCTGCGGCGGGGCGCCGTCCCGGTGGTGAAGACGGCGCAGGCGCAGGTGCCCGCGGGGATCGTGCCGACGGCTGCAACAACCGCGAAGTAGCAGAATGGGGTGAGGACCCGAGGGCCTTCCACCGAAGGCCCTTTTCGTAGGCTGGCGGTGACCGCGCGCTTTGCAGGACGCGGCGCAGTGCCCGGGCCATCGCAACGAGCCCTGCAAGGACAAGGCGCCCACCTGGAATCCAGGCGGGCGCCTTTCGCTTTCCCTGCGCAGCGAATCAGGTCACTTGAACACGATGTCGATGGCAGCCGTGCCACCCAGCGACGGCAGCGTCGAGAAGGCGCGGATGAAGGTCGGCGCGGTCTTCCACACGCTGGTGCCGGACTTCGGGTTGATGGCGCCGGTCGCCGGAACCAGCTTGTCGATGGCCCAGGCGCCCAGGCCGTCGACCACCGCCGTGCCGATCACGCAGCTCGGGTTGGTCGCGGTGCCGTTGCACGGTGCCGCGGCGCCCACCAGCCAGCCGTTCTCGTAGACGATGGTGATCGTCTGCCCCTGGATGATGTTGTCCGTGCCGTCGACGGTCCAGCGGTTCTTGTTCTGCACGAACTGGTGCTTGCCGAACGCGATGACCTCGTTGAGAGCCACGTTGATGGTACCGGTCGCGGTGTTCGCCGACAGCGCACCGGCGACGTCCTTCACCTGGTACGTGAAGGTGAACGCGCCGGCCGCGCCCGGCGTGTAGCTCGCGATGCCGTTGGTGGGCAGCGGCTGCGTGCCGAGCTGCGCCGGCCAGGTGAGGATCACGGCATCCTTGACGTCGCCGTTGCCGTCCGGGTCGGTGGAGCTGCCGATCAGGTTGATCACGTTCAGCTTGCCGACCACGCCACCCAGGGTGACGTTGCCCGCCACCGGCGCGTCGTTCACGGGCGTGATGTTGATCGCGACCTGCGACTGGTTCGAGGCGACTCCGTCCACGCTCACCGTGTACGGCACGCTGTCGGTGCCGTTGGCGTTGGCGTTCGGCGTGTACGCCAGGATGCCGTCGGCGCTCACCGACGCGGCGCCGAGGCGGCCCTGGCCGGCGGTCACCGTGACGGTGGCGGCGCCGCTGGTGAGCAGGCTGCGCAGCGTCGTGACCTGTCCGTTCAGCAGGATCGTGTCGTTGGCCAGCACGTCCACGGTGACGCCCTGGCCGGCAGGGCAGGCCGCGGCGGACGTGGCGGAGCAGTCCTCGTTCACCGTCACGGAATCCGAGACGGCCGTCGGCACGCCGAGGAGCACGGTGGTGCCGACGCTGGTGTCGGTATTGCGCTTGCCCGCGCCCCCCCTGGTGGACACCACCTGCACCCCGCTCGGCGGCGCCTGCAGGCCGCTGACGGCGGCAGCGCCGCCGGCGAGGTCGAGGCCGGTGCCCGCGCCCTTGCCGACGGACACGCCACCGGTGCCGGGGCCGTAGCCGGCCAGCGTCAGCACCGCGGTCGGGTCGCTGGAGGTCGCCGTCACGCTCAGCGTGCCGTTGTTGCCGCCGTTGAAGTCCGCGGTGGCCACGGTGACTTCGTCGGTCAGGCGATGCAGGTGGTAGGCCGGAACGACCTGGCCAGCGGCGTTCTTGGCCGTCTGGTCGACGATGCAGACGTGGCTGGCCGGCAGGCCGCCAGGCTGGCTCTGGCCCCAGTAGTCGCGGTCGGTCACGAGCATGTCGTGCGCGACGCCGGCGGGCGCGGCGTACGGGCCGTTGGTGACGACCGGCGTGCCGGTGGTGGGATCGAGCACGATCGCGCCGGCGCAGGGCTGGTCGTAGAAGGCCAGGATCGGCTTGACGGCCGGCTGCTGCGGCTGCGCCGGGATGCGCGCCTGCGCGGTCGGCGTGGCGTTCGCGAACACGTCCACCGCGGTCACGGTGCCGGCGGCGTCGGCCTTGTACACGGCGCGCGCGCCGGTCACCTGGCCCTGCAGGCTGCCCGTCATGAGACGGCCCATGAGGGTGAAGTTCGACTCGCCATCGAGCGTGTAGAACACCTGGCCGCTGGCGGGATCGCTCACCTCGATGCGGAAGGTGTTGTGGTCGCGGACCGTGGTGGTGCCGTCCACGTTGCGGGCCGTGAAGGGCGGCAGCGGGCTGCCCGTGACGGTGCCGACGCGCGCCGGGTCGGCGATGTACATCTTGCCGGTGCCGGGGTCGGCGGTCGGGCCGGCGCCGAGGGCGACCATCTGGTCGTAGAACGGGTCGGTGCCGGCGGGCGCGGCCTTCAGGTCGGGCATCGGCGGCACTTCGGCGCCACCGGCCACCGGCGAGGGCAGCAGGTACGGGCCGATCGGCGTGCCGAGCGTGCACTCGAAGGTGCCGATGCACGCGACACCGATGTCGAGCGTGTCGAAGATGCGCTGGCCGAGACCCTGGCCGGCGTAGGTGACGTCGGAGTACGGCGTGATCACGCGGTAGTCGCCGTCGAACGGCGCGCCGGTGGTCTGCACGCGCATGCGGCCGAACGTCATCTGGTCGCCGGGGATCGCGGGACCTTGCGCGAAAGCCGCCTCGACAGCGAGGACCAGTTTCGCGGTGAAGCCGCGCGCCGGGTCGGACAGCACGTTGTCGGCCGCCCAGTAGAAGTGTTCGTCGAAGAAGTTCGCCGGGAACGACTCGGGGAAAGTCACGTCGCCGGGCAGCAGCAGGCACCAGCCGCCATCGAGTTCGGCCTGCGACTTGACGTCGCAGAACTCGATGGCCACGCCGGTCCTGTCCTGGAACCAGGCGGGATAGCCGCCCACGGTGGGCGCGGTGTTGACGGGACCCATGCGCTCCAGGACGGCATAGGCCGGTGCGGTGATGAGGAACAGCGACACGGCGGTCGCGATCAGATTCAGTCTTTGCTTCATGGTATGCCTCTGTCCGAATGGGGATGTTGTGTATCTGTGTCCCGGCCCTTGCCGTTGCACGCGTGAAGCCGTCTGGAATCACGGGCCCGGCTCCAGGACCCTCAGGCAGCCGACGCTGTCCTGTACCTCACCGGGTGAAGCGCAACGTGCGGGCCACGAACGGAAGTGCCTGCCGCTGCGACGCCGAACGACTAGGTAGCGCAGTCAGGAAGTGCCCCTGGGCACCGGCACCTCGGTGCCGGTTTTCGTGCCTGGCGTAAGCGCGGTAAGCGCGGGTTGTCGCGCGTTACGCGCTGTCGCCTGGTGGATAGGGACGATGCGCGGACGCAGCGAGGCGATTCCCCAGGTTCGGTGGGGAATGCGGGGGAATTTCCCCGAGCTCCAATGCAGAGAGCGGCCTTCAGGCCGCTCTCGTCCCCGCCTGCAGCGGGGATGACGCTCGATGCGTCAGGAGGCTCGCCGAAGCTGCGGCGAGTAAGGGCAGCTTAAGACGGATGCTGCAGCAATCCTTGCGCCAGATCAAGCTCGCGCGGCGGCTACTACCAACGAACGATGACGCCTCGTTCTTCCGCCGCGGCCGGGTGGTCCACGGAGGGATGTTCGCCAGGCCCCCTTGCGACCACAGTTCCCTGGTCGAGTCGCACAAGGAAACACCCCATCGTGTCCACCGCCACCCTCCCCGCCGCAGGCCACGGCTCCGTGGCCCGCGCCGCCCGGTCGTCCACGCGCCGCGCCTGGTCGGTCCTCCTCGTCAGCACCCTGTCCTTCACCGTGTGCTTCATGGTGTGGATGATGTTCGGCGTGATCGGCATCCCGATCAAGAAGGCGCTGAACCTCAACGCCACCGAGTTCGGCCTGCTCACCGCCATGCCGGTGCTCACCGGCTCGCTGATCCGCGTGCCCCTGGGCATCTGGACCGACCGCTTCGGCGGCCGCATCGTGATGGCGAGCCTGATGGCGCTCACGGTGCCCGCGATCTGGCTGATGGCCTACGCCACGCAGTACTGGCACTTCCTGGCGATCGGCCTGTTCGTCGGCCTGGCCGGCGGCTCGTTCTCGGTCGGCACGCCCTACGTCGCGCGCTGGTTCCCGAAGAACCGCCAGGGCTTCGCGATGGGCGTGTACGGCGCGGGCAACTCCGGCGCCGCCGTCAACAAGTTCCTCGCTCCCGCGCTGCTGGTGGCGCTCGGATGGCAGGCCGTCCCGCAGGTCTATGCCGCCGTGATGCTGGGCACCGTGCTGCTGTTCTGGTTCTTCAGCTACAGCAACCCGGCCCACCTGGTGCCGCACACCGTCACCTTCCGCGACCAGCTCAAGGCGCTGAAGGACCCGAAGGTGCTGCGCTACTGCCAGTACTACAG
>Ga0190269_10001435_pt1 | contig 11480 bp, 9 predicted proteins | sample Popmic249IS_FD_133749 | JGI IMG/M metagenome (GOLD analysis project Ga0190269, IMG submission 133749) | Populus adjacent soil microbial communities from riparian zone of Blue River, Arizona, USA - 249 IS | ecosystem: Environmental > Terrestrial > Soil > Riparian zone | place: USA: Arizona... | reverse complement strand
CCGTGCCTGACGTTCTCGGATCCCGCTGCGCTAGCGCTCGTGCGTCAGGGCATGCGCGCGCGGATCGAGCCCGCCGCTGCGCGCATGGAGCTCGATGACGGCACGCGCATCCCGCTCGAACCGCCCGGCGAGTTCGTGCGCAAGATTTGGAGCGCGGGAGGTCTGCTCGAGCTTCTGCCCGCGGTGTGCGCGTGACCCTGCGTGTGCAGTCTTGGCTCGGTGGCTGGGGCGCCGCTCTGCGCGGCAGCGTGTGCGATCCGTTCGAGCGCGAGACAGGTGTGCGCGTGGAGCAAGTGCCGCATGTCGGCCTGAAGCTGTCAGCTGCGCTGAGCGATGCGCTCCGAACGGGCGCACGCCCGCCTGTAGACGTCGTCTGGTCGAACGCTGTGCCCGCGCTGCGTGCGGAGTCGGCGGGCTGCACCGTGCCGCTGATGCTGGAGACTCGCGATCTCTACGCGCGTGCATTTGCTGGACGTGCGGCGAGCGCAGCGCGCTCGGTGGTGCACCCTTACGTCGTGTACTACGTGCTCGTCTACCGCGAGGCTGCCTTCGAGCACGGACCGCCGCGCTCGTGGCGCGTGCTGCTCGATCCACGCCATCGCGGAAAGATCGCGCTTTATCCAGGCGGCAACGGCTTCTATCCGATCGCACAGCGCATGGGTGGTGGGACGATGACCGACTACCCGCGGGAGCTCGGCGCGTGCTGGCGCATCGTACGTGCGCTCGCACCGCAGATCGGCGAGCTCGAATACAGCATCGGCATGGAAGAACGTCTGCGCGCGGGTGCGCTCGACCTGTGCTTCCGAGCGCTCACCAACGCGTTGGCGTTTCAGACCGCCGGCCTGCCAGTCGGCTGGTGTGTCCCGCGCGAAGGCACGACAGACACGCTCGATGCGCTGTGGATCCCGCGCGGCGTTCCACCGAGCACGTGTGAGCTGGCGCGGCGGTTTATCGCGTTCGCGCTGCGGCCTGACATCCAGACGGGCTTCTGTCGCGCGCTCGGCGCCATGCCTGTGCACAAGGAAGCGGAGGTGCCCGCGCTGCTTCGGAGCTGTCCTGCCTTGCCGCAGGACGCCGATGATCAGCGCGGGATCCTGAGCGTGTGTGAGCTGGCAAAGGCCGAGCACGAGCCGCTGCTCGAAGCAACATTCCAGGAGGTGCTACGCAGCGCAGCGGCCGCAGCACGATGTTCCCTCTGACAGAACGACTCACGTGTGGAGGTCAGAAGTGACAACTTCATCTACACACGTTCGAGCCACACTCAACTATCTGCTGTACGAGGGCGTTCGCCCGCAGATGTTCATGACGAATCAACCTGACGCGAGGCCGGAGAGCGCGATCAAATCGCAGCCGTTCGACGTCACCATCCACAACGCGCGCGTGGAGCAGCTCGCTCCGACGCTCGACCGCAACGGTTTCGAGCTGCGCACTCACACGAGCGCGGTGCGCGACTTCGCGGACGACGCGGAAGTGACAGGGCTGTATTATGCGGAGTGCGAGGCGCTGCTCAAGCGCGCGACCGGTGCTGACAAAGTCGTGATCTTCGACCACACCCGCCGCTTGGATGTGCAAGCACCGAAAGGCGCAGCACCGCCCGTGCGCGGTGTCCACTGCGATCAGACCTTTGTGTCAGGTCCACGCCGCGTGCGCGAGCACCTGCCCGAAGATGAAGCCGCGCAGAAACTGCAAGGCCGCTGCGCGATCATTAACGTGTGGCGTCCGCTCGTCGAGCCGCTCGTCAGCGCGCCGCTCGCCCTGTGCGATGCTCGTTCGATCGCGCACGACGACATCGTTCCCGCCGACTTCATCTATCCTAACAAGGTCGGCGAGGTCGCGATGTTCAAGCCGAGCGACAAGCACCGCTGGTTCTACTATCCGCACATGCGCCGGGACGAGGTCTTGTTGATCAAGATCTTCGACTCGCTGGAAGACGGGACCGCACGCTTGTCAGCGCACACAGCGTTCGACGATCCCACGACACCTGCAGGTGCCGCGCCGCGACAGAGCATCGAGCTGCGTGCGCTCGTATTTTGGCCACGCTGAGCCCACCCAGCACAACCAAGCCGCGGTCGCAGCGAGGATCCTCGCAGCGACCGCGGCTTCTTTGTTACAGCTTCGCGCGCACAGGCACGGTTTGCTCGGTGCCCTCGAAGAACACAAGCCCTTTGACGCGCGCTGTCTTCCCCTTCAACTGCACGTCAGCTTCGTAGTTTCCTGGTGTGATCAGGAACGGCGGCCCGCTCGACTCGACCTCGGCGACCACCTCACCTTTGCGGATCAGCTTTACGTTCGTCGGCGGCTGAACAGCGCCGTGCACGAGCACATTCAGCTGCACTTTGGCCCAGGGGAAGACCGCTTCCACCTTGGTGGTCTTGCGTTCTTCCACGGGTACTTCGAGCTGCAGGGTCGGACGATCGATCAATGCAGAGTCGTCGTCCAGCGTCACTTCGATGTGACGCGTGCCGACCTCCGCGCTGAACTCCTGGCCCATCTTGAAGTCGACGATGAACCCGCGCTCGATCGGCATCTTCCCGACCGCGGCGACAGGCTTACCTGCGCACTTGGCTTGCACGACGATGCGTCCGCGCGCAGGCTTTGCTTCTTCCTCCGGCACTGCCGCTGCCGCGCTCGGCGGCGGCTCGTCACCTGCGCTCGCCGCAGGTACGCGTGTTTCACTCGTGCCGGTGGCACCCGCACAACTCCATGCGATGAGCACCAACAATGTGCAGCCGAACATACTTACACTCCGAACCGATAGGTTTCGATATCGTGTGTTTGTCATGGCGCTGCGATTGTACGGCGCGCGCTAGTTTTTGTGTCATGTGACAGTCTAAGCTTTAGCTCGCGAGCACAGCACCGTGCAGGAAGATGCCGCGCGCAGCGGCGAGCGCTGCACGCGGCAGGGACAGTCATAGTCTGCGCAGGTAGGCTAACAAGTCAGCTTTCTCTTCAGGGCTGAGCGCTTCACGCCGCCCGCCTTCCTGCTCGGGAGGATGCGGTTGGAAGCCGAGCGGCTTGATGAAGAGCAACACAAAGCGACTGTAGTCATCGACAACCTGCTCCAGTGTTTCCCGCATGTTGTCGTGGAAGTATGGCGCGGTCTTTGCGATGCCGCGCAGCTGCGGCACATCGAACGCTTCGAAGTCCGCTGGGTCGCCGGTGATGGCAGCACGCCCCGGATCGGTCGTAAACTGCTGCGGAATCAGGTTGCCACCAACGATAGGCGCACCTTGTGCATCGAGCGCAGGACGCGGGTCGAACGGATCACCGCTGACCGTGACTGGGGTGGGCGGTAGATCGACCAGCGCTTCACGGCGGGACGCATCGCGATAGAAGCGCAAACGGTAGCGCGGGAGCTCGACCGAGGCATTGAATGCACTCGTGTCCACACCGGTTTGCCCGAAGTAGCTCGCAGCGCCGAAGCCTACGTTCATGAAGTCCACGCCAGGTCGCGAGGTATGCATCGGCTCGGGCGGCTGACCTTGTGTCACCTGATAACGCACATTGCCCCCTTCCGTGAGCACGGGAAACAGGAAGTCGACAGCTTCGCGATCGACGATGCGGTCTGTGGTCGCACCGCCGTGACAGGCTTCACATGCAGCATCATACACCTTGCGGCCACGCTGCTCTTGCTCGGTCAAGCGCATGAAGTCTTCGGGCACAGGCACATCGACCTCAGGCACGCCGAGCTCGAGCATGCGCGAGACGAACCAAGCACGCGGCGAAGAGAACGTGCTCTGTTCGAACGCCGCGATGCGCCGCAGCTGTTTCGCAGCGACTTCATCCCCTGCGCTGTGGCTGAGGATCGCGCTCCTGGCTTGCTGCTCCAGGGTGGGCTCACGACCGTCGGCTTGATAGGGCCCAGTGAACGCGGTGTTCGCGACGGTGGGTACACCGCGCCACACGAAGATCTGCCGGTCCGGCCGGGTGATCACGCGGCCCTCCACGTCGATCACATCGACATTGTCTGCGAGCTGCAGGCCCACGCGCACGAGCCCCTTCTCGAGGTGCTCGAAGGTCAGCAGAGGGGCGTCCGGGTCATCCGCGTCCAAGCGATCGAACAGTGGATTGCCAGGGTCCTCGCGCAACAGGCGCGCGACGTGCTCGGGCTTGAGCGTCGTGTCGTCCTCGAGCACGTGGCAGGTCGCGCATGCGCGTCCGTTCGTGCTGGGCAAGGGCTGCTCGAACAGCGCTTTGCCGGCTGCGGCAGAGTATGACAGCGCGCTGCTCTGGGCTGCAACGAGCTGGGTGTCGGGTTCGGCGCACGCGAACAGAGCGAGCGCAAATAGCAGACTGCATAGACGGATCGGCTGCATGGTGGGTGTCTCCACCGAAGAGCCGTTCAGTGCCGTGGAACATCGTTCAAAACGGCGTGTAGACGCAGGTCGTACCGGTCTTGATAGCCGCCCCGAGGTAGCGGCCCAGGTCCGGGTCCGCGGCAGCGACGCGGTCGATCACATCTTTCAGCCGGCGCTGCACGTTGATGCGGGTGCGCTCCACGTCCGAGGCTGCGCGGCGATCACGCCCACCCAAGCCGACCGCGCTCGCGAGCTGCTCGCCCAGCGCGTCGAGCTCGCGCTGGGCGCGCTCGGCCCGTGCAGCATCGCCGAAGCTCTCGGCTTCACTCAGCTGATCGCGCAGCACGGCCAAGCGCTGCCGGTAGGCTGCTTTGGCCCGCGCATCGAGCACTGGCCCTGCGTCGCCGGTTCGCTGTTCGATCCCCGCCAGCGCGACGACGTGGATCTCCTGGCCGGGCTGCTCTAGCAGGCACTGTAGATAGAGCAGCCCTTTGCTGTGCTTCAAACGCACGCAGCCACCAGCGGCAGCGCGCAATGTCCACAGCTCCCCTTCGCGTTGCAAGACCAGGCCACGGTCGCCGCTATCAGCGGCAACTGACTGAACAGGAGCAGGCTCCGCACGGGAGCGCGCTGCGGCGCGGCGCGCATGCTCGGCCAACACTGGCGAACCCATCCGCTCCCAGAGCTGGATCACCTCGTCGTGATGGCGTTCTGCTTCAGTGGTGCGCCCGAGCAGCGCGGCCAAGTCAGCGAGCACGCGCGCGAATGGGCCGACCAGCGTCCCTGGCGCCATGTTCCAGAAGTCTCGATCCTTGGCTTTTTGCACCTTCGGATACACGTGCGCGGCGAGCTCGACATCGCCCAAGAGCACGCAAGTCTCGCCCACACCCGCGAGCTCCCAGAGGTTCAAAGCATCGAAGCGCGCAGGATCAGCGATGTGCGCGTGCAGCCGCTCTCGCGCTTCCGCCGTGCGGCCGACGCCCGCGAGAAACCAAGCGATGTGTGGCGCAGCGCCCGGAACGTTGCTCATGTGTGAGAGCAAGGTGGGCGCGTGCGGCAAAAGGAGCGCTGGGTCCCTGCGCAGCTGCGCCTGTCCGAGCAGATGCGTAAGCACGAGCGACATGCCGGCGGGTGATCCCAGCTCGCGCGCGAGCTGCGCGGCTTCGTCCGCGATCTGATCGGCTGCGCGAAAGTCGCCGCGAAAGCTCGCGAGGAGCGCGCTCACGAGCAAGTGGCGCAGGCGCGCGAGCGGATGTCCGAGCTCACGTACGCGCTCGGTGTACTCGCTCATCGCGGCTGCGGCGCGCGCGTGGTCGGCGCTGCCGAGCAGGGCAGTCACATAACTCGGCAGCACGTGCACGAGCACGAGTTGCTGCTGGAGCGTGCGCGCGAGCCCGATGGTCTCTTCGAGCATCGCAAAGCGCTCCCGATCCGGCACGAGCAGGCCCACCGTCGCTGCGAACTGCAGCACGTACAAGAGCGTGTGCGGGTCACCGAGGCGGCGCGCCATGGCCAACGAATCGCGCACGAGCGCGAGCACGAGCGGGCCATCTGAAGCGTGCACCACGGGCGTCATCGCCGCCGCGAGCCGCGTCATGACGCGTGCGCGCAGCGTGGTATCCGTGCGCGGTAAAGCCGCTTCGGCCTTGCGCAGGAGTGCGACCATCTGCGGATCGACCTGGCCGCTGTTCAGCTCGGTGCCATACACCAGCGCAGCGCGCGCCAGGAGCTCGACCTCACCCGCCTCCTCGGCGCGCTTCGCTGCCTCCATGCACAAGCCGAGCGCCTCACGCGAGCCACCAGTGCGTAGCAGCGCCTCGGCGAGCAGCAGCTGAGTGCTGCACAAGCGCACCACGGACAGCTCCCTCGCAAGCGCCCGGCGAGCGATCACAGCAGCCTGTTCGAACGCCAAGCGCTCGAGCGCGCTCTTCGCCGCACGCTCGGCGACGTCTGCAACCTGCTCCGGCGCGACCGCATCCTGCGCCTCGAACATGTGGTAGACGGCTGCTTGGGCATCTGCCCCGCGGGCCAGGAGCAGCTCCGCGACGCGTGCGTGCAGCGCATTCCGCGCCGAAGGCCGCAGCTCCGCATACAGACGGTCGCGCAGCAAGACGTGCGAAAAGCGGTAGCTTTCGGGCTCGACGCCAGGCACCAACATGCTGGCCGCGAGCGCCTCGCGCACTCCGGCGTGCACAACGTCAGCAGCATCCTGCGACACCGCAGCGGTCAGGCTGGTGAGTAGATCAGCCGCAAAGTCACGGCCGATCACCGCCGCCGCCATCAGCAGCGAGCGCGTCTCCTGTGACAAGCGCCCGAGGCGCTCGTCCAACACGCCGCCTCGGCCCAAAGTCCAGCGTTCCAGCGTCTTGCTGCGGCCCAAGCGCAGCGCTTCGACGACGAACAAAGGATGACCATCGGTCAGCTCGTACAGCTGCTCGCTCCCGGCGCCGCTCACCTCGGGCATGGCGTCCTGCACCCAAGCTGCGAGATCGTCGCGCTCCAGCCGCGCCAGCGGCACGACCTGCGCTTCGCGTGCGATCGCAGCCAATAGCTGCGCTACGGCAGGTTGCAGCTCGAGCTCCGCATCACGGTACGCGCCGACGACCAGGAGTGGTGCGCGCGCAGCCTGACGCGCCAGCAGGAGCAAGAGCTGCAGCGACGGCACATCGGCTGCGTGCAGATCATCGAGCACGAGCAAGAGCGGCCGCTCCGCTGCGCGCGCGCGGAGTATGCGCACTGCACGATCGAACGCGGCAAAGCGCGCTTCGTGCACCCCGACTGTCAGATCGGCCGCGATGCCCGAGAACGGATCCTCGGCCATGCCGAGCTCGCGAAACACCTGGATAAAGGGCCAATAGGCCGGTGCACCGCCGACCTCCCAGCAGCGTCCGGTCGCCACCTGCGCGCCGAGCGCCGCCGCGTGCGCGGCCACATCCTCGGCAGCGTGGGATTTTCCGATGCCGGCTTCGCCTGTGAAGAGCAGCACACCGCCCTGCCCGCCGCACGCTCGGACGACGAGCTCACGCGCACGTGCTCGGATCTGACTGCGGCCGTAGAACGCTCCCACAGGCCGAATTTACAGGCGGGTCAGTCGAGGGGCCAGTCGATCTTGGCGCCGTAATCCAAGTTTCGCATGGTGGCCTCGATCTGATGGATCACCCCGCTGGAGATCTTGAACGCTTCGAACAAGTACAGTGAGCGCGGCGTGTAGCTGCGCATGACCTTCTGACCGTTGAGCTCGTATTCGTAGTCCCCGCCGGGGATCTGGAACATCACGATCGAAACGACCACGCCTCGTTGCTGATCGACGATCGGGAAGCGCCGCTGCTCGACCACGGGGATGTACACGAACACTTCGAGCGTGTTGCAGCGCAGATCGCTGAAGCGTGGATTGCGCGTGGTTTGCATCCCGTTCTCGACGCGGTTGCAGCCATCGGCGACTGGCAGCGCGGGATCCCCCGCGGCTTGGATGCCGTCGAAGTAGCGGTTGGCGAGCGCGATCATGGCTTCGCCGCTGTCGCGCTCAGCCTCCGGAACGATCTCTTCGAAGCGCTTATCGGTCTCGATCGGCAGGGTTTCGGGGAACAGCGAGGCCTCCCCTTCGCGCACCACCATCAGCTCGAGCTCTTGCAAGCCCGCGGCTTCGAGCTTGGCACGCAAGCCGAACACGGCGCGCTCGGTCTCGGACATCGCGGTGCCCACGACAAGCACTTCGCCCGTATTTTCGTCTGCATATGCGTTGTGAAAGTGGCGCTCCGCGGCTTGCGTCAGCCAGCTGTCCGCGAGCGCGATCTCGCTGCCGTTCTGCGTGAGGCGCGCCGTCGCAGCGAGCTCGGGACGTTCGAATGCTTCTTGTGCAGTCCGGATCAGGCACGCTCGATCGCACGCAGCGCGCACGGCTTCCTCCTCTCGCGTCGAAGACTCGGAAGCACAACCAACCAAGAGCAAGAGCACCATGAGTTTCTTCATGGCCGTGCAGCATGCTCGCGCACCGCACGGCGTTGCAAGGTTCACTGCATACCATTGTTATGTCACATTCCTTCCGAACCCTTCGACCTGATCGTGGCGCGCAAAGTCATCCTCGACGCACGGGATAATCTCGAGATGCGCGCCGCGCGCCGCGCGCCTGGAGCAGCCAGCGGTCGCGAGACGAGCACGCGCGCGCCGCACGGCTCGAATCGCCGGACGGTGTGTGCGTGCTAGGCGCGCTCGCACCCGAGAGCCGCGTGCGCAAGCTGTTCGACGATCAGCGCGTGGTCTTGCTCGAGGGCCGCCGTCAGCTGCGTAAGCTCATGCAGGGAGGCGCTCGACTCGCGCTGCGGCAGCCTGCCCTGGCCGATCGACGACGCGCTCGCGCACCCCGGCCTGGCGCGACGCGTGGCCGCTGCGGTGCCGACGCATCTCGCAGCGGCGGTGCTCGTCCCGGCAGCGATCTGATCAGCCTGGTTTCAGGGCAGTTCGCGGCGGCCGTGCGGCACACTCCGTTGCCGCGCATTCTGGTGGCGATGGCCTGGCGTCCGCGGAGCGAAGTCGCGGCGCTCATTCAGGCGACAGTGCAGCGGCAACGCTAGAACTGTCGAACTTGCCCAGCCAGCCGCCTCACATTTTACGGTTGGCACGCAAATACAGTCGAGCCGCGCGGCCCTGTTCGTGGATGCGCGCGGGCTACCCACGATCTGGGCGATGGCGTTTCCGCACTCCGCCGCGCCGAGCTGCCGCATGACTTTGGTGGCATACCATCCAGCCGGCTCAAACCATTGCGTGTCGCCCTGCGGCATGGAACGGCGCGCTCGCCTACTCCACGTGGCTGGAAGCTGACAACGCATAGCGAGCAACCTTCCTCTGGGTTGCTGCTCGTAGCGTCTACTGCAACGAAACTTTCGCACAAGCCGCTGCGCAATTTAGCGCCTGTTTCTGAGCGGCTCCGTGCCGTATCACGTGGTAGGCTGGCGCCCGAATCGGGTGCAAGACGTGAATTTTCGGAAGCCGACAGCTGCGTTGAGATCGTGGAGAGCGCTCATCTCCAGGGTGCCTGCATGAGCGGAGCGCCGATGGGTAAGAATGCGGAGCTGAAGCTTCCTCCTGACATTCAGCCTGGCGCCTTGCTCGCCGGCCGCTATCGGGTCGGTCGCATGCTCGGCTCAGGCGGCATGGGCGCTGTGTTCGCGGCGGAGCACGTCGATCTGAACGAACCAGTTGCGATCAAGGTATTGCTGCACGACGGCTCGACCCAGGCGAGCGCCGAAGCGCTCAGTCGCTTCATGCGCGAAGCTTGGGCTGCATCGAAGATCAAGAGCGAATACGTAGCGCGCGTGAATGATCTCGGCCGTCTCGCCAACGGTACGCCGTACATCGTGATGGAGTATCTCGACGGCAGCGACCTCGAAGCGTTGTTGCGCGTGGATGGCCCGCTGCAGGTCGAGCTGGCGGTGGAGCTGACACTGCAAGCATGCGAGGCGCTCGCCGAAGCGCATGCGCTCGGCATCTTTCACCGTGACCTCAAGCCGTCGAACCTGTTTTGCGTTCAGCGCAGCGACGGTTTGAGGGCCGTGAAGCTCTTGGACTTCGGCATTTCCAAGATCACGCGCGCCTCTACCGACTCCGACCCGCGCTTGACTTCAACGGCCACGACGCTCGGCACGCCGCTGTACATGTCTCCTGAGCAGATGCGCTCGGGAAGGCTCGCCGATGAGCGCAGTGACATCTGGTCACTCGGAGTGATCATCTACGAGATCTTGTCAGGGCACGTGCCATTTTCCGCAGAGAACCTCGCGGACCTCGCGGTCAAGATCGCAACCGAGACGCCTGCGCCGCTGTCCGACCTGAGGCCGGAAGTTCCGGCGGCGTTGTCTCAGGCGATCGCGCGCTGTCTCGACAAGGAGCGTTCGCAGCGTTTCGCCAATGTCGCGGAGCTCGCGCGTGCGCTCGCGCCGTTTGGCCCGAGCCGCGCGCTCGCACATGCCGAGCGTGCTGAGCGCATCCTGCATGCGACGCATGCGTCCACGCCAAGAGCGCGCATCACACCCATGACGATCAGCACCGCGATCACCGCGCTCGGCTCGCATTCGCGCCTGCGCGGCGTGGGCTCGGAGCGCAGTGTGGCTGCAGGGCGCAAGCTGCCCAAGCGCGCGCTTTGGATCGCTGGTGCGGTAGTCGTGGTCGCAGCTGCGCTCGGCGCGCTGCGCTGGGGCATGAGCTCAGGTAGCTCGCCAGAGCGTGCTGGCGTGCAGCCGGCAGCAGCGGAGACACGCACGCAAGCGGCGCAATCGCCCCTGCTCGCCCCGACGCCAGTCGCGCACTCGGACACCGTCGACCCGCTCCCGACAGGTGCCAGCCCGCCCGAAGCTCACGCGCTGCCGCCCACAGCCGCAATGAACGCGCAGGCCGCTACGGCCCAAGCTGTCACCCCGGCGGCGGCCGCTCCGAAGCCTGCGGCGGCAGCGCCCGCAGGCAAAGCGCCGCAATCATCAAAGGTTGCCGCACCCAAGACCTCGGCGCCTGTCGCGGGCAAAACGCAAGCCGCAGCGAAGTCGCGAGCAGTGGCTGCGCCGCCGAGAGCTGCAGAGCTGAGCAGCCCGCTCGAGACCAAGCCTATCGCGCCGCCCCCAGCTGCGCCTAAAGCCAAGAGCTCAGAGCTCGATTCACTCGGAGGACGACTGTGAGCCGCCGCGTCCAGATTGTCATCATGATCGCTGCGCTCGCGCCAAGCTTCAGCCACGCTCCACGCGCGCGCGCACAACAAGCGGCCGAGGTCAGCCCCGCCGTCCAGCTCTTCGACGAAGCGCGCGAGCTCATGGAAAACGGCAAGTATGCGCCCGCCTGTCCCAAGCTCGAACAGAGCCAAAAGCTCGATCCTCAGCTCGGTACGCAGCTGCATCTCGGCCACTGCTACGAGAAGCTAGGGCAGCTGGCGGCGTCATATCGCACATTCCAGGCCGCGGCCGAGCTGGCTGCGCAGCGCAACCAGCAGGGCACGAACGAGCCGCGCGAAAAGATCGCTCGCGAGCGCGCGAGCAGCCTCGAGGCGCGGCTGGCGTTGCTCGAGCTGCGACCCGCGGATCCATCGCCACAGCTCAAGATCGTGCTCGATGGCGTTCCGATCGATCGCGCACAATGGAATCGGCCCTTCCCGATCGAGCCGGGCGATCACGTGCTGCAAGCGAGCGCACCGGGCCGTGAGAT
>Ga0190269_10001434_pt1 | contig 11480 bp, 8 predicted proteins | sample Popmic249IS_FD_133749 | JGI IMG/M metagenome (GOLD analysis project Ga0190269, IMG submission 133749) | Populus adjacent soil microbial communities from riparian zone of Blue River, Arizona, USA - 249 IS | ecosystem: Environmental > Terrestrial > Soil > Riparian zone | place: USA: Arizona... | reverse complement strand
GTCTGTTACCTGCTGCTCAACGGCGAGCTGCCGAACAAGAGCCAGTACGATCAGTTCCGCACCACGATCACGCGCCACACCATGGTGCACGAGCAGATGACGCGGTTCTTCACCGGCTTCCGCCGCGACGCCCATCCGATGGCGATCATGTGCGGCTCGGTGGGTGCGCTCTCGGCCTTCTATCACGACAGCACCGACATCAACGACCAGATGCAGCGCGTGATCGCGAGCCATCGGCTCGTGGCCAAGATGCCGACGCTGGCGGCGATGGCCTACAAGTACTCGGTCGGCCAGCCCTTCATCTATCCGCGCAACGACCTCGACTACACCTCGAACTTCCTGCAGATGTGCTTCGCGGTGCCGTGCGAGCCCTACGTCGTCAACCCGATCGTCTCGCGCGCGCTCGATCGCATCCTGATCCTGCACGCCGACCACGAGCAGAACGCCTCGACCTCCACGGTGCGCCTGGCCGGCTCGTCGGGCGCCAATCCCTTCGCTTGCATCGCGGCCGGCATCGCCTGCCTGTGGGGCCCCGCGCATGGCGGCGCCAACGAAGCGGCGCTGAAGATGCTGGAAGAGATCGGCACCGTCGATCGCGTGCCCGAGTACGTGAAGAAGGCCAAGGACAAGAACTCCGAGTTCCGTCTCATGGGCTTCGGACATCGCGTCTACAAGAACTACGATCCGCGCGCCAAGGTGATGCAGCAGACCTGCCACGAGGTGCTGGATGCGCTGGGCGTGAAAGACCAGCAGATCCTGAAAGTGGCGATGGAGCTGGAGCGCATCGCCCTGCAGGACGACTACTTCGTCGAGAAGAAGCTCTATCCCAACATCGATTTCTACTCGGGCATCACGCTGCGCGCGATGGGCTTCCCGACATCCATGTTCACGGTGCTGTTCGCGGTGGCGCGCACCGTCGGCTGGGTGTCGCAGTGGAAGGAGATGATCGAGGATCCGGAGCAGAAGATCGGGCGTCCGCGCCAGCTCTACATCGGCCCGGCGGAACGTCCCTTCGTGGCGATGGACAAGCGCTGATCGGCTTCACGGCCGTGCAGTTTCAACGGGGCTCGCGCGATGCGGGCCCCGTTTTCGTTGGGCTGCCCGCAGGCCGACAGCGCTGAGGGCCCGCCGTCGCGGGCCTCTGCTCAGGCGGCGTCCGCGCCGACCTTCAGCAGCTTGTAGGTGATGCTGTCCACCAGCGCCTCGAAGCTCGCGTCGATGATGTTGGTGGAGACGCCCACGGTCGACCACCGTTCGCCGGTGCCGTGATCACGCGTTTCCACCAGCACGCGCGTGATCGCCTCGGTGCCGCCGGTGAGAATGCGCACCTTGTAGTCCACGAGCTCGATGTCCTTGATCATGGCCTGGTAGCGGCCCAGATCCTTGCGCAGGGCCTGGTCCAGCGCGTTGACCGGGCCGTTCCCGTCCGCCACCGACCACACCTGCTCGCCGCCCGAGATGTAGGCCTTCACCGAGGCCTCCGACACCGTCACCAGCTCGCCGCGCGCATTGTGCCGCTTCTCGACCAGCACGCGGAAGCTGTCCACCGTGAAGAAGCGCGGGACGTCGCCCAGCACGCGGCGTGCCAGCAGCACGAAGGAGGCATCCGCGCCCTCGTAGGCATAGCCCAGGCCCTCGCGCGCCTTCACTTCCTCGAGCAGCGTGCCCAGACGCGGATCGTCCTTCTCCACGGCGATGCCGAGACGATCGAGTTCGGCGATCAGGTTCGACTTGCCGGCCTGGTCCGACACCAGCACGCGCCGGCGATTGCCGACGCTCTCGGGCGGCACGTGCTCGTAGGTCCGCGGCTCCTTCAGAAGTGCCGAGGCGTGGATGCCGGCCTTGGTCGCGAACGCTGCTTCGCCGACATAGGGAGCCTGCCGGAAAGGCGCACGATTGAGAATCTCGTCGAGCACGCGGCTCGCATGCGTCAGTTTCATCAGCCGCTGCGGCGTCACACCCGTCTCGAAGCGGTCGGCGTAGGTGCTCTTCAGCAGCAGCGTCGGGATGATGGAGGCGAGATTGGCATTGCCGCAGCGCTCGCCGAGGCCGTTCAGTGCGCCCTGGATCTGCCGCACGCCCGCGTTGACGGCCGCCAAGGTGTTGGCGACCGCGTTCTCCGTGTCGTTGTGCGTGTGAATGCCCAGGTGCGCACCGGGCACCACGCGGGCCACCTCGGCCACGATCTCCGCGATCTCGTGGGGCAGCGTGCCGCCGTTGGTATCGCACAACACCACCCAGCGCGCGCCGGCCTCGTAGGCGGCCCTGGCCACCGACAGGGCGTAGGCCTTGTTGCCCTTGAAGCCGTCGAAGAAATGCTCGCAGTCGAGCATCGCCTCGCGGCCCGAGGCCACGATCGCGCGCATCGATTGCACGATGCCCTCCACGTGCTCTTCCGTGGACGTGCCGAGGGCAACGCGCACGTGATAGTCCCAGGCCTTGGCGACGAGGCAGATCGCCTGCGCCTTGGCCTGCAGCGTCGCCTGCAATCCCGGATCATTGGCGGCGGAGCGGCCGGCCCGCTTGGTCATGCCGAAGGCGGTGAGGCGCGCGTGCTTCAGCGGCCCGGGCGTCGTGAACAGCTCGGTGTCGATCGGGTTGGCGCCGGGATATCCGCCTTCGATGTAGTCGATGCCGAGATCGTCGAGCAGGGTCATGATCTGGCGCTTGTCGGCGAGCGAGAAGTCGACCCCCGTCGTCTGCGCGCCGTCGCGCAGTGTGGTGTCGAACAGGTAAAGGCGTTCCCGGCCGTTGCTCATGGTCGGCGCCTCCGTGCGCCTGCAGCAGCCTCAGGCCAGCTGCTTCTTCATGGTCGTGTTCGACAACCACTGGTCGTCGATCGGATTGAGGTTGCGCTGCATCGCGACGTAGCCGCGCGCCGCGAAGAAAGGTTCGGCCGTATCGCTGGCGTTGGTCGTGATCGCCTTGGCGCCGCGCGCCGCCGCCAGGCGCTCCAAGGCCCCGGCGAGCGTCGTGCCGATGCCCTGCCGCGCGAAGTGGGGATGGACATAGAGCATGTCGAGCTCGGTATTGTCGCGCAACGCGGCGAACCCCGCATATCGCCCGCCCACGATCACCACGAGCGTCGTCGCACCGGCAAGCCGCTGGGCGAACGTCGGCAGGTGTTCGGCCGTCGCGGCCCAGGCGATACGCTGTTCTTCGCCGTACTCCTCGGCGGTGAGCACGTCGATCGACTGCGCGAACAGCTCGCGCAGCGGCTCTGCATCGGCAGGCAGGAACGGTCGCAGAGGATGAGCCGGCGCCATGGTCGCCTCGATCAGCCCGAAACCAGCCGGACGGCGATGTAGAGCCCCGCCGCCAGCACCGCGAGTTTCAGGAACAGGTAGGCATAGCGATGCCGCCAGAACGGGGGGCGGACGTCGGGAGAATTGGGATCCGGAGCAGTGCTCATGGCTCATCTCCTTGCCGGCGGCCAGGTTTCGGTATCGTGGTCGGGATGCTGGTAGGAGACGATGCCGGCATAGTGCGGCGCCACGCTGGCCGCCTCCTCCGCCGTGCGCGTCGGCAACCCGGCGATGTCGTCGACCCAGGAGAGCCGCGTCTCCACCGACATCTGGACCACAGGCGGCAACAAGTCCGGCTGGTCGAAGGCCGCGATCGCCAGGTCGACGGAGCCGGCCGTCTCGAACGTCAACGGCGTGCCGCAGGCGCTGCAGAAGCCGCGCCGCACCTTGTTGGAACTCTGGAAGTAGGCGGGGGCCCCGCGCGTATAGGCGAAGGCCCGGGCGCCGACCAGGGCACCCCCGATCCCGCCGAAGGCCTTCTGGCACATGCGGCAATGGCAGAGCGAGGCGCGTCCGAGTTCGGTCACGCGGAAGCGCACGGCGCCGCACTGGCAGCCGCCGCTCATGGCCTCGGGAAGGGCGGACTGCGGGCTCACGTCTTCACCTCCCACGTCGTCACGATCTCGCCGCTCGCCTTGTCCTTCGCATCGCGCAGCTCGACGCCCATGGCCGCCAGCTCGCCGCGAATGCGATCGGCCTCCTTGAAGTCCTTGTTGCGCCGTGCCGCGCTGCGGGCCGCGATAAGCTCCTCGACGCGCGCCGCATCGACGCTGCGCGCCTCCATGCCGACGGCGAAGTCCGCCTTCTGCTCGTCGCCGTAGACGCCCATGAACTGCAAGGTCGCCTTCAGCTGGCGGGCAGCCTCCGGATTGCGCGCCGCAGACTTGGCGATGCCGTGGATGATCGAGATGGCGCTCGGCGTGTTGAGGTCGTCGCTGAGCGCCGCCACCACGTCGGCATGCGGCGCCTCGGCCGGCGCCACGCCGTGCAGCATCTGGGCGAACTCCATCATCGTGGCGCGCGCCTGCACCAGGCGATCGACCGTCCAGTCGATGGGCTGGCGATAGTGCGTGCCGAGCATGGCGAAGCGCATGACGCGGCCGTGCCAGGGCTGCTGCCCGAAGCTCTTGGACGTCAGCAGCTCGTTGATGGTGATGAAGTTGCCGAGCGACTTCGACATCTTCTCGCCTTCGACCTGCAGGAAGCCGTTGTGCATCCACACGTTCGCCATCACGTGCGAACCGTGGCCGCAGCGGCTCTGCGCCACTTCGTTCTCGTGATGCGGGAACACGAGGTCGATGCCGCCGCCGTGGATGTCGAACACGTGCGGCTGCGCCAGGCCAGCCGGCGCCAGCTTGCCCTTCGCCTCCTCCCACAGCCACCGGTCGGCCATGGCGGAGCATTCGATGTGCCAGCCCGGCCGCCCCTTCTGCGCGATGCCGCACGGGCTGTCCCATGCGGGCTCCGTGGGCTTGGAGGGCTTCCACAGCACGAAGTCCATGGCGTCGCGCTTGTAGGGCGCCACGTCGACGCGTGCGCCGGCCTGCATCTCCTCCAGGCTGCGGTTGGCGAGGCGGCCGTAATCGGGCATCGAGGGCACGTCGAACAGCACGTGGTCGTCCGCGACATAGGCGTGACCGCGGGCGACGAGCGCCTCGATCAGCGCCCGCATCTCCGGGATCGACTGCGTCGCGCGCGGCTCCACGCTCGGCTCCAGCACGCCCAGCGCCGCGATATCGGCGTGGAACTGCCGCCCCGTTTCCTCGGTGAGCTTGCCGATCGCCTGCAGGGGATCCAGATCAGGATAGCGTTCGACGGCGCGCGCGTTGATCTTGTCGTCGACGTCGGTGATGTTGCGCGCGTAGGTGACATGCTCGGCTCCGTACACGTGCCGCAGGAGGCGGAACAGCAGGTCGAACACGATCACGGGGCGGGCGTTGCCGATGTGGGCGAAATCGTAGACGGTGGGCCCGCACACATACATGCGCACGTTGCTGGGATCGATCGGCTGGAAGGCCTCTTTCCGGCGCGTGAGCGTGTTGTAGAGCGTCAGTGACATGCGTGGCCCCCTGGCCGAAAGCTTGTGTTGTCCGCGCAGGAATACCCAAAGGGCGCGTTGCCGCATCACGCGAATGGATCGATCGAAACAGATGCGCAGGTCGGGCACGCCGCCGGGATGCAGGCCCGACACGGGCGAGCGGCTGCAGCAAGACGCGGCCCTTATCCCGCGCGCCGGCCTCGGGCGTCAAGTCGCGCGAGGCCTCGGGGCCGGAGCCGTTGCGCTTTGCAATTGAAAGGCTTAACGGCGGCGCCCCAATTGCGCTGCATTGCCGGCCTATGCCCGCGTCGCCAGGGCACGTGCGGCCCGGCGGGGACAATCCTGCTTAGATGCTTGCAAAGGCACGAATTTCGAAGCAGATGAGGGCATGAACCTGAGCCTGAAATCGCTGAAGGCAAGTCGCGCCGCGCTGGCGTCGCTGTGCCTTGCCGCGAGCGTCGCGCTGGGCGCTGCGCCGGCCCAGGCGCAGGGCTGGTGGTGGCCGTGGTCGCAGCAGCCGCAGGAGAAGGCGCCGCCGCCGGTGCCGCGTGAACCCGTCTACAAGGGCGGGCCCCAGCAGCAGCCCTATCCGGGGCAACAGCCTCCGTATCCCGGTCAGCCGCCGCCTGGCCAGCTGCCGCCGCCGCCGCCCGGCTCCCAGGCCGGCCGCGACGCGCCGCGAGGCCTCTCCAACATCTGCCTGCAGCTCGAGCAGCGCCTCGTCAGCGAGGGGCAGATGGGGCAGCAGGGCCAGAACGTGTTGCCGCGCATCGAAGCCGACATGCGTCAGCTCGAACGCACGATGAACACGGCCGCCATGCAGCTGGACCGCTTCGACTGCTGGGACACGTTCCTGTTCTCCAAGACGCTGCGGCGCACGCCGCGCTGCGTGCAGCTCAACACCGAGGTCGAGAACAACCGGCAGCGGCTCGCCGATCTCGAAGCCCAGCGCCGGCAGATCCAGGGGCGCGACAACGCCAGCTACCAGGACGACATCATCCGCGAGCTGGCGCGCAACAACTGCGGCCCGCAATACCAGCAGGAAGCGCGCCGCCGCGAGGCTTCGCGCAATCCCTTTTCGAGCGGCGAGGAGATGGACGGTCCTCGCGGTCCCGGCAACAACTTCGGCCAGCTGCCGTTCGCGACCTATCGCACGCTGTGCGTCCGCCTGTGCGACGGCTACTATTTCCCCGTCAGCTTCTCGACGCTGCCCAACCATTTCCAGCGCGATGCGGAGGTCTGCCAGTCGCGCTGCGCGGCGCCTGCCGAGCTGTTCTATCACCAGAACCCGGGCGGTGCGGTCGACCAGGCGATCTCGGTCGCTTCGCAGCAGCCGTACACGAGCCTCAAGACGGCCTGGCGCTACCGCAAGGAGTACGTCAACGGCTGCTCGTGCAAGGAAGCCGAGTATGTGCCGGCTAATCCGACCGAGAAGAAGGCCGAGGCTCCGGCGACACCGCAGTCGCGTCCGGCACCCACCGCTCGCGCCGTGCCGCAGCCGCAGCGCTGAGATCCCGGCTCCGGGTCACTCTAGCCTCTCTTATCCGAGCCAGCAGGGCCCGCACAGGCGGGCCCGACCCGGATCTCATTCGGCGGCGATGGGCATCGATCCCTGGGCCGCCTTGGCGCTTTCCATGTTCGCCGTCACGCCCATGCCGCCGGCGGTGCAGACCGAGATCAAGCCGCGGCCGCCGTGGACTGAGAGCAGCTTGGCGAGGTTGGCGATGATGCGCGCGCCCGTGGCCGCGAACGGATGTCCGACGGCGAGGCTCGAGCCCTTGACGTTGAGCTTGGCGCGATCGATGGAGCCCAAGGGCGTGTCGCGGCCGAGCTTCTCACGGCAATACACGGGATCCTCCCAGGCCTTCAGCGTGGCCAGAACCTGCGCGGCGAACGCCTCGTGGATCTCGTAGAAGTCGAAGTCCTGCAGGCCGAGCCCTGCACGCTGCAGCATCTTGGAGACCGCAATGGTCGGCGCCATCAGCAGGCCCTCGCCGGCCACGAAATCGACGGCCGCGTTCTGCGTGTGCGTGAGGTAGGCCATCACCGGCAGCCCGCGCGCAGCGGCCCACTCCTCCGAGGCGAGCAGCACGCAGGCGGCGCCATCGGTGAGGGGCGTGGAGTTGGCGGCCGTGAGCGTGCCCCGCTCGCTCTTGTCGAAGGCGTGCTTGAGGGTTGCCAGCTTCTCGAGGCTGATGTCTTCCCGCAGGTTGTTGTCGCGGTAGACGCCGGCGAAGGGCACGATCAGATCGTCCATCCAGCCCTCGCGATAGGCAGCGGCGGCCTTGTGGTGGCTCTCGAAGGCGAGCCTGTCCTGCTCAGCTTGCGGGATGCCCCAGTCCTGGGCCATCAGCTCGGTGTGCTGGCCCATGGAGAGGCCGGTGCGGGGCTCGCCGGTGGAGGGCGGCTGCGGTGCAAGCTCCGAAAGGGACATGCCCTTGAAGGCACCGAGGCGATCGGTCAGCGTCTTGGCGCCCTGCGCCTCGACCAGGCGCTTGGCGAACTTCGGCTTGAACACGATGGGGGCATCGGACGTCGTGTCCGAGCCGGCCGCGATGCCGCATTCGATCTCGCCCGATGCGATCTTGGCCATCAGGATGCCGGCCGCCTGCAAGCTGGTGCCGCAGGCCTGCTGCAGCGTCACGCCGGGAGTTGAGGGGGCGAGCTTGGTATCGAGCACGGCTTCGCGCGCGAGGTTCCAGTCGCGCGAGTGCGAAACCACGGCGCCGCCGATCACCTCGTCGATGTGGACGCCGGCGAGCTTGTAGCGCTCAACCAGTCCATTGAGCGCCGCCGACATCATGTCGAGGTTGGACCGGTCGGCGTAGAGGGTGTTGGACCGGCAGAAGGGGATGCGGACACCGCCGATCACGGCGACCTTGCGTACGCTTGTCATCGAACTCGTCTCCATCGGCGCCTGGGGCGCGGTAGGGTCAAACCAACGGCTAGGGGATCACTCGGCGGCGGCGGCGCGGGATGGCAACGTCACGACCTTGCTCTCGTGCGCGAGGAAATTGAGCGGGCCGCCGCGGAACGGCGCAAAGCCGGTGCCGAAGATGACGCCGCCATCGACCAGGTCGGCGCTCATGACGACGCCTTCGTCGAGCACCTTCTGGCTTTCCCGGATCAGCGGATCGACCAGCTCGCGGCCCAGCCGTTCCAGCTCGAAGCGATCAAAGGGCTTCTCGGGCATGCGCTTCTGCGGCTTGCCATCCTTCCAGACGTAGAAGCCTTCGCCCGACTTCTTGCCGAGCTTGCCGGAGGCGACCATGGCATCGAGCTTGGCGGCGGACGGGGGCAGGGCGGCACCCGTCGAGCCGGCGAGGATCTTGCCGACGTGCGCACAGACATCGAGGCCGACCGTATCGGCGAGCTCGACCGGTCCCATCGGCATGCCGAAGGCGCGGGCAGCCTCGTCGATCTTCTCCTTGCTCTCGCCTTTCTCGACGCGCTCCAGCGCCGCCATCATGTACGGGCCGAGCACGCGGTTGACGAGGAAGCCGGGGCTGCTCTTCACGATCAGCGGGAACTTGCCGATGGCGGTGACGAAGGCGCAGCCCTTCTGGATCTCCTCCTCGCGCGCCATCGTGCTCTTGATCACCTCGACGAGCGGCATCTGCGCCACCGGATTGAAGAAGTGCACGCCGATCAGGCGGCCGGGATCGGCCAGCGGCTCGGCGATCTTCTCGATCATGATGGACGAGGTGTTGGTGGCCATCACGGCGCCGGGCTTGAGCTTGCTCTCGATCGACTTGAACAGCTGCTGCTTCACCTCCAGCTTCTCGACGATGGCTTCGATCACGATGTCGGCGCGTCCGATCATGTCGCCCTTCGGGTCGGCGATGAAGCGGGCCTTGGCAGCGTCGCGCGTCGCCTTGGTCTTGAACTTGCGCGCGAACAGCTTCTTCTGCGCGTCCATGCCCTTCTTGATCTGCTCGGCGTTGAGATCCTGCAGCGACACTTCCATGCCGGAGGCGACGCAGAAGCCGGCGATGTCGGCCCCCATCACGCCGGCGCCGATCACGTGCACGCGCAGCGGCTTCCAGGCGAGGCCCTTCGGCGCCTGTGCCTTCATCATCTCGGACAGCTTGAAGACGCGGCGCAGGTTGCGCGAGGTGTCGCCCAGCATCAAAGGTGCGAAGGCGCGGGTCTCGGCCCGCTTCATGCCGTCGAGATTGCCGCCGTGCGTCTCGAACAGGTCGATCAGGCGGAAGGGCGAGGGATAGTGCTCCTCGCGCACCTTGGCCGCGGTCTGCTGGCGCATCTTGCCGGCGAGAAAACCGCGGATCGGCCAATTGCGCAGAAGGCCCTTCCAGCCGCCGATGGGCTTGGAGCGCCGGTTGCGCTCGATGGCCTTGCGCGCGGCCCACGGCAGGTTGAGCGGGCCCGCCACCAGCTCGTCGACGAGGTTCATGGCGCGCGCGGCGCCGGGACGGATCATGGAGCCCGTCAGCATGATCTGCATGGCCGAGAGCGCGCCGGCCTGGCGGATCGATCGGGCCGTGCCGTTGAAGCCGGGGAAGATGCCGAGCTTGACTTCGGGGAAGCCCAGCTTCGTCGCCTCGTCGCGGGTGGCGATGCGCCAGTGGCAGGCGAGCGCCAACTCGAGCCCGCCGCCGAGGCAGAAGCCGTGGATGCAGCAGACGGTGGGAATGGGCAGCCGCTCGAGCCGGTTCAGCATCTCGTTGACGGTGCCGACGTTGTCGATCACCTGCTGCTCGCTGGTGATGGTCTCGAACTCGCGCACGTCGGCGCCGACGATGAAGCCCTTGTCCTTGCCGGACTGGATGACGAGGCCGCGAATGCTTCTGTCGCGCGCGCCGGCTTCCGTGCGCTCGACGATGGCGCCCAACTCCTCCAGCACGCGGCGGGAGAGCGAGTTCTGGCTTTCGCCCTCGCGGTCGAGGGTGGCCCAGGCGATGCCCTGCTTGTCGATCGAGAAGCGCCAGTCGCGCAGGTGGCTCAGGTCCGTCATGGCAGATACCTCTTTACTTCGTCGTCACTCGCTCGGGCCGCTCAAGCGTCACGGCTTCCAATTGACGTCGCGCACAACCGCGGACTTGCGTGGATGCCCGCCTGCGCGGGCATGACGGTGGTGTGGGCAGGCCGTTCGTCCCTTTGCGTCACCCCCGCGAAGACGGAGGTCTACGCCAGTGTGGGTTCGGTTGCCCGCGCCGCCGCCGTCCTCACTCCGCCGCCGATTGCATGGTGCGGGCGTTGTGGCCCGGCAGCATGTAGTTGGGGCGCACCTCGGCCGGATCGAAATGATCGACCGCGATGACCTTGGCCGTCAGCGTCTCGAGTTCACGCAGCTGCTCGGCCTCGGCATTCGTCAAAACGCCGGCCGCCACCGCTTCGCCGAACCAGTCCGTGCCGTGCACGCGGCATACCTTGCCCTGGCGGATGGCGCGGTCGAGCTTCTTCTCGATCGCTTCCGCGGCGCAGGCCTTGGCGAAGGTGACCTCGAGCAGGCCGGTCGGATCGTTGACGTCGTTGGAGACGTAGATGAGCCGTGTCAGGCGATCGCGGGTCTCGCCAGGCGACAGCACCATCTCGGCGAGCTTGTGGCCCAGCCAATCGGGCGCGGGGCGATAGCGGGCGCCGAGCGGGAACACCACGATGCGCATCAGCCAGCGCACCGGCGCCACGGGGAAGTTCTCGATCACGCCCAGCATCGCTTCCTGGTAGCGGAAGAGGGCATTCTGGGCCGCGTAGGAGACGATCAGGCGATCGTTGGCGGGCTTGCCGTCGTCCTCGTAGCGCTTCAGCGTGCAGCACAGCAGGTACAGTTCCGACAGCGCGTCGGCGAGCCGGCCCGTGATCTTCTGCTTGGTCTTGAGGCCGCCGCCCAGGACAGCCACCGTCAGATCGGCCACGAAGGCGAAGCTGCGCGCGGCGCGCCAGACCTGGCGATACCATTCGGCGGTGCCATAGGCCTTCTCGGGCACGCGGCCGAAGACGCCGCCCGTCAGGTTATGGAAGAACGCGCCGGTGAAGTTAGACAGCGAGAACGCCACATGCCGCGTGAAGGCGTCGTCGAAGGCCAGCAGCCCACGCTCGCTATTGGTGTCCTGCGCCGCCTGCACCTCCTTGTAGAGGAACGGGTGGGAGCGCAGCGCGCCCTGCGCAAAGGTGAT
>Ga0190269_10001433_pt1 | contig 11486 bp, 15 predicted proteins | sample Popmic249IS_FD_133749 | JGI IMG/M metagenome (GOLD analysis project Ga0190269, IMG submission 133749) | Populus adjacent soil microbial communities from riparian zone of Blue River, Arizona, USA - 249 IS | ecosystem: Environmental > Terrestrial > Soil > Riparian zone | place: USA: Arizona... | reverse complement strand
GTCGACAAGGAGCAGCTCTTCTACCTCACCTCCCGCGGCCTCGACGACGAGACCGCGAAAGCGCTGATCATCGAAGGCTTCCTCGAGTCCCTGGTCGAACGCCTTGCAGAGGGCACGGTGCGCGACAGCATCTCCGAGGCGCTCGAGACGCGGCTGGCGGAGATCCTTTAGGACTTCGCAGAAAAACCTTCGATAGGCCGGATCGAAATCTGAGTTCGGGCTCTTGGAGTAACTTAGTTGGCCTGGAACGTCGGCTGCAGGTCGCTAGCAACCCACAGCCGACGGTGCCCACCAGGCTCTGACCGGACTCGGAGAACACCTCCGACCAGACGTCAGCAGCGTTGAGTCGCGTTCCTCGCGCCTCAAAAGTTTTGGAGGAAATCTATTTTTTTGGCCCATAGTGACCCTGTCTTGGCCGGGCAATGCGACCTGCCTCCGCAGCGGAATAAAGAGCAGCATTAACGGCCGCTGGACTCGCCACCTCATGGCCTTCGCGAAGGAGAATCCGCGTTACCTCGACCGGCCGCATCAGCTTCCCTTCCCGCTCGATCACGTGAACTACGAGATCTTGGGCTGGACTAGCCCGACCAGTCGAAGGTTCATCCTCCTCGATTTTGACCACAGAAAAAGACCGGAGTTTGGCCACCAACTCCTCCCACCGTCCCGCTTCCCGCAGTGCCTCCCTAGCGATCTCATTTTTTTCTTTCAGGATTTTCTCTGCCAACGGCAGCTTTTTCCTGATGTCCTCGAGATCGGCGAGATCGACTTGAAGCTCTGGTTTGGCGGGGCTCATCTCTAGGGTCACTATAGCACTTCCCTAGGGAGAGAGAAGAGACCTTAGGCTAGCCTAGCCTAGGTATCTCTTTCAGTCTTAGATTTTCTCTGCGAAAGAGTGCTGCGGACGATGGCGGCGGCGACGATCAGGATCGGGATCGCGTAGAGGATCCAGAGCAGTTGGTGGACGACGTGGGCCAGGGGTAGCACTCTTATCCCTTTACCCGTTCGAGACGGAAAGCAGGTAGAGGCCGAAGCAGGTGAAGGCGACCATCACGGCCAGCATCCAGTACTGCGAAGCGGTGGCTTCGCGGTAGTCGGGCCAGTAGACGAGGGCGCGGTCGTGGGCGAGCATCAGGCCGACGACGTGGCCGACGACGAGGGAAGCAACCTGGACGTACCAAATCGTGTTGGCGCTGAGGATCGAGTAGTCGACTTCCCAGCCGGCGGTGCCGAAGAGGTCGGTGGTGCCGGTGCCGAGCGGATCGGAGAGGAGGAAGCCGAACTGGGCCTGCTCCTGGAAGACGAAGAAGCTGAAGTAGTGGGCGACGAGGTAGGCGAGGGCGATCGGGATCAGGGTGTGGGCGAAGCCGGTGCGGAGCTTGGCCAGCGAGGGCGCACCGGGGACGGTCCGCATCCCGCGCACGCCGAGCAGGTAGACGAGGGCGACGCCGACGAAACAGGCAAGCATGAGAAGGGTCTCCCCAAGGCGCAGGGAGGCGGTCAGCCCCAGCCCGATGTCGCCGAGCCATTCAACCGTTGATTCGAGCGCGTCCTTGAACGCCCCCTCCTGGCCTCCGTCGAAGCTGGTGGTGGCGATCGAGGCGATGACCACGGCGGCCGAGCCGGGGATCGTCGCCCAGCTGGTCGTCGCCGAGAGCGGGCGGCGGCGCTGCAGCCGCCCTTCGCGGGTGCCGAAGATCCCGAGCCGGCCGAACATCCCGAAGTAGACGGCAAAGGTCTCGCCGCGCTCGCACCAGGTCTCGACCCCGAAGACCGCCATCATCGCCAGCGTGTAGGCGCTGTAGACGAGGGCGGCGACGGCGGTCGCGTGCGGTTCGATCCCGATCCCGCCGGCGCCGTAGACGACCTCGAGCCAGACGACGCCGAGCAGGCCGATCGCGGCCGGCCAGCGGCCGAGCTTCTCGGGGTAGCGGAGGTGGGCCGGGCGCTGGCGGGCGATCGCGGTGAAGCCAGCGCCTACGGCCCGACCGACCGCGCGCCAGGGGTTGAAGGGGCGGAAGAGGTCGCCGAAGACGGCGGAAAAGAACGGGAAGCCGAGCCAGCAGGTGACGAAGAGGAAGGTGAGGGCGAAGTTGCGGTCAGGGGCTTCGGTCCCTTCGAGACCGGCGTAGACGGCGACGCCGAGGAGGAAGACGCCGACGGCGCCGCAGACGATCTGCAGCGGCAGGCCGAGGAGCGCCCCGGAGAGACGCTTCCCCAGCGGCCGCCGGTGCTCGTCCTCGAGTTTCGGCTCCCGCCAGGCCGCCGAGAGGGCAAAGAAGGAGGCGATGAGGACAATCGAGGCCGCCCACGCGAACAGCCAGGCAGGGATCGGGAGATCCTGCCTGGATGCAAGCGCGTGGGCGAAGGGGACGAAGCTCAAGGTTCGACCCGCAGCTCCAGGATCTGTTCGGCCTGACCCTCCAGCTCGGTCTCGAAGATGCCTTCGAGTTCGGCCGGGAATTCAAAGGTGACGGTGCCGCCGGCGGGGACGTCCTTCATCAGGTCGTAGCCGTGGACGTGGATCTCTTCGGCGATCGCCGACTTCACCTTGAAGCGGACCTCGTCGCCCTTGTTCACGTCGATCTCGGCGACCCCGCCGACCGGCTTGCCGTCCTTACCGACGACGATCGTCGTCACCTCCGGCTTCGGTTCGGCTTCGGCTTCCTTACCTGCGCCGCCGCTTCCCTTTTCCGCTTCCCTGTTGACGGCGCTGCCGCTCGTGGTCGTGTCGTTGTCGCTGTCGTCGCCGCCGCTGAGGACGATCAACAGGACCACCGCGACGACAACCAGGGCAACACCGAGCACTGCAGTTCTTGCGTTCACTTTCGCTCCTTTGCCATGCGTGGCCGGGCCACGCGTTCCGTTCGCTGGTCTAGGCGGCGAGCGGCGGCGGGCGCTGGGCGAGGCCGAGCGCGATCAGGAGGCCGCCGGCGGGCGCGTGGGCGCGCGGCGGCTTCGGCAGAGCCGGGCGGCGGTCGGCGTCGCGGGTGCGGCGGCCGGAGCCGGCGATCCGCTCCGAGAGGCGGACGATCGCCTCGCAGCCGGGGTAGTGACCGAGCACCAGCGTCAGCAGCAGCGCGAGCAGCGGCAGCGCCGGCAGCAGGAATGTGACGAGCCCGGACACGCGGCCAGGATACTGTCCCGCCTCAACGCCCTCTAAATGCGCCCAGGACGAGACAACATCGCCGCCCCCGACCTGCCGACCGGCCTCGCCTGGGTGGGCGCCGAACCGGAGTCGATGCCGGCGCTGACGGCCGGCGGACCGGCTCTGGTCCATTTCGTCGAATACGCGCAGCTGAACAGCGTCCGCACGCTCCCCTACCTGGCCGGGTGGCACCGCCGTTACCGCGAGGCCGGCCTCAGCGTGATCGGGGTGCAAGCGCCCCGCTTCCCCTTTGCCGCCGAGCCGGAGAACGCCGCGACCTCGTTGCGGGAGCTCGGGGTCGAGTTCCCGGTCGCGATCGACGTCGACCACGAGCTCTGGACCGCCTACGGCTGCGAGGGCTGGCCCAGCCTCTTCCTCTGGAGCCTCGGCGGCTCGCTCTCCTGGGCCCACTTCGGCGAGGGCGAATACCGGGCGACCGAGGAAGCGATCCAGGCCGAGCTAAGGGAGATGGACGCGCTGCGGGAGCTGCCCGAGCCGATGGCGCCGCTGCGTGCCAGCGACGGCCCCGGCGCTCGCGTCATCCCCCCCACCCCCGAGCACTTTCCCGGCGGCTCCTGGCAGCGCCCCTGGGTCCCCGGCACCGACGGGGAGGACCTGGCGCTCGATTACCAGGCGGGAGGCGCCTTCGCCACGGTCGAGGGAGAGGGCGAGATCCGCGTGGAGATCGACGGCGAGTGGAGCGTTGTCACCGCCAACCCCTCCCCCGGCCTGCGGACCCTCGCCGAGCACCCGCGCCACGAGGCCCACAGCCTCGTCCTGCGCCCGAGCCCAGGTGTCAAGATCTGGTCGCTCAGCTTTGCCCCCGGCGTCCCCTAAGGAGGAAACGATGATCACCAAGACCGACTTCGTCGGCATCCCCTGCACCGACGCGGAGCGCTCGCGCAGCTTCTACGTGGAGACGTTGGGGCTACGGCCCGACGACCGCGGCCGCTTCGAATTCTGGGCCGGCGACACCTGCTTCTGCCTCTGGGAACCGGCGAAACTGGGGATGGAGTTCGCGCCGCAGAAAAACGCCCACCCGGCTCTGCACGTCAACGACGTCGCCGCGGCGAAGGAGGAGCTGGAAGGCAAGGGGGTCGAGTTCGCCGGCGACATCATCGACACCGGCGTCTGCCACATGGCCTTCTTCACCGACCCCGACGGCAACGACCTGATGCTGCACAACCGCTACGCGCCGTACGAGGACTGAGCGATCGGTGAATTAGGTCGCCTATAGCCGGCCTAATTCACCAAACGTCGATCAGGCCCGCGCCGCGACCTCGTCACGGATCTCCTTCGGCAGCATGAAGCGGACGTCCTCGTGGACGGTCCGCAGCTCGGAGACGTCCTCGGCGCCGCGCTCGCGGAAGAAGGAGACGAGGCTCTCGACCAGCTCCTCGGGGGCGGAGGCGCCGGAGGTGATCCCGACCGTCTCCACGCCCTGCAGCCACTCCTCCTGCACCTGGGTGTGGTTGTCGATCAGGTGGGAGGCGGCGCCGTGTTCGCGCGCGACCTCGACCAGGCGGTTGGAGTTGGATGAGTTGGTCGAGCCGATGACCAGGACCAGGTCGCACTCGCGGGCGAGCTGCTTGACGGCGATCTGGCGGTTGGTGGTCGCGTAACAGATGTCATCGGACTTGCTGGCGACAATGCCGGGGAACTTGGCCCGCAGGGCGGCGATCACCTCGGCGGTCTCGTCGACCGAGAGCGTGGTCTGGGTGATGAAGGCGACTTTGTTCGAGTCCGGGACCTCGAGCGCGTCGACCTCGTCGGCGGTTTCGATCAGGACGATGCTGTCGGGCGCCTCGCCCCTCGTCCCTTCGACCTCCTCGTGGCCCTCGTGGCCGACCATGATGATCGTGTAACCCTGGGCGGCGAAGCGGCGGGCGGAGACGTGGACCTTGGTCACCAGCGGACAGGTCGCGTCGATCGTCCGCAGCTGGCGGGCGGCGGCGTTCTCGTGCACGCTCGGGGCGACGCCGTGGGCGGAGAAGACGACGATCGCGCCCTCCGGCACCTCGGTCTCCTCCTCGACGAAGATCGCCCCGCGCTTGGCCAGCTCTTCGACCACGTGCTTGTTGTGGACGATCTCCTTGCGGACGTAGACGGGGGCCCCGTGGAGCTCGAGCGCGCGCTCGACCGTCTGCACGGCGCGGTCGACCCCGGCGCAGTAGCCGCGCGGGGCAGCGAGAAGCACCCGTTTCGGGCCCGTGAGGGTGGCAGGCATTCCTTCAGGGTACAAGGCTTGGCTGCCCGCAAACTCGGGCATAAGTAGCCTTGCGCAATGGCAACTTCCGGCCGCCATCTCGATCGACTCACCGCCGTCGACGCCTCGTTCCTCACCAACGAGAGCTCGAGCAGCCACATGCACGTCGGCGCGATCCTGATCTTCGAGGGGCCGCCGCCGAAATACACCGACCTGGTCGAACACGTCCGCAGCCGCCTGCCGCTGGTTCCGCGCTTCCGCCAGAAGCTGGTGGTGCCGCCGCTGGAGGCCGGTCGGCCGCTCTGGGCCGACGACGTCAACTTCAACCTCACCTACCACATCCGCCACACCGCGCTGCCCGAACCGGGCGGCGAGGAGCAGCTAAAACGGCTCGCCGGGCGGGTCTTCTCCCAGCAGCTCGACCGCTCGAAGCCGCTCTGGGAGCTGTGGCTGGCGCAGAATCTGGAGCGCGACCGCTTCGCGATCCTGACCAAGACCCACCACGCGATGGTCGACGGCGTCTCCGGCGTCGACATCGGCACCGTCCTCTTCGACCTCGAGCGCGAGGCGAAGCCGATGGAGCTGGAGGACGACTGGGTTCCGCAGCCCGAACCGGGGACGGCCGAGCTGGTCGCGCGCGGGATCGCCGACGCGGTGGCGGCGCCGGTGAAGCTGGCCGAGCGCGCGGTCGACGTCGTCCGCAACCCGGAGACGACCGCACGCAAGGTGGTCGAGGGACTGGAGGGCGTCGGCGAGATCGTCAGCGCCTTCGCCGACCCGGCTCCGGATGTGCCGCTGAACGAGGGGATCGGGCCGCACCGCCGCTACGTCTGGTCCCGCTCGGAGCTCGCCACCTTCAAAGGGATCAAGGACACCTTCGGCGGCACGGTCAACGACGTCGTGCTCGCGGTGGTCACCGGGGCGCTGCGCAGGTGGCTGCACGGCCGCGGCGTCCGCACCGAGGGCCTGGAGCTGCGGGCGCTGGTGCCGGTCTCGATCCGCAGCGAGGACGAGCGCGGCAACCTCGGCAACCGAATCGCGCTGATGCGGGGGCCGCTCCCGGTTTACATCGAGGACCCGGTGCGGCGGCTGCGCACGATCAGCGACGCGATGGCCGGCCTCAAGCGCTCCAAACAGGCGCTGGGCGCCGAAGTCATCTCCCGCTTCAACGACTTCGCGCCGCCGACCCTGCTCGCCCAGGCCTCGCGGATCAACTTCTCCACCCGCCTCTTCAACCTCATCGTCACCAACGTGCCGGGACCGCAGATGCCGCTCTACGTGCTGGGCAAGGAACTGGAGGAGGTCTACCCCGTCGCCTTCCTGCCGCAGAACCACTGCCTGGCGGTGGCGATCATGAGCTACAACGGCAAGGTCGGGTTCGGCCTGCTCGCCGACTACGACTGCATGGAGGACATCGACGTCGTCAGCAACGGTCTGAGCGAATCGCTGGCCGAGCTCGAGGCGGCGGCCGGCAAGTCCGCCAAGGCCGCCTGACCCCGCTCCCTAGGCTTAAGGCCATGCCACTGCTCCTCGTCATCCTCTTCATCGTCGTCCCGATCGCGGAGCTCTACGTGATCATCCAGGTCGGGCAGTTGATCGGGGTGGTGCCGACTCTGTTCCTGCTGCTGGCGGACGCGCTGCTCGGGTCGTGGCTGCTGAAACACGAGGGGCGCGGGGCATGGCGGCGCTTCAACGAGGCGCTGGCTGCGCGCCGCTTCCCAGGCCGCGAGGTTGCCGACGGGGCGCTGATCATCGTCGGCGGCACCCTGCTGCTGACCCCGGGCTTCATCACCGACATCTTCGGCCTCTTCCTGCTGCTGCCGCCCACTCGGGCGATCGCCCGGCGGCTGCTGAAACGGCTCACGATCGGTCGCTTCGCGATCGTGGGGATGACCGGCGTCGGGCCAAGTCCGCTTGGGACGCCGCCGCGCGGGGCAGGTCAGCGGCCCAGCCGCGACTACGACTTCGAGGGGACCGCCGAAGAGGTGCCGCCGCAGGGGGACGACGACCCCCGTCTGCCCCGCAGCGATCGAGGCTGAAGTGGGAAGCGAGGAGCGGCAGACCCGACGCCTCCTCCTCCGCCCACCGACCCCCTCCGACCGCTCCCTCTATCACGCCCACTTCACCAGGCCGGAGGTCGAGCGCTGGCTCCGCCCCTCCCCGCTGCCGCCCTTCAACTCGGCCGCCCTCGACGAGCTGGTCGAGGGAGACCGCGCCCACTGGTCCGACCACGGCTACGGCCCCTGGATCCTGGTCGAGAAGGAGACAGGCACCTTCGCCGGCCGTGGCGGCCTGCACTGGACCGTGGTCGAAGAGATCGCGATGGTCGAGCTCGCCTGGAGCGTCGAGCCCGCCCTGCACGGCTGCGGCTACGCAACCGAGATGGCCAGCGCGGCGATCGCCTGGGCACGCGAGCTGCGGATAGAAGAGCTGGTGGCGCTGGTGCTGCCGGCGAACCTCGCCTCGCGGCGCGTCGCTGAGAAAGTCGGCTGCAAGGAGGACGGCGAGGTCGAGCACGCCGGCCTGCCGCACCTGCTGTTCCGGCTGAGGACCTAGTCGCTAGCCGGGCCGCCGCTCGGGGCCTTGAGAGGCGTGACCCGCGATGTAGACGATCTTTCGGTCGCGCTCTTCATCCGGCCTATCCGACACAAGAACGAACGCGCGGCCGCCCCGCACCCCCACGTCCAGCGCCCAACCCTTTTGCAAACCAAGTTTCTCCAGCTCGGGGAGGAGAACTTCTCCAAGCCACATCTCGTAGTCGTTCTGGGAGTTCCACTCGTCGTAGACCGGGGCCACCCTCGCGAACATCTCCATCTCCCGCTCCGCCTTCTGGATCCCCTGGCTATACCAAAACCTCTATATTAATAAACATCGATGTCTGACGGGAGGCTGCGGGAAGGCCTCGCGTCGAGGCAGCCGAGACAGAAGCACCAAACCCCAGAGGAGGTGATCGGGTTGATTATCGTTTCGGAGAAGGTCCTACCTCTCGTAACGACGGGTAAGGGCGCCTGAGCAGCTTCGCCGGGAGCCCGGTCGGCTTCCGGTGATTCGGCCGGAAGCCGGCCTCTGACGCTGCAGTCTCAGAACCCGAGCGCGAACTTGGCGTCCTCGGTCATCATTTCCGGGCTCCAAGGAGGGTCGAAGACCATCTTGGGGTGCACGGCGGTGACGCCGGGGAGGTCGCCGACGAACTCACGCATCTGCTCGGAGACCTGGGGGCCGATCGGGCAGGCGGGGGTCGTCAGGGTGAAGGTGACGTAGATTTCGCTGCCCTCGATGTTGACGTCGTAGACGAGGCCGAGGGAGACGAAGTCGAGGCCGAGCTCGGGGTCGATGACCTCCTCGAGGACCTCGTAGACGTCCTCCTCGGTGAGGGTTTCGTCGTGGGGGTCGGGCGCGGGGGCCTGCTTGTCGGCGGCTGCGGGGTTCTCGGACATGGCCCCATGGTAGCCGGGAGCTACCGCGGCTCCGGCGGCGGCCCCTCGGGCGCGGGCGCCAGCTCCAGCTGGTACCAGCCGACGTCGTGCCAGGCACCCTGCTTCCAGCCGATCTCGCGGTTGACGCCGACAGGCTCGAAGCCGAGGCTCTTGTGCAGGCCCCAGCTCGCCTCGTTCGGCAGAGTGATCCCGGCGCAGGCCATGCGGAAGCCCCGCTCGCGGAGGCGGTCGAAGAGGGCTTCGTAGAGGGCGCGGCCGATACCAGCGCCGCGGGCCTCCTCGGCGACGTAGACGGAGACGCTGGTGCTCCAGCGGTAGGCCGGCCGCTCGTTGAAGGCGGTCGCGTACGCGTAGCCGACGACCCGTCCCCTCCCCTCGGCGACGAGCCAGGCGTGGCTGCGGCCGTAGCGCTCGATCCGCGTCGCCATCTCGGCCGCGTCCGGCACCCGTTCCTCGAAGGAGACGGGGCTGCTCTCGACGTGCGGCGCGTAGATCTCCGCGCAGGAGGCGCCATCGCGCTGGGGGTCGGCATCTCGGATCGTCAACTCCGGCATAGGGGCGGCAATCTACGCCTCAGGGGTGTGGTTGAGCTTTGGGCGTCATACACGCCAACGCTCAACCACACCCGGTCGATCACTAGGCTGCGCGGCATGGGCGAGCGGGGTCAGGTCGTGCGGCGGTCGATCGGGATCGTCTTCGAGGACGGCGGGCTGCTGGCGCTCACCTCCCACACCCCGCCCGGCGTCGAGGCGCATGGCGAAGAGGAGGTCACCGCGGTCCTCTGCCACCCAGACGGCAGCCCGCTCACCTTCGAGGAATCGCTGCTCTCGACCGAGTACGGCGAGGACGGCGTCCAGCGCCGGGCGACGCTGGAGCTGTGGCCCGACGTCGAGGAGATGCGGCCGCTGCGCGGGGCCGGAACGCTGATCAACTCCGTCAGCGTCCGCCGCCAGGGGGTCGACTCGCAGATCGCCTTCTTCCGCTGGTCGGTCGAGGGGCGCGAGGGCCTCGGCACCTACGAGGTCGCCCGCCACGCCGATGGGTGAGCCCCCGACCAATGGCTTGCGGGCGGTCGTCTCCGACTTCGGCGGCGTCCTCACCACGCCGTTGCTCGCCGCCTTCGCCGCCTTCCAGGACGACAGCGGCATCTCCCCGGAAAACCTCGGGCTGGCGATGCGCGAGGGCCTGGCCGAGGGCGAGGAGCTGCCGCTCTTCAAGCTCGAGCGGGGCGAGATCAGCGAGGACGAGTTCATCGAGCGGCTCGAGGACGGGCTGGACTCGATCCTCGGCCACCGCCCCCGCCTCCACCACTTCCGCCACAAGTTCTTCGGCGCCCTCGATCCCAACGAGGAGATGATCGCGCTGATGCGGGAGCTGAAGGCGAGCGGGCTGAAGATGGCGATGCTGACCAACAACGTGCGCGAGTGGGAGCCGCTCTGGCGCTCGATGCTGCCGGTCGACGAGATCTTCGAGGAGATCGTCGACTCCGCCTTCGTTGGCTGCCGCAAGCCGGAAGGTCGGATCTACGAGCTGACGCTGGAGCGGGTAGGGATCCCGGCCGAGGCCTGCCTCTTCGTCGACGACCTTCAGGTCAACTGCGAAGCCGCGAAGAAAACGGGGATGAAGGCCGTCCACTTCCGCGAGAACGAGCAGGCGATCTCCGAGATCCGCGCCGCGCTCGGGCAGCCCGTCGACGGCTAGGCGCGCTCGCGCTCGAGAACGGCCCCGTTGCCGCTGCCGGCCGGCGCTTCGCGCCAGCGCCGCGCGAACGGCAGGCGCCAGCTGTGCGGCGCGATCAGGGCGCCGATCTCCGTCGGCCCCCACGACCCCTGCGGATACGGTTTCACCGGCGGCGGGTCCTGCAGCATCGGTTCGGAGACTCCCCACAGCCGCTCGATCCCGACGGCGGTGGTGAAGAGGGTGCGGTCGCCGATCATCGCGTCGCGGATCAGCCGCTCGTAGGCCTCGACCGTCTCGTCGCGGTGCCCGGTTTCCTCCAGCGAGAACTGCATGCTCGCCTTGTCGAGCACCATTCCCATTCCCGGCCGCTTGCCGTAGAAGGAGAGCGAGACGCGGGAGGACTCGTCGAGGTCGAAGGTGAGGTGGTCGGGCCCATAGCGGCCGACCCGCGAGTCCTCGGGGAACATCGCGTGCGGCGGCTCGCGGAAGGCGATCGAGATGATCCGCGAGCTTTCGCCCATCCGCTTACCGGTGCGGAGGTAGAAGGGGACGCCGCTCCAGCGCCAGTTGTCGAGTTCGACCTTGAGGGCGACGAAGGTCTCGGTGCGGGAGTCGGGGTCGACGCCCTCTTCCTCCCGGTAGCCCTCGTACTGGCCGCGGACAACCTGCGAGGGGTCGAGCGGCTGCAGGCTGCGGAAGACCTTGTTCTTCTCGTCGGTGATCGGACCCGGCGCCAGCGCCGTCGGCGGCTCCATCGCGACGAAGGCGAGGATCTGGAACAGGTGGGTGACGACCATGTCGCGGAAGGCGCCCGTCTTCTCGTAGAAGGCGGCGCGCGTGCCGACGCCGAGGGTCTCCGGCACGTCGATCTGGATGTGGTCGATGTGGCTGCGGTTCCAGATCGGCTCGAAGAGGCCGTTGGCGAAGCGCAGCGCGAGGATGTTCTGGGCGGCCTCTTTGCCGAGGAAGTGGTCGATGCGGAAGACCTGGTCCTCGTCGAGGACTTCGTGGACCATCT
>Ga0190269_10001432_pt1 | contig 11488 bp, 11 predicted proteins | sample Popmic249IS_FD_133749 | JGI IMG/M metagenome (GOLD analysis project Ga0190269, IMG submission 133749) | Populus adjacent soil microbial communities from riparian zone of Blue River, Arizona, USA - 249 IS | ecosystem: Environmental > Terrestrial > Soil > Riparian zone | place: USA: Arizona... | reverse complement strand
CGGGATGGCCGACGCGCTGCGCGAGGCCGGGTTGCGTACGGCGTCGGCGCCGCTGATGCTCGGTGCCGGTGGCACCGCCCAGGCGGCGCTGGCCGCGCTCGCGTCCCTGGGCCCCGGCGGCCTCGCCCAGGCGGCGCTGGGTTCCGGTGCGGCGTCGGGGGCGGGTGGGGTCCGGGCGGCCGTGGGGGTCGTCACCGTGCTGGTGCGGTCCCCGCGCCGCGTCGAGGTTCTGCGCGGCACGGCCGAGCGGCTCGGTCTGCCGATCGACGTCCGGCCGCTGGACGAGGCGCCGGCCCGGCTGGCCGCGGCCGATCTCGTCATCTCCACGTTGCCTAAGGGCGTGGCCGATCCGCTGGCCCACGCGGTGCTGCGGCCCGGCGCGGTGGTGTTCGACGTCGTGTACGACCCGTGGCCCACCGCACTGGCCACCGCCGCGGCGGCGGCCGGGTGCCGGGTCGTCTCCGGGCTCGATCTGCTGCTGCACCAGGCCGGGCACCAGGTGCGCCTGATGACGGGGCGGCCGGCCCCGATCGAGGCGATGCGAGCCGCGCTGACGCTGGCGCGCTGATCGGGATGGCCGTGCTCGACGGCGTCGCGGTGGCGCTCGTCGCCGGTGCCGCGCTGGCCGGGGCGGGGTGGCTCGCCGATCTGGTCGAGCGGACGGCGCTGGTGGCGGCCGGGCCGGTGGCGGGGCAGCCCGCGGCGGCCCGCGCGGCCGCTGCCGCGTTAGCCCTGGCCCCGCCCACCCCCTGGCGCCCGGCCCGCACCCGGACGCAACCCGCCGCCGGTGCGCAGGCGGCGGTGGGGCGCGCCGGGGCCCTGCGGCCCGCAGCCGGGCGAGGCGGCTCCCTGCGGCCCGCAGCCGGGCGAGCCGGGGCCCTGCGGCCCGCAGCCGGGCGACGCGGCTCCCTGCGGCCCGCGGCCGGGCCGGGCGCGGTGGGGATCGCTGCGGCGGCGCTGGGCGGCCTCGTCGCGTGGGCCGCCGGGGCGGCACCGGAGCTGCCGGCCGTGGTGTTCCTCGCCGGGGCCGGGCTGGTGCTCGCGCCGGTCGACGTCCGCGCCCACCGGCTACCCGACGCGATCGTGCTGCCCGCCTATCCGCTGCTCGCGGTCCTGCTCTGCGTCGGCGGCCTCACCGGGGCCACCGGCCCGGCTCCGCTCGTGCGGGCGGCCCAGAGCGGGGCGGTCGCGTTCGGCGTCGTGTACCTGCTGGCCGTCGCGGTGCCGGCCGGCTTCGGCTACGGCGACGTGAAGCTCACCGGGCTGCTCGGTGCCGGGCTGGGCTGGTACGGCTGGTCGGCGGTGCTCGACGGGCTGGTCTACGGCTTCGTCTACGGCGGGCTCTGCGCTGCGGCCCTGCTCGTCAGCCGCCGTCTCGCCCGCACCGATCGGCTGGCGTTCGGCCCCTTCCTGTTGGCCGGCGCCCTCACCGCCCTGGTGACCCACTGAGCGGGACGGCGGTCGGCGTCGCAACGGGTGCGCACCGCGACGTGACAAACTCACAAGCATGTTGCGTTGGATGACCGCGGGGGAGTCGCACGGACCGGCCCTCGTCGCGATGCTGGAGGGCCTTCCCGCCGGCGTCGCGGTGACCACGACCGAAATCTCCGAACAGCTCGCCCGCCGCCGCCTCGGTTACGGCCGCGGCGCCCGGATGAAGTTCGAGCAGGACGAGGTGGAGATCCTCGGTGGCATCCGCCACGGCCGCACCCTCGGCAGCCCGGTGGCGATCCGGGTCGGCAACACCGAGTGGCCCAAGTGGGAGCAGGTGATGGCCGTCGACCCGATCGACGAGGAGATCCTCGCCGGTCTGGCACGTAACGCCCCGCTCACCCGCCCGCGACCCGGCCACGCCGACCTCGCCGGGATGCAGAAGTACGGCTTCACCGACGCCCGCCCGATCCTGGAACGCGCCAGTGCCCGGGAGACCGCCGCTCGCGTCGCCCTCGGCACCGTGGCTCAGTCGCTGCTCCGGCAGACGCTCGGCGTCGAGATCGTCAGCCACGTCGTCGAGCTGGGCTCGGTCGCGGTGAAGGACGGCACCGAGCTGCCGACCCCCGCCGACCGCGAGCGCATCGACGCCGACCCGCTCCGCTGCGCCGACCCGGACGCCTCGGCCCGGATGGTCGCCGAGGTCGACGCCGCGAAGGCCGACGCCGACACGCTCGGCGGCATCGTCGAGGTGCTCGCCTACGGACTGCCGCCCGGCCTCGGCAGCCACGTGCAGTGGGACCGCAAGCTCGACTCCCGGCTCGCCGCCGCGCTCGTCAGCATCCAGGCGTTCAAGGGCGTGGAGATCGGCGACGCGTTCACCCAGGCCCGCTCGCGGGGCTCCGCCGCGCACGACGAGATCGTCAACACCCCCGACGGCGTCCGGCGGCTCACCGGCCACGCGGGTGGCCTGGAGGGTGGCATGACCACCGGTGAGGTGCTGCGGATCAAGGGCGCGATGAAGCCGATCGCCACGATCTCCCGGGCACTGCAGACGGTCGACGTCACCACCGGCGAGCCGGCCAAGGCGATCGCCCAGCGCAGCGACGTGTGCGCGGTACCGGCCGCGGCGGTCGTGGCCGAGGCGATGGTCGCTCTGGTGCTCGCCGACGCCGCGATGGAGAAGTTCGGCGGGGACTCCGTGGACGAGATCCGCCGCAACCTCGCCGGTTACCAGGCCGCGCTGGTGATCGAGTGACGCGCCCGGTCGCGGTGCTGGTCGGCCCTCCCGGCGCGGGCAAGACGACGGTCGGTGAGCTGCTCGCCGCGCGGCTCGGCGTCACGTTCCGCGACGTCGACCACGACATCGAGGCGAGCGCGGGCAAGCCGATCAGCGACATCTTCGTGGACGACGGCGAGGAGGCGTTCCGCGCGCTGGAGGCCGCCGCCGTCGCCACCGCACTCGCGCAGCACGACGGTGTGCTCGCTCTCGGCGGCGGCGCGGTGCTGGCCGACGCCACCCGGGCCGTGTTGCGTGGCCACCGCGTCGTCCACCTGAACGTCGGGCTGGCCGACGCCGTGGACCGCGTCGGGCTCAACACCGCGCGGCCACTGCTCGCGCTCAACCCCCGGGCGACGATGCGGACGCTGCTGGCCCAGCGCGCACCGCTCTACGCCGAGGTCGCCACCGTGACGGTCGACACCGATGGGCGCACGCCCGAGGAGGTGCTCGCCGACGTGATCGAGCAGCTGGACGAGGTGCCCGCATGAGCGACGTGACCCGCATCCCGGTGACCGGGGAGTCCTCGTACGAGGTCCTGGTCGGGCACGGGCTGCTCGGTGAGCTCCCGCCGCTGCTCGACGGCGCCCAGCGCGTCGCGGTGATCCACCCGGGCGCGCTGCGCACCAGCGGTGAGGCGGTCCGCGACGACCTGCGGGCGGTCGGCTTCGAGGCCCACTCGCTGGAGATCCCGGACGCCGAGGACGGCAAGACGCTCGAGGTCGCCGGCTTCTGCTGGGACGTGCTCGGCCGGGCCGGGTTCACCCGCACCGACGCGATCGTCGGCCTCGGCGGCGGCGCGGTCACCGACCTCGCGGGCTTCGTCGCCGCCTGCTGGCTGCGCGGCGTCCGCGTCGTGCACGTGCCGACCACGGTGCTGGGCATGGTGGACGCCGCGGTCGGGGGCAAGACCGGTATCAACACCGCGGCGGGCAAGAACCTGGTGGGCGCGTTCCACCCGCCGGCCGGCGTCCTGGTCGACCTGGCCACGCTGGAGACGCTGCCCAGGCACGAACTGGTGGCCGGGATGGCCGAGGTCGTCAAGACCGGCTTCATCGCCGACCCGCGCATCCTGGAGCTGATCGAGGCCGACCCGGCCGTCGCCACCGACCCGGCGTCGCCGGTGCTGCGGGAGCTGGTCGAGCGGTCGATCGCGGTCAAGGCGGACGTGGTCTCGAAGGACCTGCGCGAGTCCGGCCTGCGGGAGACGCTCAACTACGGTCACACGCTCGGGCACGCGATCGAGAAGAACGAGCGGTACCGGTGGCGGCACGGCGCCGCGGTGAGCGTCGGGCTGGTGTTCGCGGCCGAGCTGGGGCGGCTCGCCGGTCGCCTGGACGACGCGACCGCCGACCGGCACGCCGCCGTCCTCGGCTCGCTCGGGCTGCCGCTCACGTACTCGGCGGCGGCGTGGCCGAAGCTGCTCGACTCGATGCGCGTGGACAAGAAGTCGCGCGGCAACCGGCTGCGCTTCATCGTCCTGGACGGCCTGGGCAAGCCCACCGTGCTGGAGGACCCGGATCCGGGGCTGCTGGTGGCGGCCTACGGTGCGGTCGGCACCGAGAGCAGCCCGGCCCGGGCGGTGCAGCTGTGACGAGGGTGTACGTACTCAACGGCCCGAACATCGGCCGCCTGGGCACCCGGGAGCCGGAGATCTACGGCGCCGACACCTACGCCGACCTCGCCGCGCTCTGCGTCGCGACCGGTGAGGAGCTGGGGCTCGACGTCGTCGTGCGCCAGACCGACGCCGAGCACGAGATGCTCGGGTGGCTGCACGCGGCGGCGGACGAGCAGGCTCCGGTGGTGCTCAACCCCGGCGCGTGGACGCACTACAACATCGCGGTGCGCGACGCCTGCGCGATGCTGCGTGCCCCCCTCATCGAGGTGCACATCACGAACGTGCACAAACGCGAGGCGTTCCGGCACACGAGCGTGATCTCGGGCGTCGCCACCGGCGCGATCATCGGCCTGGGCCTCACCGGCTACACCTTGGCACTGCGTCACCTCAGCGCGGCGTCGTGAGCGGCGTGGTGAGCGTCACCGGGCGTCCGGCCGTGTCCTGACCCGGAGCCGGCCGAGGACGAGGCCGGCGTCCGGACGCGGGGCCGTCGCGTCCCAGTCGTGAGTCGACGCCCCGCGCGCGGTCGGCGGGCCCGCACGTCGGCGGGCCTGCCGACGGCGGCCTACAGACGGGCCTGAAGGGTGACCGCGAGCAGGGCGGTCGCGGTGTAGTCGATGGCGGGCTCCACGCTCGCGTAGGCCTGGGGCTGGTCGACGAACCGCGAGTTCGACCGGTCGTACTGCTTCACGTTCACCCCCGTGCACTTCTTCGACGTCGCCGCCGGCGTCAGCGAGTTGAACGCGCTCGCCGCGTTCGGCCCGTTGACCACCGCTCCGGTCGGGATCTCCCCGGTGCCGGTCAGGCTGCCCGCGAGGTTCGCGATCTGGTGGTGGATGCACCGGGGGTAGGTCGTCCCGACGCCCACCACCAGCGACAACCCCCAGCCGTTCGTGCCGAGCGCCACGTTGCGCTGCGCCGTGCCGAACGCGTCGTACGTGTCGTCGTCGGCGGCCCGGTGGTACAGCGCCGCGACCGCGGCCCAGCCGAACGTCTTCGTGGTGAAGTCCGACTGGGTCATCGGCGCGGCCGCGCCCATCGGGTTCTTCCGCGCGGCGGCGACCCCGGCCTCCAGCCGGGTCTTGAGATCCGCCACCAGCTTCTCGGACGTCACCCCGGCGGTCGTGTTGCCGGTGTCCTCGAGCAGCGAGTGCAGCTCGGCGTCGACGAGCGGCCCGACGTCGTAGAGGTTGAGCGGCGACTTGCTGGCCGAGCCGATCGACAGGCTCGCCCAGCGCGCCGCCTGCCCGGTCCAGGTGCTGACCCGGCCGTCCCCGAGCACGAACCCGGCCCGCGCCAGCTCGGTCGCGCCCAGCGCCATGTCGTCGGCCCAGGAGCTCTCCGGGTAGTAATCGCGCGGGTACGCGGTCATCAGCGTGCCGTAGTCCTCGGTGCCCGCGAGCGCGAGGATCGTCGCGGCGGCGTTCAGGTGAGCCCTGGCCGCGGTCGGGTCGTCGCCGGCCTCGACCTGCGCGGCGAGCGCGAACGCGGCCGCCACCCGCCCGGCGACGTTCGGGCTGATCTCGCCCCCGGGGGTGTTCGCCCGGAACACCGGCCGGTCGCGGAGGAACTGCTTGGAGTCGCCGGAGGCGTCGTCGTCGTCCTGCGGCAGCCGCCAGACGTCGTGGTCACCGACCAGTCCGTCCGCGCCGCCGCTGCCGAGCCCGACCTGCAGGTAGAGCGTCTTCGTCGACTCGTCCCACATCTTGTCGAGCCAGTCGACGCCGAACGCGGCCTCGTCGCCGAGCCCCTCGATGGCCTTCCCGTTGCCGATGCTGGTGTCCCCGCCCCGCTGGGCCAGCAGCATCAGCGTCAGGGCGTACGCGGTGGTGTGGGTGAACTTCAGGTAGTCACCGGCGTCGAACCAGCCGCCCGTGACGTCGACCGTCGGCGCGCCGTCCACCTCGGTGAGGCCGGCGCCCAGGTCGTCGCCGTCGGCGAAGTCAGGCGCCCGGTACACGGTGGCCTGCGCGTCGTTGAGGTGGGACGGTTCCCGCGGGATGGGCTCGGACACCACGTCCGGCCCGTCGCGCTGGACTCCGAAGAACTCGACCGTGTCGGCCGCGACCTGCCCGAACAGCTCCTTGCTCGCCCCCACCACGAACACCGACGACGCGGCGCTCACGCCTCCGGTGACCCGGATGCGGTACGTGCCGGCGGTGCGTAAATCCGAGACGTCGATCGGGTAGGTGGCCGGGAACCGGTCGCTCCAGGCGCCCCGATCGGCGCCCACCGTCCCCTTCAGCGCGATCGACCCGTCCTGACGCTCGACGCTGAAGGAGGCGCTGTCGGCCTTGCGGGGCGCCAGCAGCACCGCGATCTTGGTCTCGGTGGTGGCGTACCCGACCTGGTCGGTGCGGACGACGGCGTCGGTGGGGCCGACCGGCTCCCAGCTGCCCACCGGGGTGTCCTGATCGGGCTTGTCCTCGTCGGGGTCCCCACCGCCCGTGCAGCCGGCGACGAGCGCCAACGTGGTCAGGACGGCGGCCGCCGTCGAGAGGAGCCGAGAGATGACCGCTGGGCGGCGGTTGTGCACGAGTTCCCTTCCTGACTTCAGTGCGACCTGTGTGCGTCAGCCGATCACGGTCCGGCGTGACGTGTAGCCGGCAGGTCGGCTATCGGATACAGGTAGTATCTGGTGACCTGCCAAGCGGGCGGCAGCCGCCGCCCCGCTTCTCAGAGAATCCCTACGACTTGCGCACCGGCCCTCACCCGCCCCGCGGCCCGACCGGCCGGCCGACCAGGAGACGAAGAGCTTCCGCATGGCCACCACGAACGACCTGAAGAACGGCATGACGCTGAACCTCGAGGGTCAGCTCTGGAACGTCGTCGAGTTCCAGCACGTGAAGCCCGGCAAGGGCGGCGCGTTCGTGCGGACCACGTTGAAGAACGTGCTGACCGGCAAAGTCGTCGACAAGACGTTCAACGCCGGCGTGAAGGTCGACACCGCGAACGTTCACAAGGCCGCGATGTCGTACCTGTACAAGGACGGCGAGGACTTCGTGTTCATGGACTCGGAGACCTACGACCAGATCACGGTCCCGGCCGGCACCGTCGGCGGCAACGCCGACTACCTGCTGGAGAACGCCGAGGTCACGGTCGCGCTGCACGACGCGACGCCGCTCTACATCGAGCTGCCTGCCTCGGTCGAGCTCGTCGTCGCCCACACCGACCCGGGCCTGCAGGGCGACCGCTCGACCGGCGGCACGAAGCCGGCCGAGCTGGAGACCGGCGCGACGATCCAGGTTCCGCTGTTCGTCAACACCGGCGACAAGCTGAAGGTCGACACCCGCGACGGGCGGTACATCGGCCGGGTCACGGGGTGACCCCCCCTCCGGCAACGGGGCCCCGGCCGAACCCGCGCCGCGACAACGACCCGGAGCGTCGTTCGGCGCGTCGGAAGGCGCGCAAGCGGGCCCTGGACATCCTGTTCGAAGCCGACGTCCGCGGCACCGAGCCGCTGGCGACCGCCCGCGACCGGCTCGCGCAGTCCGACCCACCGGTGCCGGACTACGCGGTGACGCTGGTCGAAGGCGTCACCGAGAACCGGGCCCGGCTCGACGAGCTGATCTCGACCTACGCCGAGGGCTGGACGCTCGACCGCATGCCCGCGGTCGACCGGAACCTGCTGCGGCTCGGGGTCTACGAGTTGTTGTTCCGCGCGGACATCCCGGACGTCGTCGCGATCGACGAGGCCGTGGATCTGGCCCGCGAACTCTCGACGGACGAGTCGCCCCGGTTCGTCAACGGCCTGCTCGGCCGCCTCCAACTAGTAAAAGCCGAACTGTGAGGGCGGCCCGCCCAGAACGACGCCGACAGCCGCGCGCAAGGCCTTGAGACCACGCGAAGGTCGAGGCGGCCTTGCGCGCGGATGCCGGCGCCGCCCTGGGCGGGCTCCAGGTCACTACGACGACTAAGCCCCCCGCGCCGATGGCGCGGGGGGCTTAGTCGTCGTTCCAGCCGACACCCCCGGCTGGAACCCGGGGTGTTACGGGCGGATCGGCGTCGCGACCAGGACGTTCCACTCGGTCAGCTTCTCGATGAGGCCGGCCGGGGACAGGTCGAAGACGATCGCCAGCGTGCGGAGGTCGTCGGCGCGGATGGAGAGCACCCGGCCGTTGTAGTCACCGCGCTGCTGCTGGATGCTGCGGGCGAATCGCTGGACCGCACCCAGCTCGTCCCCGGGCAGCTGCTCGAGCCGCTCGAGGTCGATGACGACCTTGCTCGCGCCCTCGGTGCGGCCGGGGCCGTCGCCGGGGAGGAGCTCTGCGATCGGGACCCGGTAGAACTCGGCCAGCTCGTTGAGGCGGGCGACGGTCACGGCCCGGTCGCCGCGCTCGTACGACCCGACGACCACGGCCTTCCAGCGGCCGCCGGACTTCTCCTCCACCCCCTGCAGGGAGAGTCCCTGCTGCTGCCGGATGGCTCGCAGCCGGGCACCGAGGGCCTTGGCGTAATCGGACATTCGTACTCCGAGGGGTATTGCGCATGCCCGGGGAAAGCATGCGGGCGGACGGGCAGCGACAAGCCGAGCCACGTCACCGCGCCCGGTCGCTACGGAGAGTGACCGTAGGGCCGAAGGGGCAATCCGGTCAAGAGGAATGGCGAAACCGTTGCCGCCCGGCGATGTGACGTTGAACGCCTCAGTCGATTTCATGCGGTGAGCAACCGTGCCCGTTGTCGCTGCGCGGTGTGACCGACCTAGTTCATCATCCCGTCGTCACACGGTTCACATCGGTACCGGAAGTGATACCCGCAGACCCCCGAATCGGTACATCTCGCGCCTGCGTGAACAGCAGCTCACCGCAGCGACGATTGCTGTGATCTGCGTCGCCCGTGCCGGGTGGGGCGCGCGTGATGGACCGTCGCGCACCGTACGGGCGCTGATAGCGTTGCCACCGGAACCCATCCTTTAACGACCCGTCCCGTGAGGCGGGGAAGGAGGTGGCCGGCGGTGACGCCTGCCATGGAAAGCCTGCCCGACGCAGTGGCCGCAGCCGATGACGGCCCCGGCGCGGTGGACCGCACCGAACCCGACGACCGGCGGATCCTCGACGAGGCCGCGGTGTCCCGGACGGTCGACCGGATCGCCCACCAGATCCTGGAGAAGACCGACGGCGGAGCCGAGACCGTGCTCCTCGGCATCCCGACCCGCGGCACCCCGCTCGCGAGGCGGCTGGCCGAGCGCATCGAGACGTTCACCGGCGTACGGCTCCCGGTCGGCGCCCTCGACGTCACGCTCTACCGCGACGATCTCCGGCTGCGCGGCCCCCGCGCGCTGGAGCGCACGGACCTGCCCAGCGACGGCATCGACGGCCGCCGGGTGATCCTGGTGGACGACGTCCTCTTCTCCGGCCGCACGATCCGGGCCGCCCTGGACGCCCTGTCCGACCTCGGCCGCCCGCGCAGCGTCCAGCTGGCCGTTCTCGTCGACCGCGGCCACCGCGAACTGCCGATCCGTGCCGACTACGTCGGCAAGAACCTCCCGACCTCCCGGTCGGAGAGCGTCCGGGTGCAGCTCCGCGAGGTCGACGGCCGCGACACGGTCATCCTGACGAGGGCGGACGCGTGATCTCGCATCTGCTCTCCGCCGCCGACCTCGACGCCGAGACCGCCACGCTCGTGCTCGACACCGCCACCGAGCTGGCGGCAGCGGCCGGGCGGAGCGTCAAGAAGTTCCCGACGCTGCGCGGCCGCACGGTCGTCAACCTCTTCTACGAGGACTCCACCCGCACCCGGATCTCGTTCGAGGCCGCGGCCAAGCGGCTCTCCGCGGACGTCATCAACTTCTCGGCCAAGGGGTCGAGCGTCAGCAAGGGTGAATCGCTCAAGGACACCGCGCTGACGCTGCAGGCGATGGGCGCCGACGCCGTCGTGATCCGCCACCAGGCCTCCGGCGCTCCCCACCGGCTGGCGAAGTGGGTCGACGGCGCGGTCGTAAACGCCGGGGACGGCACGCACGAGCACCCCACGCAGGCGCTGCTCGACGCGTACACGATGCGCAGCCGGCTCGGCCGGCTCGACGGCCTGCGGGTCGGCATCGTCGGCGACGTGCTGCACAGCCGCGTCGCGCGGTCGAACGTGCTGCTGCTGGCGACGCTCGGCGCCGACGTCACGCTCGTCGCCCCGCCGACGCTGGTGCCGGTCGGCGTCGGCGCCTGGCCGGCGGCGGTCTCCTACGACCTGGACGCCGTGCTGCCCAAGCTCGACGTCGTGATGGCACTGCGGGTGCAGCGGGAGCGGATGACCGCCTCCTACTTCCCGACCGAGCGCGAGTACGCCCGCCGCTACGGCCTGGACGCCCGGCGCCTGGCCGCCCTGCCCGAGCACGCGATCGTCATGCACCCGGGCCCGATGAACCGCGGCATGGAGATCACGCCGGAGGTGGCCGACTCTCCCCGCTCGACGATCGTCGAGCAGGTCACCAACGGCGTGAACGTCCGGATGGCCGTGCTGTACCTCCTCCTCGGCGGCGCGCTCAAGTCCGCCACCACCCCTCAGGAAGGCGCCCGGTGAGCACCGACCAGACGTACCTGATCCGCGGCGCGACGCTCCCCGACGGCACCACCCGCGACCTCCTGCTGCGCGACGGGGTCATCGCCTCCGGCGACCCGGGCGACGCCGAGGTCGTCGACGCCGACGGGCTGCGAGTGCTGCCCGGCCTCGTCGACCTGCACACCCACCTGCGCCAGCCCGGACGGGAAGACGCCGAGACGATCGAGACCGGCAGCCGTGCCGCCGCGCTCGGCGGCTACACCGCGGTGTGCGCGATGGCCAACACCGACCCGGTGGCCGACGCGGCCGGCATCGTCGAGCAGGTCTGGCGGCTGGGCCGCGAGGTCGGCCTGGTCGACGTCCAGCCGGTCGGCGCGGTCACGCTCGGCCTCGGCGGCGAGCGGCTGGCCGAGCTCGGCGCGATGGCCGACTCCGCGGCTCGCGTCCGGGTCTTCTCCGACGACGGGCACTGCGTGCACGACGCCGCGGTGATGCGGCGGGCCCTGGAGTACGTCAAGGCGTTCGACGGCGTCATCGCGCAGCACGCCGAGGACCCGAAGCTCACCGCGGGCGCGCAGATGAACGAGGGTGAGCAGTCGGCCCGGCTCGGGCTCACCGGCTGGCCGGCGGTCGCCGAGGAGGCGATCATCGCCCGCGACGCGCTG
>Ga0190269_10001431_pt1 | contig 11494 bp, 14 predicted proteins | sample Popmic249IS_FD_133749 | JGI IMG/M metagenome (GOLD analysis project Ga0190269, IMG submission 133749) | Populus adjacent soil microbial communities from riparian zone of Blue River, Arizona, USA - 249 IS | ecosystem: Environmental > Terrestrial > Soil > Riparian zone | place: USA: Arizona... | reverse complement strand
TGAGGCCCAGGCGCACCATCTCCGCGTCGTAGCCGCTCACCAGCGGCAGCAGCCGCTCGGCCTCGCGCCGGAACGGGTCGGCCGGATCGAGCAGGCGGGCCACGGCGGCGTCCACGATCTGCACGATGCGCGAGACGGGCAGGGGCTTGAGGTGCTGCGCGGCGGCGGCCTTGACGCCGCGGGCGAGTTCACCCAGTTGCTGCGGCCGCAGCACGGGAACGCGGACCTCCAGCCGCTGGCCGCCGGCCGCGAAAGGCAGCGTGTGCCACGCCACCTCCCGTGCGTCCAGGCCGGGCAGGTGGCCCGCGGTCCACGTCGTCATGGTCACGCCCGCGTGGCCTGCAGGAATTCCTGCACCGCGAGCGAACAGCCCTTGGCCTGCGCGCCCTCGGCGCGCCCGAGCAGCAGGAAGCCTCCGCCCGCGGCCACGCCCACGTCCTCGGTGAGGAGGGTCGTGACCGAGTTGAAGTTCGCCAGGTCGCAGTGCACCAGGATGCCCCGCTCCCCGGGCGGGACGTCGCGGCCGGTGAGCGGATCGACGACGCGCGAGCGGATCCAGTGCGGCCCCGACTTCACCGAGGGCACGACCGCGTTGCCGTCGTCATAGAACTGGGTGCTCAGCTCCGTCATGCCGTACATGTTGATGCAGCGCTCGCGCGGCACGCCGAAGCGGTCGGACAGGCCGGCGTAGAAGTCCTCCAGCGGCAGCTCGCGCGACTGGCTCTTGTAGCCGCCGGTGTCGAGGATGCGGCTGCCGGCGGGCAGGTGGAAGCGCTCGCCCGCCGCGGCCATCGCATCGATGAAGTGCACGAAGCTGTAGCTGGCGCCGAGCACGGCGCAGGCCTCGCCGCGCCACTCGGCGTCGCGCAGGAAGCTGCGCAGTCCGGCGACGTCCATGCCCTGCAGCCCGACGAAGTAGGCGCTGCCGTCGCCGCCGAACTCGCCGGCCGCCAGCGCGAGGTAATGCGCGAGCGAGGAGTTGGGCATCTCCTGCTCGTTGGGGAAGAGGACGGCCATGCGCAGGCGCGGGGTGCCCTGCATGAAGCGGCGCGCGAAGTTGCCGCGGAAGGACGCATCCCAGACGGCGATCGTCGGGTGGTAGTGGCGGCCCTTGACGTCGCCGCGGGTGGTGCCGCTGGTCATGAAGACCCGCTCGGCGCTGTCGGTGGGCGCGCAGCTGAGGGTGGCTTCCTTGAAGGCGCTGATCGGCACGGCGGGAATGTCGCGCCAGCCCTTGACCGAGCGCGGCGTCGCCCCGCGGCCCTGGCAGAAGCGGCGGAACGCGGCGTTGTCCGCGTGCTGCGCGGCGAACAGCCGCAGCGCCAGCGCGTCGAATTCGGCGTCGCTGCAGCCGTCCTGCGCGATGAAGGACAGCAGCGTGTCCATCGTGTCCCGGTTCATGGCAGCGGGCACTTGCGCAGCGCCAGCGGCGCGAAGGCGTGGTTCAACGGTCCGCTGCCGGCGCCGGTGCGCACGTCGGCGCCGGCGGCCAGCGCGCCGCGCACGAACGCGCGCGCGCCTTGCACCGACTGCACCAGGTCCGCGCCCAGCGCCAGGTGGCTGGCGATGGCACTGGAGAGCGTGCAGCCGGTGCCATGCGTGTTGCCGCTGGCGATGCGCGGCGCCCGCATCCACAGCGGCTCGGCGCCGCGCGCGAGCAGCAGGTCGCTCACCGTGTCGCCGGCGAGATGGCCGCCCTTGAGCAGCACCGCATGGGCGCCGCGCTCCACCAGCTGGCGGGCGGCGGCGTGCATGTCCGCTTCCGAGCGCAGCGGCCGGCCCACCAGCAGCGCGGCCTCGTCGAGGTTCGGAGTGACGACGGTGGCCAGCGGGAACAGCTCGCGCGCGAGCACCTCGATGGCCGGGTCGTCGATCAGCCTGGCGCCGCTGGTGGCGATCATCACCGGGTCGAGCACCACCTTGCGCAGGTGGTGGCGCTGCAGCGCCTGGGCGACCGTGCGCACCGTGTCGACGGAGTGCAGCATGCCGATCTTGACGGCGTCGACGCCGATGTCCTCGACCACCGCGTCGATCTGGTCGGCCAGGATCTGCAGGGGAACGGCATGGATGGAGCGCACGCCCAGCGTGTTCTGCGCGGTGAGGGCCGTGATGGCGGTCATGCCGAAGCAGCCGAGCGCGGCGAAGGTCTTCAGGTCGGCCTGGATGCCGGCGCCGCCGCCGCTGTCGGAGCCCGCGATGGACAGGACCCGCGGGTACCGGAAGGCTGGGACAAGGTTCAAGGGGGCTCCTTCGCGAGCGAAAAATGGTGCTCCGAAGGGATCGCCCCGGACCCGCTGCGGGGGTCAGGCTTGCAGCTCTCCTTCCGCCGGTCTGAACCGGTTCAAGTTCGCGGGTCTGGATCTCAGCACGCTTTGCGTACACCCCGGAGCTGCGGCGATTGTGGCACAGGCGCCGGGCCTGCGCCCGCGGTGCCCTTGCCGCGCCCGGGCCTTCGTGAACCCGCCGTGCGGCCGCCGGCTCAGGCGCGCTGCGCCGCCAGCACCTTCTGCACCTGCGGCTGCGCGTCCATGCGGCGCAGGTGGTCGGCCACCCTGGGGAAGCGCTGCACGTCGACCTGGTCGCCCTGCAGCCAGCGGGTGAGCGTGTAGAGGTACAGGTCGCTGGTGCTGAAGCGCTCGCCCAGCACCCACGGGCCCTGGAACATCTGCGTCTCGATCAGCTCGAAGCAGTCCCCCATGGTCTGCGGCACCTTCTTCTTCATGGACTCGATCGCCTGCGGGTCGTCCGCCCAACGATAGCCGCGCGCGCCGTGCGCATGCGCCACGTGCACCGTCGAACAGAGATAGCTGTTGAACTCGTTCATCTTCGCCAGCTGGAACGGGTCGTCCAGCGGCGCCAGCTTCGCGGCGGGATTCGCCTGCGCGATGTACTGCAGCAGTGCCGGCGTTTCGGTCAGCACGCCCTGCGGCGTGACGAGCGCCGGCACGCGGCCCTTCGGGTTGAGGCGCAGGTACTCGGGCGAGCGCTGCTGCTGCTCCTTGAAGTTCAGGCGCACCGCTTCGTGCGGGACGCCGGCGTACTCCAGGGCCAGGTGGGTGGCCAGCGCGCAGGTGCCGGGGGCATAGTAGAAGGTCAGCATGCGCGCGATTGTGGTGGCTTCGCGCCCGTCCACCATCAGGGAAGCCCCGCCCCGGGGAGGGCTTTACGAGTTGATCGACAGCAGCTCGATGTCGAAGATCAGCGTGGCGTTGGGCGGCACCGCGTTGCCCGCGCCGCGCTCGCCGTACGCCGTCTTGGGCGGGCAGGTCACGCGCGCCTTGCCGCCCGGCTTCATCAGCTGCACCGCCTCCGTCCAGCACGGGATCACGCGATTGAGCGGGAACGCGGCCGGCTGGCCGCGCTTGTACGAGCTGTCGAATTCCTTGCCGTCGGGGAGCGTGCCGCGGTAGTGCACCTTCACCGTGTCGGTCGCCTTGGGCGAGGCGCCGGTGCCGGTCTGCACCGACTCGAAGATCACGCCGCTGGGCAACGTCGTCCTGGCGACGCCCGTGACGGCGGCGTTGGGGGCGGCCGGGGCGGTGCCAGTCTGCGCGCAGGCGCCGAGGGCCACCAGGGCCAGCGTGGAAGCGGCAAGGGAAGGGAAGCGCATGGTGTCGTGCTCTGAGTAGTGGATGCCGGGCATTATGGGTCAGGCGGCGGCCCCCCCTGCAGCAGGCCGCGGCGTTGCAGCTCCGCCCGCGTGGCCTGCACCGCCGCGCGCAGCTGCACGAGCAGTTCGCGCGGCGGCAGGCCCTGACTGGCCGCTTCCTCCAGGCGCACCGCCAGCGCGCTGATCGCCGCCAGCCCCAGCGTGCCGGCCGAACCCCTGACACGGTGCGCCTGCCGCACCACGGTGTCGGCGCTCGCGTCGTGCTGCTCGATGTGCGTGCAGGCCTCCTCGTAGCCTTGCAGGCCCACGCGCATCAGTTCGGCCAGTTCGCTGTCGTTGGCCATGCGCCGCAGGGCGGCAAGCGCCCGTTCGTCCAGCAGTTGCTCCTCCACGCCAGGCTCCGCGCGCCGTCTAGGTCTCGGGGCCGGAGCGCCGGCTGCGCGCGATGGCCTCGACCAGCTTGTGCGGCTTCAAGGGCTTGGACAGGTGCTGGTCGAAGCCCGCGGCCAGCGTCTTCTGCAGGTCCTGCGGGCGGGCGAAGGCGGTGAGCGCGATGATCGGCAGGTGGTTGCCGCCGCGGGTGCGCTCCAGCTCGCGCACTTGCCGCACGAGCTCGTAGCCGTCGCGCCCGGGCAGGCCGATGTCGCTCACCAGCACGTCGGGCCAGGCCTGCTGCAAGGCCTGCAGCGCGCCGTCGTAGTCGCGGGCGCCGCGCACGCGGGCGCCGCGGTCGGCCAGCACCACGCCGAGGATCTCGCTGGCTTCCGCGTCGTCCTCGACCAGCAGCACGTCCATGCCCTGCAGCGGCGTGCCGTCGGTTTCCTCGACCAGCTCGCCGCCGCCCGTGTCCGCGAACTCCGCCGTCTCGGTGACGGGCACGGCCGGCAGGTCCACCAGCATGCAGGTGCCCTGCCCTTCGCCCGCGCTCTGCGCCCCGACGCGGCCGCCGTGCAGGTCGGCCAGGTGCTTGACGATCGACAGGCCGAGGCCCAGGCCGCCGTGCCGCCGGTTGCCGGGCGAATCGCTCTGGGTGAAACGCTCGAACAGGTGCGGCAGGAATTCGGCCTTGATGCCCTGGCCGAAGTCCTGCACCGACAGCTGCAGCCGGTCCTCGGTGCGCTGCAGGCGCACCAGCACGCGGCCCTCCTCGGGCGAGAACTTGATCGCGTTGGTCATCAGGTTCCAGACGATCTGCTGGAAGCGCGCCGGGTCCAGGAAGGCGGGCGCATGCGCGCCCTCGACGTGAATCTCGACCTGCAGCCGGCGCTCGGCGATGCTGGCGGCCAGCGCGGCGATGGAGTTCGTCACCAGGTCGGCGGGGTCCGTCCACTCGCGGTCCAGCCGCAGCTTGCCGGAATTGATGCGCGCGACGTCGAGGATGTCGGAGATGATCCGCGCCTGCGTCTTGACGTTGCGCTCGATCGCGTCCAGCCCCTTGGCGCCTTCGGGCGTGCTGCCGCGGCGCTTGAGGATGTGGACCCAGCCGATGATCGCGTTCAGTGGCGTGCGCAGCTCGTGCGACAGCACCGCGATGAAGTCGTCCTTGGTGCGGCTGTGGTGCTCGGCGAGCTGGCGTGCCGCCTGCTCGCGTTCCAGCAGCTCGCGCCGCCGCAGCTCCAGCTCGTGGCGGGCCGAGACGTCGATGGCGATGGCGATGCGCACGCCCGGCTCCACGTGCGAGGAGACGCTCCACTCCAGGTGCACCGGCGATCCGTCGGCGTCCAGCAGCGGGAATTCACCGCGCCACGGCGGCCGGTCGTGCGCCGGGGTGGCGAGCTGCGCCTGCACGCGCTCGCGCCACTCGGGCGGCGCCAGGTCGCTGAGCGACACGCCCATCAGGCCCTCGCGGCTGCGCCCCAGCATGCGCAGCATGGCGGGATTGGCGTCGGCGAAGCGGGCCTGTTCGTCCAGCAGCGCGATGCCGGTCTGCGCCTCGTCGTAGATCGCGCGGAAGCGCTGTTCGCTGCGGCGCAACTGGTCTTCCGCCAGCCGCGCGCGGATCAGCGCCTGCAGCGTGGCCACCAGCACGGCGGGCTCCACCGGGTGCACCAGGTAGGCGTCGGCGCCGGCGTTCAGGCCGGTGACGCGGTCCTCGTCGCGCACGTAGGCGGCCGACAGGTGCACCACCGGCAGCAGCGCGGTGGCGGGCCGGGCGCGGATCATGCGGCACACCTCGAAGCCGTCGATGTCCGGCAGGTGCACGTCGAGCACCACCGCCGACACGCCCTGCGCCACCAGGGCCAGCGCCTCGGCGCCGCTGCCCGCCTCCGCGATGCGGAAACCCGCGGCGCGCACCAGCCGGCCGGTGGAATAGCGCGTGGCCGGGTTGTCGTCCACCACCAGCACCGTGTGGGCCCCCCGCTCGATGGTGACGTTGATCGCCTCGGCGGAGATCATCGCGTGGCGGGGCCTTCCAGCCGCACGGGAATGGTGACGGAGAAGGTGGAGCCCTTGCCCGCCTCGCTGTGCAGGCTCACGCTGCCGCCCAGGAGCTGCGCCAGCTTGCGGCTCAGGGACAGGCCCAGGCCGGTGCCGCGCAGGCGCTTCTGCAGCGCCGACTGCACCTGGGAGAAGTCCTCGAAGATGGACTGGTGGAATTCCGGCGCGATGCCGATGCCCGTGTCGGTCACGGAGAAAGTCACGCGCTCGTCGCCCTCGAACTTCGCGGCCACGCGCACCTCGCCGCGCGGGGTGAACTTCAGCGCGTTGGAGATGAAGTTGCGCAGGATCTGCGAGAGCTTGCGGTCGTCGGTGTACAGCTTGGGCACGTCGTGCGGCTCCTCGAACACGAGGTGCACGTCGGGGTTGGTCAGCACCGGCTTGAACATGCCGCGCAGGGCCGAGAACAGGTCGACCATCTCGAACCACGCCGGCGAGATCTCGACGCGGCCGGCCTCCACCTTCGCGAGGTCCAGCAGGTCGTCCACCATTTCGGCGAACTCGGTGGCGTTCTGCTGGATGAAGGCGACCTGCTTTTCCTGTTCCTCCGTCAGCGGCCCGTCGACGCGATCGAGCAGCAGGCGGGTGATGCTGCGGATCGAGTTGATCGGCGTGCGGAACTCGTGGCTCATGTAGGCCAGGAAGCGGCTTTTCAGCTCGGTGGCTTCGCGCAGCTGGTCGGCCTGCGCGTCCAGTTCCGCATAGAGCGCGAGCACGCCGCGGTTGGTTTCCTCCAGCTCGGAGCGCAGTTCCTCGGCCTCGCGCCGGCTCTGGGCGAGTTCCGCCTGCAGGTCTTGCAGTGAGGTCGGTTCCTTGTCGCTGGCCATCTCAATCCTTGCGCCGCAGCACGGCGACGGTGGCGTCGTCGCGCCCACGGCAATGATCGCGCACCAGGAGGGCCGCGGCGAGTGCCGGGTCGCGGCCGAGCAAGGGAGCGAGCTGCAGGCCCGGCCAGCGGGATTCGATGCCATCGGTGAAGACGACCAGCATCGCGTGGGGCGGCCAGGTGATGCTCTGCTCCTCGGGGGAGCGGATCGTGACCCCCGCCGTGCCGTGCTGGCAGAGGATGGCGCGGTCGCTCACGCCCGAGACCAGCCGGGCCATGACGTTGCCGGCGCCCGCGCTGCGCACGGTGCCGGTCGCGGCATCCGCCTGCAGCAGCATCACGGCCGCGCCGCGCGTGCTGCGCAGCCGCTGGTGGGTGCGCTCCAGCAGCACGCGCGGGCTGGCCAGCGGGTCCTCGGCGAAAGCCTCCAGCGCGGCCGCCGCGGCTTCGGCGGCATCGGGCCCATGCCCGAGCCCGTCGGCAACGACGAGGGCGGCGACGTCGCCGTGCAAGGCGAAGCCCCAGCCGTCACCGCACACGCGTTCCCCGGGGGCGGCGATCGCCACGGCGCCGGTCCAGGCCGATTCCGCCTCCATGCCCCCTGCACCGCCGCCGACGCGCGCCAGCACCAGGGTGCCTCCCGGCACGCTGCTGTGCAGGTCGAACTGGCGGGACAGCCGGCGCACCGCGCCCAGGCCGGTGCCCGGCGTGCCCCCGGTGGAAAAGCCGTCGCCCATCGAACGGTCGATGTCGGCGATGCCGGGCCCCTCGTCGATCGAGATCACCTCGACCTCGCGGCGCCCGGGGCGGGGCGACAGCAGCAGCCGGCCCTTCAAGGCGTGGCGCGTGAGGTTGGTCCCCAGTTCCGTCACCACCAGCGCCAGCCGGCCGGCATCGGTGGCGTCGAGCCCGCACTCCTGCGCGAGCTGGGCCGCATGGCGGCGCGCCTCCCCCACGCGGCTGCTGTCCTCCATCGGGAACACCGCGTGATGGCCGGCGGAGATCATTTCCACCGCGTGATGCTCACTCGGGTGCCCGCACCGGGCGTCGACTGGATCTCGAATTCGTGCACCAGTCGCTTGCTGCCCGGCAGGCCCAGGCCCATGCCGCCGCCGGACGTCCAGCCGTCGGTCATGGCCAGCTTCACGTCGGCGATGCCGGGCCCCTGGTCCTCGAAGTGCAGGCGCAGGCCGCGCCGCACGCCGTCGTCCAGCAGCTCCCAACGCATGTCGCCGCCGCCGCCATGCACCAGCGTGTTGCGCGACAGCTCGCTGGCCGCGGTGATCATCTTGGTCTGGTCGACCAGCGAGAACTTCAGCTGCTGGGTGAGCTGGCGCACCTTCTGGCGGCTGCCGACGATGTGTTCCTCGGAGTGCAGCGGCACGCTGCCGGCGCTGTCGTCAGCGGGCAAGCGCCTGCTCCTTGCGCCCTTGCGCCAGCAATTCCATGCCGCGCTCGACGTTGAGCGCGGTGCGCACGCCCGTCAGCGACAGGCCCAGCTCCACCAGCGTGATCGCCACCGCCGGCTGCATGCCGACCACCACCGTGGTGGCGTCGAGGATGCGCGAGATGCCGGAGATGCTGGCCAGCATGCGGCCGACGAAGGAGTCGACGATCTCCAGCGCGGAGATGTCGATCAGCACGCCCTTGGCACCGCTCTCGGAAATCTTGTTGGCCAGGTCGTCCTGCAACCCGAGGGCCATCTGGTCCTGCATGTCCACCTGGATCGTGACCAGCAGGGTGTCGCCCATCCGCAGGATCGGGATGCGGTACATGGCGCTACACCTGGCGCCGCGTGATGACGAAGCCCTGCTGCTCCATCGCCAGCGCCAGCGCGTCGGCCAGCGAGGACTTGGTGGCGATGCCCTGCAGGTCGATGCCCAGGTGCACGATGGTCTGCGCGATCTGCGGGCGGATGCCGCTGATGATGCATTCCGCGCCCATCAGGCGGATCGCGCTGACCGTCTTGAGCAGGTGCTGCGCCACCAGCGTGTCCACCGTGGGCACGCCCGTGATGTCGATGATGGCCAGGCGCGAGCCGGTCTCGACGATGCGCTGCAGCAGCGTTTCCATCACCACCTGCGTGCGCGCCGAATCGAGGGTGCCGATCATCGGCACCGCCAGCACGCCTTCGAACAGCTTGATGACGGGCGTGGAGAGCTCCAGCAGGTCCTGCTGCTGGCGCCGGATCAGGTCTTCGCGGGTGTGCTGGTAGGTGGACAAGGTCCACTGCGCCATGCGGTCCACGAGCGCGGACACCGCCCACGCCGCCGCCACCGGCTGCGCCTTCACGTGCTGTTCGATGAGGCCGAACACCGGCCGCTTGAACGACAGCACGAAGGCGCTGGTGTCGCTGGCGGACTGCCCCTGCGCCGCGCGCGAACGCGAGAGCGATTCGAGCGTGCCGCGCAGCGCGTCCCACGGCGCGGCCTGGAAAGCATCGGCATCGCCGCCGCCCCCGAGGGCCTCACGCACGTGGCGCAGGATCTCCTCGGCGTCGGTGCGCATGGAGCGCCGGCCCGCTTCCGTCACGCGGCTGGAACTGGCCCCGGCCTCGTGCAGCCATTCCGTGAGGATCTGTTCTTCGTGCTGCGCGAGAAGTCGCAGAACGGCATCGGTTTCCTGGGTCATTCTCGTTGTGCCGATGTGAGGGGATGGCCATTATCGGATTCAAGGTTGAGCTGACTCTGTAGGAGAAGGTCGACACCTACCACAGCAGCGCAGGAAGATCCGCCAGGTCCGCGAAGATCACCAATGCGCCCGCCGCCTGCAGCGCCGCCGGCGCGTCGTGGCCGGCCCCGGGCGGGCTGTAGCCGAACACCGTGGCGCCGGCACGCACGCCGGCCGTCACGCCGGTGACGGTGTCCTCCACCACGGCGCAACGCGCTGCCGTCACGCCCAGCGGCGCCATGGCCGCGAGGTACACGTCCGGCGCGGGCTTGGAGCGCGGCATCTCGTGGCCGCTGAAGATGCGGCCCTCGAAGTACGGCAGCAGGCCGCACTTGGCCAGCTGCATTTCCACCTTCCAGCGGTCGGCGCCCGAACAGCAGGCGACGCGGCCCTGCAGGCGATCGCTGATCGCGGCCACCGCCTGCACGGCGTGCGGGATCGGCTGCACGTGGGCGAGCAGCTGCTCGTTGCGACGCTCGCGGAAGCGCACCAGCCATTCCTCGGTCAGCGGCTGCCCGGTACGGGCCTCGATCAGCGCGGCCTCGTCCTTGACGGCCTTGCCGAGGAACAGGCGCATGCACTCCTGCTTGCCGAGATTCCAGCCGAGCTCCTCCAGCATGTCGCGCAGCACGCCGTTGGTGAGGCCTTCGCTGTCCACCAGCACGCCGTCGCAGTCGAACAGCACCGCATCGAACTTCACTTCATCTCTCCATCCACATAGAACCAGCGGCCGTCCTCGCACACGAAGCGGCTGCGCTCGTGCAGGCGATGCGCGCGACCGGCCACGCGCGAGCGCGCCACGAATTCGACCTCGGCGTGCGCCGCATCGAGCAGCCGGTGTTCACGCACGTCCAGCCCCAGCCACTTCACGCCCGGCTCGAAGCCGACTTCCGGCGGCCGGGTGGAGGGATGCCAGGTCGCCAGCAGGTAATCGGCATCCTCCAGCACGAAGGCGCAGTAGCGCGAACGCATGAGCGCCTCGGCATCCGGCGCCGGCCGCTGCGCGAAATCGGCCAGCCAGGGGCCGCAGCAGCGCAGGAAGGGCACGGGCCGCTTGCGCGCGTCGGTCCGGCCGCAGGGGCACGGGCCGTCCGCGGTGACGCTCATGCCTTCCTGGCCTTGCGCTGCTCCAGCGTTTCGGTGGGGGCGCCTTGCGCAACCCACTCGGTGTAGCCGCCGTCGATGTGGGCGACGTTGCTCATGCCCATGTCCTGCAGCGACTTGGCGGCCAGCGCGCTGCGCCAGCCGGCACCGCAGAACAGCACGAATTCCTTGCCTTCGTCGGCGAACACCTTCTTGAAGTAGGGCGACTCCGGGTCCACCCAGAATTCGAGCATGCCGCGCGGTGCGTGGTAGCTGCCGGGGACGGTGCCCTCGGCCTGCAGCTCGCGCACGTCGCGGATGTCCACCAGTTGCACGTCGGGGCGGCCCATGCGTTCGCGCACCTGGGCCACGGTATAGGTGCGCACCTGCGCCATCGCCTCGTCGACGAGCGCGCGGTAACCTCGCTTGATCGGCACGTGGGTCTCCTCCTGGAAGTGAATTGCGGGGGGGGCGGGCCCTCATCCTATAGCGCGGGCGCGCAGAGGAGCGCCCGCGCTCACAGGGCGCGCTGGATCAGGATCTTCTGCACGTCGGACGTGCCTTCGTAGATCTGGCACACGCGCACGTCGCGCCAGATGCGCTCCACCGGGAAGTCGTTGACGTAGCCGTAGCCGCCCAGCGTCTGGATCGCGGCGCTGCAGACCTCCTCGGCCATCTCGCTGGCGAACAGCTTGGCCATGGCCGCTTCCTTCAGGCAGGGCTTGCCGGCATCGCGCAGGCTGGCCGCATGCCACACGAGCTGGCGCGCCGCCTCGAGCTTCGTCGCGCACTCCGCCAGGCGAAAGCCCACGGCCTGGTGGTTGAAGATCGCGGTGCCGAAGCTCTCGCGCTCCTTGGCGTACTGC
>Ga0190269_10001430_pt1 | contig 11495 bp, 7 predicted proteins | sample Popmic249IS_FD_133749 | JGI IMG/M metagenome (GOLD analysis project Ga0190269, IMG submission 133749) | Populus adjacent soil microbial communities from riparian zone of Blue River, Arizona, USA - 249 IS | ecosystem: Environmental > Terrestrial > Soil > Riparian zone | place: USA: Arizona... | reverse complement strand
CGGATCAGTTCGACGTCGCGACGATGCTTCACTATCTGGAGCATGAAGGAGATCCGCGGCGCGTGCTCTGCGAAGTCAGGCGCGTGCTCAAGCCGCACGGCTATCTCGTGATCGAGATCCCCGATCCTACAGGCTGGCCGCCACGCGTGTTTAGAGGGCGTTGGGCGAGCTTGGATATTCCGCGCCATTTGGTGTTCTTCTGCGAAGACACGCTGCGGCGCGCGCTTCTTGAAGAAGGGTTCGAGCTCATGTCGTACAAGAAGTTCGGCGTCCCCTTCTGGACAGGCATCAGCATGTGTTACGCGCTCCAGAGGGAGAACCGCGTCGATGATCCGATCAAAAGCCTCTTGGGCTCTACGATCCTCGGCTGGCCGTTCGTGCCGATCACTTCCTTCACGCACGAGTTTGCGTTCGCGGTCGCACGCGTCGTGAAGTAGCGAGCGCGAGGGGCGCGTGCAGCCTCGCACGCGCACGCGCCCCGCTCAGCGGAACACGTAGACAGCGCCCGTCTTGTTGATCTCGTGCACAGCGCCCGCCACGATGGTGTCGCCGAACATCGCGATGTCGTCGCCGAACAGGGCCCCACTGCTCGGGTTCGTCGCTTTCACGTAGGTCGGCGACGCTGTCACCGGTTGCCCGAGCAGATACAGATAGAACGCGCCAGCGTAACGCTCGCTGCCTTGGTTCGGATCTGCGTTCAAGCCGCCGCCTCGGCTGCTGTCTCCACTTGCGCCCACGAGCAAGTTGTCGCCAGCGAGCGCCAAGCTGACGCCGAAGAAGTCGTCGGGTCTCGGAATCGGTGCAGACAGCTGGAGCGCTTGTTGCCACCCTCCCGCGCTTCGTTCGAAGACGTAGGCGAGGCCGCGCGGCGTGCTGATCTGCGAGGCAGCGTGCGGAAAACCAGGTGACGGCGCTCCAATCGCCGCGCGGTTTCCGCCCAACGCCACGCTGTGGCCCAGACCGGCTCCGGCAGGCAAGCCCGCGACCTCGATCTTCTGCGAGAGCTCCCAGCCGGCGGCACTCAGCGTGTACGCAAAGGCCGCGCCCGAGCCCTGCGGCGTAAGCGTTGTCTCGGGCGCACCGACCAGCAGCGTTTCACCTTCGAGCGCGACTGACCAACCAAACGAGCCGCTGCGTCTCGGCTCGGGCGCGCGAATCTTCTGGATGGCGCTCCAGTCCGCCGTGCGGTCCAACACGTAGACTGCGCCGGCTTTCTCCGCTGCCTCCGAATCCCAGGGCGCACCGATGACGATCCACTTGTCGTCGAGCGTGACGCTCATGCCGAACATGTCCGGCGACGAGCTCGGCGACTCGATGACGGCAGCACGGGCCCACGCTGTGCCCGTGCGCTGGAACGCGACCACTCTACCTGGCCGCTCCGTCGTACCAGCGGCGGCCGTGAGGTACGGGGTCCCGCGCGTCGATCCGACGAGCACGGTGTCGCCTGCGATGGCCACGCTCGCACCGAACAAATCACCGCGCTGAGGACTCGGCGCTTTGAGGTAAGCCTGCTGCTGCCACTGCCCTCCAGTCAGGACGAAGACATGCGCCGCGCCGCTCTCGGTGGCGCCGTTGTTGGTCTCATCGCCATTCACATCGCCCGCTGCACTGTCGTCGCCGCTCGCGCTTACAACCAACGTGTCTCCGTGCAGCGCAACCGCCCAACCGAAGCTGTCGTCAGCCTCGCCTGCTCGCGCCTGGAGCCGCGCCTCCTCTGCACCGCTGCGCTGGATGATGACCTCGTAGCGCGCATTGAGGCCATTCGCGCCCTTCAACGTCAGCGCGATCGTGTGCTCGCCGAGGTTCAGTGCTCCCGTGTTCCAGGGCGCGGCGTTTGCGACCTTCTGCCCGTTGATTTCGATCTCCACACTGTCCGCGGCGCGTGCTGTGAGATCGAGCGTCTGTTGCAGCAGCGGGATCTTTACCTGGTACACGAGCTCGCTCGGCGCGAATGCGGGTGACAGCGCTCCGGCCGAGAGCTCCAACCCGAGCAGCACCGGAGAGCAGCCGCTGCTGTCGCCAGCGCCGATGTAACCCGCCGGGCAAGGTCCACACACGCGCTGCCCGTTGTCCATGCTGCACTCAGTCAGCGAGTCGCAGCCACCGGCGGAATCGACGCAGCTGACGGCGACCTGACAGGTGCCGTTGCCTTTGACTGCACCGGCAGCACAGTCGCACGCCACCGAGTCACCCTGCTCGACGCAGCGCTCGTCATGGCCGCAGCGCGAGACGACACTGGAGATGCCTTGCGAGCACACGCGCACCGCCGAGCCGTCGCAGAACTCCTCGTCGGGCGTACGCCCTACGCACTCTTTGGCGATCTTGACGCACAGCCCTTGGCTTGCACCGGGCGCTGCATCGCAGCGCTGACCTTCGTTGCAGGTCGTGACGGGTCGCCACCTATCGCCTTCGCAGAGCAACGGCTGGCGACTGGGATTGCCTGGCCCGCACGAGCGTGCCCCCGCCATGCTGCACGCCGTGTCTGCGGTTTGATTGAGCTCACCTGCTGCAGTGATGGTGCGGTCACCGGCACCTCCGGCGACGGTGGTGTGCGGCGGCTTGCCAGCGTCTTCAGGGGAGCTGCCCCGCGCCGGCTGAATGGGTGTGCACGCAATCAGCGTGCACAAAGCCAGGACGCAGCCAAGGTCTCGTCGCTTCATCCGGTCCCCTTGGGCTGTCGCCATACAATACAATTCTACCGATTCAAAGCACCTTCAGAGGCTGAGGCGGCGGGCCAGAAAACAGTCCACGGCGACTCTCCTGGCTTTCCGGTGACCAGTCGCAACACGGCGATCCCCGCGCCTGCGAAGGAGAGCGCGACTACCACGCCGGCCCGGATGCAGCGCGCACGTCCGGACATTGACGCCAACAGCTGCAGCGGCTGTTTCGAAACATTTCGCCGCCGGCCTTGCCGAGTGGACAAAGACAGGAGACTCCAGCGTCGAATTCTCTCGGTACCTGTCCACGAGCAAACCCCTATCGAGAGTGTTGGACCAAGCTAGCGCGAACGCAGTGGCAGCGAATCTTGCAGGCGGCGCACTGCGCGCTGCAGCTCGGGCTCGCTCAGGGCCGCGTAGCCCAGGCGCAGGTGCGGCCCCGCTTTTTCGTCCCAGCGAAACTGTTGCTCCGTTTGGAAGATGACGCCCTTGCCGACAGCGTTCGACAGCCAGGCTTCTACGTCGATGTCGGGCGCTGCACGCGCCCACAGCGCCATGCCGCCGTTCGGCACTTCGAAGCTGAGCACTTCACCCAAGTGTTTTCGTAGGAGCTGCACGCAATGATCACGACGAGCTTGGTACGTGCGGCGCATGCGGCGCGTGTGCCGCTGGAGCTCGCCGTCTTCGATCAGCTCAGCCAGCGCGGCTTCGGTCAAGTGATCGCCTTGGCGATCGAGGTAGTAGCGGCGGCGAAGGAGCTCTTCGAGCACCGCCGGCGGCGCGACGACGTACCCGATACGCAACCCAGGCGCGAAGACTTTGCTGAGCGTGCCGATGTAGACGACTGAGCCACGTTCGTCGGCGCTCGCGAGCGGCAGGAGCGGTCGACCCTCGTAGTGAAACTCGTGGTCGTAGTCATCTTCCAGGATGACGAAACGCTCGCGACGCGCGAGCTCGAGCAGCTCCAAGCGGCGGCCAGGTGCGAGCGGGACCGTGGTGGGGTATTGATGATGCGGCGTGAGGTAGACCGCACGCACTTTCTTCTGCCGACACAGCGCCGACAGCTGCGGCACCGACAGGCCATGTGCATCCACAGCGACCGGCTCGATCTGCGCACCCACGCGCAACAGCGCTTGCCATGCTGGCCGATAGCCCACAGCTTCGACAGCTACGATGTCGCCCGGGCGGAGCAACGCCTCGGCTGTCAGTGCCAGGCCCATCTGGCTGCCGCGCGTGACGCAGATCCCTTCCGCTTCCACGTCGAGCCCGCGCGTCGCGCGCAACATGCTCGCGAGCGCCGCTCTCAGCGGCGGATGACCAGCGGGATGCGCGTAGCCGAGCAGCTCCGGATCGCGGAGGAGAACGCGCCGCACGGCACGCGTGAGTGCGGCGGCCGGCAGCAACCTCAGATCCGGTGTGCCCCCTAACATGCGCAGGGTGCCGCGCGGGATGGCGCGACCGCCCACCGGACCGAGCGGCGAAGCTGGCAGCTCGTACGCGCAACCCGCTCTTGGTTTTACCACTCGCTGAATGCCACGCGCTTTCAGCTCCGGCAGCTGAGCCGAGACGAACGTTCCTTGCCCGTGCCGCGGCTCGATCCAGCCCTCCGCGATCAGCTCGCGAAACGCAGCGAGCACGGTGTTGCGATGCACGTTCAGACTGTCCGCGAGCGAACGACTGCCCGGGAGCCGAGCATGTGGCTTGAGCCGGCCGCGCCGGATCTCTCGACTGATGGCGCGCGCGATCCGGAGAAACGCAGGCTGGTCTGGCTCGCCTGCACCGTCGATGTCCAGAACCCAGTCGAAAGCACCGGCGCGGACCCGCTTCGGGCTCGTCCGACGGCTCGCGAACTGGTCTAGCCGATTTGTCATATCTGGTACTGTCTCATAGACCAGTCGTGGCGCAAGCTGTCGGCCATGGAAACGTCTTCGATCGAGACCCGTGAGCGCACTGATGACTTGTCTGGCCCGACTGTTCGGCTCAAGCGCCACCGCGAGCGTGGCAGTCACGAGCGCGCCGCCGTGTACGCGATCATCGATGAGGCGTTGCTGGCACACGTCGCATTCACTGTCGACGGCGTGGCCATGACGCTGCCCACGGCACACGCACGCATCGGCGACCAGCTGTACCTGCACGGCGCGCGCGCCAACCGCATGCTGTGCTCGATCGACGCCACCCGTCGCGCGAGCGCGACGTTTACGCTGATCGATGGGCTGGTGCTGGCGCGCACAGCATTCCACCACTCCATGAACTTTCGTTCGGCGTTGGTGATCGGCACCGCGAGCGAGGTCACTGATCTCGACGAGAAGAAGCTCGCCTTGCGGGCGCTGATCGAACACATGGCGAAGGGCCGAATGAACGAGCTCGGAGAGCCGACAGGCGCGGAGCTCCAGCAAACCTTGGTGATCAGGCTGAGCATCGAAGAAGCTTCGGCGAAGCAGCGCTCGGGTGATCCGCTCGATGCGCCGGGCGACTTGGACCTCGATGTCTGGGCGGGCACTGTGCCGCTCACCTTGACCGCGGGCCCACCGCAGCCGGATCCCGCATTGCGACCGGATCAATCATTCTCTGCTGCGGCAGCGACGCGAGCGCTGCCACGACCAGAGCTGGTTGAGAAGTCGTTCGAAGAGTTCGTGCTGAGCACCGATCCGACGCGCTTGCAGTTCGAGTATATCTATCGCTTTCTGAGCGAGGATTCTTACTGGGCCAAGGGGCTGACGCGCGAGCAGCTGCGGCACTCCATGCAACGATCGCTGTGCGTCGGCGCGTATCGGGGCGAGCAGCAGGTCGGCTTCGCGCGCGTGTTGAGCGACGGCACGCGCTTCTCCTATCTCGGAGACGTGTTCGTGGACAGCACGCTGCGCGGACAGGGACTCGGCAAAGCGATCGTCGAGTTCACCCTCGACCAGCCTTCGGTACGCGATGCGGGCCGTTGGTTGCTCGGCACGCGCGACGCGCACTCGCTCTATGAGCGCTACGGCTTCGAGACCGCACCACCGACCCGCTACATGCTGCGCATGCGTCAACCGCAAATTCCAGATACTCAGCACGCAGCGGGTGAGAGCGCGCCGAGAGTCTCGGAAGTCCGCTAAGTTGCCGCAGCCATCAGCTTCAACGCCGACACCCACAAGGTGGCAGCCACACCCGCATCAGCTATGTTTGCCCGGCCATGCAGTACGGGCGGGTTGGGAAGTGCGGGTGGGGCTGCCTCGTGAGCCTGTCGCTCTTGGGCTGCGGTCCGGCGGGTCGCATCGGCATCGGCATCGGCTTCGGCGAGGCCCAGCGAGGCTCCGAGCTTGCCGCTGATGGCGGCGGAAACGATGCAGCGCCGCTGCCGCTGCCGGATCCCGCGGCGGACGCGGGCAACCCGCACCTGATCCTGCCGACGCCGAGCGAGCCTGAAGACCCGGCAGCAGATCCCGACGGCGATGGCCTGAGCAGCGAGTACGAACGCTCGCACGGCAGTGACCCCGAGCTCGCCGACAGTGACCACGATGGCGTCTCGGACCTCACCGAAGCCGTGGCCGGCACCGATGCACGCGACGCGGCGTCCTCGCCTGCAGCGCAGGGCGACTTCTACTTTCTGTCGCCCTACTCCGAAGATGCCGCCCCGCAGCGCGAGACGCTGCAGTTTTCCACCTCTCTGCACTCGGCCGACCTGTTCATCCTGGTCGACACGACGGGCAGCATGCAGCCGGTGCTTTCCGTGCTGCAGGAGCGTCTGACCAGCACTGTCGTGCCAAAAGCCAGCGAGCTTATCGCCGACCTGCACATCGGTGTGGGCTCGTTCGAGGATGTGCCGCTCTCGCCGTACGGCGCGGAAGGCGACGCGATCTTGTCGATCACCCAGACTCCGACCTCTGCAGCTGCCAGCGTCCAAGCCGGCGTCAACGCGCTGATGCTGGGCGGCGGCGGCGACGGTCCGGAGGGCGGTATGCTCGCGCTGCACGCGCTCGCGACCGGTCGCGGCTTCGGCTCGTACCTTCCAGATGCACCAGCGTGCAGTGCGCGCGGCGTCGGCTATGCGTGCTTTCGTCCCGACGCCGTGCCGATCGTGCTCTTGATCAGCGACGCGGAGCTGCACAACGGACCCAACGGCGAAAACCCGTACATCGGCATCGAGCCCAGCTTGCCGATCTACGCGGACACGCTCGCCGCGCTGCGCGCGATCCACGCACGCGTGATCAGCATTCAGATGCGTGCGTTCGCGACCGCAGTGCCGGCGGATCCGATCAGTGCACAGATGCGCGCGCTCTCGCGCGACACGGGTGCCGTGACCAGCGACGGTGAGCCGCTGTTCTTCGAGATCGACAACACAGCGAGCATGCTCGATGCCCGCGTGGTCGATGCGGTACGCGCGGTCGCCGAGCGCGTTCCGCTCGAAGTCTCGACCGTGCTGCGCGACGATCCCAAAGACGACGTGGATGCCACGAAGCTCGTCGAGCGCATCGAAGTACACCGCGGACCAGGTACGAGCGTCGGCGGACGAGCCTGTCGCACAGATCTTCAGAGCCGCGACCAAAACAAAGACGGCAGCGATGACACGTTCACAGCGGTCGAGCCTGGCATGCCGGTGTGCTTCGACGTCAGACCTCGCAAGAACGAGCTCGTCACGCCACGCGCGAAACCTGCCGTGTTCCGCGCATTCATCGATGTGGTGACCGGCACGACCGTGCTGGATACCCGCGAGGTGCACTTCTTGGTGCCCGCTGCGAGTCCCGTCCTCGAATGAGCAGGATCAGCGCACTCGCACTGCTCGCGGCGATCGCACGTGCGCGCGAGTCGCAAGCGTGGCGCCTCGCATCAGCCGCGGAAAGCGCGCGATCGACCCGCTCGGGATCCGAGGTGCGCTAGCAATACGCACGCCTTCTGGCCGAGTATCCTGGCAGTGGGTGCAGCTATGATCGTGGTACTGGCAGAAAAACCGTCCGTCGCGCGCGACATCGCCGCCGTCCTCGGCGCGCACGGCAAGCGCGAGGGCTACCTGGAGGGCAACGGCTACTGCGTGACATGGGCGATAGGTCACCTCGTCGGGCTCGCGCAACCGGACGCGATCAACCCCGCATGGAAGACCTGGTCGCGTGCAGCGTTGCCCATGCTGCCGGAACGTTTCCCGCTGACGCCGCTGGCCGCCGGCCGCGCACAGCTGCAAGTGATCAAGCGCCTCTTGCGCGATCCGAACGTAGAGAGCCTGATCGTCGCGACCGACGCGGGCCGCGAGGGCGAGCTGATCTTCCGCTACATCTACGAGCTCGCCCGCTGCCGCAAGCCGTGGCAGCGGCTGTGGCTGTCATCGCTCACACCGGGCGCGATCCGTAGCGCGCTCGCGGCGCTGCAGCCAGGCTCCCGCTACGACGGGCTCGCGAGCGCGGCGCGTGCACGCAGCCAAGCGGATTGGCTCGTAGGCATGAACTTGTCGCGCGCGTACACGCTCACGAGCGGCACCTTGTTCAGCGTGGGCCGCGTGCAGACGCCCACGCTCGCCATGATCGTGGCGCGCGATCGCGAGATCGAAGCGTTCGTGCCCGAGCCATACCTCGAGGTGGAAGCGACGTTCGAGGCCGCTGCTGGCAGCTACAAGGGCACCTACTACCCTGCTCCACGCCAGGTGCTCCTCGATGAGCGCGGGCGTCTGCGCGCCTTTCGGCCGCTCCTGGCGCGCCTGCCCGCGGATGGTCTGCTGGCCGGGCAAGTTGCCGCACGCACGCGCAGCGGATCGGCGCGCGTGGGCTTCATCGATCGCAGCTCGCGCAACACCCCACCACCGCAGCTGTTCGACCTCACCGAGCTGCAACGGCGCGCAAACCAGCTCTACGGCTTCAGCGCGCAGAAGACACTGGACGCGGCGCAGACCTTGTACGAGCGCTACAAGGCGCTCAGCTACCCGCGCACGGACAGCAAGCACCTCTCGCAGGAGGTCGCCGCAACCCTGCCCGAGGTCGTGGCTGCGATCGCGCCGCGTTATCCGGGGCTCGTTGCAGCTGATAGCGGCAAGCGGCCGCTCGGCAAGCGCTTCGTGGATGACGTGAAAGTCGGCGATCACCACGCGCTGATCCCCACCGGCTCAGTCCCCGCTTCGCTGCCGGAAGGTAGCCCCGAGGCACGCATCTACGACTTGGTCTGTCGCAGGCTGCTCATGGCGTGGCATGACGACTTGATCGAAGCCGTGACGCGCGTGGTGACCGCAGTGTCGTCTGCCGGGCGCAGCGAGCCCGATCTGTTTGCGACGCAGGGCATCGCGACCGAACAGGCGGGCTGGAGCGTGCTCGAGCGCTCGCGTCCGGCAGATCCCAACGCCAAACCCAAGCTGCCCCCCGGGCTGGAGCGGGGCGCTGCAGCGAGCGTGCAAGCTGTCACCGTGCATCGCAAGCAGACGCAACCACCGAAGCCGCACACCGAAGCCACGCTGCTGAGCGCGATGGAGACGGCGGGACGACAGCTCGAGGATCGCGCGTTGATCGAGGCGATGCGAGAGTCGGGGCTCGGCACGCCCGCAACGCGCGCAGCGACGATCGAGACGCTGCTGACGCGCGGTTACATCGTGCGCCAGGCGAAGAGCTTGATCAGCACTGCGCTCGGTCGAGCGCTGGTGGATGCCGTGCATCCGCTCGTACGAAGCCCGGAGATGACCGGCCGCTGGGAGCAGCGCTTACGCCTCATGGAGCGTGGACAAGACCGGCTCGAGGCCTTTATGCGCGACATCGAGAGCTACGTGCGGGAGGTGGTGGCCAAAGAGAACGAGAAACCGGCAGCGCCTCGGCAGCGTAGAGCGGCAGGCCGGCCGCGCACAGCCGCCAAGAGCGGCAAGCGCAGGAAGTGGAGCGGACGCGCGCGCAAAGCCGGCAGCGCGCGGCGGACCAGCCGCTAACCTACTTCGCGGCGCGTTCTTGCTCCGTGCCTTCACGGAACTGCGCGTCGGAGTGGCCTTCGTTCTTGATGTGCACGTGCACTTGGTCCTTCGCGTCGAGCTTGGCAGACCAGTTGTAGTTGCCGGGTAGAAAGGCTTCCGCGCGAAAGCGGCGCCTGCCGAGAACTCGCTCGGTAGCGCCACGCACCACGCTGAAGCGATGATCCTCCACGTCCCACAGGCACGTGCGGTGATCCTCACGAACGGCGACCTCGGGCGTGAGCGCGCGCGTCTCTCCGCGGGTGTAAGGACAGCGCGTCTCGTCGTGCGCGACCTCGGTGACGAAAATGAAGCCAAGGATCAGCAGCGGGCCGAACAGACCCGGCAGGATCACGTAGCGCGCCCAGCGGGGAAGAAATGGCTTCTCTGGTTCTTGGGACATCGTGAAAACCAGCGTTTCGGCTCAAGCGGGAGCAGCAGTCAGCTTACGCGTATCTTCCGGCTCGGGCGCGGGCGGCGGAACGTCCTCTGCAGCTATCAGCGGCAGGCTCGGATCGCGCGGGCGGCCGATCGCACAGAGCCAGGGGTTTAGGTCCGTGAGCGCCCGCCGCGCAAGGGCGGCGTGGCGCTCGCGCTTGCCCATACGGCCGGTCACCATCTCCGGGAACATGCTGAACACCACGTTGGATGGCTGAAAGCGCGGGCTCGGCTTGCGCAAGTGCGAGAGCAGCGAACCGAGCGCAGTCGTCGCGGGAGGCAGCGGCAAAGGCTGACCGCTGTGCTCACCGGCCAGCATCAGCCCGATCCACAGCCCACAAGCTGCGCTCTCCACGTAGCCTTCGACACCGCTGATCTGCCCCGCGACATACACACCCGGCAACGCGCGCAAGGCGAAGTCGTCCCCGAGCACGCGCGGGGCGTCGACGAACGTGTTGCGATGCACGCTGCCGTAGCGCTCGAAGCGCGCGTTCTCGAGCCCGGGAATCAGCGCGAACACGCGACGCTGCTCAGGCTGCGTCATGCGCGTCTGAAAGCCCACCATGTTGTACGCCGTCTGCGCCGCGTCCTCGCAGCGCAGCTGCACCACGGCCTTGGGCCAGCGCCCGGTCCGCGGATCCGTCAGCCCGACAGGCTTCATCGGCCCGAACGCCAGCGTGCGCAAACCGCGCTCGGCCATCACCTCGATCGGCAGACAGCCCTCGAAGTAGCGCACTTCCTCGAACGCGCGCGGCGCCACTTTCTCCGCCGCGAGCAACGCCGCGACGAACGCCTCGTACTCTTCACGCGTGAACGGACAGTTCACGTAGGCGTCGTCGCCGCCCTTGTCGTAGCGCGACGCGCGAAACACGCGGCTCCAGTCGATCGAATCTGCCGCGACGATCGGCGCGATGCTGTCGTAGTACGCGAGGTGCTCCGCGCCGATCACACGCGCGAGATCCGCCGCCAACTGATCGCCTGTGAGCGGCCCCGTCGCGAGCACGAGAGGTCGCTCGGAGGGAATGGCGTTCACCTCTTCGATCACCAACGTGATGTTCGGATGCGCCTTGATGCGCCGCGTCATCTCCGCAGAGAAACGCTCGCGATCCACGGCCATCGCCCCACCGGCCGGCACTCGCACGCTGTCGCCGACCTGCATCACGAGCGAGCCAGCGCGCCGCATCTCTTCCTTCAAGAGCCCGACTGCATTGCTCAGCGCCGCGCCGCGAAAGGAGTTCGAGCAGACCAGCTCCGCCAAGCCATCGCCCGTCTGCGCGGGCGTGCGGGCCTTGGGCTTCTGCTCGATCAAGCGTACGCGCACACCGCGCTCGGCCAGCTGAAATGCGCATTCGCAGCCAGCCAGCCCAGCGCCGATGACAGTCACTTCCGAAGACATTACGCCTGCGTGCCCGTGGGGGCGGGAGGAGCGTTGTTTTCTTTTTCGGTCGGCTCTTCGCCGGGCAGCGGCATCGAGCGCTCGTAGCCGCAGTTTTCCGTCTGACAGCGCAGAACGG
>Ga0190269_10001429_pt1 | contig 11503 bp, 8 predicted proteins | sample Popmic249IS_FD_133749 | JGI IMG/M metagenome (GOLD analysis project Ga0190269, IMG submission 133749) | Populus adjacent soil microbial communities from riparian zone of Blue River, Arizona, USA - 249 IS | ecosystem: Environmental > Terrestrial > Soil > Riparian zone | place: USA: Arizona... | reverse complement strand
TTGCTGCCGGTCACGCTGATGATGCACGCCTTCTGGGCCATCCCGGACCCCGAAGCCGCTCGCATGCAGTACGTGAACTTCCTGAAGAACGTGGCGCTGTTCGGAGCCACGCTTTGCATCGCGTACTTCGGCGCCGGTCCGATCAGCCTGGACAACCGCACGCGCGATCGGGATTGACGTGACAAGTCGCGACGCCGTGGCGCCATTGCGCGCGCCGCGGCGTTCGTGATCGTGGCATGCAATCTGCAATTCCGATGCGGCGATGCAAGGAGAACCGCTGTTCGCGATCCCGACGTGCCGCTTGCGAGACGTGGGAGCCGCACTAGAAGCCTACGATCGTCACTTCTTCCTTCATGGTCATGCGCTCACGATGACCGTGTTCGACGATTCGGGGCCGGCGTTACGCGACAAACACTTCTCGCAGCTCGCGAGGCTCAAGACGCGCAACGAGCTCTACTACGTGGGGCACACCGAGAAAGCCGCGCTGAAAGAGCGACTGTGCGAGAAGCTCCGGGACCGGCGGCTTTCCGCGCTGGTCTCGGGCCTCTTCCGTCCGAGCTACGGCGGCAATCGCAACTTCACGCTGCTCTATTCGCTCGGTCGCACGCTGATCAGCGCCGACGACGACATGCGGCCCTACGCGCTGGTCGAAGACGACGGGCGCGACCTCGCGGCCGACGAGATCTGCCGCGGCAAGGTCGTGCCCGTGGATCAAGCGCCGCACGAGCAACACTCGTTCGACATCCTGGGCGCGTTCCTCGATGTCCTGGGCAAGCCCGCCGAACGCGTTCCGGAGACGTACGCTCGCGGCGACTACCTGGTCGACACGGCCATGGACCTCGAGACCAACACCACGCGCGGCTTCGTGCGCGACAACTCGCTCTTGCTGCAGCGCGGAGAGGTCGACGGCGGTGCCGTCGTGAAAATGGCGCAGACGTTCCGCTCGGGTACGAACGACATCGACGCGCTCGACTTCCTCGAGATGTTCTTGGCGCACGAAGAAGAAACGAGCCTCGACGCGCTCAGTGAAGTTTACGTGCTCGGGCGCTTCCGTCCCGCGCTCACCAACAAGAATTGGCGCATGGATTGCGGGGTCGCCGGCTACGACAACGCGTTCGGACTGCCCCCGTTCTTCCCCACTCGACTGCGCTTCGAAGACTACATCTACAGGTTGTGGATCCAGCGACCCGGCGTGGCGGCGGCTCACGTGCCCGCAGCGCAGAACCACACGAAGAGCGCTTACATGCGCAACCCGCCGGCATCCGAAATCTGGAACGAGGAAGTGGCGAACCTGCTCAAGCGCAAGATTCGCGCGTCGCTCACCTCGCTCGACGATTTGTCCGTGTCGTTCGACTACGACGGTGAGGTCGAAGCCGAGGACAGCGAGCTCATCCTCGAGAAGATGCTCGGGCTGCGCCAGCGCGTGCTCGCCGCCGCGCAGGCGTGCAAGAACCAGCGCCGAACCGAGGAGCTCTTGCGCTTCGCCTTCACGTTGGAGAGCGTGTTCAGCGGCTTCGAACGCGACCTGTTCCACTACAATCTGACCCGCACGCTGCGCGACACGGTGGCGACGTTCAAGAGCTCGCTCGAGCTTTGGCCGACGCTGCTCGAGATCTGCGACGCGGACGCTCGTCACAACGAGCTCCCGCGCAAGCGCATCGGCACGGGCACGAACTGATCGAACCGACATCTCTCGAGAGGAAGTATGCGTATCGCGCAAGTGTCACCTTTGTTCGAAAGCGTCCCGCCCAAGGCTTATGGCGGAACCGAACGCGTCGTGTCCTGGCTGACCGAGGAGCTCGTGCGCCTCGGCCACGACGTAACGCTCTTCGCGAGCGGCGACTCCCAGACGCAAGCCAGGCTGGTCCCGACTTGTGAAAAAGCCCTCTGGCAAAACCCAGAGAGCTTGGAGTCCTTACCCCTGCACGTGCTTCAGATGGAACAAGTGCTGGCGCGTTCGTCCGAGTTCGACGTCGTGCATTTTCACGGAGACTTCATTCATTTTCCGTTATTGCGCCGGGTTCGCGTGCCGTCGCTCAGCACGCTCCACGGGGCGCTGAACCTGACCGACCACGCCCCGCTGTTCGATGAGTTTCCGGACGTGCCGCTGATCTCGATCTCGGACGCGCAGCGGCGCCTCGTCCCGAACGGCGCGTTCTTGGCGACCATCCATCACGGCATGCCGCTCGACCTGCACCGGTTCGACGCGCGCGGCGGCGACTATCTCGCCTTTCTCGGCCGCATCTCACCGCAGAAGGGGATCGACGAAGCGATTCGCATCGCAGCGGCGAGCGGGATGAAGCTCAAGATTGCGGCGCGAATCTACCCGGAGGAGCGCGCCTACTTCAGCGAGGTGATCGCGCCGCTGATGGCCGAAGCGGGGCCGCGCGTGGAGTTCGTCGGCGAGGTGACGGGCGTAGAGAAAGACGAATTCTTGGGTGGCGCGCGAGCGTTGCTATTTCCGATTCGGTGGCCCGAGCCGTTCGGGCTCGTGATGATCGAGGCGCTGGCGACCGGCACCCCGGTGATCGCGTTTCGCAACGGCTCGGTGCCGGAGGTGATCGATCACGGCGAAACGGGTTTCGTCGTGGACGACGCGAACCAAGCCGTGGCCGCGGTCGCGCAGGTTCATCAGCTCGACCGCTCTGCCTGCCGGGCGGCGTTCGAGCGGCGCTTCGGCGTCACGCGCATGGCGGAGGATTACTTGGACGTCTACCAGTCGCTCGGCGAGCGCCGCTCGGGGCCGCGGCTGGTTTCGTTGGCCAGCCAGCGACCGCGCGCAGCGTCGCGCTGAACGTAGGAGGTGCGCCGTGAGCGATACGCCGTCGACCCGTCCACCCAGCGAAAGCCCGCCGGTGGTGGCGAAGTCGAGCATCACCGACGACCGCAGTCGGGTGCTCAAACACGGCGACACCTTCGCCGTCTTCGATCACGCCGGCGACGTGAAGACCGGCGGGCTCGGTGAGGAAGGCCTGTATCACCAGGGCACGCGCCACCTCTCGCGTTGGCTCTTGCACCTGGACGGCGACCGTCCGTTTTTCCTGAGCTCGACGCTGCGCAGCGAAGACGGACACTTGTCGGTGGCGCTCACGAACCACGACGCGGTGCGTGAAGAACGCGTGGTGATGCCGCTCGGCACGATCCAGATCTCGCAGACCAAGTTGCTGTACGGGGCCACGCTGTACCAGCGCATCCGGCTCAAGAACTACGGCTCCGAACGCGTGACGCCGGAGCTCACACTCGTATTTTTCGCAGACTTTGCCGACATTTTCGAAGTGCGCGGCATGACGCGCAAGGCGCGTGGCCGCGATCTGGAGCCCGAGGTCGACGCCGCGACGGTCGTGCTCGGCTACCGCGGCCTGGACGACCTGGAACGCCGCACCCGGCTGCGCTTCGATCCCACGCCCACGGCGCTGACCGCGTCGTCGGCCACCATGCGCTTCCCGCTCGAGCCGGGCGGCGAGGCGGAGCTGTTCGTCACGGTGTCGTGCGAAAGCGGCCGCCACACGCCCAGCATCTTCGAGTTCGACAACGCGCGGCAGCTCTCCGTGCGCGATCCGGCACGCCAGGTGCTGCGCTCCGGGATTCTCGAGACGAGCAACAGTCAGGTCGACGCCTGGGTGCGCCGCGCAACGGCGGATCTCCAGATGATGACGACCGAGCTCGGCACCGGTCCCTACCCCTACGCCGGCGTGCCCTGGTTCAACACGCCCTTCGGACGCGACGGGATCATCACCGCGCTCGAGTGCCTCTGGTGCGCGCCGGGGCTCGCACGCGGTGTCTTGCGCTACCTCGCGAGCACTCAGGCAAAAGACGTCGTGCCGGAGGAGGACGCGGAGCCCGGCAAGATCTTGCACGAGGTTCGCAACGGTGAGATGGCCGCGCTGCGCGAGATGCCGTTCGGGCGCTATTACGGCAGCGTCGACGCCACGCCCCTGTTCGTCGTGCTCTTGTGGGAATACTACCAGCGCACGGGCGATCGCCCGCTGGTGGAGGAGCTCTACGATCACGCAGAAGCTGCGCTGTCGTGGGTCGAGCGCTACGGCGATCGGGACGGCGACGGTTTCATCGAGTACCAGCGCCTGACCGAAAACGGGCTGTTGCACCAGGCTTGGAAGGACTCGGACGAGGCCATCTCGCACGCCGACGGCAAGCTGGCAGAAGGCCCGTTCGCGGTGTGCGAAGTGCAGGCGTACGTGTACGCGGCCCAACGCGCCGGCGCCAAGCTCTGCGAGCTGCTCGGGAGGACGGAGCGTGCCCGCGAGCTGCACGAGCGCGCCGAACTCCTGCGCGTGCGGTTCGAGAAGGTGTTCTTCTGCGAAGAGCTCTCGAGCTACGCGCTCGCGCTCGACGGTAAGAAGCGCCCGTGCCGCGTGCGGGCGTCGAACGCCGGGCAATGCTTGTTCTCCGGCATCGTGTCCGAAGATCGCGCGCGGCTGGTCGCGGACGAGCTGCTGTCGGAGGAGTTTTTCTCCGGCTTCGGCATCCGTACGCTGTCGAGCAACGAAGTTCGTTATAACCCGATGGGCTATCACACCGGGTCCATCTGGCCGCACGACAACGCGCTGATCGCGCTCGGCTTCGCGCGCTACGGCTTGAACGATCTCGCAGTCCGCGTCTTTTCCGGGCTGTTCGAAGCAGGCCTTCACTTCGATCTCAACCGCATGCCCGAGCTCTTCTGCGGCTTCCCGCGCGAATCGAGCGAAGGCCCGGTGCTCTATCCGGTGGCGTGCGCACCGCAGGCGTGGGCGGCCGGCTCCGTGTTTCTCCTTTTCCAGGCTTGCCTCGGTCTGCACATCGACGCGCCTCGACGCTCGTTGCGCTTCACCGGCCCCGAGCTGCCACCGGCGATCGACTGGGTCGAGCTGCGCAATCTGGAGATTGGCGATGCCACGGTGGACTTGGTGCTCGAACGCCACGCGAACGACGTGGGCGTGAACGTGCTCCGCCGCGAGGGGAGCGTCCGCATCATCGTCGAGAAGTGACCGAGTGCGCTTGGCACGGATGATGCCTTTCGCCTTCACCGGAAGAACTCAGGAGGAACATCGTGAACGCAATCGAGCTATTGAAGACTCAGCACCGCGAAGTCGAGGACCTTTTTGCCGCAGCCACGGAGGCGACCGGGGCAAAACGGGAGCAGATCTTCGACGAGCTACTCGCCGCGCTGGTCGCTCACGACGCGATTGAACGGGAGATTTTCTACCCGGAGTGCGAGCGCGCGTTGGGCGAGGTGGAGATTTTGGGCGAGTCTATCGTGGAGCACGGCCTCGTCGAGTTCAGCCTGCACCTCTGCGACGAGGCGCGGAAGAAGGACGACTTCGAGCACAAGCTGGTGGTGCTCAAAGAAGTGGTCGAGCACCACGTCGAAGAAGAGGAAAAGGAGCTCTTCCCGAAGGTGAAGAAGCAGCTCGACAGCGAGACGCTTCAAACGTTGGGGGAGCGGATGGAGAAGCGCTTCGAAGCTGCGAAGTCCAAGGACGCGCGCGGCGCATTGCGCGAGAGTCTCAAGAACGTGATCGGCGGCTCGCTCACGCGCGCCAAGCGTTCGGGGGACAAGAAGCCAGCGACCAAGCGCGCCCAGTCATCGCGCTCCGGTCGTCACGCGTGACGGCGCTACCCGCCGCCGCGCGAAAGAGATCCGTGAATCGAGGAGAAAGGTCATGAAACGAGTTTTGTTGAGCGCGCTCGTCGTGCTCTCGGCGTGCGGCAAGCCGGAGCGCGACGTGCAATCGCCGCCCCCGCCTGCCGGTGAAGTGCCGGCACCGCCGCTGGACCAGCCGGAGAATCCGGCGCCGCCGGAGAACCAGCCGATCGATCCGAGCTCGGAGCCGAATCAGCTGCCCCCGGAGCCGACGCCTTCGACGGGACCGAACACGTCGACGCGCGACTTGCGCTCGCCGTTGCTCGCGGGGGCCCCGCTGGCCCTGAACGAGCCGTCGCAGCTCGCCGGAGGCACCACTGGAAATCCGGGCACGCCTCCGGGACACCCGGGCAAAGGCGGCGCCGGCGGCACGGGCGGCAGCGGTGGCACCTCGGGCACCGGCGGTCGCGCCGGCTCGACCGGCAAAGGCGGCATGGCCGGCACCGCGGGCACTGCCATTCGCTGAACGCGCCGACTGGATCGACGTTACGAACGAACCTAGGAACCACGAACTCACCCCCTCCGGAAAACTCCGGCAGGGGGTGAGCGCGTTTTCAGCAGTCCGTCGTCACTTGCCCATACGCGGCGCCTCGGCGTTGACGATCTCGGGCTGGGAATGAGGGCGCACGCCGCGCGCCTGAGAGAGCTCCGGTCCGCGGCCGCGATCGAACGGCACGAGCTCGACGCTCTTTCCCTCACGAGCCGATCGAAACACTGCCTCGATCACGCGCACGTCGCACAAGCCTTCGAGGCCCGAGGGCTCCGGCTGCAGGTCGTTCAGCACACATTCGGCGAAGTAGTGCACCTCGCCGGCGATCTGATCGCGCTTGCCGTGCGATCGCTTTTCCGTGCTGCCACCGACCGTGACCTCGTAGCTGATCGCGCCGTCGTAACCGAAAGCGGGGTCCACCTTGATCGAGCCGCTGGTCCCGAACACCTCGTAACGAGCGACGTGCTCCGCCGCAAAGCCCACAGCGAACGTGGCCAGGCGTCCGCCCGGGAACTTGAGCACCGCCGCGATCTGCTCTTCGACCTCGCGAAAGCGTGGATCGTCGCTGCGCGTCTCGAGCGCAGTCACCTCGATCGGCTCGGTGCGGAAGATCGTGCGCGCAGCGTTGATGCAATACACGCCGATGTCGTACAGCGGCCCACCACCGAGCTCGCCCTCGGTGCGGATGTTGTCCGGCCGCACTTGCATCGCGAACACGGAATTGAACAGTCGCGCGTCCCCGATATGCCCGGAACGGACGAGCTCCATCACTTCCAGATTCGAGGGCTCGAAATGGAGGCGATATGCCACCATGAGCTTCACGTCCTTGGCCCGACACGCCTCGATCATCGCCTCGCATTCGGCCATGTCGATCGCCATCGGCTTCTCGCAGAGCACGTGCACGCCAGCGCGCGCAGCTCGCAGGGTGAAGTCCTTGTGCAGGTTGTTCGGGACGGCGATGTACACCGCGTCGATCGCGCCCCGCGACAGAAAGGTGTCGAAGTCGTCGTAGCCGAGCGCGTGCTCGACTTCGTAGCGCTCTCCGAGCTCGACGCGCTTCTCGGCGTCGCCGGAGAACAACGCCACGAGCTCCGCGTTCTTCAGGCGCTTGAACGCTGGTAGCACCGCGGCTTGGGCGAAGTGACCGAGCCCGACGACGCCGAACCGAACCTTGGGCGCAGATTGAGACATGAAATTCCTCCTCGTCTGAGCCAAACGAAGCAAAGGTCGTGCCCGGACGGCCGCTCGACTAGAGTCGCGCCGTGCTCGCCAGCGACACGTCCACGCTCACCGGATCGAACCTCGATCTGAATGCACTACCGCTGGGTAATTGCGACGAGCGTGCGATCGCAGCGACGTTCGGCGCGCCGAACTTCACGAACGGCGTGCGCGACGGACGAGTCGAGATCGTGTCGGCACGCAACGCTTCGCAGGCGCTGCGTGTGCGATATCCGAAGGGTGCGGTGGGTCCGGCGGCGGGGGGTGCGCAGTGGTTATGCCCGCTCGCGGCGCGCTACGAAGCGCTGACCCTATCCTACGAGCTCTGCTTTGCAGACGGCTTCGACTTCGTGCTCGGCGGGAAACTTCCGGGCCTCGCGGGCGGCGAAGCCAACACCGGCGGCGATCGGCCGAACGGACGCGACGGCTTCAGCGCGCGCATGATGTGGCGCGCGGGCGGAGCCGTCGTGCAATACGTGTATCACCCGGATCAGCTCGGCGTGTGGGGCGACGATCTGCCTTGGGACGCGGGTCACGCTCGCGTGTTTCGACCCGGCGTCTGGCATTCGGTGCGTCACGAGATCGTGTTGAACACGCCGGGTGAACGAAACGGCGTGGTGCGCGGCTTCTTCGACGGCGAGCTAGCGCTCGAGCGCACCGACCTGCGCTTCCGCGACGTCTCGGATCTTGCGCTCGACCATTTCTACTTCAGCACCTTCTTCGGCGGGAACAGCGCGGAGTGGGGCCCGACGCGCGACGAGCACGTCGACTTCGCGAACTTCCGCGTCACGACCGGCGTATGAACGAGCGCGCGCCGAAGCGGCACGTCTCCACGACTTACCTCGTCATGCTCTCCGTGGGCATGGTCGTCGGCGCCGGCATCTTCAAGTCGCCGTCGGAGGTCGCCGCTGCGGCAGGCAACGAGGCGTGGCTCTACCTCGCGTGGCTTTCGGGCGGGCTGCTGACGCTGTGCGGCGCGCTCTGTTATTCGGAGCTCGCCACCGCTTTCCCGAGCGCGGGCGGCGACTACCATTTCCTCGAGCTCGCCTACGGGCGGCGTGTTGCGCTCTTCTTCGCCTGGACGCGCTTCTCCGTGATCAACTCGGGCTCGATCGCGTTTCTCGCCTTCGTGATCGGCGACTACCTCGAGGCAGTCCCGATGTTCCAGCTGGGCCCGGGCGGCCCGACCTTCTATGCCGCCGCCTCGGTGATCGCGCTCACGCTGTTCAACCTGCGCGGGACCGAGAAGGACGAGTCCGCGAACTACGCGCTCACGGGGCTCGAAGTCGCCGGATTGATCCTGATCGGCCTCTCGGCGCTGTTTCTCGTGTTCCGTGGCGTGCCGCCGGCGTCGGTCTCTCCGCCCGCCGCTCTGGGCAGAGCGCCTTCGAGCTGGGGGCTGGCGATGGTGTTCGTGCTGCTCGCGTTCGGCGGCTGGAGTGAGATCGCGACGCTCTCGGCCGAGGTGAAGGACGCGCGGCGAGGTATGGCGCGCGCTCACGTGATCTCGATCGCCGTGATCACGCTCTTGTACCTGCTGGTGAATTGGGCGTTCCTGCGAGGTCTCGGCTTCGAAGGGCTCGCCAAGAGCACCGCGCCTGCGGCCGAGTTGATGGCCCGCGCGTTCGGTGACGGGGCCGCCGTCGTCTTGGCGCTCGCCGTCGCGCTCGCCGCGATCACGTCGATCAACGCCACGATCGTGGTGGGCGCCCGCACCACTTACGCCGGCGCCCGTGATTTTGCGGCGCTCGGCGCCCTGGGTCGCTGGGACGACCGCCGCGGCATCCCGCGAGCGGCGATCTGGGCGCAGGGCGCCATGTCCCTCGCCCTGGTGGGACTCGGCGCTACCACGCGAAACGGCTTCGCGACGCTCGTCGACTACACGGCCCCGGCTTTCTGGATTTTCATGACGCTCTCCGGCCTGGCGTTGGTGGTGTTGCGTTACAAACACGCGGGGGTGGTGCGCCCCTTCCGAACGCCCCTGTATCCGTTGACACCACTCGCGTTCTGCGCGGCGAATGTCTTCATGTTGTGGTCGAGCGTGACGTACGTCGCAAGCTTGCCGGATCGACGACTGGGCGTTTTGTCCGGAGCCCTCGTCACGATGCTCGGCGTCGCGCTGATCGCGTTCGTCGAACGTCGCGCGCGCAGCACAGGCTGACGTCGCATTCACCGACATCGCACAAGCAGCGCCGATCCTGCGTCCACCCGATCGGGCTCATTTTTGTGCGCGCGAACGCACCGATAACTGCGCGGCGCTCTTTTCAAAATCGTTAACGAACGTGGCGCGCGCGCAAGACCCGTGAGCTAGGCTGCCACGAATGCGCCGCTCGTTCGTCACACTCACGCTCGTCACGGGCTCACTCTCAGCGCTCTTCACGTTCGGCTGCTCGAGCGACGAGCCGTCTCCGTCTGGAACCGGTGCCATGTCGGGAAATGGCGGAGCTGGCAACGCTCCCACATCGGGCGGCTCCTCCGGATCCAACAGCACCGGTGGCACCTCGAGCGGCGGCAGCAACTCCGCGGGCAACGGCGGCGCGAGCGGCACGACGACGACGGGTGGATCGGCCGGCAGCGGCAACGCCGGCAACGGCGCCGGCGCTACGGGCGGAAGCAGCGGCAGCGGCAGTGGTGGCGACGGCGGGAGCGTAGCGGGCAGTGCTGGAACGCTGCCGACCGTCGACGACGGCTGCGCGCTCTTGCCGGAAGGCGCCGTCACCTTCTCCGCGCCGAGCGGCACGTTCGAAGGCTCGATCAGCGTCGAGCTGACCGCCGCGGACGCCAGCGCCGAGATCCGTTACACGACCGACCACACGCCGCCGACCGCCGCGTCGACGCTGTACGCCGGAGCGCTCGCGTTCACACAGACGACGGAGCTCCGCGTCCAAGCGTTCGCACAAGGCGTCGCTCTCGGTGGTCCGCAGACTGCGGTCTACGTCGCGCGCGCGGTCGATGCGGCGCACGACCTGCCCGTGATGATCCTCGACTCCTACGGCGTCGAGGTCCCCGGTCAAAATACCGGCGGATCAGGCCCTGGTTTCCCGGGTGGCGCCGGCATGACCAGCCGCGAGTACATCGACGCGGCGTTGATGACCTTCGAGCCCGCGGGCGGCCCCACCTCGTTCGCGTCAGCGCCGAACACCGCCACGCCGGCAGGCTTTCACATCCGCGGCCAGTCATCGGCTTCGTACGACAAGAAGCCGTACCGCGTGGAGCTGCGCGACGCGAGCAGCAGCGATCGTAACTGCGTGCTCGTCGGTATGCCGTCGGAATCGGACTGGGTGCTCCACTCCCCCTTCCCCGACAAGGCGCTGATCCGAAACGCGTTCGTCTATTCACTCGGACCGGAGCTCGGCATGCCGGCGCCGCGCGCGAAGTTCGTCGAGGTGTACCTGAACACCGCAGCGCGTCCGCTCGAAAGCGGCGACTACCAGGGCGTCTACCTGCTCACCGAAACCATCAAGAACCAGAAGGACCGCCTGAACCTGCAGCAGCTCGAGCCGGCGGACACGATGCTGCCGGCGCTGAGCGGCGGCTACATCTTCAAGTTCGAGTGGCGTGTGATGGACATCGAGCAGACGCTCACCTGCCCCGCCGGCGACTACTGCTGGCAATACCTGGAGGTAGCGGATCCGAAGCCGTGGGTGCAGGAGCAACACGACTATCTCGCGGGCTACCTGCGGCAGCTCGTGGACGCGCTGCATTCGGCGGCACCCGCGGATCCGACCACGGGCTATCCCGCGTTCCTCGACACGGCCTCGTTCGTGAACCAGGTGATCGTGCACGAGCTCACGCGCAACCTGGATGCGTACACGCGCAGCCAGTTCTTCTACAAGGAGCGCGACGGCAAGGTCGTGGCCGGCCCGCTTTGGGACTACGATCTCATCGCGGGCGTCGGGACGCGCGGCAACTACGCGAACATGGAGCTCGAAGGCTTCCAGCTCGAAAGCAACGCGGTGCGCTTCGAAGAGACGGCGGATTGGTTCCCGCTGCTCCTGGCCGAGCCCACGTTTCACGCGGCCCTCGTCACGCGCTGGCAGGAGCTGCGGCTCGGCGCATTGTCGGACGCGCAGATCACCGCGCGGATCGACGGGCTCGCAGCGGGGCTCGCCGCCGGCGCCGCCAGAAACTTCGCGAAGTGGCCGATCCTCACG
>Ga0190269_10001428_pt1 | contig 11504 bp, 11 predicted proteins | sample Popmic249IS_FD_133749 | JGI IMG/M metagenome (GOLD analysis project Ga0190269, IMG submission 133749) | Populus adjacent soil microbial communities from riparian zone of Blue River, Arizona, USA - 249 IS | ecosystem: Environmental > Terrestrial > Soil > Riparian zone | place: USA: Arizona... | reverse complement strand
GCTCGGAGTGGGAGCGCGACCCCGGCGCCGTGGCCGGGCGAGTCGTGCGCGAACTCGGCTTCCCGTGTTTCGTCAAGCCGGCGAACCTCGGCTCCTCGGTCGGCATTTCGCGCGCGGACGACGGCGAGACGCTGGCCGAGGCCGTCAACCTCGCCGCGCGCTACGACCGCAAGATCATCGTCGAGGAAGGGCTCAACGTGCGCGAGATCGAGTGCGCCGTGATGGGCAACGACGAGCCTGTGGCGAGCCTGCCCGGCGAGTACGTCGTCCGCGACGAGCGCGCCAGGTTCCTCGACTACACGGAGAAGTATTCGGGCACGGGTCACGTCGAGTTCGTCGTCCCCGCGCAGATCGACGAAGAGGCGGCCGCGCGCGTGCGCGAGCTTGCCGTCAGGGCCTTCAAGACGTTGGACGGGGCCGGCTTCGCGCGCGTCGATTTCTTCCTTTTAAACGCGGACGGCCGCCTGCTCGTCAACGAGTTGAACACCATCCCGGGCCTCACCGACGTGTCCGGCTTCCCGAAGATGTGGGAGGCGACGGGCGTCACGTTCGGCGAGGCCATCGACCGACTCATCACGCTGGCCTTCGAGCGCCACCGCGACAAGGCCCGCAACATCACGACGCTCTGAAGCCCGGCCCCCGTCTTCCTTCACACCTCGATGCGCGACCTCGGACTCGTCTTCGCCGCGGGCGGCAACCGCTCCTTCTACCAGCTCGGGCTGATGCGCGGCTGGCGCGACCTCCTGCTGCCGCGCACACGCGTCGTCGCCGCTTGCAGCGCGGGCGCCTGCATGGCCGTGGTGTCTCTGACGGGGAGGGAAGCGGAGGCCGAAGAGTTCTGGAAGCGCAGGCGCGAGGGGCTCGACAAAAACTTCGACTGGCGGCGGCTGCTGAGCGGCCGACGGCCGACGCCCCACGAGGAGATTTACCGCGAGACGCTGCTCTGCGCGCTCGCAGGCAGCGGCTTCGAGAGGGTCCGCTCGCAGCCCTTCCCCGTCTACGTCCTCACGACCGGGTACCCTAAAGTCCTGCCGCCGATGCTGGCCGCGCTGCTCGGCCTCTGCGCCTACAAGCTCGACGGGAGGCACCCGCGCGGGGCGCGGCCCGAGGGCGCCTACGCACGCCGCGCCGGCTTCACGCCCGTCGCCTACGACGTGCGCTCCTGCGACGCGCCGGAGACTCTCGCCGACCTCATCATCGCCTCCTCCTCGACCCCGCCGTTCACCGCCGTCGGCAAAGTCTCGGGCCGGCGCCTGCTCGACGGCGGCATCATCGACACCGCCCCAGTCTTCCTCACAGACACGGTGCCCGGCGTCCGCCGCAAAGTCGTTTTTTTAACTAACCCGCGGCCCGCGGACGCGCCCGACGCCGGCCCGGACTTCTTTTACGCCGCCCCCGAGACGGCGCTGAACGTGGACACCTGGGACGTGACGAGGCCGGAACGGATCGAGGAGACGATTTTGAGGGGCGAGCGGGACGCCGGGCGTCTGGGGCCGGGGCTGGAAGAGTTTCTGCGGGGCGCTTAGCGTTTGGGGGCGCGGTAGCCGTCGCGCGTGCGGGCCTTGAGTTCCGGGCGGGAGAGTTGCAGTTCGATTGAGCGCCAGCGGCCGTCGCGCGCCTGCACATCGGGCCTGTAGCCGACGGTGTACTGGTTGCTTAATTCCTCAAGTATCCCCTCGAAAGCCTCCCCGAGTGCCGCGCCGCCCGGCGTCGGCACGTAACGCCCGCCGCTCTTATCCGCGTAAAACTTCAGGGCGCTCATGGCCTGCATCTTATCGACGGGCTTGGCGTCGGGGTTCGTCATGTCAACGGTGTAGACGGTGGCGTTGGCGGCGAGCGCGGCGTTCAGCGCCTTGTCGCGCGTGGCGCCGCTCTGTGTGTCGAAGCCGTCGGAGAGGAGGACGATGGCGCGCCGCTTTTCGGGCCGCTTGGCGAGGTCGCCGGCCGCCTTCAGCACCGCGTCGTTCAGGGAGGTCATCCCCTTCGAGCGCAGGTCGAAGGCCATCGGCGGCAGGTCGCGCCCCGTCGAAAAGTCCTGTAGCTGCACCACCTTGGAGTCGAAGTGATAGACCGAGGCCACGTCCTCGGGCCGGAGCCCGTCAAGAAAGCGGATGGCGGCCGCGCGCGCGAGGGTCACGCGCGACTCCATGCTGCCCGAAGTGTCCAAAAGGATGGCGGCGGCGAAGGGCGTCTCCTCCATTGAGAAGAGGCTGATCTTCTGCTCGCGCTTGTCTTCGAAGACGCGGAAGTCGGACCGCTTGAGCTTGCTGACGAAACGCCCCTGCGCGTCCTTGACCGTCACGTTCAAGACGACGAGGTCCGCCTCGATGCGGACAACTTCGTCGTCGTCCTGCCGCGCGCCCGCGAGGGCCGAGGCGCAGACGACGCAGAGTAGCAGGGCGACGAGACGTTTCATTGCGTGGTTTTCTGGCGGAGGTCCTGGATGAGGTCTATCAATTCGTTGGTCTGCTCGATGATGGCGGCGGAAATGACGAGTCGCGAAGTCTTTTGGACGCTTTTTTTCAAGAGGCCGGCGACTTCCGCGATGCGCGAGACGGCCGAGCCGAGCTTCGACGGCTTCTCCTTCGGCAACTCCTTATCGTCCGAGCCGCCGACGGCGCCGCGAATCTTGCGCGCGAGCTTTTCCAGACGTTCAAGCTTCTTCAGGTCTTCGCGGCTGAGCGCGTTGAGTTTTTCGTAAGAGGCGCGAATCTGGTCGCCGAGCGCGGCGGCCTCTTCCGCACGCTCGACCATCTCCTTGTGCGACTCCTCCGCGGCCCTTATCTCTGCGCGCCGCAGCATCTCTTGCTCGGGCGAGCCGATGAGGGGGCTGCGCCGGTCCTTGTCGGCCTCTTCGGTGGGCGAGGGCCGGGTCTGCGCCGCCGCCGCGGAGGCGACCGCGAGTGAAAAGAGAATCAGGAGAGTCGCCTTTAAACGCATCGGGTTGGGTCTCTGTCCTGAACGTACTGCACGAACTTTGTCGTCGCGCCGACTCTTAAAGAAATCCGTGAGCCGGGCCGTTCTTAAGGGACGCTGACGGCGGTGTCCGGCGTGTTGATGAACTCTTCGCCCGGGCCGCCCGGCTTGCGCGGCTCCCTCACGATTATCGTCTTGCCGTCGGGCGTGCGCTCAAGAGGACGCTTGGCGCCCGGCAAGACCTGATGGGCCAACTCCTGCTCGCCGCTCCTCAGACGCGCGATGCGCGAACTGCCGAACTCGTCCGATAAGACCTTCAGAGAGTATTTCGCCTCTCCGCCCGGCCCGATGTCCGAGGGCTGGAGGGACACTTCGCGCCGCTCCGTGCCGTTGCCGTCCCGCCGCCTCAACTCAAGCTCTATGACGAGGCCGCCGAGCCTTTCCGCGCCCACGTTCCGGACCGTGCCTCCGAGCACCGCGTAGGGCTTCCTCAGCATCGCTTCGTCGGCGAAGATTTGAACTTGCGGCGCCCCCTGCTGCGGCTGGGCCGCCTGCTGAGACTCGGCGCCTTTCTGCTGGCGGGACTGCTGTGACTGCCTGGTCGTTCCAGCGTCGCGGCAGGCCGGGAAGGCGGCGACGGCTGTGAGAAGGAGCGCCGGCCAGAACTTGCGATTAACTGATGTCCGCATCCTTGAAGATCAATAAATTACGAGCCGGGGCTTGAGAGTCCGGTTTAAAAAAGTAAGGGGAGCTTTGTCTGCTTCAGAACTACTGCTGGTCGCGGCCGGGGGGCGGCGCGCCCGTAACTTTTTCCACGAGTGCGATTAGAAACTCCTCTTCGGCCGTCCCGTTGCTCCGGAGCGAAATCCACTCGGCCCCGAGGACGCCGTCCGAGCGCCCTTCGACGCGCGCGTTGACGACCACGTTCGTGTTCACACTGTCCACGGGCTGCACTTCGACGATGATCGTGTAGCGGCCCCGGTTCCAGCCGCGCACTTCGGTCACGGGCACGTCGGCCAGTCGGCTCAACTCGCCTGCGCTGACGACCGAGCCTTTCGTGAAGGTGTAAGGCTGCGAGATGAGCAGACCCTCATCGACCTTCGAGACCGTCTCGTCAAGAATCATCTTCCGCTCCTGCATCAATTCGCGGACGGCCTTCGCCAGTACGTCGTTCGGCACTTTGAAGCGGTAAGGGTTATCGACCGGTGGAGGCGTCGGCGTGCGACCCTTGCCGAAGTCCATCCCGCGCCCGACGCCGTTGTCGATCTTGCCGCCGTTGACGGCCGGCGTGCGGTCGCGGCTGGCGTCGCGGATGCGGTCGTTCGACGAGTCAACGCCCTTCTCCTGCTGCGCCTGCGCCGCAGCCCCGAGGGCGAGAATCATCAGCGAAAGGCAGATAAACTTTTTCATCGCTCCCCCTAAACCCCTTTGATGCAAACGGTCAGACCTGCGGTTAAAAATTGCCGGCTCGGCCGAGGATAAAACAACATCGGGGTGAATTCAAGAAATACAAAAAAATGCTCGACGCGCCGTGTAAGCAGGCCGCCCCGGGGCGCCTCATTGCGGGGGCACGTCGGTGCCTTCGGACGGGGTCGGCGTCGGGCCCGCGTTGGCGTTGCGCGAACGCTCCCAGGCGCGCAGGGCCTGCACGCCGCGCTGAAACTCCGCGTCGGTCGCGTAGAAGTTGTGCGCGCCGTCGTTACGGGAAGGCTCGCGGACGTAGAAGAGGTAGTCGGACTGCGCGGGGTTGAGCGCCGCTTCCAGCGAGCGCGCGCCCGGCGAGGCGATGGGGCCGGGAGGCAGGCCGCGCACCTTGCGCGTGTTGTAGGGCGATTCGCGCTCAAGGTCGCTCATGTAGACCTTGCCGTCGTTGCGCCACTTGCCTGCGAGCTTCGAGGCGTAGATGACGGAAGAGTCGATGCCGAGCGGCATCGAGAGGCGCAGGCGGTTGTAGACGACGGAGGCGACCAGCGGGCGCTCCTCCGGCAGCTTGGCCTCCGTCTCGATGAGCGAAGCGACCGTCACGATCTCCCTTACGGGCCGCCCCGCGTTCGCGCCGCCTTTGGCGACCGCCTCGGCCCAGACCTGCCGGAAGCGGCGCACGAAGGCGCTGACGACCTCTTTCGCCGAGACGTTCGGGGGGAAGCTGTACGTGTCGGGGTACAGGTAGCCTTCGAGGTTCTGCGCCGCAGGGTCTAGGTCGCGTATCTCGCTCGTGTCGTCGAGAAGTGCCAGGGCCTCTTCGGCGTTCTTCAGTTTCAATTCCGGAAGGCGCGCCAGCAGCGCCGCCACGTCCCAACGCGTCCAGCCCTCGATGATGGTCAGGCGGCTCAGGCGCTGCTGCCCCTCTTCGAGCTTGCGCAGGACGCCGAGCGGGGAGATCGGAGAGGGGAAGCGGTACTCGCCCGCCTTCAGCTTGTCGTCGGCGCCGGTCATGCGTATGTACCAGCCGAGCAGCCACCCCCGTCTGATAACGCCTGCGTTGTTCAGGCGCGAGACGATTTCAAAGGTGGACGAGCCGCGCGGAATCTCTATGTACTGTTCCGAGCTTGCGTGCAGGACCGGCGTCTGGAGTTCGTGCCGAGCCCAGAGAAGGAAGCCGGCCGCGGCGAGAATGATGAGGATGATGGCGAGCAGGATTAGTCTTTTCATGAATTAGGGGCGTTACCTTCAAGAAAATCTTTAAGAATGAGCACGGCGGCCTCGCCGTCCACGCGCGCCTTTATCTCCCTGAAATCGAAGCCCTCGGCCCTCAATTCCGCTTCAGCGTCCTTCGAGGTCAGGCGTTCGTCCTGTAGGCTCACAGGGAGTTTTAAAGAGAGTCCGAGATTCCGGGCGACGCGCCGTGCATCTTCGGCCGCGTCCCCTTCGGTCCCGTCGAGGCGCAGCGGCAAACCGACGACCACCCTTTTAACGTCAAAACGTCGGCACAGCTCGTCGATGTCGGACAGCAGGCGTTTCCAGTTCGTGCGCCCGAGCACCGGCAGCGCGCGTACGCTCAGGCGGTTCTCGTCCGAGACGGCGACGCCGACGCGCTTCTCGCCGAGGTCGAGAGAAAGTATGCGGCCCGGCTCGTGCGCGCGCGGCGCCTTCAGCTTTTTCGCGTCAGTGTCGGACAATTTTTTCTGTGTGGGGGACGGGGGCGAGTATAACGCAACCCTTCGGCGGGGCGCCACTTAAGGCTCCTTGCGCCCCCTCTCAAGGGTGCTGTATCATCCGTCTCAATGCCGGCGCGCGTCCTAACGTCGCGAGGGCTTAGCGGGCCTCCCGGCCTTCTCTTTGGCAGTTTCGGAAGAGGTGCTTGATGTCTTTTCGCGGTAAGTTTCTTCTCGTCGTCTTCTCGGCCTCGCTGGCGCTGTACGCCGTCGTGGGCGGTCTGATCTCTATCAGCGCGCAGCAGCAGCAGAACGACCCGGGCGCGCAACTCCGCATCTTCGAGAGCGTGCTCCAGCACATCCAGCAGGATTACGTGGACGAGCCCGATTTGGGCAAGGTGCGGGCCGGCGCCCTGCGCGGCCTCGCGTACGGGCTTGACCCCTACTCGACCTACCTGACGCCGGACCAAGTCCGCGAATACAAGGCCGCGGGCGGCGTGAACACGGCCGCGGCCGGCATCGGCGCGGAGCTTTCGCAGGTGGCGTCTTACCTCTACGTGATCGCGCCCGTTAAAGGCGGGCCGGCCGAGCAGGCGGGCATGCAGGCGGGCGACATCGTCGAGTACATCGACCAGAAGGCGACGCGCGACATCTCGCTCTTCGACGCGCGGCAACTCCTGAACGGCCCTCCGGGCAGCGAAGTCAAGCTTCGCGTGCTGCGCGCGGGCACGCGCCCCTTCGTCATGACTGTGAGGCGCGGGACGGTCGAAGTGCCGGGCGCGGAGGCGCGCATGGAGACGGGGCGCATCGGCGTCATCAAGGTCAACAGTCTCGCGCAGGGCGAGGGCGCCGACGTGAAGGCGCAGCTTCAGTCGCTTCTGAAGCAGGGCGCGCAGAAGATCGTCCTCGACCTCCGGAGCGTGGCCGGCGGCTCGCTCGCCGAGGGCGTGAAGGTCGCCAACCTCTTCATCAAAGAGGGCGTGCTGGCGCAGACGGTCGGGCGCGGCAACAAGGTTCTGAAGTCTTACAACGCCGACCCGAAGGAGACGGTTTTTGAAGGCCCGACTTCGGTCCTCATCGACCGCGGTTCGGCCGCCGCCGCCGAAGTCGTCGCGGCCGCCTTCGCAGACCGCAAGCGCGGCGACGTGGTGGGCGTCAAGAGCTTCGGCGCGGGCGCAGACCAGCAGCTTTTCACTCTGCGCAACGGCGACGGACTGCTGCTGACGACCATCAAGTGGGCCTCTTCGAACAGCAAGCCCTTCCTCGGCGCGGGCGTCTCGCCCACGGTTGAGGTGAAGGCGCCCGAACTGGCCGAGGCGATTGACCCCGAAGACCTGACGGGCAACGACGACGACGCCATCGCGCAGCCGCAGCCGAACGCGCCGGCCGGCCGAGAGGTTTCGCCCGAAGCCGCCTCGCCCAAGCAGCAGCCCGAGGACGTGCAGTTGAAGAAGGCGCTTGAGCTGCTTCGTGAAAAGGACAAGCAGCCGGCCGCGCAGCGCGCCGCCTGAATCGCAGTAAAAACCGCAAAGAAGAGAGGCCCGCGAGCACTTCACTCGCGGGCCTCTCTCTTTGTGCGGGAAACTTTAAAGTGGGATGTTGCCGTGCTTCTTGGGAGGGTTCGTGTCCCTCTTGTTTTCGAGTAGCGAGAGGGCGCGAATCAGTTTCGGGCGCGTCTGCGCGGGTTCGATAATCTCGTCGATAAAGCCGCGCTCGGCGGCGACGAAGGGGTTGGCGAATTTTTCCTCGAACTCCTGGACGCGCGCGCGGCGTGCTGCGTCCTTGTCCTCGGCCTCGCCAATCTCCCTCCGGTAGAGGACGCCGACGGCGCCCTCCGCGCCCATGACTGCTATCTCCGCGGTGGGCCACGCGAAGTTAACGTCCGTGCGGATGTGCTTCGAGGCCATGACGCAGTAGGCGCCGCCGTAAGCCTTGCGCGTGATGACCGTAATCTTCGGCACGGTGGCCTCCGCGAAGGCGTAGAGGAGTTTTGCGCCATGGCGGATGATGCCCCCGTGCTCCTGCCGGACGCCGGGCAGGAAGCCGGGCACGTCCTCGAAGACGACGAGGGGGACGTTGAAGCAGTCGCAGAAGCGCACGAAGCGCGCGGCCTTGACCGAGGCGTCGATGTCGAGCACGCCGGCGAGGAAGGCGGGCTGGTTGGCGACGACGCCGATGCTGCGGCCCCCCAAACGCGCGAAGCCGACGACGATGTTCGGCGCGTACTGCTCCTGCACCTCGAAGAAATAGTTTTCGTCCACGACGGCCGATATCGCTTCGCGGATGTCGTAAGGCTGGTTCGAGGCTTCGGGGACGAGCGTGTTGAGCCTCTCTTCGGTCCTGTCCGCCGGGTCTTCGGTCTGGACGAAGGGCGGGTCTTCCATGTTGTTCGAGGGGATGAACGAGAGCAGCTCGCGGACGAGCAGGAGCGCGTGCTCGTCAGAATCGGCGGCGAAGTGTGCGACGCCCGAGACGGCGTTGTGCGTGCCCGCGCCTCCCAACTCCTCCTTCGTCACTTCCTCGTGCGTGACGGTGCGGATCACGTCCGGCCCCGTGATGAACATGTAAGAGGTGTTCTTCACCATCACGTTGAAGTCCGTGATGGCCGGGCTGTAGACGGCGCCGCCCGCGCAAGGCCCCATGATGCAACTGATCTGCGGGACGACGCCCGAGGCCAGGGTGTTGCGCAGGAAGATGTCTGCGTAGCCGCCCAAGCTTACGACGCCCTCCTGTATGCGCGCGCCGCCCGAGTCGTTCAGGCCTACGACCGGAGCCCCGACGCGCATCGCCATGTCCATGACCTTGCAGATTTTCTCGGCGTGCGTCTCGGAGAGCGAGCCGCCGAAGACCGTGAAGTCCTGCGCGAAGACGAAGACGCGCCTGCCGTCAACGAGCCCGTGGCCGGTGACGACGCCGTCGCCGGGGTACGTCTGTTTGTCGAGCCCGAAGTCGCGCGAGCGGTGGACGACGAACTGGTCAAACTCCTCGAAGGAGCCTTCGTCGAGGAAGAAAATGACGCGCTCGCGGGCGGTCATCTTGCCCGCCTCGTGCTGCCTGCGGACGCGCTCTTCGCCCCCGCCTTCGAGCGCGCGCCGCCTGCGCCCGCGCAAGCCTTCGAGCTTCGAAGGCGCGGCCTCTTTCAACGGTTCGGGTTTCATTTTCTTCACAGATTACATGAGACCTTTTAGGTCAACTGTCGTCGCGCCGACACTTAAAGCTTTACGAGAAAGGGAACTGCCGGCGCTCAATCAGCGCGATCAGCTCGTCGCGCGCTTCGGCCGCTCGTTCGCGAAACTCCGGCGGGTAGCCGTACTTCGACTCATTTTCTTCGAACTCGTCCTCATCGAGCACCCGGAAAGAGAAGTCGGGCGCGACGAGGATGTCTACGTCCAGATCGACGAAGGTCAGGACGTTCTCCGAGAGGCTCGGGGGCATGTTGACGTTGCAGTAGAAGCAGCGCAAATGCCCTTCGGGCTCGCGGAAGCGGAAGACGTTGTACCAGCGGTCTCGCCAGAAGTATTCGGTGCTCAGCGTCCCGGCGCGGATGAGGCCGAGCAGGGGGTGCCTGACCTCTTCTTTAAAAACGCCTTCGAGGACGACGAGAGAGTCGCCGAAAGACTCGACGCGCGCGGGCCAGCGCCTGTGCAGGCGGCCGCCGTACTTGTGCGATTCGACCCAGACCGACGCGCCCGGACGCATCAAGAGCCGGCCGCCTTCACCTTGTTGCGCAAGGTTCCGACTCCCTCGACAGAAACTTCGACGGTCTGCCCCGGGAGCAAAGGGCCGACGCCCGCGGGCGTCCCCGTCGCAATCAGGTCGCCGGGCTCAAGCGTCAGGACGTGCGAAATGTACCGGACGAGGAAGGGGACGGGGAAGGCCATCGCGCTCGTCCTGCCGCTCTGCCTGAGCTCGCCTTCGACGCGCGTCTCGACCAGAAGGTCCGAAGGGTCCAGGCCGGTGACGACGAAGGGGCCTACGGGGCAGAAGGTGTCGAAGGATTTGCCGCGCGTGAACTGCACGTCCTTGCGTTGGAGGTCGCGGGCCGTCACGTCGTTCAGGCACGTGTAGCCGAGTATGTAAGAAAGCGGGTCTTCGTCGTCCCCCAACCGCCGGGCTCTCCGTCCGATAACGACGCCGAGTTCGCCTTCGTGCTCTACCCTCTGCGACTGCGGCGGCAGTTCAATCGCCTCGCCGTCGCCGATGATGGCCGAGGGCGGCTTGAGGAAAAGCAGTGGCTCTTCGGGCATCGCGTTGCCGAGTTCCGCCGCGTGCTCTTTGTAGTTGCGGCCGACGCAGACGATCTTCGAGGGCGCGACCGGCGTGAGCAGGTGCGCGTCCGCGAGTGCGACGACGGGGTTTGAGTCTTCGACCGAAAGCGGCGTTTCCGAGAGGTCGCCGCGCAGCGCGTAGACGCCAACGCCTTCGACGACGCCGAAGCGCGGGCGCTGTGTCTCTGGGTCGATGAAGCGGCAGATTTTCATGTTTTCAGAAAGTTGTCAGAAAACTTTAGGGCACCGTGTCTGTGGCGACATCGGAAGGCTTGCTGACGTTGCCGGCCGTATCGACGGCCGTCACGTAATAGAAGTATTGCGCGCCGGGCTGCACGTCCTCGTCCTGAAAGGTCGTGCGGTCGAGCAGATTTTTGTTGAGCTTCGTCCAGTTCTCTTTCGGCAGCTTCGCGTCGGACGAGCGGTAGAGGTTGTAGCCGGCCACGTCGCGCTCCGGGTTGGCGGCGAAGAAGACGGAGACGCGGAGCGGAGAGCGGGTCGCGGCGGCCGTCAGGCCGGTCGGGGCCGTCGGCGGGAAGGTGTCCGAGGGCGCGACCGTGACGGCGTTCGAGTTCAGGCTCTCGACGGGGGCGCCGCCCGTCCCGAGCGAGACGGCGCGCACGACGTAGACGTACTCCTCGCCGAAGCGGAAGGTCTGGTCCGGGAAGCTCGTCGCGGTGACGGGCGAAGTGTTCAGGGGCGTCTGCGCGGGCTCGTTCTGCGCGGCGCTCGCGCGGTAGACGTTGTAGCCCAGAAGGTTCGCCGGCCGCGTGTTATCGACATTGGCGGCGGGCGCCTGCCACCTCAGGACGACCGCGTCCTCCGTAATTTCGGGCGAGGGGGCAAGCGTCGGGGGCTGGCTGACGCTGGTCGCGGGCTCAAGCAGGAGGAAGTTCGAGAAGGCCGCGCGCTGGTTCGAGGCGTTGACGTAGCGGACGGCGTAGCGCAGGCGGACGGGCTCGGAGAGCGCGAGCTGGTCCGTGTAAAAGATGAACTGCTCGGGGGCCTTTCCTTCTTCGAGCGGCACGGAGCCGATGAGCGTCGCGCGCTGTGAAAACTCCTCTTCGGTGAGCGAGACGGGGTCGTCCACGCCTTCGGCGAGGCGGTACACGTCAACGCGCCTGATGCTCTGGACGCTCGCGTCCGAGGCGTTGCGGCGCGGCGCGGGCCAACTGAGGATGACCTGGTTGCCGCGCTGGACGCCCGAGAGCAACTCCGTGCGCTG
>Ga0190269_10001427_pt1 | contig 11507 bp, 9 predicted proteins | sample Popmic249IS_FD_133749 | JGI IMG/M metagenome (GOLD analysis project Ga0190269, IMG submission 133749) | Populus adjacent soil microbial communities from riparian zone of Blue River, Arizona, USA - 249 IS | ecosystem: Environmental > Terrestrial > Soil > Riparian zone | place: USA: Arizona... | reverse complement strand
GCGAGGACGAGATCGCCGAGGTGTCCGACGTGCACCGGGCGCTGCTGAAGGGCGATCCGCTGCGGGGCGTCCACGCGTTCTACGCGAGCAGCGCCCGCGAGTGGTGGGCGCCACTGGAGCCCTACTCCCGCGTGCGCCGCCGCGACGCGCTGGTCGGCGTCCACGACAAGCCGAGCGAGTTCGCCGGGCGGGCCGTGCACGAGTGGACCGGCCAGGTGTTCGGCACCGCCCAGGGGCGCGTGCTGGCCGCCCAGTACAGGCTGATGATCCGCACCGAGCGGAGCAAGGCCAGGGAGCGGAAGAAGTACGCGCGGATCGAGCCGTACGTCTACACCGACGCCGAGATCGAGGACATCGAGGCGCAGGTGCTGGCCGAACGTCGACGGGGCGGCGACCCGCGGTACTGGGAGGACGTCGCGGTCGGCGACCGGCTGGGTCCGCTGGTCAAGGGGCCGCTGACCGTCACCGACATGGTCTGCTGGCACGTCGGCATGGGCATGGGGCTCTACGCGATCCGCCCGCTGGAGCTCGCGGTCGCCAATCGGCGCCGGATCCCGCGCTTCTACCACCGCGACGAGCTCAACGTCCCGGACGTCATGCAGCGCGTCCACTGGGACCCCGCGTTCGCCCGCCGGTCGGGCAACCCGACGACGTTCGACTACGGCCGGATGCGCGAGACCTGGCTCATCCACGCCTGCACGAACTGGATGGGCGATGACGCCTGGCTGTGGAAGCTCGACTGCCGGTTCGAGGCGTTCAACTACGTCGGCGACACGCAGTGGGTGCACGGCGAGGTGACCAGGCGCTACCTGGCCGAGGGGGACCGGCCCGCGGTCGACGTCGCGCTGCGCACGGTCAGCCAGCGCGGCACCGAGACCACCACCGGCTCGGCCACGATCCTGCTGCCGGGCCGCGAGCACGGCCCGGTCCGGCTCCCCGACCCACCCGGCACCGATCTGGAGTCCACGATGGCCGCACTCGTCGACCGGTTCGCGCAGTGACACCCGGGCTGCACGCCGAGGCGGACGGGGCGGTGCTGCGGATCCGGCTGGACCGCCCGGCGAAGCGCAACGCGCTCGACGACGCGATGGTCGCCGGGCTGATCGAGCTCGTCGCCGCCGCGGGCAGCGACGAGTCGGTGCGCGCGGTCCTGCTCACCGGCGCCGGCGAGCACTTCTGCTCCGGCGCCGACATCGTCGCCCGCAACGCCGGTGCCGAGGGGCGTCCGCGGGTGGGCAGCATCCAGCGGCGCCTGCCCCGGCAGGCGCATCGCCTGGTCCCGGTGCTGCTGGAGACGCAGACCCCGGTGGTGTGCGCGGTCCGTGGCTGGGCCGCCGGGATCGGCCTGGCGCTGGCGCTCGCCGCCGACGTGACGATCGCCGCCACCGACGCGCGGCTCTGGGCGCCGTACGCGGCCCGCGGGTTCACACCGGACGGCGGAGTGACCTGGCTGCTGCCGCGCCGGATCGGTGAGGTGCGGGCCCGCCGGATGCTGCTGCTCGGCGAGCGGGTCGACGGGGCCACCGCCGCCGCGTGGGGTCTGGTGGAGCGCGCCGTGCCCGCGGACGAGGTCGACGCGGAGGCGGCGGCGGTGGCCGCCGCGCTCGCGGGCGGCCCCACCGTGGCGCTCGGCCTGACCAAGTCGCTGCTGCACACCGGGCGATCGGCGGCGCTCGAAGCGCACCTGCGCGACGAGGCGTTCGCGCTGGAGCTCTCGTCGCGCAGCGAGGACTTCCGGGAGGGGCTCGGCGCCTTCCGCGAGAAGCGGCCGCCGAGCTTCACCGGCCGATGAGCCACCGGCCGATGAGCTACCGGGGGCTGCGCCTCGAGCGCCGCGGGCCGGTCGGCTGGCTGATCTTCGACCGGCCCGACGTCGGCAACGCGATGGACGCCGGGATGCTCGGCGATCTGCCCAGGGCCTGGGCTGAGCTGGACGCCGATCCGGACGTCCGGATCATCGTCAACACCGGCCGCGGCGATGCGTTCCAGACCGGTCTGGACGTCCGGCAGCTCGCGCGCGACCCCGGGGCGCTGCGGGAGCAGTCGCGCCGCACCAAACGCGCCGAGCTGCGGCTCACGGCGTGGCACAACGGGGTGGGCAAGCCCGTCCTGGCCGCGGTGAACGGCGTCTGCGCGGGGGGCGGGCTGCACTTCGTCGCCGACGCCGACGTGGTGCTCGCCGCGGCGTCGGCGACGTTCCTCGACCCGCACGTGTCGGTCGGGCAGGCCGGCGTCTACGAGCTGGTCGGCCTGGCGCACCGGGGTGCGGTCGAGCCGGTGGCGCGCCTCGGCCTGACCGGCCGCCACGAACGGCTGGACGCCGCCCGCGCGTTCGGGCTCGGCATCGTCGGCCAGGTGGTCCCCGACGAGCAGCTGGCCGACGCCGCACAGGCGCTGGCCGAGCGAATCGCCGGCCGCCGGCCGGACACGCTGCGCACCACGAAGCGCGCGCTCTGGGCAGCGCTGGAGCTGGGTCGCACCGCCGCCACCCGTACCGCAGCCACCCGCACCGCAGCCACCCGCACCGCCGCGCTCAGCGCAGCCGCGCGGACGTCCACCGAGCCACCCGCCGGCGGATCGGCGGGGCGCCCGCCGGCCGCGGGCGCCGCAGCGGCCGGGGACCCGGCGATCGGCTGGGGTGCGCCCGCGGGCGGGCCCCGCACCGCGAGGGAGAGGACAGCGATGACCGCATCGGCGGAGGCGTTCGTGTACCCGGAGTTCGAGACGCTGCGGGTCGAGCGGCAGGGCCCCGTGGGGTGGCTGCTGTTCAACCGGCCGGAGCGGTTGAACGCGATGACCGGCCGGATGCGCGAGGAACTGGCCACGGCCTGGCTCGAGCTGGACCGGGACCCCGCGGTGCGGGTGATCGTGAACACCGGTGAGGGCCGGGCGTTCCAGACCGGGGTCGACGTCGCCGAGATCGCGTCCGACGGCGTCGGCATGGAGCGCTACCGGGCGTCGATGGAGGATTTCGACGTCCACTTCACCGCCTGGCACCAGCGGGTCGCCAAGCCGGTCATCGCCGCGGTCAACGGCGTCTGCGCCGGCGGGGGCTTCCACTTCGTCGCGGACGCCGACGTGGTGATCGCCGCCACCGACGCCCAGTTCACCGATCCGCACGTCTCGATCGGCCAGGTGGTCGCGATCGAGGCGATCGGCCTGCTCCGCAAGATGCCGTTCGAGCCGGTGATGCGGATGGCGCTGACCGGCACGCACGAGCGGATGTCCGCCGAGCGCGCGTACCAGCTCGGCATGGTCAGCCAGCTCGTCGAGCCCGCGCGGCTCCGGGAGGCCGCCCAGGAGCTCGGCGAGCTGATCGCGCGCAACTCACCGGTCGCGATGGCCGCGACCAAGCGCGCGCTCTGGGGCGCCCTGGAGACCGGCCTCACCGAGGCGTGCCGACGCGGCGCGAAGGACCTGGTCAGCGTCTGGGGCCACCCGGACCAGACGGAGGGGCCGGCGGCGTTCGCGCAGAAGCGCGAGCCGCGATGGCAGCCACTTGATAATGTATAAAGTACAAGAGGCCGAGGAGGTGCGCATGGAAGCCCCGCCGACGATCCCCGCCGCTCTGCGCCGGGCAGCGACGCTCTGGCCCGACGACGTGGCGGTCGCGGAGGGCGGCCGGCGCGTCACCTGGTCCGCGCTGGCCGACCGGGCCACCGACGTCGCCCGCGCGCTGGTCGGCAGCGGGGTCCGCCCCGGTGACCGCGTCGGGCTCTGGGCCCCCAACTCGACCGGCTGGATCGTCGCCTCGATGGGCGTCTACGCGGCCGGCGCGATCCTCGCACCGGTCAACACGCGCTTCACCGGCGCCGAGGGCGCCCAGGCGTTACGCACGGCGGGCGCCCGCACACTGCTCACGGTCACGGACTTCCTCGGTACCGACTACGTCCGGGCGCTCGCTGCCGACCCCGAACTCCTCGGTTCGCTGGACGTCGTCATCCTCTCCGGCGAGCCGGGTGCGCAGGTCGGATGGGACGACTTCCTCGCCCGCGGAGCGGGCGTCGACCACACGCCGGCGGAGGATGGCCTGACCGCGGACGATCCGTCCGACGTCATCTTCACGTCGGGGACCACCGGGCGGCCGAAGGGCGCGCTGCTCACCCACGGGTCGAGCACCCGCACGTACACGGCCTGGTCGGACGCCGTGGGGCTCGCGCGCGACGACCGGTACCTCGTCGTCTACCCGTTCTTCCACTGCGCCGGCCTCAAGTCGGCGGTGCTCGCGTGCGTGCTGCGCGGAGCGACGATCGTGCCCTGCCCGGTGTTCGCGGTCGAGACCGTGATGGCGCTCGTGGAGTCCGAGCGGGTGACGATGCTGCCGGGGCCGCCGTCGCTCTACCAGTCGCTGCTCAACGCCGACCTGTCCGGCTACGACCGGTCGTCGCTGCGGCTGGCGGTGACCGGCGCGGCCGCGGTACCGGTCGAGCTGGTGCGCCGGATGCGCGACGAGCTGGGCTTCGCGTCGGTCGTGACGGCCTACGGGCTGACCGAGACCACCGGTACCGTCACGGCCTGCCGGCACGACGACCCGATCGAGGTCATCGCGAACACCAGCGGGCGGCCGATCCCTGGCATGGCGGTGCGGACCGTCGACCGGTCGGGCGCCGACGTGGGACCCGGCGAGCCCGGCGAGGTGCTGGCGAAAGGCTTCGCGGTGATGCGCGGCTACTACGGTGACCCGGCCGCGACCGCCGAGGCCATCGATGCCGACGGGTGGCTGCACACCGGCGACATCGGCGTGCTGGACGAGGCGGGCAACCTGCGGATCACCGACCGGATCAAGGACATGTTCATCGTCGGCGGCTTCAACGCCTACCCCGCGGAGATCGAGAACGTGCTGCTCGGGCACGCGGGAGTCGCGGCGGTGGCCGTCGTGGGTGCACCGGACGAGCGGCTGGGCGAGGTCGGGTACGCGTTCGTCGTGCCGCGCGCCGGTGCCGACCCGGGCGACCTGCTCGCCTGGTGCCGCGGCCGGATGGCCAACTACAAGGTGCCGCGCCACCTGGAGATCGTCGACGCCCTGCCGCTCAACCGGATGGGGAAGGTCGAGAAGCGGGTCCTGCGGGATCGGGCGGCGTCGGCGCTGTCGAGGTCGGGGCCGGCATGAACGAGAAGGTCTACATCCACGAGTTCGTCGACATCATCGGCCACAACCGCGCGAACTACATGCACCACATGACCGCGAACTGGAGCCCGATCGCGCAGGAGGAGCGGGGCCAGCTCTGCTACGGCGTCTGGGGCGTCGTCGGGACGACGCGGGACTGGCCGTCCGTGCTGAACCTCTGGGAAGAGGACGGGTTCGACGGGATGGCGAGCTCGTTCCGGCACGAGCTCGGCAGCACGACGCTGCAGGACCCGAAGCTCGCGACGTGGTGGGCGCGGGCGGCGCAGTACCGCTCGCGCGGCACCGACCGGCTGCTCGTGCCGGCGCCGTGGACGCGCACGATCTCCGAGCTCTGCGCGGACGGCGTCCGGGGGGAGACCTACGCGCACGAGCAGTACCGGACGGCGCCGGGCGGCGCGCCCGAGCTGCTGGCGCGGGCGGCCGGGGAGGGCGAGCCGCTGCTCGGCGAGTTCGGCTGGGTGCTCGCCGGAGCCTGGGAGACCGCGATGACCGGAGGCTCGGAGATCTTCCTGCTCTGGGCCGTTCCGACGTGGGAGCAGTGGGCGGCGGCGGAGAAGGCCGAGCGGGCCGACACCAAGCTCGGGCGCTGGCGCCGGACGTTCTACCCCCGCACGACCTCGGCACACCGGTTCCTCCTGGTGGATGCCGAGCTGAGTCCCTTCCGCACCGGCCGCCAGCCGACCCGGGCCGACCGCCGGACCGAGTACTCCGAGGAGTAGCCATGACGCAGCCCGCAGTGGACACCGGAACGTCGCACGTGCCCGGGATCGTCGACGTCGACGCGCACGTCGTGGAGCCCGCAGACCTCTGGACCTCACGGCTGCCGGCCAGGTACCGCGACGTCGGGCCGCACATCGTCTACCTCCCCGGCGGCAAGCCGAGGCTCGACGGCGGCATGTACATCGAGGAGCCGGGCACCGACGGCCCCGACGTGGCCTGGTGGTTCTACGAGGACCACAAGTACTCGATCAAGCGGCTGATCGCGGCCGCGGGCTTCCCGGCCGAAGAGATCACGATGGACGGCGTCACGTACGAGCAGATGCGGCGCGGCTGCTGGGACCCGGCCGAGCGGGTCGCGGACAACGCGGCCAACGGCGTCGAGGCGCAGATGTGTTTCCCGAACTACCCGCGGTTCGCCGGGCAGATCTTCCTGCGCGGCCAGGACAAGGAGCTCTCGCTGCTGTGCGTGCGCGCCTACAACGACTGGATGGTGGAGGAGTGGTGCGGAACCTCCGGGGGGAGGCTGATCCCGCTCTGCCTGGTTCCGCTCTGGGACGCCGGGCTGGCGGCCGAGGAGGTGCGGCGCAACGCCGCCCGCGGGGTACGTGCCGTGGCGTTCAGCGAGATCCCGGCGTACCTGGGCCTGCCGAGCATCCACAGCGGGTACTGGGACCCGTTCTTCGCGGCCTGCGAGGAGACCGGCACGGTCGTCTGCATGCACATCGGGTCGGGCACCAGGACGCCGAACACCTCCGCCGACGCCCCGGACGCCGTCGCGTCGACGATCATCTTCGGCAACTCGGTGGCGAGCCTGACCGACTTCCTGTTCTCCGGCATCCCGCACCGGTACCCCGGCCTCAAGCTGATGTACGCGGAGTGTCAGATCGGGTGGATCCCGTACCTGCTCGAGCGCGTCGACGACGTCTGGGAGACGCACAAGGGCTGGAGCGACTCGCAGCTCAACTGCCCGGAGCCGCCGTCGTCGTACTGGTACCGGCAGATCTACGGGTGCTTCTTCAAGGACCGGGTGGGCATCGACCTGATCGACAAGGTCGGCGTCGACAACATCCTGTTCGAGACCGACTACCCGCACCAGGACGGCACCTGGCCGGCGTCGATCAAGGCGGCGGAGGAGCAGTTCGGCCACCTGCCGCCCGAGCAGATCCGCAAGATCGCCCGCGGCAACGCCATCCGCCTGTTCGACCTCCCGCTCGAGCCCTGAGGAGGGCGACGCCCGGGCGGGGCGGGTCCCCGGGCACGCGGATCGGGGCGCGGGTCCCCGGGCACGCGGGTCGGGGCGCGACGGGCCGGGGGCGGCGCTCGGGCCGGGGGCGGCGCTCGGGCCGGCCCGGGTTCGCGGGGTCATCCGGCCGCTCATCGGGCTCATTCCGGCGATCGTGAGCCCGGGAGGTCGTCGGCTGGGGCCGAGATCCCGACCACGCCGTCGGCCGCCAGCGCGGCGATGGCGGGTGTGTCCAGTCCGAGCTCGGTGCTCAGCACCTCCGACGTGTGCTCGCCCACGTACGGGGGGCGCTGCTCGGGCGTCGGGGGCACCGCGGAGAGCTTCACCGGGTTGCCCGCGATGAGCACCGGCTGCGCCACACCGTCCGGGCGGGGGATCTCGACCAGCATGTCGCGGGCTCGTACGTGTTCGTCGGCCACGACGTCCTCGGCGCGGTAGCACGGCGCGGCGACCAGCCCGGCCCCGGCCAGCCGCTCGGCCGCCTCGCGCATGCCGATCGTCGCCGACCACTCCTCGACGACGGGCCGGAGCGTGTCCGCCCAGTGGTCGTGCCAGCCCCAGCCGTCGGCGAACCGCGTGTCGCCGACCCACTCCGGGCGCCCCAGCAGGTGCGCCAGCCGTTCGAACTGGTGCGCCCTGCTCACCTGCAGGACGCACCAGCCGTCGCGGCACCGGAACGACGTGAGCAGGTACGGCACCCGCTTCTCGACGTCCGGCTCGCTGCGCAGCCCCATCGACCAGAAGTTCGTCACGACGTCGGAGATCGAGAGCATCGCGTCGAGCATCGCGACGTCGACGAGCTGGCCCGCTCCGGTGTACTCACGGTGACGCAGGGCGGCCAGCACCCCGACGACCCCGAACAGGCCGGTGCCGGTGTCGCCGAGCCCGCCCATCGGGTTGAGCACCGGCGGCTGGTGCGGACGCCGCGCGTACTCGTAGGCCCCGCACATCGCCTCGGCGACGCTCGCGTAGGCCGGCCACCGCGCGTACGGCGACGCGGCACCGGGTGCGGCGGCCTCGGGGGGCGCGGTGCCGAAGCCGGTGATGCTCAGGTAGACCAGCCGCGGGTTCCGGGCGGCGACCGTCGCGTACTCCAGTCCGAGCCGCTCGGCCCGCCCCGGGCCGAGGTTCTCCGCGAGCACGTCGAACCGCTCGGCCAGCCGCAGCACGACCTCGCGTCCCCGCGGGTCCTTCAGGTCGACCGCGAGGCTGCGCTTGCCGGTGCCGTACCGGAGGAACGTGGCACCGGCGGGGCGGCCGGACCCGTCGATCATGGCCGGGCGGGCGGCGCGGCCGGGCTCGCCGGTCAGCGGCTCCACCTTCACCACGTCGGCGCCGAGGCGGGCCAGCAGCTGGGTGGCGAACGGCACGGCCTGCATCTGCTCCAGCGCGAGCACCCGGACACCCGAGAGTGGCATCATAAATAAAATATACAATCAGCTGCGGTGGATCCGGGCCCGAAGCCGCGACACCGTCTCCCGGAAGTGCGGCTGCTCCACCGACCACTGCTGAGCGGCCAGCTCGACCGCTGCGGCGTCCGCCGGGTCGGTGAGCGCCCGGGAGGCCCGGAGGGTCGCCTTCGCCAGCCGGGTGAGCTCCGGATCACGCCCGGCCACTCGCTCCGCGAACGTCGTCGCCAGCGCGGGCAGCTCGTGGTCCGGGACGCAGCGCCAGGCGAGCCCGCGCGCGGCGGCCTCCGCGCCGGTGAGCACGTCGCCGCAGAGCACGAGTGCGGCGGCGCCCTGCTCGCCGATCCGCTCCGCGAGCCGCCAGAGGTGGCCCCCGCCGGGGTGGATGCCCACGTCGAGGAAGCGGGGGTCGAACCGCGCGCTCTGCCCGGCGAGCACGACGTCGCAGGCGAGGGGGAGGTTCACGCCGGCGCCGATCGCCGGGCCGCACACGGCGGCGATCGTCGGCACCGCGGCGTCGGCGAGCGCGGTGACACCCGCGTAGGACGCCGCCAGCGGGTAGTCGCGCGCGATCAGGCCGTCCAGCGAGCCGCCGGCGCAGAACACCGGTGGCTCGGCGTCGAGGACGAGCGCCCTGGCGCCGTCGATCAGCAGCCCGCGGACGGCCGCCGCGAGGTCGTCGCTCAGCTCCTTGCTCAGCGCGTTGCGACGCTCGGGGTCGGCGAGCGTCACGCGCCCGATGCCGCCGTGCAAGCGCGCCCGTACCAGCATGGGGGAGCCTCCGAGCAGGTCGGACAGTGGTGAGATATTGTATATAACATCGGTTCAGCACAGGGAGGTCCGCGATCGTCACGCGAGCAGGGGCGGGGAGCCCGGACGTCGACTTCGTCGCCGACGACGCCGGCGGTCTGTCCCGTCCGACCAGCGCCCAGCAGGTGGCGGCCCACATCCGCCGGATGATCTTCGACCAGCGCCTCCGGGCGGGCGAGCGCGTGCCGCAGGACGAGATCGCCGCCGAGCTGCGGGTGAGCCGGGTGCCGGTGCGCGAGGCGGTCATCGCGCTCGACCGCGAGGGGTGGGTCACCTCCCGGCCGCACCTCGGCGCGTTCGTCAACGGGCTGGACGAGGCCTCCGTCCGCGACCACTACGAGCTGCTCGGCCTCATGTACGGCCTCGCCGCGCGGCGTGCGGTCGAGCGCGGCTCGGAGGAGGGCCTGGCCGCGCTCGCCGAGATCGGCAAGGAGCTGCAGGCGACCAACGACGCCGAGGAGTTCTCGACGCTCAACACGGCTTTCCTGCGGCAGGTGCTGATGATGGCGGGATCCCGGCGGATCAGCGCGGTCGCGCGGGTGATCACCACGAACATCGTGCCGGGGAACTTCTTCGCGGAGGTGCCCGGGGTGATCCGGGTGCACAAGCGCGGCCTGCGGGCGCTGCTCAAGGCACTCAAGGCCGGGGACGCCGCCGCGGCCGAGGCCGCGTTCGTCGACCTGCTGCGCGCGGAGACCGACAGCGTCGTGTCGCTGCTCGAGGCGCGCGGCCTGCTCTCCTAGTCCTCGCCCAGCGCGGCGATCCTGGCGTCGGTGTAGCCCAGTACCTCGCGGAGGACGTCCGCGGTGTCCGCGCCGACGTCCGGGGCGCGGGCCGGACGCACGGCCTCCTCGTCGGGGAAGCGGATCGGGGTCGGCATCATCTCGGTGCCGGTCCTGGTGGGGTCCGACCACGGCATCCGCGCGGCGAACTGGGGATCGTCCGCGACCGTGCGGGGCGTGTTCACCGGCGCCAGCGGCACGTTCGCCCGGACGCCGAGCTCCACCCACTCCCAGGTGCCCCGCTGCGCGAAGAGCGTCGCCAGCTCCCGCCGCAGCGCGGTGTCGCCCGCGGCGTGGTTCGCGATCTCCTGCCGGTCGTTCTCGTCGATCAGGTCCGGCCGGCCGGCCGCCGTGCAGAAGTTCCGCCAGAACGCGTTCTCCGACGCCATGAGCAGGACGTGACCGTCGCGCGTCGCGTAGACCTGGTAGCGGACGCTCTCCCGCATGCCGCCGGTCCCGGGTGCCCGCCGCCGCAGCCCGTCGGCAGGGTTCCCGGTCACCTCGTCCTCCGGCCGGCGGTAGGCGCGCCACCCCTCGATGCGCAGCCAGTCGAAGGCCGCCGCGGCGTCGGACTGGGCCACCTCCAGCCGGCTCCCGGTGCCGGTCTCCCGGGCGCGGAGCACCGCGGCGAGGATGCCGAGCGCGCCGTAGAGCGGCCCGGCCGTGATCCCGATCGAGACGTGGTCGGGGATCGTGGGGAAGCCGTCCGCGTCCGGCTCCGGCGTCACCACGCCCGCCCACGTGTCGAACGCGACGCCGTGGCTGGCGAGGTCGCGCAGTGGCCCGGTGGTGCCGAACCCGCTCACCGTCGCGAACACCAGGCGCGGGTTGCGCACCCGTAACGTCTCGAAGCCGAGCCCGCGCCGCTCCAGCCCGCCGGGGCGCATCGCCTCCACGACGACGTCCGACCGGGCCGCCAGTGCGGCGAACGCGTCGGCGCCGGCGGGGGTGCGCAGGTCCAGGACGACGCTGCGCTTGCCCCGGTTGAGGTGCAGGTGCATCAATGAGACGCCGTCGACCATCGGCCACGCCATGCTGCGGACGTAGTCGCCGGCGGGCGGCTCGACCTTGATCACCTCGGCGCCGAGGTCGGCCAGGTGCGTGGTGACGGCGGCCGGGCCGAGGATCGAGCACTCCAGGACGCGCAGACTCGCCAGGGGAGCGGATAACGTCATCCGCAGATTTTATACAGTATCTAGTTAATTTGGGTTCCAGCCCGCGGACCTGCTCTCCGATGGTTGACCCTGTATAGAACCGGTTCTAATATTTCCGCCACGTCGTTCGGTGTCCACGCGTCGAGGCACGGGGGCCGATAGCTCACCGAACAGCGCACCGAGGCCCGTAGCGCCCGGATTTCGCACCACGCTCCTCCCGCCAGACCGCATCTGCAGTATCTGGATCAACGGCGATCGGAT
>Ga0190269_10001426_pt1 | contig 11524 bp, 8 predicted proteins | sample Popmic249IS_FD_133749 | JGI IMG/M metagenome (GOLD analysis project Ga0190269, IMG submission 133749) | Populus adjacent soil microbial communities from riparian zone of Blue River, Arizona, USA - 249 IS | ecosystem: Environmental > Terrestrial > Soil > Riparian zone | place: USA: Arizona... | reverse complement strand
CAGCCAGAACGTGGCCGTGTCGGTCTGCGCCTGCGTGCGGACGGTGCTGTTCAGGGCCCCGTACGCCCGGACCTCGGCGAGGTCGGCCCGGTAGCGCGCCGAGCCGAGCGCCGGGGGCGGCCCCGGGCGGAACTGGTCGGCGCGGTGCAGCGCGAAGGGGCGGGCGGTGCGGTTGCCGTACTGCGTCGCCGGTGCGAACGCCGGGGGAGTGGGCTGCCAGACGCCGGGGGCGGGGGCCGGCTGCGGGAACGGCGCGTTGACCGAGGCCGGGTCGAGACCGTCGCCGGTGCGCTCGGCGATCAGCCGGTCCACGGCGGCGCGGCCCGCGTCGAGGCCGCTGGTGCGCGGGTTGCCGGCCGGGATGGTGGCGAGGTCGGCGGCGAGCACGCTGTCGGCCGCGGCGGCCTGCGAGGGCACGAGGGTGATCAGGGCGCGGTGGACGGCCCCGGCCAGGGCGGCCCGCTGGTACGTGCCCGAGGCGGAGCCGGTCTGCGCGCGGGCGGCGCCGAGCCAGGCGATGGCCCACGTGCGGCTGTTCGTCACCTGCGCGGTGGCGCCCCCGGCGGCGATGGCGGCGGCGGTGGCGTCGTACCAGGCGAGCACGGAGGCGCGCGCGGCGCCGCCGTGCGTGGCCGGGCCCGCGGTGGCGGGCGCGGCGGCGCCGATCGCGGTCACCGCCGCCACGCTGAGCAGGGCGGCGCCGGCGCGCAGCCGGGCGGGACGGGGAACGGTCATGGAGTAACCCTTCTTCACCGATAGGAGATAGGGATCAGCCTCCGTCTATCGCCGGGCTCCGGTCAACAGCGCCCGCGATGCTGTAAAGATCTCGTAATTCCTACCGGCCCCATGTTTATATGGGGTTATGCTCTCCGCCGCCGCCCGCTACGGCCGCCCCGGCGCGGCCCTCGGGGTCCTCACCGACGTCCTCGCCCTGCAACTGCGGCGCCGCTCCGTCCGCGCGTTCCTGCCCCGCGCGGTCACCGACGACGAGTTGACCGCCCTCGTCGCCGCGGCGCAGTCCGCCCCGACCTCGTCCAACCTGCAGCCGTGGAGCGTGGTGGCGGTCCGGGACCCCGGGCGCAAGGCGCGCCTCGCCGACCTCGCCGGGAAGCAGGCCTTCATCGTGCAGGCGCCGCTCTTCCTGGTCTGGATCGCCGACCTCGGGCGGGCCCACCGCCTGGCCGGCCGCGCCGGGACACGGGTCGCCGCCGCGGACTACCTCGAGAGCACGATCATCGGATTCGTCGACACGGCGCTGGCGGCCCAGAACGCCGTGCTGGCCGCGGAGTCGCTCGGGCTCGGCTCGGTGTTCGTCGGCGGCATCCGCAACCAGCCCGGCCGGGTCGCCGCCGAGCTCCGCCTGCCGCCGCACACGGTCGCGGCCTTCGGGCTCGCGGTCGGCACGCCGGACCCCGCCGAGCGCGCCGGCGTCAAACCACGGCTGCCCCAGGAGGCGGTGCTGCACCACGAGACGTACGACGCCCCGGCCGCCGACGCGCACATCGCCGGGTACGACGAGGTGCTGGCGGCGTACAACAGGCGGTTCGGTCTTGCCGGAAGCTGGACCGACCGCGTGCTGGCGCGGCTCAGCGGACCCGGATCGATGGCCGGCCGGCACACGCTGCGCGCCGCGCTCGAACGCCTCGGCCTTCCCTCGCTATAACCAAACTCCTAGGGCGAGGCGTACGGAACCCCGTCCCGCAGCCGATGCGCGCCCTTCCCGCCGCCTCCGATCATGAACGGCATGACGCAGCCCGAGACGCAGCCCCAGCCCGCCACCCCGCCCGCCCGCCGCAGCCTGATCATCGAAGGCGCGGTGTTCCTGGCAGCAGCGCTGGTGGTGAAGGGCCTCATCATGGGCAGCCCGTTCGCCGAGGGGCCGCTGCGGCACTGGTACGTCCAGGGGCTGCTCGTCGCGGTCGCGGTGGGCTTGTTCTGGGCCGGTGAGCGCCTGATCCGCCGTGGCTACCAGCGCAGGGCGAGCCGCTGACCGGCGGGCGGCACCTGATCCGGCGCGGTCATCACCGTCGGCGAGCCGCTGAGCGGCGGGCCGGGAACCGGAACCGGCGCACGGACGGCCCGGAAGTTCCGGTCCGTCCGGGTCCTAGCCGCGCCCCCGGCCGCCGGGTGAGGATGACGAAGCGGCCCGGCGCCGCGGTGGCCGCCACCACCAACGGCACCGGGCCGTCCCGCGCCGTCCGCCTCGCCCGTGCTGTGGCGGGCGGATCAGCGCGTCCCCGGGGTGTGCCGCAGGACGTCGGTGAGCTGGGCCGCCGCCCGGATGGCGGCGAGCCGGCCCTGGTGGACGACCGTGAGGTCCTCCACCGCGCAGGCCGGCGGGGTGTGGCCGACCGAGGCGGCGAGGGCCTCGTGATCGCCGCCCCAGCGGGCCACCGTCTCCAGCAGGGCCGCCGCCACCTCGGCCGGGGACATGCTGCTCGCCTCGAGGCGGGCGACGAGCTGCTGACGGTACGGCCAGTAGGACCACACCTTCGCCTCGTCGAGGAGCTGGTCCACGGGGTCCGTACGCAGATAGCGCAACGCCAGCTGGACCGAGTCGGGGCGGCCGTCGGCGATCAGGTCGTCGACCATGCGGTGCCGGGCGTGCGAGCCGGCCACCTCGTAGAAGGTGCTGCGGCAGCCGCTGGGCCGGGCGGCGGCGACGATGCTCTTCCACGTCAGGGGCGTGCCGGGGCGGGCGGTGAGCAGCTCCGTGGCGGCGCGGAAGTAGACGATCTTCGTCTGCCAGTGGTTGCGGCGCACGGACGTGATGCCCGCCAGCCGGGCGTGCCAGGTGCCGGTGACGGTGCGCCCGAGGTGCTCAACGATCATCGATGACATCGTCGCCTGTCCTTTTCGCCGTCGTTCGTCTCGATGTCGAGGGTTCCGGTCGGGCGCGGACCACCGCATCACGTGTTCACGTGGTCCTGCCCCCGGCGGCCGGTGACCACGTCCAGCACGGCGTCCCAGGGCGCGGGCCCGGCGCCGGAGCGCCAGGCGACGTGCTGGTCGGGGCGGACCAGCACGAGCCCCTGCTCCCAGCGGTCGCGCACGGCCGCGTCGGTGACGGCGAGGTGCGTCATCGGCACGCCGCGAGCCTCGGCGGCGGCCACGAGCGCGGAGCCGTCCGAGCTGTCGGTGAGGTCGACGAGAGTGAACTGGGGTCCCAGCCGGTCGAACAGCTGCCCGCCGTCGGCCATCCGCACGGCAGGCGGCCGGAGCCCGGGGGCCGTCCGGGACGCCTCGCCCGCCGCCCGCCACACCACGCCCGAGCGGGCCGCGCCGTCGGCCGGGCCCGTACCCGTGAAATCGGTCTGGGGTGGCTCCTGGCCCAGCACCCCGGCGAGGACCTCCTGGGAGGCGCCCGCGGCGGCGAGCCGGCCGAAACGGCTGCGCGTCTCCAGGGCGCGCGCGGCCAGCTCCCGATCGATCAGCGCGCGCCGGCGGCGCTCGTCCTCGTAGCTGGCCAGCAGCGCCGGGCCGGCCCAGCCCGCGACCGTGGCGGCGAGCTTCCAGCCCAGGTCGACGGCGTCGCCGACGCAGGTGTCCACGGTCTCCCCGGGCGGGTGCAGGTGGTGGGCCGCCTCGCCGGCGAGGAACACCGGCCCGCTGCGGTACGCCGTCGCGATCCCCAGCGTCTCCTCCGACTGCGCCACCCCGGCGATGTCGGCCGATCCGGGTCCCAGCCCGAGGCGGTCCTCGAGCAGCTCGGCCGGGTCCGCCGTGGCCTCGCCGGCGGACAGCGGCAGCCGGGCGATCCACAGCTTCTCGTCGGGCCGCCAGCTCAGCGTCACCCCGGCGGTGATGATCGTGCGCGGGTACGCCGGCGGCCGGACCAGGTCGTCGCTGCGGAAGTAGACGGTGTGGTGGTGCACGGGCGCGGTCAAGTGCTCCATCGTCACGCCGACGCAGCGGCGTACCGTGCTCTGCGCGCCGTCGCAGCCGGCGAGGTGGGTGGCCTCGACGATGTGCCGGGTGCCGGTCGCCGCCTCGAGAAGGACGGCGACCGCCGCGCCCGGCTCGGCCCGCAGGTCCGTGAAGGTCCAGCCCTCCCGGAGATCGACGAGGGGATGGGCCCGGGCCGTCGCCCGCAGCCGGCCGGTGAGCTCCGAGCCCGGCAGCAACAGGTACGGCTCGATCGGCGCGGCGCCGCCCGTGGCCGCGGCGCCGGGCATGTCGCCGGCCGGGGGCAGGGTCGACACCAGCACGGGCGGCTCGCCGAGCGCGCGGACCCACACCACGTCCGCGGGACTGTCCGGGGCGATGCCGTGCCGGCGGATCTGCGCCGCGAGCCCGAGCCGCCGCAGCAGCTCCATGCTGCGGCCGCTGACCAGGGTCAGCTCGGGGTGGCGCGGCGGCCGGGACGCCCGCTCGGCCACGATGCTCGGCACGCCGTGGTGGGCGAGCTCGAGGGCCACGACGCAGCCGGCCACGCCGGCGCCGACGACCAGGACGGGAGTCCGCAACACAGGCATACGGCCATGCTCGGGTCAGGCGCTGCCGCGGACATCACGCGTTCCCGTGATTACGGGCTCCCGCGGGCGACGAGCGCGGCCAGCTCGACCCGGCGTTTGAGGCCGAGCTTGGCGAAGATGTGCCGCAGGTGGCTGTCCACGGTGTGCCGGGACAGGAAGAGCCGCTCGGCCACCTGCAGGTTCGTCAGCCCGTCGGCGACGAGGAGGGCTACCTTGCGCTCGGCGGGCGACAGCTGCGACAGGTACGCCGCCCCCGGCGTGGCCACCGGCCCGGCCGGCTGCCGGCCACCGAGCCGCTCCTCGAGGCGCTGCCGGGCGCTCCCCGCTCCGCAGGCGGTCACGATGGCGTGGGCCTCGGCGTACCAGTCGGTGCGCTGCTCGGCCTCGGCGGCGTCCTCCAGCGCTGCGGCGAGGGCGAGGCGGCGCGGCGTCTGCCGGAACTCCTCCACCGCCTGCCGCAGCCGCGCGGGATCCTTGTGGACCAGGCCGCAGGCGTGCGCCGCAGCCCCGGCCGCCGATCGGGAGCCGGGGTTGCGCCGGGCCAGCTCGCGCGCGGCGGACACGACCCGCTGGGCCCGCTCGCGGTCGCCGGCGTCCAGCGCGATGCGGGTGAGCGTGGCGGCGGCCGCCGGGTCCTGGATGATCAGCACCGGGCGCTCCGGCAGCGCCTCGTACAGGCCGGCGAGCATCGAGAACGCCATGTCGCCCGCCCCGGTCGCGTGCATGGCCGACGCCTCCGGCCACACGACGTCCTCGGGCGCCGCGGTGATGCCGGTGCGGGCCAGGCCGTGCATCTTCTCCAGGTGGGCGCCGGCCTGCTCGAGGTCGCCGCGCAGCACGGCGAGCCGGGTGAGCGTGCCCAGCAACGGCACCACGAGCTGGTACGCCGTGAGCTGCTCCGCCGTGGCCACCCCGGCATCGGCCTCGGCCGCCGCGTCGTCGAGCCGGCCCCGGGCGGTGAGCAGCCCGGCGTAGTAGTAGTGCCACAGGGGCTGGGCCCAGGCCGTGCCCAGCCGTTCGGACTCGCGCCGGCCCTCGCGGAACACGATCTCCGCCTCGTCGAAGCGGTCGAACGCGGTCAGGGCGCTGCCGAGCCAGATCCGCGGGTGCCGGTGCCGGGCCCGGCCGCCGTGCTCGTCGGCGGTGCGCGTCGCCGAGGTGGCGTGCGCGAGCGCGTCGGCCATCCGCCCCTCCGCCTGCGCGACGAGGCTGCGGGCGGTCCGGCCGAACACCGCGGCGCCGTACTCGCCGCCGGTGTGCCCGAGCCGGTCCGCCTGCGCGCCGGAGGCGTCCGCGCCGGGCAGGTCGTCCACGTAGAACAGGGCGTGGGCGCGGATCGCGTACAGCCGGGCCCGCATCGCGTCGCCGACGGCCTCGTGGCGCAAGCCCCGGTCGGCGTAGCGCACCGCGATGTCGTTCTGCCCCGCGTGCTTGCAGGCCTCGGCGAGACCGAGCAGCAGCTGCGCCTCGGTGTGCGCGTCGAGGCCGGCGTCGAGGGCCTCCTCGCCCAGCCGGCGGGCCTCGCTGACCCGGGCCGCCGAGGCGAGCAGGCCGACCGCCTCGGCGATCAGCGACGTCCGGCCGGGGTCGTGCGCCGGGAGCGCGCCGAGGGCGTACAGGATCAGGTCAGCCGCGGTCGCGGGGGCCGCGCCCGCCACCTGCTGAGCCGCGGTCCGCAACATCGCGACCGCGTCGGCCGTGCCCGCGCGCCCGCTCTGCAGCAGATGCTCGGCCACCTCCAGGGCGGGGCGGTTCTCGTCGCGCGCGATCGCCGCGGCGTCGCGGTGCAGCTGCTCGCGGACCGGCCGGCGCAGCGCGCTGTGGACCGCCTGCCGGACGAGGTCGTGGGTGAACGTGAACCCGTCGCCGTCGACGGTGAGGACCTCGGTGAGCGCCTCCTCCGCCAGTCCGTACACCTCGGTGGGCTCCCGGCCGGTGAGCCGGGCCGCCGCCTCGATCCCGAACGGGCGGGTGAAGACCGAGCACGCCTGGACCAGCCACTGCGCGCCGGGGGAGAGGCTGGCCAGCACGTCCTGGACCGTGTGGACGAAGCTCGACGGCAGCTCGCCGCCGACGACCGTCGCCGTGCCCGCGTTGACCACCAGCTGGCGGCTGGCGCGCAGCGCCCGCAGCAGCTGCCCCACCCGCAGCGGGTTGCCGCCGCAGCCGCCGGCCAGCGCGAGGACCGTGTTGTCCACGTCCGCGCCCAGCACGGCCGCGCTCAGCCCGGCGACCGCGTCCTCGTCGAGCATGTCGAGCGCCAGCGTCTCGGCGTGGCCGCGGGCCAGCCACTCCATGGTCTGCATGCCGGGGGTGGGCCGGTTCTCCGGGCGCCCGGCGAACAGCCACCGCACCGGCGAGCTGGCCAGCGCCGGCACCAGCTCCCGGATCGCCAGCGCGCTCAGCTCGTCGGTCCACTGGGCGTCGTCCACCACGATCAGCAGCGGCCGCTCGGCGGCGAGGTTCTCCAGCGACGCGCGCAGCCGGTCGATCGTGTGGAACTGGATCTCGCCGCGCGAGCCGTCGAACAGCCAGCCGAAACCGTCGGTGGGCGGCCGGCAGGCGCGCAGCGCGCCCGCCAGGGTGACCAGGGGCGCCGCGATGTCCAGCTTGAACGCCTCCCGCGCGGCCACCGTGATGCCCAGCTCCGCGGCCATCTCGACGGCGGCCCGCACCAGGTGCGACTTGCCCACGCCGGCGGGGCCCTCGATCAGCAGGCACCCGCCCTCGCCCGCCGCGGTCGCGGCCAGCGCCCGGCGGATCGCGGCCAGCTCGCCGGCGCGGCCGAAGGTCTGCTCGCTCAGGACGTCGCCCCCTGGCGTCATCGGGTACGGGTTCGACGAGATTGTGGCCGTTGCGGGTGATCCACGGACATGTCCGTTCGGATGGTAGGACGTCACCGCCCGTCGCCGTAAGACGGCTGCGCGACCGGACTGGCCAGCGCCTCGCGGACCATCCGGCGCAGCAGGGCGGGACCGTGCTCGGTCAGCACCGACTCCACATAGAACTGCACGGAGTGGAGACCCGGCGCGCGCAGCGTGTGCACAGCGCCGGTGACCAGGTCGCGTTCGACCTGGACGGGACCCGCGGTCAGCGGGCTCCAGAACTCGTCGTGGCCGCTCAGGACGGTGAACGAGTTGTAGAAACCCACCCGCTCAGGGCGCCCGCCGACGGTGATCGTCCGGCGCGTCCCCTGGGCGGGCTCCCTCAACCGGGTGACGGTCAGCCCCAGCTCGTCGGCGAGCACCTGGTGGCCCAGGCACACCGCCAGCAGCGGGGTCCGCGCCGCCAGCAGCCGCCGGGCGAGCTCGTGCAGCCGCCCGATCCTCGGGTCGCCGCGGTCGCGGGGATCGCCGGGGCCGGGGCCGAGCAGCACCGCGTCGGCGGGCCCGGCCGGTTCCCCGTGCCAGGGCATGATCCGTACGGCCGGCCCGAGCGACTCGGCCAGCCGCGCGAGCATCGCCGTGAAGCCGTCCTCGGCGTCCACGACGAGCAGCCTCCGCCCGGCCAGCACGGGGTCCGGGGGCTCGTCCCGCGCGCCGAACCAGAAGCGGGACAGGCCGTCGTTACGCCCGCGCAGCCGCGTACGGGCGACCGCCGGCGAGGGCGCCGGGTCCGGTCCCGGCCGCAGCGCCGCGAGCAGGGCGGCGGCCTTGGCCCGGGTCTCCCCGGCCTCCGCCCGCGGGTCGGAGCCGCGCACCAGCGTCGCGCCCACCGCGGCCGTGACGCGCCCGTCCGCGCCGATGTCCGCGGTCCGGATGAGCAGCGCGGAGTCCATCCCGGCCGGTCCGTCGCGGCGGGCGACGAGCGCCAGCACGCCGCCGTAGTAGCCCCGGTCGGCCGGCTCGTGGGCCGCGAGGACCCGCAGGGCGCTGGCGACCGGGCTGCCGGTGACGGTCGGGACGGGCATCGTCAGCCGCAGCACCTCGGCGGGGTCGCGGCGGGTCCGCCCCTCGATCTCGTACTCGGTGTGGGCCAGCCGCGACATCGGCCGCAGCCAGGGACCGCGGACCCGGCCGCCGCCCTCGCACACCCGGGCCATCATCTTGAGCTCCTCGTCGACGACCATGAGCAGCTCGTCGCGTTCCTTGGCGTCGGCCAGGAAGCGGCGCAGGCCGTCCGCCCGCGGGCCGCCGGGCGGGTAGCGGTAGGTGCCGCTGATCGGGTTCATCGTGACCCGCCCGCCGTGCATCCGCACGTGGCACTCCGGCGTCGCCCCGGCCAGCGTGCGGCCCGCCCAGTGCACGACGAAGGTCCAGTAGGCGCCGTTCTCGCCCATCAGCAGCCGGCGGAACAATGCCATCGCGTGGCGCGGCGACCAGTTCCGGTACGCCGCGCGGTAATCACGGCGGATGACGAAGTTGGAGCCGTCGCCCCGGGCGATGTTCTCGCTGAGCACCCGGCCGGCGACGGCCGCGTATTCGTCGTCGGCAATGTCGAATTCGCCGGCTGTCAATTCGGGTAGGTCCCGGGGCAGCTCGTCGAGGGCGTCCGCGACGGGCATCGCCGACCGGCCCGTGACCCGCAGCGTGACCACGGGAGCGGCGCCCATCGGCAGCACCACCAGCGCATCCTCGTCGTCTGCGGGCTCGCCGGCGGCGCACGCCAGGATCTCGACCAGGCCGGGGGCGGTCGCCGGCCGGTGCAGCAGGGCGAAGGCCCCGCCCTCGGGAGGAATCATTTCTCCAGCGTCGCCGATCGCGTTCCGGGCGGCACCTACCCGTACGAGTAGTGGGCCGCCCGGCCGCATTTCCCTAGCGTGGCGAATGAACGACGACGCGCGGAGGAAGTGGGGCACGGCAATGGATGACAACGGCACGTTCGCCCGCCGGGTGCGGTTACGGCATCTGTACCGGCACGACGAGTCCGGGCTCCTCGTGGTGCCACTGGACCATGCGATCGGCAGCGGCCCGCTGCGGCGCCGCGGCGACCTCGACTCGCTCGTGGCCGAGCTGGGCGACAACGGCGCCGACGCGGTCGTCCTGCACAAGGGGGCGGTCCGCCGGGTACGCCCGCAGCGCTTCCGCCGGCTGTCGCTCGTGCTGCACCTCAACGCCGGCACGGGCCTCGCGCCCGACCCGGACGCCAAGTACCCGGTGGCCACAGTGGAGGAGGCGCTGCGGCTGGGCGCCGAGGCGGTCAGCGTGCACGTCAACCTGAGCTCGCCGACCGAGGACCGCCAGGTCGCCCACCTCGCCGCGGTGGCCGGGGACTGCGACCGCTGGGGCGTGCCCCTGCTCGCCATGATGTACGTCCGCGGCCCGCAGGCCCTCGACGGCGGCGCCCCGGCGGTCCTGGCCCACGCGCTGGCCGTCGCCACGGAGCTCGGAGCCGACCTGGTGAAGACCAGCCTGCCGGAGCCGGCCGCCGCGGTCACCCGGATCACCGGCTCCTGCCCCGTGCCGGTGCTCGCGGCCGGCGGCGCGCCCGGCGGCTCACCCGGGCCCGGCAGCCGCGCCGTGCTCACCCGGCTGGCCGAGGCGGTGCGGGCCGGCGCCGGCGGCATAGCGGCCGGCCGGCTGGTGTTCACCGCCGACGACCCGGCGGCGATGGTGCGGCGGCTCGCCACGCTCGTGCACGACCGCGCCGCGGCGGTGCTGCGATGAGCGCCCCGGCGTCCGCCAAGCAGTGCTGGCTCGATCTGCGCGCGGCCGGCGACTGGCGGGCCGCCGCCTGCGAGGAGGCGCTGCACCAGCGCTTCGACGCGGTCGTCGCGGCCGACCCGGCCCACCTCGCCGGCCTGCCGCCGACGGTGTCCCGGGTGCTCGTGCCCGACGAGCTGCCCGGCCACTTCGGCGACGCCGACCTCGTCCTCGTCGACCCGGACCGGCACGGCGACCCCCGGCGGCTCGCGGAACGCCATCCCGGGCTCCGCTTCGGCAGCCGCCACGACGTCAAGGACCCGGCCGGCCTCGACGCGGCCTGCGAGAGCGTCCGCCGCGACCCCGTCGTCCTGCTGCGGTTCCAGGACCCGACCAACATCCCCATGGAGATCGTCCTCGCCGCCGCCGACGGGTCGCCCGCCTCGGTCGTCACCACGGTGGACCGGGTCGAGGACGCCGCGGTGCACCTCAGCGTCCTGGAGCGCGGCCCCGACGGCGTGCTGCTGGCCCCCGCGGCTCCCGGCGAGGCGACCCGGCTGGCCGCGGTGGTGCGGGAGAGGTCGCCGGACCTGGAGCTCGTCGCGCTGACCGTCACCGGCGTCCGGCATGCCGGCACGGGGGAGCGCGCCTGCGTGGACACGTGCACGTACCTGGCCCAGGACGAGGGGATCCTGGTCGGCTCCCGGTCGCGCGGGATGGTGCTGTGCGTCAGCGAGACGCATCCGCTGCCGTACATGCCGACCCGGCCGTTCCGGGTCAACGCCGGCGCGATCATGTCCTACACCCTCGCCGACGCCCGGCACACCCGCTACCTCAGCGAGCTCGAGGCGGGCGGGACCGTGCTGGCGGTCGGGGCGGACGGGCGGACCCGCCGGGTCACCGTCGGCCGGGTGAAGATCGAGACCCGGCCGCTGCTGGCGATCGACGCCGTGGCCGCCACCGGCGAGCGGGTGAACCTCATCGTGCAGGACGACTGGCACGTGCGGGTGCTCGGCCCCGGCGGCGTGGTGCTGAACTCCACCGAGCTGCGAGCGGGCGACGAGGTGCTCGGCCACCTGCCCGGCCGGGAACGGCACGTCGGCTACCCCATCGACGAGATGTGCCGCGAGCAATGATCGTCGACTTCCACGCACGGCTGACGCCCGGCGACCGCTCCCTGCTGTCCACGATGGACGCGGCGGGCATCGGCCGGGCGGCGGTGTCGGCCGGGGGCCTGCTCGCCCTCGACCGGCTCGCCGCGCAGATCGACGCCGGCGGCCGGGCGGAGGTGTCCGCCGCGAACACCGAGGTGTACGAGCAGTGCGCGCGGTCGGGCGGGCGGCTGCTGCCGTTCTACTTCGCGGACCCCGTCCGGGACGTCGAGGCGTACCGGCGCAGCGCCGCGGACTTCCGGGGTCTGGAGATCTCCCCGGCGGTGCACGGCTTCCGCTTCGACCACCCCGCGGT
>Ga0190269_10001425_pt1 | contig 11527 bp, 11 predicted proteins | sample Popmic249IS_FD_133749 | JGI IMG/M metagenome (GOLD analysis project Ga0190269, IMG submission 133749) | Populus adjacent soil microbial communities from riparian zone of Blue River, Arizona, USA - 249 IS | ecosystem: Environmental > Terrestrial > Soil > Riparian zone | place: USA: Arizona... | reverse complement strand
TGGTGATGAGGAAGGCCAACGCTGCGCCCTGACTCATCCCGCCATCGAGCATCGCACGGACCAATGGCAGGGATGCTTCTGTGTTGATGTAGAAGGGAAGACCGAGAGTTGCAGCGAGGGGAATGCTGTATGCGTGACCTGCGCCGAACAGGCTGGTGATCCATGCTGCGGGGATCAAGCCGTTGAGCAGATAACCAACAAAGGTGAAGCCAAAGAAGAGCGGTAGTAAGCGCTTGCTGACACGAAAGACTTCCTGCGCGAACATGCGGGTTGTGACCACTTGTCTTTTTCCTTCAGCGACAGGTTCTTCTGTGCTGCTCGTTCCGCACGCACATTGACCTGATTCGGCAACAGGTGGTGCGATCATTGGCAGGTCTATTGAGGCAGGGGCACCCATAATGCCAAGCGACAAGGATGGTGCCTTGGAAGCTGTACGAGCCTGATTGACCAGCCAGCCACGACTTTCTGCAAAACCAGCGATGGCTCCGCCCAACAGTCCAAGCAGGATGGAAGCGATAAAGAACGCAATCGCGAAGTCCCAGCCGAACAAGCCTGCGCTATAGAACAATTCCTGTGGAGAGGTAAGCGGGGATGCGACCATGAAAGCAACGATCGGCGCCCACGGGATCGTCGATGCCATCATGCCGAGGACAACAGCGGTAGTCCCGCAGGAACAGAAAGGTGTAGTAACAGCGACACCCGTGGAGATCAGCACACTATTCCTGGTGTTGCGACGCAGGAAACGTGCGATGGTGTCCTGATTCACGTACAGCGTGAGCGCCGCGCTGATGAAAATGCTGATGATCAGCAGGAACCAGTTATGTGAGAACGTTTCGATGACTTTACCGAACGTATATTGTAGAAGAGAGACGATATCCATTTGGACCTTCGATGTTTGTAGACTTTGTTGACGAGCTTTATATAGAAGATTGTCTATGTAATCATGTAAAAAATTTTCTACCAATAAGTTCTCTCTGTTCGCCCAGCGGCAAACAGAGATCGTACCGTTAACAGCAGCCTCCGCCGCCACAGGAGCAACTACCTTCGCAGTCTTCGCAACCGCAATTGTTGAACACGGTCAATTCGTTCATGGCTTTCACCTCCTTTCAAATAGACGTTTGTCTATGGAATTGGGCAAAAAAATTGGAGGCAACGCGCGCCTGCCATCCAATCTTATTGGTTGATGACGTTGATCAATTTCTCGGTCGTTGCTGTTTCAGGTGCGAATTTGATCATCAATTGACCACAGCAAAGCACAATATTTTCCTGGTTCAAGGAATAGAAGGTTTGCTTGCCTTCTTCGCGGATGTTGACCAAACCCGCCTCGCGCAGGATGGCAAGATGATGCGAGATAGTGGGTTGGGAGAATCCAACTTTTTCAACGATCTCATTTACAGACAACCAACAGCAGCAGCACTCGCTCATGATTTTCTGGCGGGTCTCATCTGCAATGGCTTTGGCAAAAAGAACAGGATTTGCTTTCATAGACGTTTATCTATTTGATATTATATAGATAGTTGTCTATTTGTCAAGAGAAAGAATGCCACCTCCAGGTCTTATGGACAACGTATCAGCCCCCGTGCCCAGAGACAACCTCCGCAGGTGGGATGGTTGTTTCCGAAGCAATCTTCTGTATTTTCATTCGCCATTTCACAACTATTGCAATATGCACAGGGAGAAAAATCGAAATCCTGTAGTCTTTTTCTCAAGTCTTTGTAAACGCCGTCATTCCAGATATGTGACAGGTCGTTTTTATGCATGTCGCCGACAAAGTATTCCCTGGAGACGCGTTCACGATCGCCCAGAAAATGTTGATGGGTGTACAGCAATGGCAGGCACGGACTGACCTTGCCATCCCAACGGATCGTCAGGCTGCCACGTTCAACAAAAGGACATTGATCCATGTTCCGGTTCAGGAGACTACCTGTGAATTCCAATCGGTACAGGTCTTTCAGAACACTTGTCAGCGCATTTATGGTCTCGGGTTCAATATCCATGAGCGGCATGTGTACCAAAGGTCTGCTTTCCTGGCCTGCTACCATATCCAGTGAGCGCATGTATAGATTCTCATCGAGCAGTTCGGTGTTGTGAGCCAGTACGTTACTGACCGAGAACTCCACTGCGCCGAGTCGTGTTCCCAGTCGAATGACCTCATTCAAGTCATGGATATTGCGCCTCATGGCAACAAAAGCGATTCCCAATTTGGGATGACCACTCCAGCTTGATCCGCCAAATTTCAGGTGTTTTTGTGTGCGTAAGGTCGTTAAATTTTCAATGACCGCTGGCAGGGAATTTCCCAGACGCACATCGGTGTAACATTCAGGCGAAGCGCCATCCAGCGAGACCCAGAGCATATCCAGATTCAGATCGATCAACTGATGGATAACCGATTGGGTCAGTAAGATCCCATTGGTGATCAGCGAAACACGATGCCCTCGCTCTTTGGCACGTCCGATCATTTTGAGAATATAAGGATGGGAGAGCGGTTCACCGTATCCGCCCAGGAATATCTCTGGTTTATCGGGCATAGCCTCCAGTCCGGAAAGGATGCGCTCGAACGTCTCGTCGGACATATGCCCGTATTTCGCATCCCAAACGTTGCGCATGCAGGTGCTGCAAGTCAGATTGCACTTGTTGGTTGCCTCCACATACACGCGTTTGATGGTGTGAATCGATGGATGCAAATGCAGCCCGCTGCCGTCTGCCTCGACCCGAATTTCATCGCCGGGAGAAATACCAAGTGCCCTGGCGATGTGTGATGGTAGGGTAATTTCCTTGTATTCGTTGACGCGGGCATACTGGATCTTTGCCATGAGCGCTACTCCGATACGGCGGAACGGTCTTGCTGATCTAGCGGATTTGTTTTTGGATGCTCTTACGCAGTTTCAAGCGCGTTGGTGAGAAATGTTGTAACTTCGGCTTCCGATGGGATGCGTCCTGAGGAAACGACTTTCTCGTTGATAACGAGACCGGGTGTGGAGAGAATATTGTAGGATGCAATGTCGTTATAGTCTGTCACCTTGATGATTTCAGCTTCGATCCCCAGCGTTGTTACAACTTTTCGGGCGATCTGTTCCACGCGCTTGCAGTTGGCACAGCCTGAACCAAGGACTTTGATGGTAAGCATACGATACTCCTTTGAGATGATGATCAATGAACTGTTGCAACATTTTGAAAATTACGGCGGTTGACGAACCACAGCAATCCCGAAAGCAAAGCCAGGAAGGCGAGAAGATACAAAGCGACCCGTGAGATACTCGCGCCGTCGATCCATGTACCATAGATGAGACCCGCCAACGTGCTGAAGAGCGCCACCCAGGCAACGTACGTCCACGATTTGAGTCGACCGATGATCGTTGAAATGATGAGGATACTTTGCAGGCTGAGTTCGGGGTCAGCCATGAGATAGGCGAGTAGCGGTCCACGGTGCATGCCAAGCCCAAGGAACATCTGAGCGATGGGAACTTCCACGAGAGTGGGGAAGTACATGAACACTCCAAAGACCACGCCCGCCAGATTACCGAGTAGAGTATTTTGCCCGGCCAGTGCTTCGATCCATTCCGGTTTGATGAGAACGCGGATGATGCCTACTGCGAAGACACCCATCACCAGTAATGGGAAGATCTGTTTTACGAACTTCCATGATTCCCACAGGAAGTCACGGGTTTCATCCTGGGTCAGTTTGTTTTTGAGAATCCAGCCAAGAACGATGATGGCGATTAACGCACCGAAGAACTTTCCATTGATCAGAATATCCAGTCCGCCCGAGTGCGGGGACATGCCGACTGCCGCGACCAAAAGCGTGAGGGCGACAAGACCGAGTGAAGCCCAGGTCCAGTTGTTGAAGCCGTCGAAGATATTTTCCATGCCTTTCCAGGAGGTGATACCGATCAAGACCAGCAGACCGATCAGGATGGCTCCCTGGGCTGTGACCCCTTCCTCGCCTTTTGTTGCATCGTAGGGAATGAGACTGTAAAGAGAATCCTGGAACTTGTCCATGCCAGAGATGGGGAAGGTGAGCGTGGCGTATGTGTTCGTCAGCAAGCCGACCTTGAGCGTGCCCGCAAGCAGCAACACGATCAGCAGGAGCAGGAAGATCAAATTCACACGGCGCATTTTCCCTTGTGTGGCGAACATGGCATCGGATGCTTTGTCATGTTCGGCGTCTTCGTGACGAAAGATGAGCGCCATGATCATACCGATGCCGATCCCAAACGCAAGCGATAGGGTGAGTCGTGCAATTGCCAGGTCAGCGCCGATCACTCCGCCGGTGTATATCAACGCCAAGATATTGGCGGCAGGTGCGAAGAACAGGAAGGTGATGGCAGGGCCAATCCCGGCCCCTTTTTTGTAGATTCCAGCGAATAGTGGAACAATGGTACAAGAACACACCGCCAGTACGGAACCTGCCAGGGCCGCGGCGGGATAGGAAATAAATCGGGGTGTATTTCGCCCTAGAAAACGGGTGACAGTTTCTTTGGGGATGAGAGCCGTCATCGCTCCAGCGATATAAAAGGCCGGGAGCAGGCACAGCAACACATGTGCCGCCAGATACGATGCCAGATTTCCAAGCCCGCCCTGTAAGAGATCCAGAAGAAAGTTCATCATTGATATTCTTTGTTCATGCGTTGATGGTTTGCAGGATTTCCCCGCTCGTATTGACATTGCATTTGGGGCATGGACAATCTACCTTTGCCTGCTTATGTACAGGGAGTTTGATGGTGATATTGGTGACAATACTCACCGTGTCGAGTACCTTGAATACATCCAACTTAATTACACGGTAATACAAATTCAAACCGTCTCGCCGAGATTCCACCAGTCCCGCTTCCTTGAGGATCATCAATTGCTGGGAAATATATGCCTGCCTCAAACCGAGTGTAGCTTCCATATGACAGACACATTGCTCACCTTCACGCAGAATATCCAGAATTGCCAGTCGCGTGGGGTGGGAGATCGCTTTTAGAAATACACTTTGAGTATCATAAGAATCCATGCTTCACCTATATTCAAGATCTTGAATATAGTATAGGTAAAAGAAGTACGCAGGGCAATGCCCTGCGTACTCAAAACCGCATGACAAACATCACGGTTGTTCTGCCAGCCAGGCTTTTACTTTCTCTTCCATTAAATCCCTGACCTCGCGGAACTTGGCCAGCCTTTCCTCTTCGGAACCTTCGAATGCAGCGGGGTCCTGGAATGACCAGTGCAGCCTCTTGTTCACGCCCGGCCAGACAGTCGGGCAGTTCTTATCTGCATCATCGCAGACAGTGACCAGGTACTGGAAAAGCTTTTTTCCAAGATAAGTATCGATGCCTTTGGATGTTTGACTGGAAACATCGATTCCAATTTCATCCATAACCTTCACCGTAAGAGGGTTTAAGCCCTTTGGTTCCAGCCCGGCACTGTGAGCTTCAAACTTGTCATCCGCATGTTTGCGGACGAAGGCCTCAGCCATTTGGCTGCGGGCTGAGTTACCCGTGCAGAGGAACAGTATCTTTTGTTTTGTGATTGTGTCATTCATGAGGTGTATTGTAGTCAAATCCTATTAACGGGATTTTAAGAGTTTGTAATCCTTCTATTAACCGGCACCGTTCGATCATTTATATGGTTTGATGAAGCCCAGTCTTTGCGCAATGATGCGATCCACAACCCGTTTGGGCAGCCAGTTCTGAATGATGCGTTGAAAGGAACTGCCCGGTATGACAGCATAGCGAACGTGCGGATTGGGTGATGTCAACGCTTCCAACGTGACTTCGCCAACTTTTTCTGGAGGATATCCATTCCGTCCATCGTTGATCATGTACTTCTGCACTCGCATGGCGGCTTCGAAAAATTCTGTCTTCTCGTAGGGGGATACGTCCATTTGTTCTGCTTTATCCCAGATGGGCGTCGCCACAGAGCCTGGTCCAATAATAATGACATCGATCCCATAGAGCATCAGTTCGCGACGAAGACTTTCGGAAAATCCTTCCAGTCCATGCTTGGAGGCAGAGTACGCTCCGAGAAACGGGCCTCCATTTTTGCCGCCAGCCGAACTGACATTGATAATGCGGCCTGGCTTTCCATGCAACGAACGATCTGTGCCGAGGAGAGGAACAAATGCTTTGGTGACGATCAATACACTGACGAGATTTACTTCGAGCTGATTTCGAAACTCATCAGTGGATAAATAAATTAATGGGCCAGGAACCGCGATGCCAGCATTGTTAACCAGACCGAAGAGAGTTTCTCCCTTGAGTTGCTCGCGTACCTGCTGAGCTGCAGTTTGAACCGCAGGCTCATCCGTGACGTCAAAGAACAAGGGAACAAAGTTACCCCCAAACTCGCGCGAGAGCCGTTCGGCATCCGCCGTTTTTCGGACACTGCCGAACACCCGAAATCCTTTTTGAATCAGAACCTTTGTGATGCCCCAGCCAATACCTGTGGAAACACCCGTAACCACTACGCTTTTCATCATCTATTCCTCTCAGCGAACTTGTAAAATATGAACGCCAATCGATTTGCTTTTACCCTTCAATTCCCATTGACGCTGTTCGAGATTTCCCAGGTCCAATTTTGAAGCGGAGTACGACGCATCGCTGATCAGAATTTCGCCTGCGCCCGCATTGGACGCGAGCCGCGCCGTGATATTGACGTTATCACCCAACGCGGTGAAATCGGCTGGATTCTCATCGCCTCCCACTACGCCGACAAATGCCACCCCGGTATGGACGCCGATCCCCACCGGAAGCCATGGTCCCTTCGAATCACGGTGTCCTGTGAGTCTCAGCAATTCCTGGGCTGCCTCAATGGCTTTACGCGGATGCGTGGGGCCGGCAAAGCCGGGTATATAAAGCCCAACGACTTCATCGCCGATCAGACGGTCAACCAATGCATCTGTTTGGATCAGCACATGGGTGGCAACAGTATAAAAGCGATTCATGAGCTTGCTGAATTCTCGCGTGCTCATTTTCTCTGCCAGGGTTGTCGAGCCGCGTACATCTGCGAACAACATGGTCAGTACGACTTCCGCGCCGCCGGGATGTTCGAATACTTTACATTTTTCACAGAAACGAGGGTTGTATCTTGATTGATCCCTGCCCATCAGGTGCATGATGAATCCGCCCCAACCTTTGAAGGGCGAGCCGCACAATTTGCAACGTGGGTCGGAAGGCAGCAGCCCATGCAAATGATACAGTCGACGCGGAACAGGCTCACCCTCCGTCAGCATCCTGTACCATTCCTCTTCGGGTGTTCGCTCAGCAGGCATACACTCTCTCCACGGGTTGTTGTACTTATGCCTGGGTAAGGACTTCCAGCCGGTCGATGTATTCCTCGAGCACGGCGAACGCATCTTCAATGGGTTGCGTGGAGGTCATATCGACGCCAGCGATCTTGAACACTTCGATGGGAGATTTCGATGAGCCAGCCTTCAGGAAGTTGATGTGGTCCTGGGCGGCGTTGGGTGTTCCGTTGAGAATTCGTTTGGTGATGGCGTTCGCAGCGGAGATCCCGATCGCGTATTGGAACGAGTAGAAATCGATATATAGATGCGTGGTGAACGTTCCCCACGTAATGCCAACGCGTTCCCGGTCCATATCCATTTCTCCGCCGAAGCCTTCATTAAAGAGGTCTGCCATCAAATCGATCATGGAGCTGGCTGTAAGCGCCTGTCCCTTTTCAATGCGTTGGTGTGTTTCCAGTTCGAAGCGGGCCAGCGTGGGCATGATGAAGAAGTAACGATGGAAATTCCCCATGGCTTCTTCGAGTAATGCGATCTGGAAGGATCTATTCTTGTTCGTGTTCAGCAGATGCGCCCGCGTCATTGCCTGGTTGAAATTGGATGCAGTCTCAGCCAGAATGGATGGATACAGATAATAGAACATCGGCTGGGCGCGGCTTGCATAGTAGGCGTGCATAGAATGACCGAGTTCATGCGAGAGGGTGCTCATACTGCCGATGCTGTCGGTATAACTCATCATGATGAAGGGATGCGTATCCTGTGGAACGCGCGTGGAGAATGCTCCCTGTCTTTTTCCGGTATTCGGCGACCAATCCACCCAGCGATCTTCGAGACATCCTTTACGCATCACGCTGACATATTCGTTGCCCATCGGTGCCAGCCCTTCACAGATCCAGTCCACGGCCTGCTCAAATGGGACCTTATGCTTCTTTGTGTTAAGCGGCGCCCAGACGTCATAAGGATGTAATGTTTTGACACCGAGTGCCTTGCGTCGAAGTTTCCAGTATCGATGCCAGAGCGGGAGATTCCTCTGGAAGATATCGAGCAGGTTGTGGAACATTTCCACAGGGACATCGCCATTGAACAATGTCGCTTCCAATGATGAATTGAACTTGCGTGCTTTCATCTGGAATACATTCTGCTTGATGGATGTGGCCAGATTAGCTGCCAATGTGTTTTTGAACTCAAGATACTTGTCGTTGTAGTGTTCCCACGCAGTGCGGCGCGCTTTTCGATCCGTCCCGCTTAGGATTGAGTTATAGGTGCTCTGCGTCAGCTCGATTTTATTGTTCTCTTTATCGCGTGCAGGTTTGAATTTGAAATCGGCGTTCGCCAGCAAGCCAGTGGTAGTGCTGGTGCATGTGAACGGATCGCGCAGCATGCCGAGCAATTCCTCCACCTCTGCACTGCGCACATGAGTCTGTTTGCGGAACAGGTCATTGAAATAGTGCTCGTAGAGTTTCATGCGTGGACCATCTGCCAGCCACTGGCGCAACGTTGTTTCACCGATGGCGAGGAGTTCCGGGTCGACGAAAGATGTCGCCGCGCTGACCTGGGCGAGAGCGCTGCCTGCCTTGCCATTCATCGCCGCGGCAGCTTGATCCGTCGCATCCACAGCGCTGGACATTGTCGCATAGACGCGTACTTTGGCAGCACGCTTTGAGATCTCCTCGATGACATCCATGGCAGCAAGGAATGTGTCAGGACCATCGCCAAGGTGACCTTTAAACTTCTTTACATCATCCAGACTCTCAACAAGGCTTTTGACTTCTTCATCGAATATATCTGGTGAAGCGAAGACGCTTTCAGCATTCCATGTCTGATTCTTCTTGACTTTGGAGCGGGGCACGGCAGTGGGCATAGCGCAAATTTCCTTTTGAATGGGTTGAGCGAACGTTGCTCAGAATGATAATCCACACCCAATATTCTGGATATATTCCAGAGAACAGGTTTCATCACACGTAGAAATAAAAATGCCCCGAAACCTCGGGGCATTCCATGTTCTGTTTAACCGATGGGTGGCTTGGTATAGTATTTGCCAAGCTGGTCGCGTACCAGCATCCATCCTGATGTGTATCCCTTGACCGCCGGATACAAGTGGACCTTGACCCACACCTTTCCTTTACTGTCCGTGAAGACAGAACTGGGGTCATACAGCCAGGCGCTGTTGTTCCGTCCTGATGCAATGATCCTGCCGTTCGGTTCCGCACGAACGAAGAGTCCGTATTGATAAGCAATCTTCAGATCGGAATAAGAATCGATCGGAGAAGGAGAAGACGGCGGACAGTTACAGGGTGGGGGGGTCGGAGGGACATACGGCGGCGGCGTGATTGCCCCAGCCGGCAGGTTGATGACCTGTCCTACATAGATCACACTGGGATTCGAAATCTGGGGATTCACTGCTATCAGAGCGCTCAACGTACATCCTGTCCGATTGGCGATCTTTCCAAGCGTATCACCCACTTGCACAACATACGTGCCACCATAGCTGGGCTGGTTCACCGGAACAGACGAACCCGTTGGCATGGTCAGGACCTGCCCTGCATAGACCCACCAGCCAAGCCCTGGGTTGTAGGCGCGGATGGCATCCATGGTGGTACCGCACTGCGCTGCAACACCGCTCAGGGTATCGCCCCATTGGACAGTGTAGTAGTTGCCACAATTGCCCCAGGCGCGCGCACTACCCACCGAGCCAAACGATGCCGCCAGGATCGCAGCAACGGTCAGCAATTGGAAAACTCTCTTCATCATGACAATCTCCCTTTTCAAAGATTAAATGCGAATAGCCTACTCATAGAATACTCGGAAATATAGGCTTGTCAATATACTTTTATGGATATTTCATTGCTATTAGCGCCTGATTTACCCGTTTATTGCTCATTTTTCCACCAAAAACACGAACCGGGAGAGTCTCCGCTCGCTCGTCAATTCATAGACAGTGGACAGAAATTTCTGCAGCCCCTCAAACCGTTCCTCGCCTTCGATCTTGATCAGATCGTCACGATGCTTTTGGCGCGAAGCATGCCATCGCCCTGATGTCAACTCGATGTTGCCTGTCGCATCCTCACAGCGGATGAGCTTGAACCCAGCTTCGTCAATAAATCTTTTCGTCACTTCCGGCGGGACAAATAGGAAGTATCCAATGCTACTGCGTGCTGCCAACTCCTCGTTCGAAACCGGACCCGTGAGCACAACCGGATCGGTAAACACAGCCCGCCTCCCAGTTTTCAAGACCCGCTGCCACTCACGAAAATATCCAAGCCGGTCGCGGAAATGATTCATCGAATCTGTACACATTAACCCGTTGAAGATCGCATCGTCGAAAGGTAAACGTTGATTGACATCCACAAGCTGGAATTTGACATCTTCCATTTTTTCGTCCAGTGCATGCTGAGTGGCAGTCTTGATCCCCTCTTCGTTGATATCCAACCCTGTTATTCGGCACTGGAATTTCTTTGCCAGATAAAGCGCGGGTCCACCGGAGCCGCTGGCAATCTCCAGGAGATGGTCGCCCGGGGAAAGATCAAGCCAGTTGTAAAACGTATCATATTCATCGGTGGTGATCCAACTGTTCTGACCGATATCCTCCCCGTAGGTCTCCTGCCGCACGGCAGCCAGTACCTGGTCTCTAAAATTGCCGTACGTGCTGTTGTATAAATCAACTTGTGACATGGCTCTCTCCTAACTTTTAAATTGTTCTCTGGAATCCTCTATTCCTTCAACTAAATTCTAAAACACCTGCTTACCACCGCGCGTGATGTTCCTCGGCAAAACCGATCAGGTCATGGATCTCCAACAAACTTCCATCATCCAAAATCACTCGTCCGTTATAGCGCCCGAACATCTGGTGGACTTCACTAAAAATAATGCCCAAATTTGTGCGCGCGGTACGTTCTTTGAATGGGGTGAAAGTAAGGTCAAGGCGTTTGTCATCATCGGTGAAACACCACGGCTGCATATAGTCGCCGGACTTGTATTCAAACTTCACTGCGCCAAGTTTGTGAATTCTTCCGTTCACGATGACGGCATTCTCGGTCGCCTTGCTAAGGTCGCCAAATCCCCGTCCCAGATTCAAGCCGATGGTCTGTCCGTTTGGGAGGAAGCCCGATGAACTGGCCCAATTCCAATAACTTTGATATTCCCATACGCCGCGTCCCCAATCGAGCGAGCCAATGCTCGTTTCAGGTTGCAGGTCTTCACGTTGGTCACCATATTGGATGAAACCTTCTGCTGGCATACAGTTGATCTTGGTGTTGTCATAAAACTTTCTCGTACCGATGGGGATGATAATGTTCATCGACT
>Ga0190269_10001424_pt1 | contig 11528 bp, 7 predicted proteins | sample Popmic249IS_FD_133749 | JGI IMG/M metagenome (GOLD analysis project Ga0190269, IMG submission 133749) | Populus adjacent soil microbial communities from riparian zone of Blue River, Arizona, USA - 249 IS | ecosystem: Environmental > Terrestrial > Soil > Riparian zone | place: USA: Arizona... | reverse complement strand
TTCGCTCAAGTGATCAGCGCTCTGTTCGCAGAGGAAGGCTTGGTCGTGCTCGACCCGCGTGATCCTCAGCTGGCGAGCCAGGCGGCGCCCGTTCACGTGCGCGCGTTGCGCGAAGCGAGCGCGATCGCGCGCGCGCTCGAGCAGCGCTGCGAGGAGCTGGTAGCGGAGGGCTTCGAGCCACAGGTGCACGTGCGGCCGGGCTCGCCGCTGTGTTTCTTCCATTCCGCGGGCGCGTACGACCAGCGCTGCCGGCTCGTGCCTTGCGAGCGCGGGTTCAAGCCACTGGGCGCAGGCGACGCCGAGCATACGCTGGACGAGCTGCTTCACCTGCTCGAGGCGGAGCCGCTGCGCTTCAGCTCGAGCGCGTTGCTGCGGCCGATCGTGCAAGACACGCTGCTGCCCACGGCCGCGTACGTGGGCGGACCTGGGGAGGTCGCGTACTTCGCGCAGCTCTCGCCGCTCTATGCCGCTTTCGACATGGACATGCCGCTGATCGTCCCGCGCGCCCGCTTCCGGATCATCGAAGACAAGTTCGATCGCATCCTGCAGCGCTTGCAGCTCACGCCCGACGAGGCGCTCGGTGATGCCGCGGCCATCGCCGCCGCGCACGCCGCGCGGGGAGCGAAGCTCACGCCGGAGGCCCTCGAAGCCGAGCTTTGCGCTCGCTTCGACGAGGCGATCGACGCGGCGCTCACGCACACGGGCGCCTTGCAAGAGTCGTTGAAGACGGCCCGCGAAAAGACCAAGGCCGCGGTGCACGCGGCCGCTGGCAAGCTTGCCGACAAGCACCGCAGCGCGCTCGCCCACCAAAACGACGCGGTGCTCCGCGACGTCGCGCGCGTGCAGGACGCGCTCCAGCCCGGCGGCGCGCCCCAAGAACGCGTGTACGGCTTTCCATACTACGCAGCGCGCTACGGCGAGCGGGCGTTCGTCGAGCGCGTCGTACGCGCGCTCGACACGAGCGACCCATTCGACGCCACCCTTCGGGACCTGCGGCCATGACGACGACAGCGCCGCTCTCGATCGCCATGGTGTGCTATCCGACCTTCGGTGGCAGCGGGGTGGTGGCGCGCGAGCTCGCGGTCGGTCTCGCGGAGCGCGGTCACCGCGTCACGCTCGTCGCGACGGACGCGCCAGGCCGCACTTTGCCTGCGCTCGAGCGCCTTCGCTTCCGGAAGGTCGAGGTGGCGCCCTACCCCGTGTTCCAATACGCGCCATACACGGTAGCGCTAGCGTCAGCGCTCGTGGAGCTGGCGCGTAGCGAGCCGATCGATCTCATCCACGTACACTATGCGGTTCCGCACGCCGCGAGCGCATTGTTGGCCGCGCAAACCCTCGGCCCGAAGGCACCCGCGCTCGTGACCACGCTGCATGGTACCGACGTCACAGGCAGCGGCGCCGATCCGAGCTACGCGTCCGTGACGCGCCACGCGGTGCGCGTGTCGGATGCGATCACGGTCCCGTCCAGCTACCTCGCTGAAAAGGCGCACGCTTGGCTCGCCAGCGACGACCCGGCCCGCGTGCCGCCCAGCATCGAGGTCGTGCCAAACTTCGTCGACACGGACGTATTCGCGCCACACGCCGCGCGTAGCCGCGGCGCGCTGGACGGGCTGTTCCCGCGGGACACGGCCGGCGGGCCTGTCTTGTTCCACGTGTCGAACTTCCGCGCGGTCAAGCGGGTGAGCGACTTGTTCGACGTCCTGCAGCGCGTACGCGCCCGGTTGCCCGCGCGCTTGGTGGTGGTCGGCGATGGCCCAGAGCGCGCCGCAGCGGAGGATAAAGCGCGCAAGCTGGGCCTCACGGACAGCGTCAGCTTCCTGGGCAATCAAGTGAAGTTCATCGACCTGCTCAAGCAAGCGGACGCGTTCATGCTGACGAGCGAGATCGAGAGCTTCGGCCTGGCCGCGCTCGAAGCCATGAGCTGCGGCGTGCCGGTGCTCGGCTACCGCGTCGGCGGTTTGCCTGAGGTCGTAAGCGACGACGCGGGCGTGCTCGTGCCGCCGTTCGACCTCGACGCGCTCGGCGTTGCGGCGGTCGATCTGCTCGCCGATGGCGCACGTCGCGACCGCTACGCTGCTGCTGCGCGTGCCCGCGCCTTGTCGACATTCAAGCGGGCGCCTGCGCTCGACCGCTACGAGACGGTGCTACGCCGCGCGGTCGAGCGCGCCGAACGAGGCCCTTCCCGATGAGAACGATCACGCTGCTCTTTGCCTGCGTCATGCTCGGCCGCGCGCCGGTAGCGCTTGCGGACGTGGACAACGCCGGCATCGCCGAGGAACCCATGGACGCCGCCAAGCTCGCTCACGCCCTCGATCGCCTGGCCGGCACGGCGCGGGTGCTGTACGTCGCCGCTCATCCAGACGACGAGAACACGCGCTTGCTGGCGTACCTCGCGAACGGGCGCCACGTGACGGCGGCATACTTGTCGATGACCCGCGGCGGCGGTGGACAAAACCTGATCGGCTCAGAGCAGGACGCGCTGCTCGACTCGATCCGCACGCACGAGCTGCTCGCCGCACGCGCGATCGATGGCGCCGAGCAGCGCTTCACGCGCATGCGCGACTTCGGCTACTCCAAGACCGCCGCCGAGACGCTCGCGACGTGGGGTCACGACGCGGCGCTCGGTGACGTCGTGCTCGCGATACGCGCGTTCCAGCCGGACGTGATCGTGACGCGCTTCGACGAGCGGCCTCCAAACCACGGCCACCACATGGCCTCGGCCATCCTGGCCAAAGAGGCGTTCAGCGCCGCGGCCGATCCCGCCCGCTTTCCAGAGCACGGGAAGGCAGGCTTTTCGCCGTGGCAAGCCAAGCGCATCGTCTACAACGTGCCGCACTGGCGGGACCTCACGCGCGAGCCGCTGCCGGCGGACGCGATCAGCCTCGACGTCGGCCGCTACGACCCGCGCTTCGGTCTGTCGTATGGCGAGCTGGCGGCACGCTCGCGCAGCCAGCACAAGAGCCAGGGCTTCGGCATCATCGGCGAGCGCGGCGAGCTGATCGAGCGCTTCATCCATGTGGCCGGCGTGCAGGCCAAGAGCGATCTGCTCGAAGGCGTCGTGCTCGACTGGTCGCGTTTCGGCGCGGCAGGCGAGGTGTTCGATGCCGGCCTGCTCGAGGCACGCAAGAACCTGCATCGCGATCATCCCGCGCGCGCGCTGCCCGGTCTGCTCAAGGCGTACGGGGCGCTCGCAAGCCTCCCGGATGGTCCGCGCAAGCGCGACGCGCGCGGCAGCCTGGCGGAGATCATCGCCACCGCGAGCGGCGTGTTCGTGCGCGCGACGGGTGAGCGCCCAGCCGTAGCGCCCGGCAGCGAGCTGCCGGTCAAGCTCGAGCTGGTAGCCCGCGGTACACGAGCGAGCGTGGCGCTTCTCCGTGCCTGGCTCTCGGACGGCACGCTGCTCGCGCACCAAGCCAAGCTCGAGCCGAACCGCGTGCTGGTTTTGCCCGCGAAGCTGAAGGTCCCGGCAAACACCGTCATCTCCGTGCCGCACTGGCTCGCGGCGCGTACGACCGAGGCAGGCAACGACCCGCGCGAGCTGGCCGTGCGCACCGAGCCGCTCGGCCCCGCGCCGCTCTCGTTGCAGCTCGAGCTCGAGCTGGATGATCGGCGGGTCGTTCTGGACCGGTCGGTCGTGTATTCGTGGAACGATCGCGTGCACGGCGAGCGCGTGCGACCCGTGCTCGTCATGCCGCCTGCGACGGTGACGCCGGCGCGTCAGTCGGTCATGCTGCCGAACGGCCGCGCCGCCAGCGTCGCCCTGCGGGTGCGTGCGAGCGAAGGACCGGTCGAAGGCACGGTCGATCTCGGCCTGCCTGCCGGTTGGACGGCGACCCCGGCCTCGCAGCCCGTGAAGCTCGCGCGCGCCGGCGACGAGAGCGTCGTGAGCTTCAGCGTGAAGGCGCCCCGCGGCGGCGCGGGCCTCGAGGTGGAGCCTGGCATCACGGTCGCCGGCACGCGCTATGCGTTCCGCGAAGATGTCATCGACTACCCGCACGTGCCGCTGCAGGTCGTGCTGCAGAAGAGCTCGCTCAAGCTGGCGCCGGTCAAGCTCACGCTGCCGCAAGGCCTCGTCGGCTATATCGCGGGCCCGGGCGATACGGTCGCGGGCGATCTGGCGCACGTCGGAGTGCGCATCGAGGCCATCGATGACGACGCGCTGCAGAGCGCCGACCTCGGAAAGTACGCGGCGATCATGCTCGGTGTGCGCGCCTACAACACGCGCTCGGCGCTGCGCGGCGGCCACGAGCGCCTGATGCGCTACGTCGAGCGCGGTGGAGTAGTGGTCGTTCAATACAATACGAGCACGCCGAACGCTCAGCTCGACGTGCCCATCGGCCCGTATCCGCTGAAGCTAGGCCGCGGCCGCGTGACCGACGAGAACGCGCCGGTGCGGCCGCACGGCAAGAGCCCTCACGCGCTCCTCGCGGCGCCCAACCGCATCGGCGACGCAGACTGGGCCGGATGGGTGCAAGAGCGAGGGCTCTACTTCGCGGAGAGCTACGACGAGCGCTACGTGCCGGTGCTGGAGCTGGCCGATCCGCAAGAGCAGGCACAGCTGGGCAGCTTGCTCGTCGCACGCCACGGCAAGGGGCGCTACGTGTACACGGGCCTCGCGTTCTTCAGGCAGCTGCCCGCGGGTGTGCCAGGCGCGTATCGCTTGCTCGTCAACCTCTTGACCAAGTGAACAGCCATGAGCACCGAGCCGCACACGAGAGCCAGCGACGAGGACCAGCCACCGCCCGTGCTCGGAACGTGGCGCAACATCTACTTGCTCTTGATCGGCGAGTTGCTCGCGATCACGGCGCTCTTGTATGCGGTGAGGCTGTGGCTCTCATGAGGGCTTCATCGTGACTGGCCTCGATTGGCTCGTGCTGATCGGGACGCTCGGCGGCATCGCGGCCTATGGCATGTACAAGACGCGCGCCGCGAGCGACGTCGCGGAGTACTTCCGCGGCGGCAACGAGCTGGCATGGCCGACGATCGGCTTAAGCATCATGGCCACGCAGGCCAGCGCGATCACCTTCCTGTCGACGCCGGGGCAGGCGTACGAGGACGGCCTGCGCTTCGTGCAGTTCTACTTCGGCTTGCCGCTCGCGATGATCGTGATCAGCGCGGTGTTCGTGCCGATCTACTTCAAGCTGAAGGTCTACACGGCCTACGAGTACCTCGAGCATCGCTTCGACGTGCGCTTGCGCTACCTGGGCGCGCTGCTGTTCCTCATCCAGCGCGGGCTTGCTGCCGGCATCACCATCTACGCTCCCGCGATCATCTTGAGCACGCTCATGGGCTGGCCGCTGCAGGCTACGAACCTCGGCCTCGGCGTGCTCGTGATCGTCTACACCGTGCTGGGCGGCACCAAGGCCGTGGCGCAAACGCAGAAGCAGCAGATGGTGATCATGCTGCTCGGCATGGTGCTAGCCGTCGTGCTGGTCGCCATGCGCTTGCCGGAGCACGTGTCGGTGGGCCACGCGCTGCACGTCGCGGGCGCGCTCGGCAAGATGAATCCGGTCAGCTTCGACGTCGATCCGAACACCCGCTACACGTTCTGGTCGGGCATCACGGGTGGCTTCTTCCTCGCGCTCTCGTACTTCGGGACCGATCAGTCGCAAGTGCAGCGATACCTGTCGGGCCGGTCCGTCACGGAGAGCCGCCTGGGCCTCGTGTTCAACGGCATGCTCAAGGTGCCGATGCAGCTCGTGATCTTGATGTCGGGCGTGATGGTGTTCGTTTTCTACCTGTTCACGCAGCCGCCGATCTTCTTCAACGCGCCCGCGCTCGAGCAAGCCCGCGCGACCTCGCACGCGCCCGCGCTGCAAGCGCTCGACGCGCGCTATGACGCCGCGTTCGAAGCGCAGCGCAAGGCCGCGGACGCGTACGTCGCCGCGCTCGAGACGGGCGGCGAAGGGTTGCGTGAGAAGAGCGCCCTAAAGGCGGCTGCGGACCACGTGGGCGAGGTTCGCAAGGAGGCCAAGGCCGTCATCAAGCAGGCCGTTCCGAGCGCCGAGACGAAGGACTCGGACTACGTCTTCCTCTCTTTCATCCTCGCGTACGTCCCGAGCGGCCTCGTCGGGCTGCTGATCGCGGTGATCTTCTGCGCCGCGATGAGCTCGACCTCGAGCGAGCTGGCGGCGCTGGGCTCCACCACGACACTCGACTTGTACCGGCGCATCCGCAAGCAGGGCGCCTCCCCCGAGCGCGACGTGCTCATCTCGAAGGCCTTTACGGCGCTGTGGGGCGTCGTGGCGGTCGCCTTCGCCGGCTTCGCATCGCTGCTCGACAATTTGATCGAGGCGGTGAACATCCTCGGCTCGATCTTCTACGGCACGGTGCTCGGCATCTTCCTCGTCGCGTTCTTCCTCAAGCACGTGCAGGCGACGGCCGTGTTGATCGCCGCGCTCGTCGCGCAGGCGACGGTGATCGCGCTGTTCCTGCACAGCGAGATCGGCTTCCTGTGGTTCAACGTGATCGGCAGCGCGGTGGTCGTTTTGCTCTCGTTACTCCTCCAGCTCTTTGTGCGCTCACGGCCGACAAACCCAGTGCACTGATTTGCTGGCAAAGCATGGGCCGGAGCGGGACACGCTCGGTGAATGACCGAGACAACCCGCAAAATCCCGCGCGACAAGCCTCGCATCCGCCGCCTCCCGGCTCGGTAAGCGCTCTGCTTCACGCAGCACCCGGGGTGAATCGCGGCGGCTGCTCCGGCGTCGTGGCCGCTGTTGCACGCCGTGGCACGGTGTATGCTGAGCCCCGCACGACTCCTACCTGGCGATGTCTGCTTGATTCACGGCGCTGGCACGGGTAGGTCGCGCGCAGGGACAGCGGTAAGGAAAGCGTGGCTCACAACATGACGACCGCGCGAACGGGTCAATCTCGGAGGAGAGATATGGGTTTCCGGATTTGGGCATTTTTGATGTTGGCTGTGGGCCTCGCGTTCGCGCTCCCGGGCAACGCTCACAAGGCGAACGCTTCGGACAGCGAGAACTCGATTCGCATCGCGACGCTGGCACCTCGCAGCAGCGATCTCGTCCGCGGCTTCGTCCGCATCGACAAGGGCCTGCGCAAGGTCACCGGCAACAAGTGGGGCATCAAGCTCTACCCGAGCGGTGTGGCGGGTGACGAGAAGGACATCATCCGCAAGATGCGCATCTCGCAGATGGACGGCACGGTCGTGACGTCGGTCGGCTTGAGCCAGATCCTGAAGGAGCTCGCGGTCCTCACCGCGCCGCTCGCGATCGAGACCTACGACCAGGTCGAGCGCGTGCAGGCGCACTTCAACGAGCAGTGGGCCGCCAAGCTCAACGAGAACGGCTTCAAGCTCGCGGGCTGGGGCGAGGTCGGCATGATCCGCTACTTCTCGAAGGCGCCGCTCTACAAGATGACGGACCTCAAGAAGATGCGCCCCTGGGTTTGGCCGGACAGCCACACCATGAAGTCGATGTGGCACGCCGTCGGCGTCACGGGCGTTCCGCTGCAGGTTCCGGAGGTCTACGGCGGCCTGCAGACCGGCATGATCGACGCGTGCACCTCGAGCGCCCTGGGCGTGATCGCCCTGCAGTGGTTCTCGAAGCTTACGCACGTCACGCAGCGGACGCAGGGCCCGCTGATCGGCGGCATGGTGTTCTCGAACGAGAAGTGGCAATCGATCCCCGACGACGTGCGCAAGCAGCTCGAAGAGCAGATCGCGACGCACTACAAGGGCGACGTCCGCAACATCCGCGAGGACGACAAGACCGCGTACAACAACCTGATCAAGCGCGGCTACGTCTCGGTGCCCTTCACCGCCGAAGGCGAGAAGGAGTACCAGGAGATCGCGAAGAAGGCGCGTGAGTCGCTGGTCGGCCGCGTGTACTCCCGCGAGATGCTCGACAAGGTCATGTCGGTCGCCCGCGGCGGCGGCGCCTGATCGAGGCCGGCGCGAGCCGGCAACACCGCACGACAGCCCAAGCGGACCTCGGTCCGTTTGGGCTGTTGGCTTTAAACGAACCGTCTGCGGCCGCGCGGCGCAGGCTCTTCAGCCGAGGCGGGCGAGCTGAGGCGGGGTGTGGCTTGGTCCCGACGTCGCCCGCACGGCGAGCTCGCGCAGCGAATCGAGCGCGGCCGACACGTTGCGGTAGTCGCGCTCTTGGTGCGGACCTACGAGGTTCTCGAGCCGCCACTGCACGGCGTCCAGGTCTCGACCCGAGACGTGCAGCCGCGCGCCTGATTGGCGGAGCTGGCGCATCGCCTGACCCCACAGGTCTTCGTACGTCTCGCGTTGAGCGAGATCGTCGAGCCCGCCGTGCTCGGCGATGCTGAGCAGGGTGGAGAGCTGGTAGCCCAGCTCGTACCAATCGGCGATATAGCGGTTTCCGGGCGGCAGTGAGTCGAGCAGGTTGTCGGTCGCGCCCAGCCAAACCTCCACGTCCTCGATGCGCTGGAGCGCGCGCCAGTCGCCGCCGACGGCATCGATGAAGCCGCCGAACGGCCGCTCCAGCTCGCGGACGAAGTCTCCCCCGCTGTGGCGGTGGAAAGAGCACTCGGAGATCGCGCGGCCAGCGTCGAAGGCCATGTCCGGCGTCGCGCCGTGCACCCGGCTGACGAGCACGAGGCCGCCATCGATCGGCTGCAGCTCGTCGGCGTCGAGCAGCTCGAGCGGCTCGTCGTTCGAAGCGAAGGGCGGCGGCACGCTGTCGAGCATGCGATCGTCCTCGCGGAACGAAACCGCGGGCGGGACGGTGTCGAGGGACTCGTAGGTCGCGATCGGCGTGTCGTCGATGCTGCGTCCGCGTGCCGGCGGGCGGCGGGTGTCGGCGGGGCCGCTCGCGGCGAGCACATCGCGGCTGTCGCTCGGGGACGGGCGGCCGCGCTCTGGTGGGATCGAGCTGAACGTCGAGATCGCGTCCTTGGTCTCCTGCCCGAGCCGGGGCGAGACGCCGAGCTCGAAGGCTAGGTCTTCGACGACGGCTCGCACGGAGGTCTCGTCGCTGCGCAGCGCCAGCGTCGCCGAGGTGAGCTGTACGGGGAGCCGCGATGCCTGCGTCGCATCCTCGAGCAGCACGACCGTCCACAGGCCGCGCCCGTGCGCGGCGGCGATATCGAACATCCACTGGGGGCTCGCCAGCGCTTCGCTGTCGGCGAGCGCGACCGCGGCGCCGACGCGCTGCAGCATCGCGTCCCACTCGGCGACATTGGATTGGCCGCTGACTGACCACGCGTAGCCGGGCAGCGAGCTACATGCGAGCGCGCCGTCCGGCAGCGCGAGCGCCGACTCGAGCAAGTCGACGAGCGCGCCCGCATCGCGCGCTTGTTCTTTCGTGTGAACGACGAAGATTCCTGCTCCCACGATGCGACCTCTCTTGTCCGGCGGCCTCGTTCGCCGCCGCCTGTCCCGCTGCGCCGTGCCCACACGCTCGTGCGATGACCGCACGCACCCGCCCGCCTCCGCGCACGGTTCGCGCACTTGGCGCCGAATGTCAAAGGCTGTCCCACACGCGGCAGGAGCCAACGACACCATCGCAAGCTCGCGACCCGAAATACTTAGGTCTTTGTTGGCTTAACCTGGGATGGAAGTGGGGCGGATCGGGGGAGCGGGCATCTGCCCGGGTCCATTTGCAAAAGCGCTCAATTCAGGGATTATGTGTGCGGCTCTCATGGACGACCCCACACGCGGTTTGCTCGGCAGTCAGCCCCCAGACGAGCCCCAAAGCCTGGAAGCGCGTCCAGGCTCAGGCGCGGTCCCCTCGGTGCGCCCCGAAGCCCCGCCGCTTCCTGCAGCTGCTCCGCTTCCTGCCAGTGACCCGCGCCGGCCAGGTCCGGGCGATGCGAAGTTCGTGGGCGACGCGATGCGCGCGCTCTATCGCACGAGCGCGACGTCGATCGAGCGCGGCGACGCTACGCGCGTGATCGGCCGCACCGAGTCGGCGCGTCCAGGGCCGTCGACGCCTCCGCCGGCCCATAAGCCCCCGACGAGCGTTCCGCCGGGACCACGCGTCGACCTCACGCTGTGGGTGGTGCTCGCGCTCGGGCTGTTCGCGATCGCCGGCGTGATGCTCTCCAGCGCGCTCTAGTCAGCGAGCAGCGCGCCGACCCTTTCACGTCGCTCGCTCGCTCTAGGACCCCAGTCCAAGCGATATCCTGTCCCGCACATGAACGACGGAGCTCCGCAGCCAGCACTGACGACGCCCACGGTCGGTGCCGTGCTCGGCGGGCGCTTCCGGGTCGTGCGCCGCATCGGTGAAGGCGGCATGGGCGTCGTGCTCGAGGCGGAGAACACGCTCACGGGCAAGCGGGTCGCGATCAAGTGGATGCACCCGCACATGGCGGCGCAAGCCGAGGCCGCGGAGCGCATGGTTCGCGAAGCGCGCGCCTCGGCGCGGGTGCGGCACCCGAACGTCGTCGACGTGTACGACGTCGTGCAGGAAGGCGGTGCGATCTTCCTCGTGATGGAGCTGCTCGAGGGCGAGCCGCTCAGCGCGCTCCTCGAGCGCAACGACATCAAGCCGCATCAGGTGATCGCATACCTGCTGGACGCCATGCGCGGGGTCGCGGCCGCACACCGTGAGGGCGTGATCCACCGCGACATCAAGCCGGACAACATCTTCCTAGCGCGCGAGCCCGATCGCGCGGCGCCCGTCCCGAAGGTGCTCGACTTCGGCATCTCGAAGCTTGCCGATCGCGAGGGCGGGTTGTCCCTGACTCGTACGGGCATGACGCTCGGCACGCCGCTGTACATGTCGTACGAGCAGCTCGCGGGCGTGCGCGACATCGATGGCCGCACGGACGTCTACGCGTTCGGGGTGATCTTGTACGAAGCGCTCACCGGGCAGCCGCCGTTCAACGCCGAGACGTTCTCGGAGCTGATCATCAAGATCACGACCACGCAGCCGGCCACACCCAAGTCGCTGCGTCCGAGCTTGCCGGGCGCGCTCAGCTCGATCGTCGAGACGGCGATGCGCCGCGACCGCGCCGAGCGCACGCCTTCGCTCGACGCGCTGATCGCGTTGATCGAGCCGTACGCGACGGCCGACGGCTACGCGAGCCGCGTCACCGCCATCGGCCAGTCGCCGATCGCGCTCGCGCCGACGATGGCGACGCCGCTGTCGCTGCCGATCAGCGTGCCACCGGCGCAACCGAGCAAGACTGCGCCCGTGCGGATCTCGGAGCCCGAGGACGTACGCATCTCATCGATCCCGCGCGCCTTCACTGCCCGTACGGCCGTGGTCTGGGCTGGCGTGGCGCTCGCCATTGCAGGAACGATCGCCTGGCTCGCGACGCGGCCGCCGGCGAGCAAGGTCGACAGCGGTGTTGCGGCGCCTATCGCCGAAGCACCGGAAGCACCGGCTGCGCCTCGAGCGCATGCGGCGAGCCCCGAGCCGCAGCCGGACCAGCAGCCGGAGCCGATCGCCGACAAGCCCAGCGCAGAGCCGCCCGTGGCCGCCAAGCCCGAGCCGCAGGACGCCGTAGTCGCGGCGCCGAAGCCCGAACGGCCGAGCGGTCCGCCATCGAAGAAGCCCCCAGCCAAGCCGATCTTCAACAAGCCGGCGAAG
>Ga0190269_10001423_pt1 | contig 11528 bp, 10 predicted proteins | sample Popmic249IS_FD_133749 | JGI IMG/M metagenome (GOLD analysis project Ga0190269, IMG submission 133749) | Populus adjacent soil microbial communities from riparian zone of Blue River, Arizona, USA - 249 IS | ecosystem: Environmental > Terrestrial > Soil > Riparian zone | place: USA: Arizona... | reverse complement strand
GGCTCGCATCGCCCGCATGCTCACCGCGAGAGGGGTAACGCTTGCCGCGGCCGGCAAGAGACGCATCGGGTTGCTGCCGCGAAGGCGTCGCATGTCGCCCGCGCTCGGGCGCCGGCTTGCCGCGGCGCGACCCCTTGCCCTGCCGGCGCGAGCCATGCCCACCGTGACGCGTCACCGCCTAGCTCCATCCCATCCGGAGCAGGACACACCGGCGGGGGCACGTGTGCGAGCGCACGTCGCCACGATGACAGGCGTCACTGCCACGCTACATGCGCTCGCGAGCCGAGCACGTGGCCGTGCGCTGCCGAGCGGAGTGGGCACACGCGCGCGGCCGGCTCGCTCGCTGCGGCAGGTCGTGAGCGCGATCCGGCACGCAGGCCCGCGGCGCTCGCAGGACATGGGGCGCTCGAGCAGAGTGCGGGGCGTGCTGCGTACTAGCTGGTTCATCGGCGTGCTCCGGCCGCGCTGGCGGCGTAGCTCGCGAGGAAGATGCCCGCCGCGACCGAGACGTTGAGCGAGTCGATGTGCTCCGCGCCCGGACCTTCGATGCGCAGCAGTTGATCGCATTGCTCGCGAGTCGCGCGCGTCATGCCCTGTTGCTCGTGACCGAGCACGAGCACTGCGCGCGCGGGCCAGGCGTACGCGGCAGCCGTGGTGCGGGCGCGTGCATCGCTGCCCACCACGGCGATGCCCTGGCGCTTGGCCTCGCGCAAGAGGCCGGACAGGCTCGGCACGCCGAGCGCCGGCACGTGTTCGGCGCCGCCCTCCGCGACACGGCGTGCTGCCGCTGGCAGCGGCGAGGCGACGTCCACCCCATCCGCGGCCTGCCGCGTGTACACCAGCGCGCGCGCCCCGAAGTACGCCGCGCTACGCAGGATGGCGCCGATGTTATGCGGGTTCTGGACGCCGTCGAGCGCGAGCAGTAGCCCCTGCGCGCCGAGGCTCTGCAGCAGCTCGGGCAGACTCGGGGCAGGGCGCGGCCGCACCAGCAGGCACACGCCCTCGTGGTGGACCGACTGCGCCAACTTCGCGAGCGCCTCCGCGTCCACCTCACGGTAGGCGATGCGCCTGCGCGCGGCGCTCTTCAGCAAGCTCGCGAGCGGATGCCGCAGCGCCTCGGTGTACGCGATGCTGACGACCGCCTCCGGCCGCGTCTCGAACGCGGCCAGCGCGGCAGCGAGGCCGTACACGCGCTCGGCGCTCTCGCGCTTGTCGCCCTTGTCGTGCGCGCGCGGCTCGCGCGCCCTTGCGGATCGTTCGCCCTGCGCCTTCACGGGGCCGTTTCTAGCATGGGAGGATCCCCATGCCAGCGCGCTTTCAGCTGCCGAACAGACGCAGCACGTAATACGTGGCGACGGCGAACGCGGCCGAGGCCGGGATGGTGAACACCCAGGCCCACAGGATGCGGGCCGCGATGCCCCAGCGCACGCTGCCCGGGCGGTTGACCGCGCCGACGCCCACGATGGCGCCCGTGATGGTGTGCGTGGTCGAGACCGGGACCCCGAGCGCGGTGGCGATGAAGATGGCCGCCGAGCCGCCCGTCTCCGCGCAGAAGCCGCCGAACGGCTTGAGCTTGGTCAGGCGCATGCCCATGGTTTTCACGATGCGCCAGCCGCCGGAGAGCGTGCCGAGGCCCATCGCCAGGTGACAGGACAGCACGATCCAGAACGGGATCTCGTCGCCCTTGGGGAAGGTCTCGCCCATGTAGCCCTGCGAGAACAGCAGCACCGTGATGATGCCCATGGTCTTCTGGGCGTCGTTACCGCCGTGGCTGATGCTGAACGCCGAGGCCGATAGCAGCTGCAAGCGGCGGAACCACAGGTCCACGCGGCCGGGCGTGCGCTTGCGCAAGGCCCAGGCGCAGATGATGGTCAACAGCGCAGAGACGAACATGCCGACCAGCGGCGAGACTACGATGAACACGGCGGTCTGGATGATCTTGGTGGTGCCGAGCACACCGAAGCCGCCCTTGGCGACGCCGGAGCCTATCAATCCTCCCACCAGCGCGTGCGAGGAGCTCGAGGGCAGCCCCCACCACCACGTCAACAAGTTCCAGATGATCGCGCCGAGCAGCGCGCCGGTGATCACCGGCATGTCGACGACACTGGGATCGACGATGCCTTTGCCGATCGTGTCCGCGACGTGCAGCGGGAACACGAGGAACGCGATGAAGTTGAACACCGCGGCCATGGCCACGGCTTTGCGCGGCGTCAGCACGCGGGTGGACACGATCGTGGCGATGGAGTTGGCCGCGTCGTGAAAGCCGTTGATGAAGTCGAACGCGAGCGCGATCAGGACGATGACGCTGACCGTGACGAGCTTTTCATCCATGAGCTGGGCCCGCTCCGGTCAGGAGTTCTCGAGGACCACGCCCTCGATGATGTTGGCGACGTCCTCACAGCGATCGGTCGCCGTCTCGAGCAACTCGTAGATTTCCTTCCACTTCATGATCGTGATCGGGTTCTTTTCTTCGCGGAACAGGCGCGCCAGCGCGGAGCGCAGAAGGCCGTCGGCCTCGTTCTCCAGACGGTTGATCTCCACGCATTTCTCGAGGATTACGTGCGCGCGCTTCAGGTCGCGAAAGCCGGACACGGCCTCGAGCACGGCTTCGGCGGAGCTCAGGATCGCGCGGCACAGCGGCGCGACTTCCTTCGTCATTTCCGTCAGCTCGTAGAGCGCGATGCGCTCCGCCGCGGCCTCCACGTAGTCCATCACGTCGTCCATCTTCGTGATGAGCCTGTAGATGTCGTTGCGGTCCAGCGGCGTGATGAACGTCTTGTGCAGCTGCGCCACGACGGCGTGTGTGATCTGGTCGCACTCGTGCTCGAGGTCCGAGACGGTCTTGGCCTGCGCCACCAGGTCCCCAGGCGTGGTGACCATGGCCAGAAGCGCGTGGACGCCTTCCACGGTCTTTTTGCCTTGTTTTTCGAAGTGGTCGAAAAACGACTCGTCTTTGGGCAGGAATCTCATGGACGCAAGATCCTCATGGGCGCCGTGTATGAACGCTGGATAGGTAGTCTGTCAACGGGTCGGCACGTGGTTGCCGCGGTTCCGTGACATTGCGCCCCGGCTGCTTCAGCGGAACTCGTTCAAGTGGATGACGTACCACTGGTCGTCCCACGTGATGAGGACACGAACTTCCACGCGGACCGTCTGTCCGCCCGTCTCGTAGACCAGGAAGGAGTGCCGCGCGGCCCAGTACGGGAGCCGGTTCGCCTCCTCGCCCTCCTTGACGAAGCCTCCGCGCTGCGCCAGGTCGAAGCGCACGAAGCGAGCCTGCGCCAGACCGGGCAGGCGCCGGTGCAGCGCGTGGATGTCCGCGATGAAGCGGGCGTTCAGCTGGTCGTAGTAGCGGCCTGGATCGCGGATGCCCTTCACGAGCAGAAAGGCGTCGCGCGGAAAAAACACGCCTTCCGCGAGCGCAGGGTCGTCGGCCACGACGGCATCGAACAGGCGCCGGATGCGGGCTTCGGCGCTGCTGGCCGCGGGCCGGGCTGGTGGCTTGGTCTGGCGCGGGCGATTGGATGCCGGGATGGCGCTTGCAGCGGAGGGCGGCGGCTCCGCCTGCAGCGCAGCGCTGCCAACGAGCGACAGCGCGCCCCCGAGCAGCACACTCCATGCGCTGCGCATGCTGCCCACTATTTCTCCCAGATTCCGTTGACTCCCGAGAGCGCGAACACGAGGACGCCGATCACCAGCGCGATGATCGCGGACGCCCACGAGGCGGTGTCGAACCCGCCGATGACCAGGATGCCGAGCGCCATCACGAGCAGGCCTCCGACGCAGCCACAACCCTTGAGCCACTGGCTCCGGCGCGAGGGCTGGTCATCCGCAGGAGTCGCCGTTTCAGCGTCGGTCATGGCAAGCTCGTCAGTCTAGCACTCGCGTACGGACTGGGGTCAGCCCCTGCAGCGCGCCAGGTCAGCGACCCGGCCGGTAGTTTGCAGCCGCCTCGTAGGTCCACTCCGCGCGTCGCCGGTACCAGGCATCCGCCGCGTGGTACAGGGCGGCTTCATGTGCCCGGCGTGCGAGCTTGGCGAGCTGCTCGCGCTCGCGATCCATCGCGCACAGCAACGCGGCCGCGGCGGCCGGATCTCGCACGGCGACGCTGCGGGCGGCACCATCTTCGGCCTCGCGCTCACGCACGTATTCGACGCCATACCCCAAGAGCGGTAAGCCCGCGGCGTAGCCGTCGAAGATCATGCGCGGCGTGTCCTCTGCGATCGGCGTGAACAAGAGCGCGTCGTACGTCGCGAGGTCCGAGAGCAGCTGCGGCCCGTACACGCGCATGCCGAGGAACTTGATCGCGTCGCCTGCACCCAGATTCTGCGCCTGACGCTCGAGCGCCGAGCGCTCTGCGCCGTCGCCGATGATGTCCAGGGTCACGCGCGCGCCCGCGGAGCGTGCGCGCATGACGATGGCGATGCTCTCGTCCAGGCCTTTGCGCGCCTCGAGGCGCCCACAGTAGACGAGCCGCACGGGCCGCTCGCCGCGCAGCAGATCCGCCGTGCGCTCTTCGATCCGAGGCAGCGGCACGACCTCGCTCGTCAAGTACGAGGTGTCGTGGAAGTTCTTGGCGTTCTTCGCGTAGCGCCCGTAGCGCGCGTGCAGAGCGCGGCCCTTCAGCAGGCTGAGCGAGGCGCGCCTCACACCAAAGCGTACGCTGCGCTCGTACAGCTCGCAGTAGGCGCGCGCTTCGAGGCGCGCCTTCCACGGTTTGCCGGCGCTCAGCTCTTCCACTTGCATCACCTGGTCGGTGTCCTGCACGAAGACCGTCGGCTTGTGCGCGGAGAGGCCCGCCAGAAAACCCATGAAGTTGATCGGCCGGTACACGTCGCAAAAGCCCGCGTGCACGACGTCGGCCGTGGGCACGAGCGCCGCGATGTCCTTGCGCCACACGTGCAGGTGCGATTGCCAGAACGCGCGCGCGCGTGTGTTGAGCGGAAACGAGGGGAACAGATCGATGTCGTCGCTCGCCTGCACCAGCTCCAACGGCTGATCTGGCTTCTCCACGCGCGCGTCTAGGGCGGGGGCGACCACCTGGATGCGCCCGAAGCGGCCATCGAAGGAGTCGCGCAGCAGGAGCAGCGAACGCTTCCAGTCGGTCGCGAGAAGGCGCTCACCACCGCGCGTGTAGATCGGTACGTGAATGGCAACCAAATACATGTTTCGGGGAGGCTCCTGTCAGGGCTTCGTGTCAGGGCTTCGTGTCAGGGCTTCGTGTCAGGGCTTCGTGGCTCGCTTCGCTGGGGCCGGCTGTCCCGGCGCCGCCATTGGCTGCGGACCCGCCTGATTGACAGGTGCGTTGGCAGGTGGGTTCGCGTCGGGGCGCGCCGCGCGATCTCCCAACCGCTGCAGCCGATCGAAAAATGCCTGATACTTCGGGGCCTGACCCATGGCCTGCTCCTGGCTTTCGAGCAAGCCCCACACGCCGTACTTCGTGGGAGTCTCGGCGAAGTTGTACAGCATGAACAAGCCCTGATTGCTCTGTGCATACCACGCATCGAGCATGCGCATGTAGATCGTGCGCATGCGCGGGTCGCGGTTGGCGTTGATCAGCTTCTGCACGAACGCTTCGTCTTGGCTGGCCTCGCCGTACGCGACCAGGTGCTGCCCCCCCTCGTAGGCCACCAGACGCAAGCCGTGACGCTCTGCGATCTTGCGGTTGTTGCGCGTGGGCTCGGCGACCTCGGACTCGATCAGCTTCTCCATGCGGTCGAGCAGCTGCGGCACGGTGATGCTCGCGGTCTTGCCCTCTTCGACCACGTTGCTGGCCAGCGAGCCGCCCACGTACGGTGCGATCGCGAAGACCTGGGCCTGCGTGCGGGCGGTGTTGATGGCGGGCGACGCGAACGACTCGAGCAGTACCTCGTTCAGGTGCTCGTTCTGCGCCTGACCGGCGAGCACGTGAACGAGGCGTTGTGCCTCACCCTGAAACACCTTGTCGAAGATCTGGAAGATCTGCCCGCTGCGGCGCGCGTTGAGCTTCACGCCGGCCCAGTAGCGCGAGCCGTCTTCGTCGCACGAGCCTGCGTAGCGCCCGAGCTTGTTGAGGCCCGCACGACAGCCTTGCTCCGCCGTCCACTTGGTCTGCGCGAACATCCCGTTCCACAGCTCGTTCGAGTACTCGATGTACGCGCGCCGCTGCGGCGCGAGCCGCGCCTTGATGAGCTTCGCGAGCTCCTCCACGAACTGATCGTCCGCGCGGTGCGGGACGCAGATCCAGGCGTCCGCGTTCAGACGATTGGCGAGATCGATCATGTACTCGAACGCCACGCCCCGCGAGCCGCCCTGGTTCATGCCCGGCGTGGTGCGCTCGGACCAGCGGCTGACCTCGCTGTTGTTGACCGAGCCCCAGTCCATGAAACGCAGCACACCCACGCCCGTGAGCTTGCCGAGGAACGTGGGGTGAAAGACTTGCTTCGCGTACGAGGTCTCGTAGCCCGGTAAGAGCACGCGGATGTTGCGCACGTGGTTGCTGCGGTTCGAGCGCTCGATCGCGAGGAAGAGCGGGCGCTCGCGCGTGGCCTGCACCTCCAGATCGATGCGGCCGGGGCTGCGGTTGATCACGTTGACGGGCGAGGCCGGGAAAGAGATGTCGCCGTCGCCGTCGTACAGCACCGTGTAGCGCCCACCGTAGAGGGTGGCGACGACGGACGCGCGCAGGATCTGAGGCTCGGGAACGCCCGCGACGCGCGTCGGCAGCTCGAACGCGTAGCCGTTTTCGTCGCGCGGGATCTTGTCGGCGACCTCCGTGTCCCAGATCGACTTCGCCGCCGTGGGCGCGTTCGTGCTGAGGAACGGGTCGGCCATCTTCATCACGTCGACGAACGGGATGGCCGTCGAGTAGTACGTGACCGAGCCGAGGTTCACGCCGAGTGGAATGCTCGGCGCGACGTACGGCCGCGGCGCGGGATCACTGGGCTTCGCGCGCGGCGCGGTCGGCGTCGGCGGGGTCGGCGGCGTCTTCACGCCGTTCGCGGTCACCGCGCTGGGTTTGTCGCCAGCCTCGCCACTCGCCCGACAGGCTGCGCCTGCGACGAAGGCGCACGCACAGCAGAGCAAGCTGAGAGCACGGGTGGCCGAGCGAACGAACGTGACCATGGAAGCACCTCGCCGCGGAGGATACCAACTTCCACGGTCGCTCGGCGCGCGATTCGCGCCAGCGCGCGGCTCAGACGGCGAGCTTGATGACGGAGGTCACGCTGCCGTCGGGGTGCACGTCGCGCGTGAGCTCGGCCGAGTACTGGTGCAGCACGGTGCGCGTGACGAGCAGGGCGTCGTTCGCGGGCGCCGGCTGCGTGGTCACGGCTTCGCGCTTGTTGCGCGCGGCGCGTACGCTGATCGCCACCTGATCGCCCAGGGCCTGTGTCGCGATGTCGACGCGACCCTTGGCCGCGCCGGGCGCGGCGGCGTCGTCGATGGCTTGCGCGATCACCTGCCACAGCGCGTGCTTCAGGTCGGTCGGGCCGCAGTGCACGTTGCGGACGCCGCGACAGTGGTGCGTCGATAGCTCCACCACGCCCAGCCAGCGGCTGCGCAGCAGCTCCACGACCGTGTTGATGCTGCGCTCCACGTCGACGCTGTTGCCGCGCTGGGCTTCGGCGTCGGAGAACTCGGCGATGTTCTGCACCAGCTTCGACACGCGCTGCACGCCTTCGACCAGGTCGCGCAGGCAGTTCGGGATCTCCTGGCGCAGGTGGGCCAGGTCCTCGGGCAGCGTGTGATCGTGCTCGACGTGGAAGCGATCGAGCTCGCGCAGCGACTGACTCAGGAAATCCAGATTGTCGCCGAGGTACTGCGCGGGCGTGTTGAGCTCGTGCGCCAGGGTCGCCGACAGCTGCGCGACTGCCGCGAGCTTTTGCGCGTGCAGGCTGAACGCCTGGTTGGCCAGGTTCGTGCGGTGCAGCTCTCGCAGCTCCAGCTGCGCGCGCGTGCGCGCCAGGAGCTCGAGCGGCTCGACGGGCTTCGTCACGTAGTCGTTCGCGCCGTCGGCGAACGCGCGCGCCTTGTGCTCCGGCTGGCCGACCTGCGTGAGCATGATAATCGGCAGCTCGGTGCGCGAGTAAAACTGCGAGCGCAGCACGCGCAGCAGCTGGATGCCGTTCATCACGGGCATCTCGATGTCGCTGATCAAGAGCGCGTAGCCGCCGCTGCTGGCTTCCTTCAGCGCCTGCGCGCCGTTCTCGACCTGCGTCACGTGCACGTTCTCGAGGGCCGACAGGATCCCCGTCACGTCCTCGCGAATGCTGCGCGAGTCGTCGGCCAGCAGGATGTGCGTCGGCGCGGGCGGCTGCGCGGGAACGCCGCTACTCAGTGTACGGGTGCCGATGACTTCGCCTCGTCGGTGGCCGGGGCGTCGGCCCCGATGATGCGTTCGACCCGCTGGATCAAGTCCGGCAAGCGGCCCTGCAGGTTCTTGCGTGCGATCAGCTCCGGGTCGAGCTCGACGGAGCTCAAATCGCCGGTCATCGCGGCCTCCGCGAGCGCAGCTGCGATGTGCACGGCCGTCGCGACGTCGATGTCCGAGCCGGTGAGCTGCTCGGGAGCGTGCACGCGGGCCACGCCTTCCACGACCGGGTAGGGCAGACCCCAGAGCCCGAGCAAATAAGCGCCGAGCTCGGCGTGGCTGGTGCCCCACAGCATACGCTCCGCGACGGGCAAGCTGCAGTGCTCGGCCGTCGCGCGCTGCACCGCTTGCGCCACGAGCGCGGGCTGGCGTGCAGCTGCGAGCAGCAAGCCGCTGTCGTGCAGCAGCGCGGCCAGGAAAGCGTCCTGGCGCTGCGTCTGATCGCTCAGCAGCTCACTCGTGATCGAGGCGGCCAAAAACGCCTTGCGCTCGAGGCTGGTCGGTACGAGCGAGCACTCGGCCAACGTGTCCTCGAAGTTGCCGAAGCACTCGAGCGAGAGCACGAGCCCCGTCAGCATCTCGGTGCCGAGGTGAGCCACCGCCTGCTGCGCAGACGTGATGCGCTGCGCCGGGGCGAAGAACGCGTTATTGACCGCGCGCAGCAGCCGGCCGATCACGCCGGCGTCACGCTCCACGATGCGCGCGATGTGGCGCGTGGAAGTGGCAGGGTTCGCGAGCGCGCTGCGCAGCTGGAAATAGACCTGCGGCCGCGCCGGCAGATCCTTGGCGCCACCCACGAGCTCGCGCATCCGCGGGTCGCTGAGCATCTTGTGCAGGGCCGCGGTGCGCAGCAGCACCATGCGCAGGTCGTCCGCGCGCAGCGGCTTGCACAGGAAGCGGTGACACACGGGCAGCGCGCGCAGCGCCGCCTCGTAGTGCGTGTAGCCGGAGAGGATGATGCGCGCGGTGCCGGGGAACTGGCGCTCGGCTTGTGCGAGCACGGCGGCGCCGTCCATACCCGGCATGCGCATGTCCGAGACCAGCACATCGAAGCTGGTCTTGGCCATGAGGTCGAGGGCCTCTTCACCGCTGTTGCAGAAGCTCGCCTCACACTCGGAGCGCAGCGCGTTGGTCATGCGACCCAGTGCGCGCAGCACGAGCGGCTCGTCGTCGACAAACAACACGCGGATGACTGCAGACTCGCTCGGCACGTAGCCTCCCCATGGGCTCCAGCCCAGGTTTCGGCTGCTGCACGCTCAATCTTGAGCTTCGGCCGCGGACGCGCGCAAGCTTTGCGCGCGGCGGCCACGGATGCGACGGGCTTGCGCGCACAGCAGGAGCAGGGCAGACAGCGCAGCAGGTAGCCGCCTGTGGGGCGTGCGCGCTCCGGCGCTGGCGCAGCTGCAGCCGCTGGCGGCAGGCGCGCTGCCGCGACCAGCGGCGCCGCGGGAAGCGGCAGACACGCTGCTGCTCGGGGCTGCGGCGCCCGGCGTGGTGCCGGCCGTGCCGGCGGCGGGCCACAGCGTGGGCTCGCCGCTGCCGGCGGCGGCTGCGCTCGGCTCGCGGCCCTGGGGCAGCTGACGCGAATCGCAGCGGCCGCTCCCGCACTGCGCGCCCCGCGGGCAGCGCGCGTTGCGGCAGGCGTCCACGCAGCTGCCTGCGGCGCAAGCCTGGCCGCTCGGGCAGCTCACGGCGGCACAGCCCGGCTCGACACAAGCGCCGCTCTGCACGTCGCAAGCGAGACCCATCGGACAGCCGCGACACGTGCAGCTCTCCACGCACGCACCGAGTAGACATACGCTGCCGGGCTTACAGCTGACACCGGCGCAGGGATCCTTGCACACGCCCGCACGGCAAACCTGGCCGAGCGGACACACCACGTCCGCGCACGGCGGGCGGCACTGGCCTGTCTGACACACCTGACCGGTCGGGCAGGTCACGCCGACGCAGGCCTCGTCCACGCACTCGCCGCGCTCGCAGCGCTGGCCGGCAGGGCACTGGAACTCGACGCCGCCGCAGGCTGCCGTGCACTGGCCCTGCACGCAGCTGCCCTCGACCCCACACGGGCGGTCGTCGTCGATCTGGCCGTCGCAGTCGTTGTCCAGGCCGTCACACACCTCGGCGCTCGCCGCTTCCAGCTGCAGGCACTCGCCCGGGCCCCCGCTGCTGCAGCCGGTCAAGCCCTCGGCGCACACGCCGGGCTTGCCGGTGTCGCACGGGTCACCGCCGCCGGCGCAGCTCACGCCCTCGAGCCGAAACACCTTGTCGTTGAAGTCTCCGTCGTCCGGCCAGTTGCTCTCGTTGGCGCCCTCCCAGTCCTCCCACGCGAGATAAAACGTGGTCGCAGAGAGCGGGGACGGGTACGCCAGCATCAACTTCCACGGCCCGGGCATGCTGCAGGCCGTACACACCGCGTTGCGCGCGGCCTCGGAGTAGTAGATCGGCTTGCCGCCGAGCTTCGTCAGCACGAAGCCGATCGAGCCTCCGGCGTAGTTGGGATCGCTGCGAATCTGATTGCTGGAGAGGCGCGCGCCGATCTGCGTGGTCTCCGGAACGATCTGGTAAAAAGCCGTCGGCGCGCTGCTGGGATCGGCCGGCACGTTGTACCAGGCGAGCCCCGCAGCTGCGGAGGATTGGCTCAGCACCAGCTCTGCCTGGAAGCCGCAGCGCGGCGAGAATGTTGCCGGCTCCGCGCTCGCCTGACGTACCGCGTCGATCGTCTCGCGCGGCGTGCGCGAGTCGAAGAAGCTCTGCAGGCTCTGCTCGCTGCTGCCTGGGGGCGTGATCGGCACGGCCAGGCCGTTCGGCTCGATGACCTGGGCGCGCGCGAGCGCAGGCGCGAGCAGCGCGATGCTGAGCAGGATCAGCGCGCGGGTGGCGCAGCGCTTCGCAAAACCGGGCATGACTTCCTGAAGTGGCCGACGCCCGGCACTTCGGGTCACTCGCCGCGATACTCCGCGTCGATGCGACCCAGCCGCCATTCGTATTCTTGCGGCGTGATCGCGCCTTTTTGCAGGTTCTCGCGCTCGAGCGCGAGGCGCTGCGTGCGCCGCGCCTTGAGCAACGCGATGGCCGACTCGTACGCAGCCGTGTTGATCTTGCCGCTGTCGAGCGCGCGCCGGGCCGCCGCCATGCTGGGGTAGGGCGGCGCGCGGCTCAAATCAATGCTGGGCGCGGC
>Ga0190269_10001422_pt1 | contig 11534 bp, 11 predicted proteins | sample Popmic249IS_FD_133749 | JGI IMG/M metagenome (GOLD analysis project Ga0190269, IMG submission 133749) | Populus adjacent soil microbial communities from riparian zone of Blue River, Arizona, USA - 249 IS | ecosystem: Environmental > Terrestrial > Soil > Riparian zone | place: USA: Arizona... | reverse complement strand
GATCCCTTTGATCATTCCCGATCCGAGATAGCCTTGAATGCCGGCAAGCGTCGCTGGCAGGCTTTGTTCACACACTTCGGCTTTGAACTGCGAGCCATGATTGGGATGTCGTGTCCACTGTCCCTGCAGCTGCAGAAATTCCCCCGGCGAAACTTCTGGAAGATTTCCCACGACGGTAGCCAAACCATCAAAGCTCAGGCTGGTCTTGGGGATTGCGTGGATCCCTTTTTGATTCTCCGGGCGCAAACGCAGCACGGTATACCCATTTTCCGGATTGTAGAATGTGATGCGCTCCACCGAGCCGGTGAGTGTGTCCATATCAATAAGTATACACGCTGGGGTTCTCGTCTGAATTTTCTGGAAGCGCGTTCCCAAAACAAAACACCTCACGGGTGTGAGATGTTTTTCAGCGGAGAGGGCAGGATTCGAATATCATCCTCTCAACGAGGGCGCGTGAACCTAAAATAAAACACCCTGAACAATCAGAGTGTTTTTTTGGCGGAGAGGGCGGGATTCGAACCCGCGAACCTTTGTGGGTTACACGCTTTCCAAGCGTGCGCGCTAAGCCAAACTACGCGACCTCTCCATTTATCAAGCGACGGCGATTATACCAGAAATTAAAAACATGGCTCAAAAAATGGGCCATGTTTTTATAAACAATTAATGAAAGGTGCGGTACTGGTGCCGCAACAACCTAAAATTGTAAGGCTATTTTGAATTTCATCCGCTCTATTCTAATCAAATGTCCTACAAGTTAATCAAGTTGCGGTACTAGTTGTTCAAGGCGCCCTGGTTGATCCAGTCGGTGAGCAATTGAACCTGGTCGGGCGTGAGCTTGGGACCGCGCTTGGGCATCTTGCCTTCGGCGACCATCTGTACAAGCAGACTGTTGGCTGCATCACCAGCAATAACAACGGCGCCTTCTTCAGAGCCAGTCATTACGCCTGCATGACTTCTTAAGGACAAACCTTCCTCTGTGCGCTGTCCGCCATGACAGTTGGAACAGCGACTCTGAAGCATGGGAAGGATATCTGTGGCAAAGCTGACGGTCGCTCCACCGGCTGCCGCCTCAGCAGTGGGGGAACTGGCCGCGGGTGGCTCCGTGACAGTTGACGCTTCCGTTGGGATGTCGGTCGGCGCTTCGGTTGCGGGAGCGGCGGTCTCGGTCGGTTCTGAAGCGGGAGCTTCTGTTGGCTGGCTTGCGCATGCGGCGAGCAATCCAACGATCAGGACGAGAAGGGCAAACTTGACGATCATCGACTTCATATTTCTTTTCTCCTAGAAACCGTATAAGATGACGCCACCCAGAAAGGCAAGCACAAGCGCTATGGCAAAGCAGACTCCATAGGATGCCATGTATAAGTAACGATTGCTTCTTTGAAACATTTCCGGGTTGCGAGAACGGACGATGCTAATGCCTGCGGTCAGGACCAATAGCGTAACAGCGAGGATCAGTTTCGCGCCTGCGTTTGGCGCTGCGCCGTCATAGGTGTTGATGTTATCCATCATTCCGGTCAGACCGGCGGCAATGGTACCGACTGTTGCCAGTATGATGTTGGCAAAGGCAGCCTGCTCCAGTGAAGGGTTGTTTCTCCAATACGCGAGGAGAATGAACAGGAATGCTGCACCTGTCAGCGCGATGGGAAAATGGACGACCATGGGATGGATGGGATGAAGTTCAGTCAATGCATGGATCAAGCGATTAATGAAATCCACGTTTCTCTCCTCTCTGTTGTCTGGTTTTCATAAGACCCTGGGTGGGCCAGGGTCTTCCTTGCTACATGACTATATACGTCATCAAGTTGATAAGCAGATGTATTTTGGTAATCACCTATTACGCAGAATTGATGAGAAAATCTTAATCTTATTCGGTGGACTCTTTGCTTTCTGCCGGTGGTTCAGCTGGATCGGGAGTCGCTGCGGCAGTTGGTGCGGGTTGCGTTCTGGTAAGTCGCCAACCACTGCGAGTGATGAGGGTATAAAGCGCCCAGATCACCAATCCCCATAACGCGATATGCAGAAGGAAGCGAAGCGGTGAGAAGAATCCAAAGTCCATGCCGCCGCGTCTCATCATGCCAAACTCGCCGCGACCGAAACCGCGGTCAAAGCCGAAATTGTGCATGGGCATTCCATGCGGATTCACGCTAAAGCGCGGGATCGCTGAATTTGGGTCGCCATTCGATAGGGACGACACCCCTTGTGAATAACCATAACGGTATCCAGTCATCCCCACCGCGCCAAGGGCGCCCACGATCAAAACAACAGCCAGTAATGTAAGAAGAACTTTTTTCATTGTTGATTTCCTTTCTTCGTATTGTCTAAATTTAACATGGCTTCGTAAAGACCCCATGTGGAAATTGTGTGGAAATTGTCAAGATTCGAGCGTTTACGTGTTGGATTGTTTCCAACAATAGGCCCAACTAAAAACAGAAGTGTCGAACGGATACTTCTGTTTTTAATTCTTCTTTTGCTCATAACTTCTTCGGCAGTCGTATCCTCACCTTCAGCCCTGTACCCGCTTCAGACTCAGCCGATAACTGTCCGCCGTGTGCCTGGACAATGGACCTGGCGATGGCCAATCCCAGTCCGGAACCGCCATCTTTGCGCTGACGGGATAGGTCCACCTGATAGAAGCGTTCAAAAATGCGGTCGATGTCCTGCACATCCAGACCTGGCCCACTATCCTGCACCGACAGCTCAACCATATGATCCATTTCTTTGGCAGCAAGAATGATACGTCCGCCTTCGGGAGTGTGGCGGATGGCATTGTCTAAAATATTTGTGAGGACTTGAGTCATTCGTCCGGGGTCTACTTCGATATTCGGAAGATCGGACTCGACATCCAGATCAAAAGCGATGTTCTTGCGCTGCGCTTGAAATTGATAGAGCGATGTGACCTCGTTCACAAGTCGCTGTGGTTCGATGGATTGCAATTGAATGCTGAGCTCACCGGCATCGGCAAGCGACAAGGTCCGCAGGTCATTGACGAGATGCTCCAGTCGTGTTGCTTCTTCACGGATGATCTCAAAGTTTTCATGGGTCGGCGGCAGCACTCCATCATGCACCGCTTCGGCGTGACCCAGGATCAGGCTCAACGGTGTGCGAAGTTCATGAGCGATATCGGCTGTCATCTGCTTGCGTGCATTCACGGAGCGTGAGAGTTCAGTGCTCATTTTGTTGAACGCCTGCGCCAGTTCACCAAGTTCGTCATTCGAACGGACGGGAACTTGCTGCGTGAGATCGCCTTCGGAGACCGCGTGTGTTGCCTGCGTGAGTTCACGGATCGGTCGCGTTAGAGTGCGAGAAAGTACGATACCCAATACCAGCGCGATCACAGCACCAATTAATGCTCCATATAGCAATGTAAGATTCGTGCGCTCGATAAACTCAAGCTCGCGCGGCTGCCCCTCAAATGGAGTCCGCAGCGGGATGAGGATGCCGACTCTTTTTCCATCGGCAAGAATTTCAGTTCCACTTCGTATTTCGGCTTCTGAAACGTGCTCACCCTGCTGATATTTACCGTTCGAGACGAGTACAAGGCCCTGTGGATCCACCAGGATGAACGGCTGTATCCTTCCATGCATGCCGGGTCCGCCGATGGGATCCATGCCTGGCTGTGGCAGGCGGTTCTCGACCAAGATCAATTCCACGCCCGACCACGACCCGTTTGCGCTGTGATATTCACCCAGATATGTGACAAGGTCCGTTCTATTTTGATCGGTCAGAAAACTGATGAACTCCGCGCGTGTATTCCAGCGTGCCGTCATGAAGATGATCGTCACGCTGACGATACCAATGCTCAGGAATGCAAGAATGAGTTTCGTGGTGATGGAGCGCATGACTATTCCCTTTTGAATCGGTACCCAACGCCATACACAGTTTCGATATATTGCGGGGCGCGCGGGTCTTGCTCGATCTTGCCACGCAGGTTCTTGATGTGCGTATCAATGGTGCGTTCATAGCCTTCATAGCGCACGCCTTGAATAATATCCAACAGGTCGAGACGGGAATAGACACGACCGGGTGAAGACATCAGTGAAGTGAGAATGTCGAACTCAGAGGGGGTAAGGTCGATGAACTGATCAGCGACTTTGACCGTTCGCCCATCGCGGTCGAGCACAATATCAGCAGCTTTCAATTCGCGCGCTTCGGGTTTTTGTTCTCCGCCACGTCGTAACACTGCACGCACACGCGCCACCAGTTCGCGCGGGCGGAAGGGTTTGGTCATGTAATCATCCGCGCCCACTTCGAGCCCGATCACTTTCTCTTCATCATCCACACGCGCAGTGAGCAGGATGATGGGAGTGTTGTTGTCGGCGCGGTGTTTGCGCATGAACTCATACCCGTCCATTTCGGGCATCATCACGTCGAGGACAATCAGGTCTGGTTTCTCGCGGCGTGCCACGTTCAACGCTTCCTTACCGTTGTAGGCGCTGACCACGCGATAGCCTTCCTGGGTCAAATAGCTTTCGACCAGCGAGACGAGTCTTTTTTCATCGTCCACGACCATGATTGTTTTCGCCATAATGTTGTCTTTCTTATTCTCAGTATACCAATTCTATGAAGTGTTGCAGTTCATTGTACTTGCGGGGTCTGCTGCTACAAGGCGGGAACAAACTCTGTATGCGAGCTTGCTTGTTTGGGTGTCAACGGAGAAACCTTTTCATTGGTGCTTGTAATTTTTTTCACTGAGAGTATAGTAAATACATGTAGTGAACCTGTTATGGAAATGTGAAGAGATTATGTGATTTTCCAGTCTTCCTTAACAAATGTCCCACCCTGAATCCATACACTTTTATCCAATTTGAAATTGAAAATTCAAATGTAACCAAATTAGACCTTGATTATCGAGTCCTTTTACCTTACAATAGCGGGCAATTAAGATCTGTACTGGGCAAGATAAAAACTCGCGACAGAGGAGAGAGCTGTGAACGAGAACCGTATCAAGCAGGTACTTGAAATTGAAAAGAAGGCACAGGAAAACTATGAAGCCGCGCTGAAAGAAGCGCAGCAGCTTCCTACGCTTGCTGAGCAGGAAGCACAGGAAATCGTAAGTAAAGCGCGGGCAGAGGCGGAGGAAGAAGCTCGCCAGATCGTTGAAAAGGCAAAAGCAGAAGACGAAGTTGTCCGTATCCTGGCGGAAGCGGAGGAAAAGAACCGCCAGTTGGAGTCCCAGGCGATGAACAATTTTGACCGGGCGGTAAGTTTCATTATTGATCGTGTAACTGGTCGCGAGTAATTCGCATGGCAAAGAGCGGAGTTTCCGGGTACGCTGCCATCAGCGCGCGAGTCCGCGCCATGTACTCGTCCATGCTCAGCCCGCAGGATTTTGTCAGGCTGAGCGACGCCCCAGATGTTTCCTCACTGATCTCGCAACTCAAACAGACCGCTTATGGTCCCTATCTGGACGGTCTAAAAGAAAAGGACTTCACGCCGCAGAAGCTGGACCTTGCCATCAAGGGCCGATTGGGCGATTCCTACCGCAGCATTACCCAGATGGCGCCAGAGCATGCGCGTCCGCTTTTGAAACAGCTGTATCGCTACTTTGAAATTCAGAATTTGAAGGCGATCCTGCGAGCGGTCGTTAGCGATCCCACCTGGGAGCATGTACAGGATGTGCTCTTCCCGATGAGGGAGATGACCGTTTTGCCCGCCCAGGCCATGCTGGAGTCGGGCAGTGTCGGCGCGGCGATTGAGTTACTGCAAAATACCCCCTATTACGACACACTTTCATTTGCCATGAAGCGCTACAGTGCCGAGCAGAATCTCTTCCCTCTGGAAGTGGCGCTCGATCTGCAATACTGGCGCCAGTTGTGGTCAGAGGCGAAAAAACTGTCCGGCCAGGACGGGGTGCAGGCCACAAAGATCATTGGCTCGTTGATGGACGTCAATAACTTGATGTGGGTGATTCGCTATAAGGTCTATCATGGACTGTCGGAGGAGGAAATCATCAACTATACCCTGCCGTTCGGTTATCGCGTTCGTGATGACGATGTTCGTGCCGTGGCAGCAGGCGCCGATCTGCCTCTGGTCGTGGGACGCGTTTTTCCCGGGATCCCGGATTTGAACGCGTTGCTGGAGAATCCTCGCCAGGGACTGCCTCAACTCGAAGTCATCTTGAAGCGACGCCTGATGCAGCAGTGTCTCTCGGCATTCATCGGTAACCCATTTCACATCGGTGTGCCGTTGGCTTTCCTGATTTTGAGTGACCTGGAAGTACAGGACTTGACCGTATTGGTCGAAGCCAAATCTGCCGAAATGCCGGCAGAGGAATTTCGACCGTTCATGTTGAGGTCCGTCGAAGCGTAATTATTGGCAGTAACGACTTCAGTCGTTCAAAGCGACTACACCGTCCCGGCGGTTCGGTGCCGGGGAAGTCGCCACTACGAAGGACAGAACTGGAGACTTTATGTTATTTCCGAGAGAGATGAGCGAGATCGAGTTGATCGTCCCTTCCAAGGATCTTCTGGCTGTCACGAAGGTCCTCAGTAGTTATGGGGTTTTTCATCAGACAGATAGTAATTATCCGGGGGTGGCTTCGGGTTCTGCAAACACGTGGCAGGAAACAGCGGGAAACTATTCTGCCCTTGAACGTCGCATTCAAACGGTGATGCAACAATTGGATATCGACGAAGGACGCCCGCCTTCAAAAGACTATGAAGCGATGGTCGATCTCGAGAAGCTTCGTGCAGCGGTGGAACAGATCGAGGCAGAGGTGCGCAGCAGTACGGAGGAACTCTCAGAGCAGCGCAAGCGTTTGGAACAGCTCGAAAGCATAGTCCGTCAGTTGGAACCGGTGGAGGAAGTTGACATCGATATCAGTTCCTTGCGCGATTCGCGTTACATGTTCTCCATTCTGGGACAAATGCCAACCGCCAACCTGGAGAGGATGCAAACCAGCCTGGCGCGTGTCCCTCATGTTTTCCTCACCCTGCGTGCCGACCCTGCGAGACCGGTCGTCTGGCTGGCTGGAACGAAATCCAACGCGGACATTTTGGAACGTGCCGCCCGCAGCGCATACCTGGACGCCCTGAGCTTGCCCAATGATTATCAAGGTACGCCAGGAAATATTCTCAAATCTCTTCGCAACACGATCGAGAGCACCCGGCGTCGAATTAAAGAATTGCAGGATGCTCTCGGCCGTCTGGGGTTGGAACGCCGGGAGCAGTTGCGCGATCTGCTCTGGCAGACTCACACAAGTCGGGTCCTTTCCGACGCGATCGTGCGGTTTGGTCAGCTTCGACATACGTATGTAGTGACGGGTTGGGTCCCCAGCGACAGCATGGAGGATCTCACGCGCCGGCTGAAGCAGGCCTCCAAAGAGATTTTGATCGAGGTCCTGCCCACAAGCCGCACGGGACACAATTCAAGTGTTCCGGTTGCTTTGTCCAATAATAAACTTTTGAAACCGTTCCAGATGCTGGTGAACACGTACGCCCGTCCGCGTTATGGCGAACTGGACCCCACCATCCTGATGGCGGTCACATTCCCGCTGTTATATGGTGCCATGTTCGGCGATATCGGCCAGGGTCTCGTGCTCCTGATCTTCGGCCTATTGATCAATGCGGGGAAGGTTATGAAGAGCATGCAAAGCCTGGGATTATTGATCGCTTATTGCGGCGCCTCGGCGACGATCTTCGGGTTTTTGTATGGCAGCATATTCGGGTTTGAAGGCGAGCATTTCACTCATGCCTTTGGGGGCGAGCTGCACCCACTCTGGTTGAGTCCTTTGCATGACACGCTGCCCGTTTTAGGGATTGCGATTGATGTGGGCATCGTGATCCTGTTGATCGCCTATCTGCTGGCGATCTTCAACCAGATCCGTTCGCGTGAGTGGGCGCACCTGATCTTCGGTCACACCGGTCTGGTGGGGTTTGCTCTGTATATCTCCTTCCTGGGACTGCTGGGTATGGCAGTGAATGCCTTACGTTTGCCCATCATTCCCAAGATTGCGGTGGGCATCGCCAGTATTCCTCTGCCCTGGACCATTCTGGCGTTGATCTTCGGACTGGGCATCATGTTCTCCGAAGTGCTCATCAATTTATATGAAGGTCATCGCCCAGTGGTCGAAGCGCATGGCGTTGGCGGATTCATTATGTATCTGGTGCAGGCCTTCATGGACCTGTTCGAGACGTTGATCAGCCAGTTGAGCAATACATTGTCATTCGTTCGTGTGGGTGCGTTTGCCGTAGCGCATGGTGGTGTCAGTATGGCGATCTTTGCCCTGGCAGGGGAGGAACTGGGCTTCAAATATTGGTTAACGGTCTTACTGGGCAATATCTTCATCATCGGTTTTGAAGGCTTGATCGTCGGTATTCAGACCATGCGTTTGAACTACTATGAATTCCTGGGTAAGTTCTTCAAAGGAGGCGGTACTCGTTTCGAGCCTTTGTCCGTTGCTCCTACTCAAGAGGAGGCGTAATTCAGAACCTACGCCATAATCACCAACTCGTGTGCATTTTTGGATATCGAATAATACAAAACCAATTCATGAGGAGAGTAAACAATGTTTGTCGTTTTCGCCGTTCTCGTAGGTTTAATCCCGGTCATTCCCGCTGTCGTCTACATTTTGCAGCACGGAAAGACAAGTCCCGCCAAGGCCTTGGCCCGTCTGGTCACTGGCTTCAATGCCTTTAACTTCATCGTTGGTTTCATGGCTGCCGGGCTTGCCATGGTATGGCTTGCCTCTCCAACCACCGCGCTCGCCGCTGGGGCGGCCCAGGAAGGAACCTTTGACCAATATGCAACCCTCGCTGCCGCCCTTTCAACGGGTCTGGCTTCCATCGGCGCCGGTATTGCGGTGGGTGGCTCAGGTGCAGCCGCAGTGGGCGCGACCGCCGAGAAACCTGATTCGTTCGGTCGCTCGCTCATCTTCGTGGGTCTTTCGGAAGGTATCGCGATCTACGGTCTGATGATCTCCTTCATCATTTTGGGACGCTAGGACGTAAGCGTGAAAGTCCTCGTGATCGGCCATCCTGAAGCAGTGCTGGGCTTTTCGCTCGCCGGCGTGCACGGTCGTGCTGTGACCACTGCGGAGGAGGCGGATAAAGCGCTAAGTGAGGCGCTCGCCAACAAAGAGAATGGTATCGTCCTGGTGACACAGGACGTTGCCCAATTGGTCAAAGCACGTGTTGAGGATCTGAAACTGCATAGCACGATCCCACTGGTGGTGGAAATCCCGGGTCCGGCAGGTGTGCCGGAAGGCGAGCCGTCCTTGAGCGAACTCGTGCTAAAGGCGATTGGGATTAAGCTTTGACCATGTAATTGCGAGCCGGAGGCGAAGCAATCTCCTGTTTTTACGTAGGTTGCTTCGCAAAGAGCGCTCGCAACGACATGATAAAGAGAGAGATAATTTATGGTCACAAGAGCTACAGATGAAAACATCGAACCTCTGTCACGCGCGATCTTAAAAGAAGCGGAAGTCGATGCCCAACAGATGAGGGAAGAGGCACAGACCAAGGCAGATGCCATTCGTCGGCGTGCCCAGGAAGAGGCGGAGAAAGTGCGGCGGGAAATCCTGGACCGGGCACAGCAGGAGGCGGAACGTCTGCGCAGTCAGTCCCTGTCTGGTGCACAGCTCAAAGCTCGCACCATGCAGCTGGAGCAACGGGAAAAGTTGCTGGATCGTGTATTCCAGGCGGCACGCGAAAAACTGGCCGATGTCCAAAAGCGACCGGATTATGATCAACTCGCTGTGATGTTGCTACGTGAAGCGTTGACCCAACTGCGTGTCACGAAAGCGGAAATTCACGCTGACCAGGCAACGCGGGCACTGCTGGAAAAGAAAGCCATAAAGGATCTTTCCAGCGAACTGAATGGACAATTTACTGTTGCCGATAATTTGGAAGAGGGACGAGGCGTGGTCGTCGATGCAGGCGAGGGAAGATTGCATTACGACAATACGTTGGAGACCCGCCTGCAGCGATTGCAGAGTACGTTACGCTCTTCCGTTTATAAGATGTTGATGGGAGAACAATCATGAGTGAGAAAGTTGGGACGATCATATGGATCAGCGGTCCTGTTGTCCGTGCCCGCGGATCTCGCCATATTGGTATGCTGGAATTGGTGGAAGTAGGGGAGGAGCGCCTGGTCGGCGAGGTGATCGGTCTGGATGGCGACACGATCACTGCCCAGGTTTATGAAGAAACATCGGGCATGCAAACGGGCGCGCCAATCTTTGGCACCGGCTTGCCTTTATCTGTTGAACTGGGACCTGGCTTGATCCAAAGCATTTATGATGGTGTACAGCGCCCGCTTCCATTGATCGAAGCTGCAATGGGTTCCTTCATCCAGCGCGGCGCGCGTTTTGACCCGATCAGCCGCGAGAAGAAGTGGAAGTATACGTCAAAGGTCAAAGTGGGTGATGAAGTAAAAGGCGGCGCAATTCTTGGCATTGCCATGGAGACCGAAACCTTTGAACACCGCGTCATGCTTCACCCCGATGACTCGGGAACGATCAGCTGGGTCGCCCCGGACGGTGAATATACAGTGACCGAACCGGTCGCCAAATTGAAAACTGGCAAGCAGGAAAAGGAAATCATAATGATGCAGCGCTGGCCCGTACGACGGGCGCGTCCGTTCATACGGCGTCGTGGTGTCAGCATCCCATTGATCACCGGCCAGCGCATTCTGGATACATTCTTCCCAGTCGCCAAAGGTGGCGCGGCAGGTATTCCAGGTCCATTCGGTTCGGGCAAGACCGTGACCCAGCACAGCATCGCCAAATGGGCAGATGCCGAGGTGATCGTCTACATCGGATGCGGCGAACGCGGTAACGAGATGACCGAAGTGTTGCAGGAATTCCCGCATCTGACCGATCCCCGCTCGGGTCGTCCATTAATGGAACGAACGGTTTTGATCGCCAACACATCCAACATGCCGGTGGCGGCGCGTGAAGCGAGCATATACACAGGTATCACGATCGCGGAGTATTACCGCGACATGGGCTACAGCGTCGCGCTGATGGCAGACTCCACATCCCGTTGGGCAGAGGCATTGCGTGAAGTCTCTGGTCGCCTGGAAGAGATGCCTGCTGAGGAAGGATATCCAGCATATCTGGCGGGTCGTCTCGCAGAGTTTTACGAGCGGGCCGGCTACGTGGAAAACCTAAACGGCTCACAAGGCTCCGTAAGTATTGTCGGTGCGGTATCGCCTCCAGGGGGTGACTTCTCTGAGCCGGTGACACAGCACACCAAGCGCTTTATTCGCTGCTTCTGGGCGCTGGATAAATCGCTGGCATCGGCACGTCACTTCCCCGCCATCAACTGGCTGGATAGCTACAGTGAATACATTGAGGATGTTGCCGATTGGTGGCGCGAGAAGACTGGCAAAGATTGGTATGCCATGCGAAACCGGGCCATGGAGTTGTTGAGTGAAGAAAGCCGTTTGTCGCAAATCGTGAAGCTCGTTGGTCCAGATGCCCTTCCATTTGCTGAGCGCATGGTGCTTGAAACCAGTCGCCTGATCCGTGAAGGCATCTTGCAGCAGAACGCGACCGACCCGGTGGACGCGTACTCACCGATCGAGAAACAGAT
>Ga0190269_10001421_pt1 | contig 11535 bp, 10 predicted proteins | sample Popmic249IS_FD_133749 | JGI IMG/M metagenome (GOLD analysis project Ga0190269, IMG submission 133749) | Populus adjacent soil microbial communities from riparian zone of Blue River, Arizona, USA - 249 IS | ecosystem: Environmental > Terrestrial > Soil > Riparian zone | place: USA: Arizona... | reverse complement strand
TTGATGACTGCGGTGACCAGCTTGGCCATCGGGCTCTACTCCTTACCGGCCGGAGCCGCTTCGCGGACGCTCTGGTCGTTGATACCAGCCGGGGCCGGACCACCGACGATGCTCGAGCGAACGCTGCTACCCGAGACGAAGTCGTACGCCGACTCGGCGTGGACCGCCGTGTCGATGCCCTCGATCTCGGCCTCATCGTCCACCCGGAAGCCCATCGTCTTGTTGATGATGAAGCCGATGATGTAGGTGAGGATGAAGGAGTACGCCAGGACCGCGATGGAGGCGATGAACTGCTTGCCCAGCAGACCGAAGCCGCCGCCGTAGAACAGACCGTTGGTGTCGGCCACGACGGTGTCGGTGGCCAGCAGGCCGATCAGCAGCGAGCCGGCGAGACCGCCGACCAGGTGGACGCCGACGACGTCGAGCGAGTCGTCGAACCCGAGGCGGTACTTGAGACCGACGGCCAGGGCGCAGACCGCACCGGCCAGCAGACCGATGACCAGGGCGCCGACCGGGTTGACCGAGCCACAGGCCGGGGTGATCGCGACCAGACCGGCGACCGCACCGGACGCCGCACCCAGGGTGGTGGCGTGCTTGTCGCGGACCTTCTCGATCACGAGCCAGGACAGCACCGCGGCGGCGGTGGCGACCTGAGTGTTGATGAACGCGATACCGGCCGTGTTGTTGGCCGCGACCGCCGAGCCGGCGTTGAAGCCGAACCAGCCGAACCAGAGCAGGCCCGCACCGAGCAGCACCAGCGGCAGGTTGTGCGGCTTGAAGCTCTCCCGCGGCCAGCCCTTGCGCTTGCCGAGCACCAGCGCGAGCGCCAGGCCGGCGGCACCGGCGTTGATGTGGACCGCGGTTCCACCGGCGAAGTCGAGCGCGCCGAGCTGGTTGGCGATCCAGCCACCCTTGGTGGTGTCGCTGTCGAACGCGAACACCCAGTGGGCGACCGGGAAGTAGACCAGCGTCGCCCAGACGCCGGCGAAGACCATCCACGCGCCGAACTTCGCCCGGTCAGCGATCGCACCAGAGATCAGCGCGACGGTGATCACGGCGAACATCAGCTGGAAGGAGGCGAACACGGTCTCGGGCAGGGTGCCCGAGACACCGGTGAGCGTGCCCTTCAGGCCGATCTTGCCCAGGCCGCCGACGAGGCCGCCGAAGGCGTCGTCGTCGAACGCGAGGGAGTAGCCGTAGAGCATCCACAGGACCGAGACGAGCCCGAGTGCGCCGAAGCTCATCATCATCATGTTGAGCACGCTCTTCGCGCGGGTCATCCCGCCGTAGAAGAGCGCCAGGCCCGGCGTCATGAGTAGGACGAGGGCGCTGCTGGCGAGGATCCAGGCGGTATCGCCGGAGTTGATTTCCATGCCCCTCCTTCCGAGGAACAAAGATGTGGGGGTCATCGCAATCACGAAGGGCCGGGTAACCCTTCGTCCGCGTCGGGGCCAGCGTGCTGCGATGACGTTTCGACGGGCATTCGGATGAGTTTCCGGCCCGTGACGCTGTGTTTCTCGCCAGTTAACTCTTCCCCACACGGATTTCACGTCGCGCCGTGCTGACCTGCAGAAATCCATACCATCCCGGGCATGACGCCCACCGAGACCACCGCGAGGCAAGCCGCATGAGTCGCCGAAATCGATGACTACCGGTACCGGGCAAGCAGGCGCTGAGTTACCACTTTCACACCAGCCGATCGTCCTCGTGGGATCCGACGCACTGGCCGCCCGGCTGGTCGAGGAACTCGCGAAACTGGAAGACGTCGCCGTCGGGCGAGGCGCGAACGGCGCACCGCGCAACGGGGCACGCGCCCGCCGGCGCCCCGACGCCCGTGACGCCGTGCAGCGGGCACCGTCCGGTGGGCCCGGTGGCTGGGTCACGGTCGTCGTCGCCGACCCGGACGGACCGTTCGTCCCGCACTTGCGCCGCTCCGGCGCGACGATCCGGATCGGCTCCGGCCGGGACAAGGCGGTCCTCGAGGCGGCCGGCGTCGGTACGGCGTCCGCACTCGTGCTCCTGGCCGACGACGACACCGCGAACCTCCACTCCGCCCTCGCCGCGCGGGAGCTGAACGACGGGATCCGGCTGGTCATCCGGATGTTCGACGAGAAGCTCGCTCGGCGGATCGAGGGCCTGTTCGGGCCGGACTGCACGGTGCTCTCCTCGTCGCTGATCGCCGTACCGTCGTTCGTCGACGCCGCGCTCGGCGACGGGCAGCAGCTGATCGAGATCGGCGGCCGGACGCTCAACGCCGGTCCTCCGCCGACCGTGGCCGGCGATCCGCTGGTCGTGCTCGCACGGACCGAGGAGGCCGCCCCGGAGGGGTCCGCGCTCCTTCCCGACCGCAACTGCGCGGACGCCGAGCTGGTACTCGGCGAGCCCGCGCTCCCGGTCGTCGCTCCGTCCCGCCGGCCGCGGATGCGCTGGCCCGGCGGGGTCACCCGGTGGGCCAGCGCGCGACTGCGGTGGACGCTCGCCGGGCTCTCCGCGCTGGTCGGGGTCGGTTCGGTCGTACTCAGGCAAGGGCTCGGCCTGAGCTGGCTCGACGCGTTCTACGGCATGGTGTCGACGCTGACCACCGGTGCGCCGGACGGCGTGGAGCGCGCCGGGACGGCGGTCACGCTGTTCACCGCGGGATCCATGCTCGCCGGGGTGGTGCTGATCGCGTTGATCACCGCGTTCGCCGTCGACGACCTGCTCGGCAGCCGGCTGACCGGGGCGATCGGCCCCTCGGTCGGCCGGATCTCGGGCCACGTCGTCGTGTGCGGCCTCGGCACCGTCGGGCTGCGGATGGTCGAGCAGCTGCGCGCCGCCGGGGTTCCGGTGGTCGGGATCGACACCGACCCCGACGCCTCGGTGGCGGCCGTGGCGCGCCGGCTGGGCATTCCGGTCCTCCGCGGCGACGCCAGCGACGAGCACACGCTGCGGGCCGCCCGGGCGCACCGGGCGCGCAGCGTGGTCGCGGCCACCGACGACGACGTGGCGAACGTCGAGGTGGGGCTCGCGGTCTGGGCGATGGACCAGGATCTGCGCATCGTGCTCCGGTTGTTCGACCAGGACCTGTCCGACCGGATCACCGGCGCGCTGCCGCAGGCCGTCTCGCTGTCGGTGTCCGCGGCGGCCGCGCCGGTGTTCCTCGCGGCGATCCTGGGGCGCGAGGTGAAGGCCGCGATCGGGCACGGCCGGAGCGTCCTGCTCGTCGCCGAGGTGCCGGTGGGCACCGGCAGCGCGGCCGACCGGACGCCGCTCGCCGAGCTCGAGCGGTCCGGCCGGGTGCGGGTGTTCGGACACGTCCGCGAGCGCGACGGCGGCCGCGGCAACGGCCGGGCCGGCTCCGGGCGCACCGGGGGCGGCCGCACCCGCACGCTGACCTGGAACCCCCGGCTGGACGTCGAGGTCGCCGGCGGCGACACCGTGCTGCTGGTGGCGACGCGTTCGGGGCTGACCGACGTGCTGCTGCGCACCGGCGCGACGAGCGACGTCCCGGCCGCGGGGAGGTCCTCCGCCCGGCACCGGGCGGCCACCGGCCCGGCCGAGTCCGGCTCGCGCCCGAACCCGGCCGCGCGCCCGACCCCGGCGACGGTCACGGACGCGGGAACCGGCGCGGACGCCGGGCCCGGCACCGACGCGGGGACCGGCGCGAGCGCGGACGCGCGGACGGGACAGGGCGGCGAGCGGTACCGAGGGCGCGGAGCGCCGGCCGGGCGTCGATTCACGCCCGTGTCGGCCCGCCTGGCCGGTCGCTGGCGGCCGGAGCGTGTCGCGGTGCCGACACGCTGGAGCGGATGGTCGGCGGTGCGTGCGATCCTCGACCGCCGGGCGGACGAGCGCACGCTGGAGGGGCCTGATGGAGACGATCGCGGCTCCCGGTAATACCTGGGGCATCCCCGGGCCGGTGTTCCTGCTGATCTACGTCGTACTCACCGGGGTCGTGCTCGCGGCGACGATCGTCGTGCGCCGGCTGCTGGTGCGCGGCCCGGCACCGCAGACGCTGCCGCCGGTCGGTGACCCGTACCTCGTCGCGCTGCTCAACCGTGGCTCCGCCGCCGCGGTGCACGCCGCGATCGCCGCGTTGCACGCGCGGGGGCTGGTCGCCGCCGTCCCCGGCGGGGGTGTCGTCGCGGCCGGTCCACCCACCGCCGACCTGCACCCGGTGGAGGCCGCCGTCCACCGGTCGATCGCCGAGGGCCGCACCCGCTACTGGTCGGTCCTCACCGACCCGAACGTGCAGGCCGTGGTGGCCGGCGCCCGCGAGCGACTCGAGCGCGACGGCCTGGTTCCGTCCGCCGCCACCCGCCGCCGCTACCGGCTGGCCGGTCTGCTGCCGGTGCCGGTGCTGCTGCTCGGCATCGTCCGGTTCTGCTTCGGCGTCGCCGGCGGGAAGCCGGTGGGTCTGCTCACCGTGCTGGTGTTCGGCCTGCTCGTCGTCGAGCTGCTGTTGCTGGTGATCGGTGCACCGGAGACGACCCGCGCCGGCCGGGCCGCGGCACGCCAGGAGATGCGTCGGCACGAGTACCTCCGGCCCGTCTACCGCCCGGCGCGCGGAGCCTACGGCCCCACCGGTGCCGCGATGGGCGTCGCGTTGTTCGGCGCGGGTTCGCTCTTCGCCGCCGATCCGGTGTTCGCCTCCGAAGCCGGGTTGCCCGTCCAGAGCGACCCGTCGTCGGGCGGCTGGAGTTCATCCGACAGCTCCGGTTCGTCCTGCGGCAGTTCGTCGTCGTGCAGTTCCTCGTCGTCGTGCAGCTCCTCGTCCTGCAGCTCGTCCTCCTGCTCGAGCGGATCGAGCTGCGGCGGCTGAGCGGCCTGTCGATACTGCGACAGACCCGAGCCAACACCGCGATCGGCCTGCGATCGTCAGCATCGAGGCAGATAAGACGGAGGAGGTGCGCGATGCGCGTTCTCGCTGCTCCAGGAGACACTTGGGGCATTCCCGGCCCGACGTTCCTGATCGGGTACGTCGTGCTGGCCGGTGTGGTCGTCTGGCTGACGATCCTGCTACGCCGCGGCATCGCACGTGGACCGCTCACCGACCACCCGGCCCCGCAGTCCGACCCGTTCGCGCTGGCGCTGCTGGCCGGCGGTCCGGTCCTGGTCGTCAACGCCGCGATCGCGGGGCTGCGCTCGCGGCACCTGGTCACCGCGGCGTCCGGCGGCGGCGTCACGACCAAGCAGCAGCCCCCGAAGAACCTGCACCCGGTCGAGAACGCGGTGCTCCGGGCGATCGCAGGCGGCCGCAAGCACGTCTACCGGCTCGTCACCGACGAGCGCGTCACCCGCGCGATCGCGGACGTCCGCAAGGGCCTGGAGCGGGACGGCCTCGTCCTCGACGGCGTCCAGCGCGCGCTCCACCGGCTGGTCGGCCTGCTGCCGCTGACCGTGCTGGCGCTCGGCGCGGTGCGGTGGTGGGCCGGCGTACAGCACGACCGGCCGGTCGGGTACCTCACGCTGCTGCTGATCGCGCTCGTCGTCGTCCAGTTCGTCCTCGCCCTGTGGGGAGCACCGGACCGCACTCGGGCCGGTGAGCGCACGCTGACCGACGAGGTCGCGCGCCACGACCACCTCAAGCCGGAGTACAACCCGTCCTGGGGTGCGTACGGCGCGGGCGCGGCGGCGATGGGTGTGGCGCTGTTCGGCACCGCGGCGCTGTTCGCCGCCGACCCTGCGTTCGCCGCCGAGGCCGAGCTGCGGCGCCAGGCCGCGGCCGGTTCGGCGTCGTCCAGCGGCACCAGTGGCTCCTCGTGCAGCAGCTCGTCGTCGTGCTCGAGCGGGTCGAGCTGCAGCGGCGGCTCGGGCTGCGGTGGCGGTGGCGGGTGCGGAGGATGACCGATTGCGCGGGCCCGGGCACCGGCGCGCGGCCGGTGGCCTCCGACCTGCCCGACCTGGGCGTCGGCGTGGGGTGGCGGCCGGAGATCGCGGGGGTCGTCGCCGACCTGCCGAACCTGCGGTTCTGCGAGGTGGTGGCGGAGGGGATCCACACCCACGTGCCGCTGTCCGGGCCGCTGGCGACGCTGCGCGAGCGCGGCGTGACGCTGGTTCCGCACGGCGTCCGGCTCTCGCTGGGCGGCGCCGAGCCGGTCTCGCCGGAGCGGGTGAAGCACCTCGCCGACTGCGCGGCGCTCCTGGGCGCCCCGCTGGTCAGCGAGCACATCGCGTTCGTGCGCGCCGGTGACCTGGAGGCGGGGCACCTGCTGCCGGTCCCCCGCACCCGGGCCGCGGTCGACGCGCTGGCCGCGAACTACGTACGCACGGTCGAGGGCCTCGGGGGCGTGCCGCTCGCGCTGGAGCCGATCGCCGCGCTCTTCGACTGGCCCGACGACGAGTACGACGAGGCGGACTTCCTCACCGCGGTGCTCGACCGCACCGGGGCGCTGCTGCTGCTCGACGTCGCGAACGTCTACGCGAACGCGCGGAACCGCGGCCAGGACCCGGTGGCGCTGCTCGACCGGCTGCCGCTGGAGCGGGTCGCGTACGTGCACGTCGCGGGTGGGCGCGAGCACGAGGGGCTCTACCACGACACGCACACCGACGCGGTGCCGCAGGAAGTGCTGGAGCTGGTGACCGCGCTGGCCGAGCGCGCGACGCCGGCCGGGTGGCTGCTGGAGCGCGACGGGGACTACCCGCCCGCCGACGTGCTGCGCGCCGAGCTGGCCGCGATCACCACGGCCGTGGGTGCGGGTACCCGCGCGGCAGGCGCCCGGTGAGCGACCCCGCCGCCGAGAGCACCGCGCCCCAAGGCAGCGCTCGTGGGGACGACACGGCGGCGGCGCGCCCCGGCGCGGATCCCGCAGCGCGGCTGGCCGTGGCGCAGGCTGCGCTGGTGGCGGCGCTGGTCGCGGGTGGGCCGCTCCCCGACGGGTTCGACGCCGGGCGGGTCGACGCCGCGCGGCGGGCGTTGTTGCGCAAGCGAGCCGGCGAGGTCGCGCGAGCGTGGCCGTTGCTGGCCGGGGGCCTCGGCACCGCGTTCACGCCGCGCTTCGTCCAGTGGGCCGCCCGCCGCCCACCGGCCGGGTCCTTCGCCGACGGCCTCGCGTTCGCCCAACAGCTCCGCGACAAGGGCGAACTCCCCCCGCTAGCCGTCGAAGAGCTGGCCCAGCGCGAACGCCCCGCGCCCAGCGTCCGCCGCCGCATCTGGCCCTTCAAGCGGCGCTAGCCGCGCGCATTCGTCGTGCTGGACGGGCCGCTAGCGAAGCGCATGCTCCAAAAGGTGGCGTTCGTGGTCTATTAGGCGCAAGTCGCGGACGGGGCGCTTGAGGTGGCCCTTCTGCACGATCTTGACGAACGCCGGCTCACCGGCCTCCGCCATCCGCCGGATGCCCTCGATGTGGTCGACGATCCGGGTGCGGATCGTGCGCACCAGGCGAGCCCGGTCGCGCGGCGTCAACCCGTACGCGTCCGCGAACAGCCGTAGCCGCCGGGGGCGGTCGGGGTGCCGCCACCCGAGCGTCCGCGAATCGCGGTCGGAGAAGAGCGGGACCCAGGTCCACGCCGAGTACGCCACGTCGTAGATGCGGGCGCCGGGCGAGGAGAGGTCGAAGTCGATCATCGCCAGCGTGCCGTCCGGTCGCCAGACGACGTTGTGCGGGGCCGCGTCGTGGTGGCAGATCACCTCGGTGTCCGGCGGCGGCGGACCGAACGACCGCCAGCGCGTACCGGGCGGCGGCACGAAGCCCGCCTGGGCGTCGTGGAACAGCCGCAGCATCGTCGCGACGGTGACCAGCGCCTCGTCGGTGGTCCAGTGCGGCTTGAGCGGGTACTCCCCGGTCTCACCGTCGAGGTAGGAGAGGACCTCACGGCCCTTCTCGTCGATGCCGAACGCGCGGGGTGCGCCGGTGAACCCCACGGCTTCGAGGTGACGCAGCAGCGCGTGCACCGCGGGCGTCCACGGTCCGGCTCCCCGGCGGACGGTGTCACCGACCCGCACGACCGTGCTGACGCTGCCACCCTCGAGCGGGATCTCCTGTTGGGTCACGCCGCCTCGCCGAGAAGCGCGTCGACGAACGCCGCCGGCTCGAACGGAGCCAGGTCGTCCGGGCCCTCGCCGAGCCCGATCAGCTTGACCGGGATGCCCAGCTCGCGCTGCACCGCGATCACGATGCCACCCTTGGCGGTGCCGTCGAGCTTCGTGAGCACCACGCCGGTGACGTCGACGACCTGGGTGAACACGCGAGCCTGCAGCAGGCCGTTCTGGCCCGTCGTGGCGTCGAGCACGAGCAGCGTCTCGTCGACCGGCCCGTTCTTCTCGATCACCCGCTTGACCTTGCCGAGCTCATCCATGAGACCCACCTTGTTCTGCAACCGGCCAGCGGTGTCTACCAGCACGGTATCGACCTTCGCGGCTATTCCCTGCCGAACGGCATCGAACGCCACCGAAGCGGGGTCGGCGCCCTCCGGACCGCGGACCGTCTCCGCGCCCACCCGCTCGCCCCACGTCTGCAGCTGGTCGGCGGCGGCGGCCCGGAACGTGTCGGCCGCGCCCAGCAGTACGGTGCGGCCGTCGGCGACCAGGACGCGGGCGACCTTTCCGCAGGTCGTGGTCTTGCCGACGCCGTTGACGCCCACCATCAGGACGACGGCGGGGCGGTCGTCGTGCGGCAGCGTGTGCAGCGACCGGTCGACGTCGGCGCCGATCGCGGCCACCAGCTCGTCGGCGAGTAGCTTCCGCAGCTCGTCGGGGCTACGGGTACCGAGGACCCGGGTCCGCTCGCGTAGCCGCTCGACGATCTCGGTGGTGGCCGCCACGCCGACGTCCGCGGTGAGCAGCGCGTCTTCGACCTCTTCCCAGTCGTCCTCGTCGAGGTGGTCGCGGGAGAGCAGGGTGAGCAGGCCGCGCCCGAGCGCGTTCTGGGATCGCGCCAGGCGGGACCGCAGGCGGATCAGCCGTCCGGCGGTGGGCTCGGGGACGTCGAGGGTCGGCGTGGGCGGCGCCGCGGGTACGACGTCGGGCTCGCGGACAGGTGCTTCCTCGACCGGCGGCGGGGCGAGCGTGTCGGTGCCGCCCGACACCTCGTCGGCGACCTGGCCCGGCGTCACCGGGGGCAGATCGATCCGGCCACGGCGGCGCGGGACCAGCAGCCCGACACCCGCGCCGATCAGCACGACGAGCAGGACTGCTCCGAGGATCAGGTACTCCATGACACGAATCCTGTCAGACCCGTGCTTCCTCCGGCGTCGTGGCTCCACAGCGAGCGTTCACGTCCTCCTCGGCGGCCGGTCGCGGAGCGAGGTGGGAAGCCGTGCGGGCGTTCGGGATGATGGAGTACGGGAACTACCGGAGCCGGCACGCTGCGCGCCGACGACAGGCAGTGCTCACGACAGAATGGGCGGACATGGCTGAGCTCGTACTAGGTCCGGTACTCCGACACGTCACCGAGACGAGCGTGACCGTCTGGGTGGAGACCGACGCGGCCTGCGTGGTGGACGTGCTGGGTCGTACGGCCCGGACGTTCAGCGTGCACGGACACCACTACGCGCTGGTGGTGGTCGACGGCCTCGAGCCAGGAAGCCGGCAGCGCTACGAGGTGAGACTCGACGACGCCGTGGTCTGGCCGGAGCAGGAGTCGGTCTACCCTCCGTCGGTCCTGCGCACGCTGGCGCCCGACCATTCGCAGCGGCTGGTGTTCGGGTCCTGCCGGCACGCGACGCCGAGCGCGCTGGAGACCCTGGGCTACGAGCCCGACGCCTTGGACACGTTCGCGCAGCGGATGGCCACCGAAGAGCCGTCCCGGTGGCCGGACGCCGTCCTGCTGCTCGGCGACCAGGTCTACGCCGACCACACCTCGCCGAAGACGCAGGAGTTCATCCGCAACCGCCGCTCGGTCGACGCGCCGCCCTTCCTCGAGGTCGCCGACTTCGAGGAGTACACGGTGCTCTACCACGAGTCGTGGAGCGACCCGGACATCCGCTGGCTGCTGGCGAACGTGCCGAGCGCGATGATCTTCGACGACCACGACGTCCGGGACGACTGGAACACCTCCTACGCGTGGCGCCGGGACATCGAGTCCACGTCCTGGTGGCGCTCGCGCATCATCGGCGGGCTGACCAGCTACTGGGTCTACCAGCATTTAGGGAATCTCTCCCCCGACGACCTGGCGACGGACTCGATGTGGCTGGCCGTGCGGGCGGCCGGCGACGCCGGGGTGGACGCGGGCCCGCTGCTCGAACGGCTCGCCGCGACGTCCGACGCCGAGGTCGACGGGGACCAGGACGCGGCAGGCATGCGCTGGAGCTACAAGATCGACTACGGGCGCACCCGGCTCGTCGTCGTGGACACCCGCTGCGGCCGCGTCCTCACCGAGACCGAGCGGGCGATGATCAGCGACGCGGAGTTCGAGTGGCTCGCCGAGCAGCTCGACGGTGACTACGACCACCTGCTCGTGGCGTCGTCGTTGCCGTGGCTGCTGCCGTGGGCGATCCACCACGTCGAGAGCTGGAACGAGGCGCTCTGCGCGGGCTCGCGCGGACCGCGGCTGGCCAAGTTCGGCGAGGTGGTGCGGCGCGCCGCGGACCTGGAGCACTGGTCGGCGTTCGCCGAGTCGTTCGAGCGGCTGGGCACGCTGCTGGGCGAGGTGTCCCGGGGCGAGCGCGGACCGAACCCGGCGAGCATCAGCGTGCTCTCGGGCGACGTGCACCACGCGTACGTGGCGAAGGCGCAGTTCGACCCGCCGGGGTCGGTGCCGGTGTACCAGCTCGTGGTGTCGCCGGTGCACCAGACGGTGCCGAGCGCGATCAAGATCGGGTTCACGGTGGGCTGGAGCCGCTTCGCCGCCGCGATCGCGCGACCGATGGCGCGCTGGGCCAGGGCCCCGCGCTCGAAGGTGGAGTGGGAGCGGCTCGCCGGGCCGTTCTACGGCAACGAGCTGGGGACGCTGGTGATCGACGGCCGGGTGGCGCGGTTCAGCCTGGAACGGGCGCTGCGGACGCCCGGCAGCGCACCGCGGCTGTCCACGGTGAACCAGACACCGCTGTCCTGGCGCGACCACGCCACCGCCGACCCGGTGGCCCCGTTCCCGGCCCGGGCGCAGATCAGCTAGCGGCGCGTCAGCACGCGAACACTGCGTGCGTCCCGCGCGCGAATGACCCCGCCCACGGGCGGGGTCATTCTGGTCTCACCGACGAAACGAGGAGGAGCCATGAGCTACGGGACCGAGACCTACCAGGAGTCCGGCTCGGCCGGAACCGACTACTTCTGCTACGAGAACGGCTACTACTACCGCGCCGCGCGGCCCGCGAACGACCGCTGAGCACCGGCACCGCAGCTCAGGCGCTCACCGACTTCAGGCGCTGGCTGATCACCTGCGTGATCCCGTCGCCGCGCATGCTGACGCCGTAGAGCGCGTCGGCGATCTCCATCGTCCGCTTCTGGTGCGTGATGATGATCAGCTGGCTGGACTCCTGCAACTGCTCCAGCAGCGTGATCAACCGCCCCAGGTTCGTGTCGTCGAGTGCCGCCTCGACCTCGTCCATCACGTAGAACGGCGACGGCCGGGCGCGGAAGATCGCGACCAGCAACGCGACCGCGGTCAACGACCGCTC
>Ga0190269_10001420_pt1 | contig 11541 bp, 11 predicted proteins | sample Popmic249IS_FD_133749 | JGI IMG/M metagenome (GOLD analysis project Ga0190269, IMG submission 133749) | Populus adjacent soil microbial communities from riparian zone of Blue River, Arizona, USA - 249 IS | ecosystem: Environmental > Terrestrial > Soil > Riparian zone | place: USA: Arizona... | reverse complement strand
GCATGGCGAAGGGGAAGAGGGTGGGCGACAACTACTGGGACGCCACCACGCTCGAGTGGTCGGCCACGACTTCTCCGCCGCTCGCCCACGGCAACTTCGCCACCGTTCCGACGGTTGTCCGCGGGCCGTATGACTACAGCCTGCCCGGCGCGCCCAGGGACTTCACGCCGCAGAACGAGGGCTAGGAGGAGAGGACGATGGAGATTCCCTACAACGTCGAGGCCCGCCCCGATACCGGGGTCTACAACGCCAAGCTGGGCATCTGGCTCTTCCTCGCCTCCGAGGTGATGTTCTTCGGCGCCCTGTTCTCGTCCTACATCCTGCTGCGCACGGGCGCCCCGGTCTGGCCGATGGGGCGCGAGGTCCTGAACGTCTGGCTGGCGACCACCAACACGGTCGTCCTGATCAGCTCGTCGGTGACCATGGTGATGTCGTGGGTGTCGCTCAAGCTGAAGGATTTCAAGAAGTACCGGCTGTACATGGGCCTGACTCTCTTGCTGGCCTTCGCATTCCTGGTCATCAAAGGGTTCGAGTACTCGGCCGAGTTTCACCACGGCCGGTTCCCCAGCACGAGCACGTTCCTGGCGATCTACTTCACCCTCAGCGGCCTGCACGGCCTGCACGTGATCGGCGGGATCATCGTCAACGGTTATCTCTGGGGGCCGGGCGCGAAGATGTGGAAGACCGAGCCGGAGCGGTTCACGAACCGCATCGAGGTCGCCGGCCTGTACTGGCACTTCGTGGACCTGGTCTGGATCTTCCTGTTCCCGACCCTGTACCTGCTGTAGGCTCAGGAGGAGACGAACAACGATGAGCTCACACGACGACGTCGACTCGATCAAGAAGCAGGCCCGGGCATACATCAAGGTCTTCGTGGGCCTGATGATCCTGACGGTGATCACCGTGGCCGTGGCCTACCTGCACATGCCCGTCGGGATGGCGGTCGCGGTCGCCCTGGTGATCGCCCTGTTCAAGGGAACGCTGGTCGCCGGGGTGTTCATGCACCTCTTCGACGAGCGCAAGATGATCTACTGGGTGCTGGCCCTGACGGTGCTCTTCTTCTTCGTGCTGCTGTTCTACCCGACCCTGAGCGAGTGGGACCAGCGGAAGCTATGAGCCTGTCGCTCCGGTCGTTCCACATGTTCTTCATCGCGGCCTCGCTGCTGCTGTCGGTCGCGGTGGGCGCGTGGGGCTTCCGGAGCTGGCGGGCGACGGGCTCGCAGGCGGACCTGGCCCTCGGCGGGCTCTTCTTCGTGGTGGGTATCTTGCTTGCGCTGTACGGTCTCAGGGTGCGGAAGAAGCTTCGCGACCTGGACCCGGAAGACTGAGTAGGAGGTCGTCATGAGAGGTTCGAGGACGATCGCAGTGTTCGCAACCGGCCTGGCGCTCGCCATGCCGGAGATCGCGTCCGCCTGCGCCACCTGTTTCGGCGCGCCGGACTCGCCGATGACCAAGGGGATGAACAACGCCATCTTCCTGCTCATCGGCGTCGTTGGGCTCGTGTACGTCGGCATCGGGAAGGTGGCTCTGGACTTCAGGAAGCGCTCGAAGCGGCTGGCGGAGAAGGAACGGTCGAAGCCGCGGCTGCGTCTCATTCGCGGAGAGAAAGAGTGATGGAAAAGCACTATGGTCTCCCTCTCGGTCTTCCGGAGGGCGCGTCGTCCCACGCGCTGCAGCTCGACAACCTGACGGCGATCGTCCACTGGTTCATGGCCGTTCTGTTCGTCGGCTGGGGCATCTTCTTCGTCTACGCCCTGCTCCGCTTCCGCAAGAGCCGGAACCCCGTGGCGAGCTACGAGGGCGCCAAGGGCCACTTCTCGACCTACGGCGAAGCGGCCGTGGTGCTGGTCGAGGTCCTCCTCCTGGTCGGCTTCGCGGTGCCGATCTGGGCCAAGCGGATCGACAATCCGACGAACGTGCCGGACGCGGTCAAGGTCCGGGTGGTCGCCGAGCAGTTCGCCTGGAACTCCCACTACGCGGGCGCGGACGGAGTTTTCGGCCGCACCGATTCGAAGCTGATCACGGCCGGCATGAACCCGCTCGGGCTGGACCCGACGGACGCCGCCGGCAAGGACGACATCGTCACGATCAACCAGCTCCATCTGCCGGTCAACCGGCAGATCTACATCGAGCTGAGCAGCAAGGACGTGATCCACAGCCTCTTCCTGCCCCAGATGCGGGTGAAGCAGGACGCGATCCCGGGGCAGAAGATCCCGGTCTGGTTCGAGCCGACCAAGGTGACGCCGGCGGAGAATTCGCTGCCGGGCTGCGCCACCACCAAGACCTGCTGGGAGATCGCCTGCGCCCAGCTCTGCGGCCTCACGCACTACCGGATGCGCGGCTTCTACCAGATCCACGACGCCGCCGGCTATGACAAGTGGCTGTCGGAGAACGCTCCCAAGATCGCGACCCTGCCGTCACCCCCGGCGCCCACGGGCGAGCCCGTGACCCCCACGGGCGCGGCCGTGCCCGGCGAGAACCCGGCCGGCCAGGGCGGTCCCCAGCCCGGCGACCAGGACGCGACGCCACCGCCGGCGAACTAGAAAGGACAACCTCAATGTAGGGGCGGGGCTTGCCCCCGCCCGGGAGGGGGTAAACCCCTCCCCTACATTTTCCCCTCATGCTCGACGTCCGCGATCTCCCCGTCCTCAACGCGGTCCTCAACTCGCTTGCAGCCATTCTGCTGCTGGTGGGCTATGCCCTGATCCGCCAGGGTCGGAAAGATGCCCACCGCAACGCCATGATCGCCGCCCTGGTCTGCTCGGTGTTGTTCCTGACCTCCTACCTCTACTACCACTCCCAGGTGGGATCGGTTCGCTTCCAGGGGACCGGCGGGGCGCGCACGCTCTACTTCTCGGTGCTGCTCACCCACACGGTCCTGGCCGCGGCGGTGCCCTTTCTCGCCGTGATCACCGTGATCTACGCCTGGCGCAAACAGTGGGCGAAGCACGCGGGCCTCGCCCGCTGGACGCTCCCGATCTGGCTCTACGTCTCGGTCACGGGCGTGCTCGTCTATCTCATGCTCTACCAGATGAGCTGGTAGGTCGTAGGCATCATCCCTGCATTCTCTTCCTGCCACGTAGGTGTTCCGGTCGGTTGCAAGAGAGAGGAGGATGTGGTCGTGGCAACGCTTCATTCCCAGGAGTACGAGTCTCTGGTGGAGCGCCTCCGCAAGGCACGGGAGGAAGCCGGCTTGACGCAGGAAGCGGTGGCGGAGGTCTTCGGACGCCCCCAATCGTTCCTATCGAAGGTCGAGAGCGGCGAGCGGCGGATCGACCCGGTCGAGCTGTGCCACTTCGCCGATCTCTACAAGAAGCCCGTCGAGTGGTTCCTCCCCGTAGTCTGCAGCAACTGATAGGCTGGGGTGGCCGTCATGGCCAGCCCGTTCTCGCGCACGCTGCGCTCCCTCGAAGCTGACGGGCACCGCCGATCCCTGCTCGCGCTGGTGCCCGCGCTCCTGTTCCTCGGCGCCTGGGCCGCCTGGTTCCTTTCCGCAAAGATCGTCCTCTACGAGACCACCGAGACCGCCTGGCTCGCCGCCGAGCGGGAAGCGCACCCGATCGCCGCTCCCGTCGGAGGGCGGGTGTCGGCCGTACGCGCCGCGATCAGCCAGCGGGTGAAGGCCGGGGAGGTCCTCGTCGAGCTGGAGGGGGAGGAGCAGAGCACCCGCCTGGAGGAGGAGCGCGCGAGGCAGGCCGCCCTCGTCGGCCAGATCCAGGCTCTTCGCCAGCAGATCGCCTCCGGGGGCCAGGGTCTGGGAGAGCAGCGGCGCGCATCCGGGGCCGCCGCTGCCGAAGTGCGGGCGCGGTCGGCGGAAGCCGATGCCGCTTCCCGCCTTGCCGATCAGGAAGCCGCCCGCCAGGAGCGGTTGCTGGCCGAGGGGCTCGTCTCGCCCTCCGTGGCCGAGCGGGCCCGCTCCGAAGCCGAGCAGCGCCGCGCCGCGGCTGAATCATGGCGCCGGCAGCTCGACCGCCTGACATGGAGCGAGCGCACCGGCGAGAGCGACCGGCAGGGAGAGATCGACGAGCTGCGCCGTGACCTCGCCCTCCTCGAAGGCCAGGCCGCGGCCGCCACGGCCACCGTTCGCCGTCTGGAGCGGGATCTGGCCCTGCGCACGATCCGCTCTCCGGTGACAGGCCGCGTCGGCCAGCTCGCTCCGGTGCGGGTCGGATCGGTGCTCGCCGCGGGGGCGCAGCTCGGGATGGTGGTGCCCGAGGGCGAGCTCAAGGTGATCGCCGACTTCCCGCCCGCCTCGGCGATCGGCCGCATCCGGCCCGGCCAGTCCGCGAGAGTCCTCCTGAAAGGCTTTCCTTCCATTCAGTACGGCCACCTGCCGGCCACTGTTGCCCGGGTCGCCAGCGAGCCGAGGAACGGCCGCATCCGGGTCGAGCTCGATGCGCGTCCAGCGTCCGGCTCCCGGCTGCCGCTCCAGCACGGGCTCCCGAGCGCGGTGGAGGTCGAGGTGGAGCGGGTCACTCCCGCGGTCCTCGTCCTCAGGACGGTCGGCAAGGTCTTCACGTGAGGAGGCTGGTCCCCGAGGTCGTCCAGACCTCCGAGATGGACTGCGGCCCGGCGGCGCTCAAGTCGCTTCTGGAGGGCTTCGGCGTTTCGGTGAGCTATGGCCGGCTGCGCGAAGCCTGTCAGATCGACCTGGACGGCACCTCGATCGACTCGCTGGAGGAGGTGGCGGTCCAACTCGGTCTGGACGCCGAGCAGGTGATGGTGCCGCTCGACCACCTGCTCCTGCCCGAGGCCCGCTGCCTGCCCGCGCTCGTCGTCGTCCGGCAGCCCAACGGGGTGACCCACTTCGTGGTCGTCTGGAGTCGCCACGGCGGATTCCTGCAGGTGATGGACCCGGCGACCGGCCGACGCTGGCCCACGGTGCAGCGGTTCCTGGACGACGTCTACGTCCATCGCATGGCGGTGCCCGCCGAGGGATGGCGGGAGTGGGCCGGCTCCGGCGAGTTCCTCGATGCCCTGCGCGCCCGTCTCGGCCAGATCGGTCTCGGCGAGGCGTCGGAAGCGATCGCCGCCGCCCTGGCCGATCCCGGCTGGCGGTCCATCGCCGCGCTTGATGCCGCGGCGCGGATGGTCCTCGCCGTCATCGATGCCGGGGGGCTGGCCCGGGGAGGGGAGGCGGCCCGGCTGCTGCGCTCGCTCGTCTCGCGTCCCGAATCGGTGCCGGAGGCCTACTGGTCCGTGCAGCCGGGACCTGATGAGGATCAGGTGCTTTTCCGCGGCGCGGTTCTTGTGCGGGTAAAAGGGAGGAAGGCGTCGGAGGCCGAGCTCTCGCCGGAGCTGACCGCGGCTCTCGCCGAGCCGCCCTCCCGTCCGGGGAGGGATCTGCTCCGTCTTCTCGCCGCCGGCGGCCGTCTCGCGCCCGGCGCTCTCCTCCTGGCCCTGATGGTCGCGGGCCTCGGCGTCGTCCTGGAGACGCTGCTCTTCCGCGCCTTCTTCGACCTCGGGCCCGAGCTCGAGCTGACTCGCCAGCGCACGGTCGCGATCGGGCTCCTCATCGCCGTGATCGCTCTCTTCCTGGTGCTCGACCTGCCGATCACCCAGGGGGCTCTGCGCCTCGGCCGCCATCTGGAGATGCGCCTCCGGATGGCCTTCCTGCATAAGATCCCGCGACTCGGCGACCGCTACTTCCAGAGCCGGCTCACGTCGGACATGGCCGACCGCAGCCACAGCGTCCACCGCCTGCGCCTCACTCCCGACCTGGGGGAGTCGTTCGTGCGCGCCTCCTCCGAGCTGCTCTTTACCCTCGGCGGGATCGTCTGGCTCGATCCGGGCAGCTTGCCGCTCGCGCTCCTGGCCGCGGTGCTCACCCTCGGCGTGCCCCTGGTTCTCCTCCCTCGCCTCCAGGAATGGGATCTGAGGGTGCGCAACCATGCCGGCGCCATCTCACGCTTCTATCTCGACGGACTCCTCGGTCTTTTCCCGATCCGCACGCATGGCGCGCAGAAGTCGGTCCGGAGGCAGCACGAGGGGCTGCTCGCCGAATGGGCGCGGGCCTACCTCCATCTGCGCGGCGCGGAGGTCGTGGCGGACACGGCGGTCCAGGTGGCCATGGTCTCGATGACCGTGGGCCTGCTCTTCAGCCACATTTCACGCAAGGGGCTCGACGGCGGCGCGCTGCTGCTCGTCTACTGGTCGCTCAAGGTCCTCACCCTCGGGCACATGCTGATCCTGGCGATCGCCACGCAGTATCCCTCCCACCGCAATGTGGCCCTGCGTCTCCTGGAGCCGCTCGGCGCTCCCGAGGAGGGCGACGTCCTTTCCTCGACGGAAGCTCCACAGGGGAGCGGGGGCCTCGGCATCCGCTACGAGGGGGTGAGCGTGCGAGCCGCCGGGCACACGATCCTGGAAGAGGTCGACCTGGAGATAGAGCCTGGCGCGCACGTGGCGATCGTGGGTCCCTCGGGCGCGGGGAAGTCGACGCTGGTCGGCATCCTGCTCGGCTGGCACCGTCCTGCCGCCGGGCGTGTCCTCGTGGACGGCGAGGCGCTCGATCTGGCGAGGATCCGGCGCGAGACCGCCTGGGTCGATCCCGCCGTTCAGATCTGGAACCGGTCGCTGCTCGACAACTTGCGCTACGGGAACGGCCCGAACGGCTCGATCGATCAAGCCATCGCGGAGGCCGATCTGGCCGGCGTCCTGCGCAAGCTGCCGGACGGGCTTCAGACGCAGCTCGGCGAGGGTGGCGGCCTGGTCTCGGGAGGGGAGGGGCAGCGGGTCCGTCTCGGCCGGGCGCTGCTCCGTCCCGGCTCGCGTCTGGCTCTTCTGGACGAGCCGTTCCGTGGCCTGGACCGCGAGCGGCGGAGAGATCTGCTGGCACGATCGCGCCGGCTCTGGAACGGCTCGACCCTCCTCTGCGTCACTCACGACGTGGGGGAGACCCTGGACTTCGCCCGGGTGCTGGTCGTGGAAGGGGGCCGGATCGTCGAGGACGGCCCCCCTGGCGAGCTGGCTGAGCGGCCGGGCTCGCGCTATCGCGCTCTTCTTGATGCGGAGCGGGAGGTCCGCGAGGGGCTGTGGGAAAGCCCGGTGTGGCGGCGGCTGCGGATGGAGGGGGGGCGGCTCTCGGAATTGGAGCGGCAGCCATGAGGGCAGTTCAGCCCCGGGAGGGGCTATACCCGTCTAGCCTGGGGTTTCAACCCCAGGCTAAGTCGATGACCCGGAAGCCGGCAGCCCGCCTGGGGTTGAAACCCCAGGCTAGACGGGTGTCGCTCCTCCGGAGCGAAAGACAATGAGCACTGACCACCTCGCCTGGCCGGCCGACCGCCTCGGCGAAGCGCTCCAGATCCTGGCCCGCCGGAGCGGCCTCGGTCCGGGGGAGCTCACCCTGGATGAGCCATCTTCAACCACGGACCCGGGGCCGTGGATCATCACCGCCGCGGCGGCGATGGGCCTGGAGGCCGAGCCGGTCGACGTCTCCTACCGGGAGGTCGAGTCGCTCGTGCGCCAGTCGGCGCCCGCGCTCCTGCGCCTGCCCGGCGAGGGTCCTCCACGTTTCCTCGCGCTGCTGCGCGGCGGCCGGCGGACCGCCGTGGTCCTCGATCCGGAGCGCCGGCCGCGAAAGGTGCCGGTCGAGGAGATCGCCCGGGCGCTGAGGCGCGAGCACGACGACCGCCTCGGTCCCGAGGTCGACCGCCTCCTCGACGAAGCGGAGGTGCCGGCCGGGCGCAGGGATCGGGCACGGGCCGCCCTCCTCTCCGAGCGCCTGGGCCGGACGCGGATCGGCGGGGCCTGGATCCTCGACCTGCCACCCGGGGGCAGCTTCGGGGCGGCCCTCCGCCACGCCCGATTGCCGGGCCGGGCCGCGATCCTGGTCGGCGCCCACATGGTGCAGCACATCGCGCTCCTGGTCTCCTGGTGGGTGCTCGGCCGGGGAGTCCTCCAGGGGAGGATCGACGCCGGCTGGCTGATCGCCTGGGCTCTGCTGCAATTCACCGTCATCCCCTTCCGCACCCTGGAGATCTGGTCCGCGGGGCTGCTCATGGCGCGGGCGGGCCGGCTGCTGAAACGCCGGCTGATGATGGGGGCGCTGCGGGTCGAGCCCGAGGAGACCCGGCATCAAGGGGCCGGCCAGCTCCTCGGCCGCATCCTGAACTCCGAAGCCCTGGAGTTCCTGGCCCTCACCGGTGGCCACATCGGCCTCATCACCCTCTCCGAGATCGTCCTCGCCCTGCCGGTGCTCGCCGCCGGCGCCGCCGGATGGCTTCATGCCCTGCTGCTCCTCGCCTGGGTGGCTCTCGCATTCTGGCTGAGCTGGCGCTACTTCCGGCAGCGCCGCGCGTGGACTCTGGCGCGGCTGGAGATGACCCACGACCTCGTCGAACAGATGGTCGGCCACCGTACGCGGCTGGCGCAGCAGAGCGCCGACCGCTGGCACGACCGGGAAGACCGCCAGCTCGAGCGCTACCACGATCTCTCTTCGGGGCTCGATGCCCGGGCGGTCTGGCTTCGGGTCCTGATCCCCCGCGGCTGGCTGCTGCTCAGCCTGCTCGCAATCGCCCGGCCGTTCATCACGGGCGAGGCTTCGGCCGCGAGCCTCGCGGTTTCTCTGGGAGGCGCGCTGTTCGCCTACTGGTCCCTGTGGAAGATGGTGCGCGGCCTCGCGGACCTGGCGGAAGCCGCCGTCGCCTGGAAGCAGGTGGCGCCGATCTTCCACGCCGCCGGCAGGACGGAGGCCGTGGCTCTGGAGACCGTTTCCGCGTCATCTCCCTCGTCGGTCGTGGTCGAAGGCCACGACCTGGTCTTCCGCTACGGCGAGCGCGCCGACCCGGCCGTGGCCGGGGCCAGCCTCAAGGTCCGCTCGGGCGAGCGCCTGTTGCTGGAGGGTCCCTCCGGAGGCGGCAAGTCCACGCTCGGCTCGCTGCTTTCCGGCCTCCGAGTCCCGCAATCCGGGCTGTTGCTCCTTCAGGGTCTGGACCGGCAGTCGCTCGGTCTCGAAGGCTGGCGGCGGAGGGTGGTCGCGGCGCCGCAGTTCCAGGAAAACCACGTCCTCACCGACACCCTCCTGTTCAATCTCCTGATGGGGCGCGAGTGGCCGCCGCGGCCGGGAGACGTCGAGGAGGCCGAGGAGGTCTGCCGCGAGCTCGGGCTGGGCGATCTGCTCGACCGCATGCCCGCGGGCCTGCTGCAGATGGTGGGCGAATCGGGCTGGCAGCTCTCGCACGGCGAGAAGAGCCGCCTCTACATTGCCCGAGCCCTGCTCCAGAACGCCGAGCTGGTCGTCCTCGACGAGAGCTTCGCGGCACTCGACCCCGAGAGCCTGCGCCAGGCTCTCGCCTGCGTGCTGGCGCGGGCGCGCACCTTGCTCGTTATCGCCCATCCATAAAGTTTCAATATCCTTGCGACTTGAGAATGGGAGACTCCTCTCCCGTTGCAACATGAATTTTATTCCGGGGGAGCGGCGTGTTTGAAAAGTTTTTCTCGCTTACACCTATTGTCTTCGAGATTCGCTTTTCTCACCGATTAGGAGTAATATCACTTTATAAACCCTGAATCCCCTGTTGCCGTCACGCAGCATTCGGATAGTAGGGTGGGTGTCTGTAAGCGGAAGGAGGTAAACCCCAATGAACATCAAGAGCAACGTCAAGGCCGGCTCACTTGGCATCGTGATCACCGATTAAAGCTCCTGGATCAAAAAAAGAAGAAAGGAGGTAACAGCATGAACATCAAGAGCAACGTTAAGGCCGGTGGCATCATGATGAGCGATTGAAGAGCAACGTGAAGGCAGGCGGCGCTACCCTCGGTGACTGAGGGGGCAGCACTGGCCGTTCGCGGGAGGCGCCGCCCGGCGCCTCCCTTTCTCAGCGAGACCGGCTTCGTCGAGAGATATCCGGAGCTGTGGGAAGCGGAGACCCTGCGTGCTCTTTGAAGGCCGGGCCTTCGGAAGTCGCTTACCTGCCTTCCGGAGTGAGCTCCCAACCACCCGATAGTCTTTTCCCTGCCCTCGGAAGTGACTTCCGGACGCAGGTAAGTCACTTCCGAGGGCAGGAAAGTCACTTTCCTATCGTCCGGAAGTGAGTTCGGACGGTAGGAAGCTCATTTCCCAGGGCAGGTAAATGACTTCCGAGACCAGGAAAGCGACTTCGTGCCGTCCGTAAGTCATTTCCCAAGGCTCGGAAGTGAAGTTCCAACCATCCGGAGTCACCTCCCCGCCCTCGGAAGTGAGATCCGTTGGCTGGGACGTGACTTTCCCTGCGCCGGGATGTCAGCTCCGGCGGCCGGCTTGCCGGCATATGCTAAGGACGGAGCCTCCACTTTTCAGTCCAGATACCGGTAAGCCAACGTCGTCAGGAACGGCTGCATCTCCCGGCTGAGCACCAGCTCGTCCAGGAGATTGGCCGCGTCGCGGAGCCGGCCTTTCTCGACGCCTCCCAGCTTCGCCAGCTCCTCGTCACGGATCTGACGATAGAGGTCGGCGCTCATGTGTCTGCCATCGGCGAGCGGGGCTTCATTCCAGACCCACTGCCAGAGCTGGGTGCGGGAGATCTCGGCGGTGGCGGCGTCTTCCATCAGGTTGTGGATGGCCGCGGCGCCGACTCCCTGGAGCCAGGCGTCCAGGTACTGCAGGGCGATGTTGATGTTGGCGCGGACTCCGTCCTCGGTGACCTGGCCTCCCTCGACCCGGAAGTCGAGGAGATGGGCGGACGAGACGTCGACGTCTTCCCGTAGCCGCTCCTTCTGATGGGGCCGGTTTTCGAGGTGACGGTCGAAGATCTCCTTGGCCACGGGTACGAGATCGGGATGGGCCACCCAGGTGCCGTCGAAGCCGTCGCGGACTTCCCGCTCCTTGTCTTCCCGCACTTTGGCAAGGGCCCGCTCGTTGATCTCGGCATCCTTGCGGCTCGGGATGAAGGCGGCCATGCCGCCGATGGCATGGGCTCCGCGGCGATGGCAGGTGTTCACCAGCAATCCGGTGTAGGCGCGCATGAAGGGGACGGTCATGGTCACCTGGCTCCGGTCGGGCAGGATGCCGAGCCCCCGGGGGAACTTGCGGATGATGCTGAAGATGTAGTCCCAGCGTCCGGCGTTCAAGCCCGCCGCGTGATCGCGCAGCTCGTAGAGGATCTCGTCCATCTCGAAGGCGGCCAGGATGGTCTCGATGAGCACCGTGGCGCGGACGGTGCCCCGGGGAATGCCGAGGGTGTCCTGCGCGGCGTTGAAGACCTGGTTCCAGAGCTGGGCTTCGAGATGGCTCTCCAGCTTGGGCAGGTAGAAGTAGGGGCCGCTGCCGCGCGCGGCCAGCTCCTTCGCGTTGTGGAAGAAGTAGAGGCCGAAGTCGAAGAGGCTGGCCGAGATCGGCTGGCCGTCCACGAGAACGTGGCGCTCTTCCAGATGCCAGCCGCGCGGCCGGACGAGCAGGGTCGCGAGCTTTTCCTTGAGACGGTATTCCTTGCCCTCGGGGCTGGTGAAGGAGAGGTCGCGCCGCACCGCGTCCATCAGGTTGACCTGACCGTCGAGGACGTTCGCCCAGGTGGGGGAGACGGAGTCCTCGAAGGCTGCCATGAAGACGCTGGCGCCGGAGTT
>Ga0190269_10001419_pt1 | contig 11544 bp, 15 predicted proteins | sample Popmic249IS_FD_133749 | JGI IMG/M metagenome (GOLD analysis project Ga0190269, IMG submission 133749) | Populus adjacent soil microbial communities from riparian zone of Blue River, Arizona, USA - 249 IS | ecosystem: Environmental > Terrestrial > Soil > Riparian zone | place: USA: Arizona... | reverse complement strand
CCCGCCGAGCCGCCCGTGGCCGCGGACCAGCGCGATGCCGGCCTGGTCCAGCCACGCGACCTGCCCGTCGTCCTTCCAGTGCGAGGCGAACTCGTCGCGGCGCCGCAGCACGGCGGCCGCGTCGAGCGAACCGGTCACCGCCTCGCGGGCGCCGGGCACGTGGCGCGCCGCCCGGAGCGCTGCCGCGCTGCGCAGCAACGCCTTCGTGGGCATGCAGGCCCAGTACGAGCACTCCCCGCCGACCAGCTCCCGCTCGACGACGGCGGCGGTCAGGCCGCCCCGCACGACCCGGTCGGCCACGTTCTCGCCGACCGGTCCCGCGCCGATGACGATGACGTCGTACGTCTCGGTCCGCATGTCAGTTGCCCCTCGCCGCGCGGCCGAGGCGCAGGGCGGAGATGAGGAAGAAGATCGCGCCCGGGATGGCGTACCCGATCGCGTTGGTCAGGGTCGGGTCGCTCGCGGAGGCGCCGGCGATGAACGAGCCACCGGCGAGGACGGAGAGGCCACCACTGATGATCATCGGCCACTGGCCGCCCATCCGGCGGCGGGTGATGCCCACGGCCAGCTGGACCAGGCCGGCGACGACCGCCCAGGCGCCCCAGACGCGCAGGACCACCGGGATGCCGGACGCGGCGGCGAAGGCGAGGCCGGCGGCGGCGAGCAGGCTGACCACGACGTTGACGTACAGCAGGGTGGGCGACCCGGTGGCCCGCGAGGCCCGCGCGTCGACGACCGCGGCGGCCACGTCGACGAGCGGGTAGAGCACGAGGAGCGTGACGGCGAGCGGGCCGAGGTGGTCGGCGGTCGTGAACATCACGGCGGCCCAGACGACGGCGAACGCGAAGCGGGCGAAGTACAGCCGGCGCAGGGCGGCTGCCGTGGTGGAGAGGCCGGGTGATGCGGCGATGGCGGTCATCGGGGTGTTCCCCATTCGGTAGAACGAACGTTCTGTCCCGCTGATGATGGACGCGCCGCCGCGGACTTGTCAAGAACGAACGTTCTGTCGCTACGATGGGCGCATGGCGCGCAGCGAGACCGAGACCCGGCCCTCCGAGGCACGATTGCGGCTGCTCACCACGGCGAGCCGAATCTTCTACGCGGAAGGCATCCACTCCGTCGGCGTCGACCGCATCGTCACCGAGGCCAAGGTCACCCGGGCCACCTTCTACCGGCACTTCCCCGGCAAGGAAGACCTCGTCCTGGCGTACCTGCAGGCGGCCGACCAGGCCATCCGCGGCCAGGTGGCCGCGGCCGTCGCCGCCGGGCCAACAGCGGGCGACGCCGTCCGGGCGGTCGCCGCGTCCATCGCCGAGGGCATCCGGTCACGCGGCTTCCGCGGCTGCGCCTTCCTGAACGCCGTGGCCGAGTACCCCAACCCCGGGCATCCGGTCCACCAGGCGGTCCAGGCGCACCGGCAATGGTTCCTCGGGACCGTCCACGCGCTGATGGCCCGGATCCACTCGGACTCGGCGGAGGCCGCCGCCCAGCACTTCGTCATGCTCCGCGACGGCGCCATGGCGGCCGGCTGCCTCTTCGACCCGGCGGCCATCTGCGAGACGTTCCTGCGCGGCGTCGACGGCCTGGTCGAGACCCACGCGGCCGGTCAGCCGACCGGGCGTTAGCGCTCGAGCGGCAGCACCGGATCGGGCTTGCGCTGCCGCATGGCGCGCACGGCCCGCCACAGCGTGGCCGGCTCCCGCAGCCGGGTCGGGTGCACCAGCATCTGGGTCACCTCCATGAAGACCCGGTTCACCTCGAGGTCGGTGACGGAGGCGTCGACCACCCGGCCGACGAACCACCCGGCGAGGCGCTGCCCGATCGAGGGCCGGGCCGCCCCGGCGGCGCGGGCGGCGTCACCGGGCGTGGAGATCGCCCAGGCGGCGTCGACGACCACCTTCTGCAGGGCGAGGAAATCGCGGGCCGGCACGCTGAGATCCGGCTCCGACCGCAGGTACATCGACAGCGCCGACGCGTGCAGGGCCGCCGAGCTCATGCCCTGGCCGTACAGCGGATTGAACGAGGCCACCGCGTCGCCGACCGGGATCAGCCGGGCCGGGAGGCGCTCGCAGGCGTCGAAGTCCCGGCGGCGGCTGTCACCCTGCCGGTAGGTCGTCACGTCGCCGAGCATCTCGTTCGCCACCACGTGACCGAACGGCTCCGGCAGCCGCCGCCGGCACCGCTCGACCATGTCCTGCGCGGTGCTGCCGGGACGGTCGTCGCCGTAGCCGCCCTGCATGACGACGTACCGGTCGTCCTCCACGGCCAGGAAGATGGCCCCGCCGGTGCTGCCGCCGCGGCCGGTCCCGTAGAGGGCGAGCGCCGACCCGATCTCGGGCTCCCCGGGCGGGCGCCGGAAGAACGCGGTGGCGTAGTTGACCCCGGTCGCCAGGCGGGTCATCGGCGGCCGGTCCCAGCCGGCGGCCTCGAGCCAGTCGCTCACCCGGCTGGCCCGGCCCAGCGCGTCCACCACCAGGTCGGCAGGCTCCCGCCCGGCGACCCCGTCCGACTCGTACCGGACGGCGGTGACCGCGGTGTCGTCGAACTCCAGACCGGTCACCCGCCCGGCGATCATCTTGACGTTCGGCAGCGCGCGCAACTCGGTGCGGATCAGCTGCTCCAGGAACGGCCGCGTCGACGTCAGCATGGCGTCGGCCGACCCCTGAACCTTGGGCACGTCATCGTTGTACGCCCGGCCCCGCTCGGGCGTGACCAGGCCCGCCCCGGCGGCGACGGCCCGCTCGGTGAACCCGGGGAACCACCGTTCCAACTGACGCAGCCCGGCGCCCAGCAGCACGTGAACCTGACCACCCTGAGGCACCCCGGGCCGCGGGCCGGCCTGCGCGGTCGCCAGGTCCCGCTCGATCACCACCACCGCGCCGGCATGCTCGGCCAGCACCCGCGCGGCCAGCATGCCGGCCACGCTGCCACCGAGCACGAGCGCCGTGCCGATCCGCGCGGCGGGGCCGGACGGTGGCGCGGTCGAGCTGATCTCCGCAAAGGTCTCCGCGGCCGACAGAGCCATCCGACCCTCCTCTTTCGACAGACGCGTCGCCCAACTTACCCATGGGAGGCGAGGCCCGGTCGACTCGCTCCGGCATGAGCGGGCCGGCCGGCGGTCAGCCGATCCGGTCGATCAGCATGCGGAGCAGCTCGTCACCGGTCACGTGCCATTTCTCGGCGGTGAGCTGGCCGCTGTTGGTCATCGCGACGATGCCGTGGACGCTCGTCATCAGCAGCGCCCCGATCGGCCGGGCGCGCTGCGGATCCCCGATGACGTCCGCGACGATGGCGAGGAACTGGTCGTGGGTGCGGGACACCGCGGCCAGCGCCTCCGGGTGGTCGCCGGTCGGGGCGCCGAACATCAGCGCGTACGCGTGCGGGCGTCGCCGGCCCACCTCCATGAGGCCCCAGAGGGCTTGTTCGAGGCGCTCCGACGGGGTCCGGGCCGGGTCGGCCACCAGCTGTTCGAGCTGTTCGCCCACCGCCTCCCAGCTCCTCGTGGCGACGGCGGCGAGCAGGTGTTCCTTGTCGGGGAAGTGGCCGTACGGCGCGCCGCGCGACACCCCGCCCCGGGCGCCCACCGCGCGCAGCGTCACGGCGTCGGGGCCGCCCTCGTCGAGGAGCTCGGCCGCGGCGTCGACCAGCGCGCGCCGGGTCGCCGCCGCGCTCTCCACTCTGCTGACCATGCCGCCAATCTACCTGACAACGTCAGCCGACTCGCTTGACAATGTCAGATGAAGCCGCCTAACGTCTCTCACATGACAACGTCACATGAAGAGCTCGTCCTGATCAGCGGCGCCTCCACCGGGATGGGCGCCGCCACCGCCCGCGAGCTGGCCCGTCGCGGCTACCACGTGCTGGCCGGCGTGCGGCGGGAGTCCGACGCCGACGCGCTGCGCGGCCCCGGCCTGGAGCCGGTGATCCTCGACATCACCGACCCGGGGCACATCGAGGCGGTCGCCCGCCGCATCGCCGGCGACCCGGCACGGCGGCCGTTGCGCGCCGTGATCAACAACGCCGGCATCGCCATCAACGCGCCGGTGGAGCTGCTGTCGATGGCGGAGTGGCGGCGCCAGTTCGAGGTGAACTTCTTCGGGCACGTGGCGGTCACCCAGGCCGTCCTGCCGGCGCTGCACGCCAGCTCCGGCCGGGTGGTCAACATCAGCTCCCTCGGGGGCAAGGTCGCGATGCCGACGTACGGGGCGTACGCCGGCGCGAAGTTCGCCATGGAGGCGATGAGCGACGCCCTGCGGCGGGAGCTCGCGCCGCACGGTGTGCAGGTGGTGGTCGTCGAGCCCGGCGGTGTGCGTACGGAGATGACCAGCCGCGGCGTGGAGCGCATGAACGAGACGATCGCCGCGCTGTCCCCGCAGCAGCGCGGGCGCTACGGCGGCCTGCTGCGGGCGGTGATCAGCCACGCCACGGCGTTCACGAAGTCCGGGCAGCCCGCCGAGACCGCCGGCCGCATCATCGCCGACGCCGCCACGGTCCGCCGGCCGCGCGCCCGCTACACCATCGGGCGGGACGCGGCCGTGCTCACCCGGCTGTCTCGGGTGCTCCCCGACCGGGTGCTCGACCGCCTCCTCGCCGCCGATCTGCGGCCGCACTTCCCGAAGACCGCCTGAGCCGGCTTGCGCTGGAGTGCGCTCCAGCGCCTAGCTTCGCCGGCATGCGACAGACGACAGGCATGGCTCTGACGGCTCCCGGGGGCACGTGGGCGCCGTACACCTTCGACCGCCGGGACCTGCGCCCGGACGACATCGCGGTCCGCGTGACCTGGTGCGGGGTCTGCCACAGCGACCTGCACGCGGTAGAGGCCCTGACCGCCGGATCCGCGCCGCTGGTGCCGGGACACGAGTTCGTCGGCGAGGTCGCGGCCGTGGGCGGCGAGGTGACCGCGTTCCGGGTGGGAGATCCGGTCGCGGTCGGCAACATCGTCGATTCCTGCGGTACGTGCGCCGCGTGCCGCGCCGGCCAGGAGCAGTTCTGCGCGGACTTCCCGACCCTCACGTACGACAGCGTCACTCCCGGCGCCTACTCAAGGGAGTACGTGCTGCGCGAGTCGTTCGCGTACCCGATGCCGGCCGGGCTGGATCCGGCCGGCGTGGCGCCGCTGATGTGCGCCGGCGCGACGGTCTACGAGCCGCTGCGCCGCTGGGACGTCGGCCCCGGGCAGCTGGTGGGCGTGGTGGGGCTGGGCGGCCTCGGCCACCTGGCGGTCAAGTTCGCCAAGGCGCTGGGCGCGCGCGTCGCGGTCTTCACCACCTCGCCGGGCAAGGAGCAGCCGGCCCTCGATCTGGGCGCCGACGAGGTCATCGTCTCCGGCGACGACACGGCGATGGCCGCGCAGACCGGGCGGTTCGACTTCATCCTCGACACCGCGTCGGCCAAGCACGACCCGTCGCCGTACCTGCGGGCGCTGCGGAGGGACGGCACCCTGTGCATGCTCGGCATCCCGGACCGCTACGAACCCGAGGCCATGGCCCTGCTGTACGGCTACAAGCGCCTCGCCGCCTCCGGGAGCGCCGGCCGCGCCCGCACCCGCGAGATGCTGGACTTCGCGGCCCGGCACGGCATCACCGCGGACGTCGAGAAGGTGCCGGCGCGCGAGGTGGGACGCGCGCTCGACCGCCTGGCCCGCAACGATGTGCGGTGGCGGTTCGTGCTGGACCTGTCCGGCCTCGGGTGAGCGGCGCTCCGGGCGTACGTTTGCTCGGGTGACGATCTCCACCACCACGGCGCTCGGCATCCGCGAGGTGTCGGAGCTGACCGGCCTGACCCCCGACACCCTGCGCTGGTACGAGCGCGAGGGCCTGATCCCCCAGGTCCAGCGGACCTCGGACGGCCGCCGCCGGTACGGCCCGGCGGCCGTCCGCTTCGTCCGGCTGGTGCAGGCGCTGCGCCGCACCGGCATGCCCGTCGCCGAGGTCCGCCAGTTCGTCCTGCTGGGCCCGGGCACCCCTGAGCACGCCGAGCAGCGGCTACGGATCCTGCAGGAGCAGGAGGAGAGGCTGCGCCGCCGGCGCGCGGAGCTGGACGACGACATGCGCGTCATGCGGGCCAAGATGGCGGACTTCCGCGACATGATCGCGCACGGCCGCGCCTGCGAGGACGACGACTCGTGGCGCGAGGACGATATGAGCCGCGTCACTCAGCTGGACTGCGACGGGAGCCCCTCCGCGGCCACAAGGTGACGTGATCTCCGCTCGAGGCCGCGGACATGCCGGCCGCGGTGGCTCCTCGCAGGGACCGCCCGCTACGCCGGCCTGCTGGCGATCTGCCGCATCGTCAAGGCGAGCGGCGGGCCCGGCACCCGCCCGGCTGATCGTCACCGACGGGCACACCCCGGCCGGCTCGGTGATGACGGAGGCGGCGAGGAATCCGTACCTCGTCACGCACGGCATCTTCTACGACTTCGCCGCCCGGGCCGACGGCAGCTCGAGCAGCGACACGATGGCGATCGCCGGGCTCGTCACCGACGACCGGGCCGCCCGGGTGACCCTCGAGGGGGCCGCCCGCCCGGTCACCGCGACGGTCGACGACGGGACGTTCATCCTCCCCGGGGTGCGCGACGGCCGGTCCCTGACCCTCACCGTGACGGACGCGGCCGGCGCGACGCTCGGGACCGTACGCCTCGGCCGCTGAGGAGGCCCTGCCCGGTCGTTAGGATCGGCGGGTGCAGACGATCGATCCGACCCGGCCGCTGAAGGTGTTCGCCGGCTTCGCCGCGCTCTTCTTCGGGGTGTTGCCGGCGGTGATGGTCAGCCTGCTCGTGGCGCGCGGCGACACCCCGGGCGCGGTCGGGTTCCTGCTGATCGGCGGGATTCCGCTGGTCGTCGCCGGCCTGATCAGCGTGGTGCGGGGCTTCCGGGCCGCCGACCCGGAGAACGCCGCGCGCCGGTTGCATCTCGGGATGGCGTTCATCGCCGGGGCCGATGTGCTGCTGCTGGGCGGCAACGCGCTGATCCGGCTGGCCACCGGCTGATCGCGGCGCCGCTCGTCTCCACGACGGCCGCGCTGGTCAAGCAGCGGCGGTCAGGTCGGCGAGGCCTCGATCACGCCGGAGGGCGGGGGCAGCGGGGTGAGGCCGCCGGCCTTCCAGCCGGTCTCGGCCAGCCATTCCATCACCTCGTCGGCCTGGTACAGGTCACCGCCGCTGATGACGAGGAACTCGCCGGCGCCGAAGCGGGCCGACGGGTGCGGCGCCCGGTCGGTGCGCCACCAGTCGACGAGGAGCAGGGTGGCGTCCGGGGCGGCGACGGCTCGCAGGCGCCGGAACAGCTCGGTGATCCGGTCCGGTGGCAGCAGGTGCACGAAGTTGGCGACCAGGATGACGTCGTGCCCCTCCGGCAGCGGGGACTCGAAGACGTCGGCGCCGGTCGCGGTGAGCCGCGGGATGTTCTGCCCGGCCACCACCGAGGCCACCTCGGGCAGGTCGATCAAAGTCGCGGTCAGATTCTCGTACGCGGCCAGGATCGGCCGCACGAACGTGCCGTAGCCGCCGCCCACGTCGAGCAGCCGCCGGTGCCGCCCGAAGTCGTACGCGCCGGCCAGGTCCGCCGCGGTCTCGGCGGTGACGAGCGCGACCGTCGACTCGTACGCCTCGGTCTGCGCCTTGTCGAGCACGGGCCGCACGCCGCGCCGGGTGCGGAAGGCCTCGACCGCATTCCCCCACGCCGGGTAGCTGACCGTCGCCCAGTAGCGGGCCATCGGCCGCAGGTCGGCCGGGCCGCGTCCGCTCAGGAACGCCTCGGCGTCCGGGGCCGTGCGGAACGCGGCGCCTGCCCGCTCCAGCAGCCCGGCGTCGGCCATCAGGTCGGCCATGGCCCGCGCGCTGCGTTCCGGGATCGCGCAGCGCTCGGCGAGCTCGGCCGGGGTGGCCGGCTCCGGCCCGGCCGCGGCGAACAGTCCGACCTCGACGGCCGCGAACAGCGTCTGGGAGATCATGTATCCGCAGTACAGGTCGATGATGCGCGCCGGACCGGGCGCGCCGTCCGGTGACTCGAACATCCGGGACATCGGGGCGCCTCCTCGCGTTCACTATCCACAGTGGCACCCTCACTATCGACGAATCTGAATGCAGCCGGCTGCCGGATGCCTGACACGCCGCGGCGGCCTTGCTGACCGCCGGCTCGCTCAGCCTCCCGCTCGCGAGGCCCGCGTGTACGTCATCGGCGGCATCGTGCCCACCCCCGGCGGCGGCATCCAGGGTGGCGGTTCCCCGGTCGCCGTCAACGACTCCTACACCCCGGCGAGACGCGGGCTGAGGCCGCGGACCGCGTAGTCGACCAGGTCGGCGACGAACGTGTCGCTCAGCGGCTGGTGCCCGGCCGGCAACCGGAAGTAGACCGCCCCGTACACGAGGTCGATCGCCATCTCGATGTCCAGGTCGGCGCGGATCTCCCCGGCCCCCTGCGCCTCCCGGAACACCGCCCGCCCCACCGTGCGGCGCGCCTCCAGTTCAGGCGCGACATCCACGCCGGCCGGCACCACGTCCCCCTGCCGCTGCCGGACCCGTCATGACCGTTACGCCCGGCGGGCGATCAGCCGGTCACGCGGCGAACGTCTGGTAAACACGATGGATGACTCAGTGGTCGACGGTGGACGCCGTCGTGGTCGGCGGCGTCCACCTCGGCTACCGGGAGGCCGGCGATCCGGGCGGCCACCCGGCGGTGCTGGTGCACGGCACCGGCAGCAGCTCCGGCACCTGGGACCGGTTCGCCGCGCGGCTGGCCGCCGCCGGGCATCGCGTGGTCGCCGTCGACCTGCGCGGTCATGCCACCAGCGCACGGACCGGCGACTACGCCCTGGGCGCCATCCGCGACGACCTGCTCGGGGTCATGGCCGCGCTGGGCCTGCGCGACGCGCTCGTGGTCGGGCACTCCGTCGGCGGGTACGCCGCCCTGGCAGCCGCGGTGCGCCGGCCGTACCGGATCTCCCGCCTGGTCCTGGAGGATCTCGCGGCGCCGCCGCGGCGCCGGACGCCGGTGACCAGCGGCGCGCACCGGCTGCTGACGGGCGTCGCCGCGCTGGCCGCACGCCGCGACCGTCCCCTGGGCGCCATGGCGTCGATCTTCGCGCAGCTGGCCCGTCCGGACCCGCGGTGGTGGGCGCGGCTGGGCGAGGTGCGGCAGCCGGCGCTCGTCCTCTCCGGTGGGCCGGCCAGCTGCATCCCACCGCGGCGGCTGGCCGAGGTGGCCGCCGCGATGCCGGACGCCCGGCTCGCGACGATCCCGGTCGGTCACCGCATCCACAGCCTCGCACCCGACGCATTCCACGCTGAGGTCTCGGCCTTCCTGGCCGCCGCCGACGCCGCCGACGCCGACACCGCCGAGGCCGCTGGCACCGCCGCCGACGCTGCTGGCACCGCCACCGACGCCGCTGGCACCGCGGACGCCGGCGGCCGGCTCGCTATTGGCCCATGACCACTTCGTTCGGCGGCCGGACCGGGCCGGACCGGACCGCGTAGGCGATGACCCCGGCCAGGAAGAGGAACCCGGCCATGACCGCCGCGGGCCTGCTGTCCGCCGGCTGGGTCATCCAGAACACCGCCTGCTGCCAGGTCTTGCCGCCGTCGGCCGCCACCATCGCCTGCAGCCCGACCCAGACGATCGGCACGGACGAGGCCAGGACGGTCCCGAACAGGGCGACGCCGAGCCCGATGACCCCGACCAGGCCGGCGCAGTTGCGCGCCAGCTGCCCGGCCGCTCCGAAGTGGACGCTCGCCAGCTGGGCGCTGAGCAACGCGGCGGTGACGACCGCGCCGAGGGTGACCAGGTGCAGCACCCGCCGGGGCGGCCAGGGCATCGCCGCCGTGCTCTCGAGCGCGTCGTCGTGGCTCACCAGGGTCGATATCCCCGGCACGAGGGCGAACAGCACCGTGAGCACCGCGAGGCTGGGGTGGACGTCCGGCTCCTTGCTCCAGCGCGACCACAGCACCATGACGGCGGCGATCGCGGTGAGCGAGATGGCCGCGGCGACCGGGACCCGGCGCGACCGCAGGTACAGCGGAAGCCAGTGGGTGATCATGTGCTCGGCTTCCCGGTGAGGAGGGCGAGCAGGTCGTCGGTCCGGCATGCGGCGGCCGCGTCGCGCAGGGCGGTCACCCGCCGGACCTGCTCCCGCTCGGGCAGCTTGCGCAGCGCGGTGACGGTCGCCCTGATCTGGCTGTCGGTCTCCTCGTCGTACGGGTAGCCGGCGTCGCGCAGCGGCAACGAGTCCCCGCCCAGCAGCCACGCGCCCGCCGCGCCCGTCGCCACCGTGTCACCGGGTTCGCACCCGTTCCACGTCGTGCCCGCGCCGTTGAGGATGCTCGCGGTCACGTCGCCGGGGGTCAGCGCGCCCCAGCCGTCGAGGGCGAAGAGGACCGTGCCGGGCTCGGCCTTCGGCTTCGTGCCCCAGAACTGGCTGTTGTCGCCGTTGCCGATCGCCTCCGCGCGCCATTCCACGGCCCGGGTCGGCGCCCCCGGCAGCTTAGCGAGCAGCGTGAGCGCCCGGCGCGCCGCCGGGGCCACCTCGTCCAGCTGATGTGCCTGCACCGCCGTCACACAGACCTGCGGTGTCCCCTCCGCGCAGACCAGCTCCTGCGCGGCGGTATTCACCTGGTAGCGGCCGTACGTGCCGGTCGGGTTGACGGCGATGATGACCGCCAGGCCCGCGGCCATCGTGGCGAGGCCCGCGGCGCGCGACAGCCAGCTCGCCCCGGCGACCAGCAGCACGCTGCCCAGCGCGAGCCCCAAGCCCAGCCCGAGACGCCCCAGGGTGGCCGGGGCGTTGGCCGACTCCCACAGGAAGTTGGGCGGCTGCGGCACCAGCTCGAGGCCGTGCAGCCGCAGATGCGCGGCCGTCAGGCCGGCGCCGACCTGGATCACCAGGGCCAGCGCGGCCAGCGCGGGCGGCAGCGCGGGTGACGACCAGGCCCGCCCGGCGGCGAAGCCGGCCCAGGCGGCGCCGATCAGGATGGCGATGTCGGCCAGTGCCGGCACGGCGCCGCCGACGTTGAGGAACCCGCCGGCCGTGCCGATCACCACCGCGCCGGCCAGCAGCGCCAGCAGTTGGACGACGGTGACGGCGAGGGCGAGCGCGCCCGCCGGCGCGGCCGCGATCTGCCACCGCGGCCGGCCCGTGGTGCTCAGCAGCTCCGCGGCCCCGGTACGCCGTTCCCGGCGCCCCAGCATCGCGCCTCCGGCCAGGGCCAGCGGCACGAGCAGGAACAGATTGCCCGCCTGGTAGTACGAGAACACGAGCCACTGCTCGTTCCAGCGGTCGAAACCCTGGGCGAAGCCGGCGACGCTGGCGAGGATCAGCAGCAGCGCGAGGACACGGGCGTTGGAGCGGCGCAGTTCGGTGCCGAGGACGCGGATCATGCGGCGCTCCGGTGGTTGCGCAGGAGAGCGGAGTAGCCGCGCTCGGCCGGGCTGTCCCCGACGCCGTCGTGCTCGCCGATGCGGGACAGCTCCGCGGGCAGTCCCTGGAACACGAGCTTGCCGGCGTCGATCAGCACGACGTCGCTGCACGCGGCGACGACGTCCTCGACGAGGT